>Ga0315275_10007247_pt1 | contig 10697 bp, 13 predicted proteins | sample YL17G03_0_MG_FD_205557 | JGI IMG/M metagenome (GOLD analysis project Ga0315275, IMG submission 205557) | Sediment microbial communities from Yellowstone Lake, YNP, Wyoming, USA - YL17G03_0 | ecosystem: Environmental > Aquatic > Freshwater > Lake > Sediment | place: USA: Wyoming | collected...
ATACATCTGCAATCGCAATAAAGAAAAACAGGATGATTAACTGGGTGTTGTGAAGTGATACCACTTCATAAGACGACCTTCCGGGTAAATATTTTTCAGTTTAGTATCATCGTTCCGGAAATAATTATGATTCGGTTTTTGTTGTGTCACTCGATACTAAGATATCTTTGATTACATTTATGAGGGCTGTTATCCTTGATGACGGGGTAACACGTGGGAGGATGAGTGAATATCTGCCGCACATGGTAAACCTTCAGTCTTCTTCCTGTTCAAGAATTAAGAATTTTTTCTGCCTCTTCTTTTGTTATGCTTTGCAAATGCCCATCACACCAGTCTTCTTTCGTTAATGTTTGATCCATAAACCATTTTTTGTCGTATTGAATCCATCTCCAGTAAGACCCGTCAAATTTAACCAGAGATTTAGTGTCACCGGGGCATCCTTTGTCCAGTATGAAATAATGTGCTGTGATATCAATATGTTCAGATTTCGGGCCATCCACAATATTGTGCGTTTTATTATCGGTTTTCTCTTTTAAGTTCCTCCAGGGAATTCTCATATATGTGTGTTTAATTATCTAAGCAGCCGGGGATTTTTAATTTATGTACCAAATTTTTTTTCCTGACTGCTCTTTCGACAAGTCCAACCCATAATTCATCCCGATCTATCGGATCCCTATGAAATCCACCTTCATGGTTCATGTACCTCATAAAGAGGCAAGTTCCTGCCTCGTCCGCTCAAAGAAATCATCCCTGAGCGTATCCTCCAGCCCGTATTTCCGGTACACCCAGTCGGCATAGTGATAGTTCATGCGGTCAATCAATGCATAGTCTATCTTTCCTTTAAGAAGTTCTGCAAGCCCTTCTGCTCCCGGGAGCACCGGGGCGATCATGGCATACGTCCTGATACCGGCTTTATGCAATTCGTCCAATGCCCTGATCCTGTCGTTTATCGGTGGTGCCTGGGGTTCGAATAATTTCCTGATAGTATCGTCCGCGGTCGTGACAGAAAAACCGACCTCAAAATCCTGGGCATCTTTGATTATGTCTATATCACGCAGGACTAAGGGAGAACGTGTCTGGATTATCACCGGCCAGTTATTCTGAACAAGTATCTCCAGGCATTGCCGGGTTAGTTTGTATGTTGCCTCCAGGGGCTGGTATGGGTCACACACTCCGCTGAGCCAGACTCTTCCCCGCTTCTTCTTCTTTATTTCCCCACGCAGTAAATCTGCGGCGTTGATTTTGACATCGACGAATTCACCCCAGGGTTCCCTGTGCCCGGTTACCCTTTTCATAAAGCGTGCATAGCAGTAGGAGCAGCCATGCTGACAACCGGTATAGGGATTAATAACCCAGGGATAGACCTTCGAGACGGAAAGAATGTTTTTTGCCTGAATTTCCTTTACCATCAGCATCATTTCACGTTCTTTGCTCTATAGTTTCAACCAGGTGGTTTTAATGTCTCGTTTAGAGGAACTTCAGTGTCTTCATCCCCATATCGGGTCTGAACTTTTCAACATGCTATTCCCATCAGGAGCAGAATCCTGCCCGTTTTGTTCATTAGTTTCCCGGAAACAGGTTGGTTCACGGGAGTAAACCGGTTTGTTGAGATTGAATTATCGTACATCAGACATAGTGTGCCAAAAGTCTTGGTAACCTGTCAGGAATGCGGGAAAATATTTGAAGCATATCAATCATAAGACGTACTGACATGAATGCATTCCTGGAGAAAGCCCATCATTTCATGAGAATCGGGCGATATGATGAAGCAATTGCACTGTATACCAGATTCCTTGAATCCGACAGGGACAACACGACCGCTCTCGAGAATATAGGAAAGGCGTATTACGCCCTTGGCAAGCATGAAGATGCAATTATATGGTATGATAAAGCCCTTGCCAGGAACCCAAAACTCGTTTCTGCCTGGTTCGAAAAAGGATATACCCTGCGTAAAATGCAGCGGTATGAGGCTGCGGTCACCTGTTTTGACCAGGCTCTCGCCCTGGATCCGGACTATGTCTTTGCGCTTGCCAACAAAGGATATGCGTTGAACGAGCTGGGAAAATTCAGTGAAGCAATTGCCTGTTTTGACGCTATTTTAAAAATCAGTCCGAACAACCTTCGTATAATGACAGCAAAGGGCATCGCATTGCGGGGACAGGGGAACAATACCGAAGCTCTTGCTTATTTTGATGCAGTGCTTGCGCTCAATCCTTTGAATTCTTTCGTCTGGAAGAACAGGGCTGTAGCACTCCGGAACCTTGGGCGGATCAACGAAGCCGAAGAATCTGAAAGGTATGATCCTCAATAACCTCTCAGGAATTATCTCATCTCTCCATTATGAAAAAGAAATTATCTCACATGATATCTCTTTTATTCCGGGGAGGGTGTAAATGTTTTAAATATTTACAACGCTTACCATGTGATCATGGCAGCAGTGAAACGGATACCGGTCTCCGAGCCGATCTGGAAAAAGCTGGGAGAGATGAAGGGTGCCGGCCAGACGTATGATGATCTCCTTGAGGATTTGATAGAACGATCAAAAAAAGCCCGGCTTGAGGAAGATGTGAAGATGTGGGAGAACTGCCCGGATTCAGAGTATGTCTCGCTGTCGGAGATTGAGGATTGAGATTTGAGGTGAAGATCCGGAACACGCTCATCGCTTATATCAATACCATTCCCGAAAAATCCCGGCGTATTATCAAAAAAGCACTGGAAGGTCTTGAGCAGAATCCCTATGCGGGTAGCGGTGGGGACAAGGAAAAGCTAAACGCAGGGCATGGAAGGGAAATATTCCGGATTCATATTGCTCGTACGTATACTGCGTTTTATTCACCGGATACAGAAAACAGGATCGTCAGAGTCCACGAGATACTTACCATTGAACAGGCACACAAAAAGTACGGGCGGTTGTGATCTATCCGCACTGGGAAAAACTTCGTTTTTGATCTTCATTCTCCTGCCATGCAAACAGGGCAATTCTTCTGACTTTGCACAGCGATTCCCGGGGCCGGTATTGTCGGTGATAAGATAACCCGTGGGAGAGATAAAAAAAACTCCCCTTTTCTTTAGGCAGAGGTGATCAAAGGTAATTTGATGGTTACGGGGCACACCGGGCAACTCCCGGAGGGTAAATGTTATGTATTCCTTCTCCCCTATCAGGTGGTGGTGACGAACTGATGTCAACGATTGTCCATTTTGATGTACCTGCAGAGAATATTGAGAGGGCGAAGAAATTCTATTCGGTGCTGTTCGACTGGAAATTCGAATCCTACCCGGGGATGCAGTACAACCTGGTTACCACAACGAATCTTGACGGCGCTCCCGGAATCGGTGGAGGGATGGGGAAACGGATGGATCCCTCGCAGCATATCGTGAATTACTTCGGTGTGAAATCTATCGATGCTTCCATTCAACAGGTCAAAAGTCTGGGCGGTAGCATACTCATGAATAAGATGGCAGTGCAACAAATGGGCTACCTTGCTATCTGCCTGGACACCGAGGGTAACACGTTCGGTTTGTGGGAAGCGGACACCTCGGCAAAGTAGCCGTCCTCACTATGCATTTGTATGGTCCGTTATCATCGTTGATGGGAGAATATATGGGGCAGATAACAAGAACCCCCATTTACTTCGGACCGATTCCGTCGGCAGTCTTGTTGCTGGAAGGACACCTTCGAACATGAATAAGGTTACGTGCGTTTTTTGGAATTTACTTTTCTCGTAATGTAACCGGCGACGCGGTTCCGGACACGTTTACTTCCAATTAAGGCAGATTTGCTCAGCTGCTGTTTGTTTTCATCAAAGCTGCTGGAAAAATAATCCCGCTGTTTGGCCAGGAGTTCAGTACCGAGATTTTTGATGTATGATGGTTTAATTCCCATGTGCAATTCCTCAAAGTTCTCATGCGTTTCGCGAGATCATAATAATATTGTTCGTTCCGTCGATTGGTTTTCCACCCCCGATACATTGAATTATTAATGGTAATCGGAAGACCAAAGGGCAACAGATTTTTGAGAGGGGGATTTGCCGGGATCGGGGGGATGGATGCATGGAGTTCCCCCGACCTGCCCATTTCCGCTCCCCCAATCCTTTTTATGGTAAGGGCCCAGTATTCCATGAAGGGATTTCCTATGGTTATTCGTATCGCGTATTTTTCATGGAAGGGGCACACGCAGAAGGTTGCAACTGCCCTTGCTGAACGGGTGAATGCAGAGCTGGTCAGGATCGAACCGCCCGGTACATTCAATATAGCGATCGGCGGGATGAAAGCATTCCTGTCGATGAAATCGCCCATAAAGCAGTGCAAAACCAACCTTGCCGGTGTTGACGAGCTCATCATTGCGACACCCGTCTGGTCCCGTAAGGTGCCGCCGTTTGTCAACGAGTATTGTTCCGCTGTGAGCGGCGGCGAGGGAAAACCTTTCCACGTTATTGCGGAGATGGGAGGGCGGGGGGCAGAGGGTGCGATTGCTTCCGTTAAACAGCAGCTTGAGAAGAAGGGGATGTGGTTTGCCTCTTCGGCATCAACGGTCGAACGTGATGTTGACAGCGGGGCATTCACTGCAACGGTTGAAAAGTTTGCAGATGGGATCCTGAAAAAATGAGGTGCCAGGATCCCGCCCGGGCTCCGGGCATTCTCACTCGGGGAAGATACTAGGTGCAGTATCATGACAGAACCCCGGTTCGACCCGGCGCTTATTGCATCCATGCGTGTCATGCAGCGGGGCGAGATCACCGAACACCATATCTATAAAAAAATCGCTGCCGCACAAAAAGACCCCCGCAACCGCGAGGTGCTGACCCGGATTGCACAGGATGAGCTCGGGCACTATGGAATATGGAAACGGTATACCCACGATGATGCGGTACCCAACACCCCCCGCATCTGGTTCTATTACCTGATCGCACGGGTGTTTGGCTTAACGTTTGCGATTAAACTCATGGAAGGGGTGGAAAAACGCGCCCAGTCTTATGATAAGGCCCTCATTGATAAGATTCCCGAGATACAGACGATCCTGACAAATGAAGAAACCCACGAGCGTGAACTCATTGCTCTTATCGATGAAGACCGCCTCAGGTATATGGGTTCTGTTGTGCTGGGACTCAACGACGCCCTCGTCGAATTTGTCGGTATGCTTGCCGGTCTTACATTTGCCCTCCAGAACTCGCGGATCATCGCGGTAGCAGGACTCATAACGGGGGTTGCCGCTTCACTCTCTATGGGATCCTCAGAGTATCTCTCGCAGAAATCTGGAAGTGCTACCACAAATCCGAAGAAGGCTGCATTATACACAAGTATTTCCTATATAGCGACTGTAGTCCTGCTTATCCTGCCATTCCTTGTTCTTGCCAGCCCGTATTACGCTCTCGTGTTCACCCTGCTGGGTGCTGTGACGGTAATATTTCTGTTCACGTTCTATATAACCGTGGCCGACGATCTTCCTTTCTGGAGACGCTTTGCTGAAATGCTTGTGATCAGTTTCGGAATTGCCGCGATATCGTTTGTTATCGGTATAATCATCCGCACGGTACTGAACGTTACCATCTAAGGACAGGGGGAAGAATCAATCGTTTTTCCCTGTGTAGTTAAAAGAAATACTCTGGTGTTTTTTTCTGGATTATAACGGAGATGAACGGTGATATTTTTGATATTTCTCATAGTAACGCCGATTTTTGCCATTAACGAAGATAAAGGCTACCTGAATAGGTAGATTAAATCTTATTCTGGAGCCCATCCTACACAACAAACGTCTTTTTGATCTCACCGTTTTTCATGATGGATATCTTTCCCCCGGTTGTCGATACGACAAACCCGATTGCATTGGTCATCTGGGTAATCCCGGCAACCGACGAGTGTCGTGTCCCGTAGCCATCGGGGATTTTCAACACCAGGTTGTCAATGATAAAATGCCGCCCTGATGCCTCGATGTAGCCGTCCTCGCGGATGACAAATGCCCCGTCCATCTGGGCCAGCCCCTTGATCACCTCGGCATTCTCCGGGTTGGTGATCTGACGTTTTTCCCGTGACTGGCCCTCGAACGAATTGATGGTGCAGGGCCGTGAATGTTCCATCACCTTTTGGGTGTCCCCGATGACAAACGAGGTGCCGACCACATGCCCTTCCCTGCCTTCCCGGGATATCTCCACGCAGAGGTGGAATACGGCATCAAAGACGTTCTCCTGCACTTGGGTGCCTGCAAGGACCTGGTAATTCCAGGGATCTGCACGGATCCGCCCCGGTGTTCCCGCGGTATGTTCGGTGATATCCTCTCCGAGGAGGAGCATGCCGGACATCCTATCGTTGGCGTCCCGAAGGGCAAGTATTTTCCAGGCAACCCACAGCTTCTCCCCGGTTTTCTTCGTATTTTCAAAGGCATGGATGGCATACCCCTCCCGGCAGAACACGGGGTCATTGATCATCGCAATCATCTGTTGTGCATACCGTGACCGTTCCGGCACGATGGTCCCCACCAGGTTCTTCCCCGTCATCTCTCCCGGCTGGTAACCAAAGATCCCGAGCGCCATAGTATTGGCATGGGTGATGGTCCCCTCATTGTCCGCGGTAATGACAATTCCCGGTATTCCTGCAATAATTTCTTCGAATGAAACGGAATTTACCTTTTCGTTGGTCATCACCTGCCGGAATTCCCGGGATAAAGGTCCAGGTTCAGTTATTCTTTCGATAATCAAAAGATGCCCTTTCAGAGGGTCGAACCCGTCCAGCCTTCTTACCATGATAGTGCAGAGAATCCCCGGACCGTCTTTTGTGACGAGTGTATGGCTGGAACAATGCCACCCGGCTTCATTTTTATCCCGGGACATGGTGCGTGAAAATTCCCGGTACTCGTCCTGTGACAGGAAAAGGTCGGGAAGTTCCAGCGGGTGTACCGCTTCAGGAGCATAGCCGAGGAGTTCTGACAGGAAACGGTTGATTTTCTTCAGTTTCCGCCCTGATGCTATCGCCACTCCCATCCGGGACCCCTCGAGAACCGCATAGAGCTGGAGATTTTGTGAGTCCAGGGCTTTTGATTCGAAATGTTCCCGGATATACCGGAGTACATGATTGGATGCGGTGATGAACAGGTCCTTTTCGCTCCTGAACCCGGAGAGGCTGAATGCTTTTGAATTGTGGAGATCTTCGATAACGAGAGACGCATCCTGCAGGACTCCCTGCCGGTCCTTTACCGGCCTGCCGGGGGAGATGTCAACGGAAAGGAAAGAAGATCCGGTTGTTTTGATCGTGTCCTGCACGTTCCGGTTCCCCGGTTCCCTGCCACACATCAGGACGAGGTGGTAATTGCATTCTTTCATTTTGTTCAATGCATTTACCGGTGAGAACGCCCGGTCAATCCTGAACCCTCCTTCCTGTAAGAGAGCGGATAACAGTACCCTGGGGAATGGCTGGGAATTCTCGATAAACAGGATTGACGGCAAAAACCTGCACGACCTTGAGGAAACAGACTAATGATCTGATAGATTGCCGTATGGATAAATATTTGTTGGAATTTACAGGAAAAAACAGCAGACAGGTGGCGGACTGATTAAAAAAACCTGGTATGACGCCTGTTTTCGATTCGTGTGGAAACAGGTATGTTTACCTCAATGGGATTCAGTTATCTCAGATGGTGGGATGGCAATTATTTCAATGAAACGCCTGATGAGAGAGAGAGAGAAAGAAATTTGGAATCAACCGCAAACGGAAATTTTGGCAGACCGCTTCGCGATGCTGATTGCGGTAATCTGTCTCGAAAAAGGAATTGAGGTTGTTAAGGAATTCCAAAAAAAACATAATTTTTTCCGGGAGATTGGGAAATTTAAGAAAAAGATCTGACACCGTGAAACGTAACCTCCGGGGACAAGCCGACGCGGCGAGGGGCGGAGCCCCATTGAGCGTCAAACCCCCGGACCATCATAAGCAGCCATCACGAAATCCCCTTCCCCGCCTTTCGCATGAACCACGCCGGAATCTCCGCATCCAGCCGCCACCCGATACTCATCGGCTCGCTCCCCTTTTTTTCAGAAGATCCCGGAGGCTGATACAAAACGGCCAGGGAATAACCAGACTCTTTTTCATGCCGTAAAAACCTTTTTTCTCCCCATTGCCAATCTTTATTATGCGTGGAGAGCATTACTCATCCATCGGGAGGGGAAGTGTGTGGAAAACCTGATAATAAGTATTGATTTTGACAAACAGATGTTTCCAAAAAGGTACACCTGTGACGGGGAGAACATCTCTCCTGCTATCCGTATCGACAGGATCCATTCGGAATTCCTGGCAATAACTATCGAAGACTGGATTGGCCCGTCTGAGAAAATTTGTCACTGGCTTATCTGGAATATCAAAGCCCGGGATACCATACCGGAAAACATTCCCGGAGACCCGCTGATCACCCAACCGTTTGACGCGGTCCAGGGTAAAAACGACCTGGGAAAGATCGGGTACAGCGGGCCCTGTCCACCCAACGGAGAGATGCACACCTATTATTTCAACGTGTACGGGCTTGATGCACAGCTGGATGCCCGGCCCGGCTCAACCCGGGAGGATCTCGAGAAGGCCATGGCAGGTCATTCGGTACAGTACGGTGGCCAGTCAATAGCAACGTATGAGAGATAATCTCTCTCTTTCTTCTGGTCAGTGGTGCAGGAAACATGAGGGAAACATCGATGCCACCTGTGAGGTGCTGGTGCAGGAAGCAATGAATGCGGGAAGCGGGAGCACGATCACCGTGGTCCTCGTTCACGGAACAGGGAACGATCAATCCGGATATGTTCCAGAATCTTCCCGGTCAGGGCGTTACTGACCTTGTCGGTACTACCTCATGACGCCGGACCGGGTCGATTGTGAGGATTATTAAGGTGAATTACATGAAAAAATGCACCCAAGGATCTCAGGCAGGCGACGAGCCCGGATCAGAAATGGTGTTTTGCGTACATCGATTTTTACCCATCTGATCCTTTCTGAGATCCCATTCCTGCATGGTTGCGTTTGTTCCGGGAGCCGTCCCCTGTGTCATCCTTTACTTTCCGGCTGCCGGTCCTTATGTTCAGCCTCAAACTCTGTAAAGGTCGGTTTCCCGCGATCTTTTGCTTTTTTGCGGGTTATTATGTTTTCAGCCTCCAATTCTGTAAGGGTCGGTTTCTCGTGATTGTTTGTTTTTTTGCGGGGGGTCATTATGTTTTCACTTCCGTTCCCTGATATGATAATCCCCACTATCAGATCAAGCCCTCATAGTGCGGGACAGGGTATAAAGTTCACCTTTTGTTGCAAAATCTGCAACGAAAACTGTCATTTCATTGATCGGGGCACCAGGAAGGAGGGACCGGATGGGACGTACATAGAGCGGGAGACGACCGATCGATGGGCCTGATGCATAACCGCACAGAAGATTATTATCTGGGAAAAAGAGACCGGGGAATACCCGGAAATGAGCCTGTCAGGTCTGCGGGATTTTTGTGCAGGAGGGAAGATATGAGTCGTTTTGTCTGTATCCATGGCCACTTTTATCAGCCGCCACGCGAGAATCCCTGGCTTGAAGAAGTCGAGATAGAGGATTCTGCCTATCCGTACCATGACTGGAATGAACGTATCACCGCTGAATGCTATGCGCCGAATGCGGCATCCCGGATTCTCGATACGGATAAACGGATCATCGATATTGTCAATAACTATGCCAGGATCAGTTTTAATTTCGGTCCCACCCTGCTTACCTGGCTGGAGCGCAACAAGCCGGACGTGTATCTGGCCATTCTCGAAGCAGATAAGGACAGTATAAAACGGTTTTCCGGGCACGGTTCAGCAATTGCACAGGTATACAACCATATTATCATGCCCCTTGCCAGCCGCAGGGACAAGCGTACGCAGGTACTCTGGGGAATACAGGATTTTATCTTCCGGTTCAAGCGACGACCTGAAGGGATGTGGCTTCCGGAAACGGCAGTTGATATGGAAACCCTGGAAATCCTGGCAGAACGGGGAATTGCGTTTACGATACTCTCTCCAAAACAGGCCAGCCGTACCAGACCGATCCATGACTCCCGGTGGACGGACGTGAGCACGGGGAACATTGATTGTTCCCTGCCGTACCTGTGCAGTCTGCCATCCGGCGGGTCGATTGTCATCTTTTTTTATGAAGAAACCATTGCACAGGAGGTGGCGTTTTCCCGTCTTCTGGAAAATGGCGAAGGGTTTGCCCACCGGATGATGCACTATTTTTCCCAGGAGCAGAAGCAATCCGGGCTGTTATCCATTGCATCCGACGGGGAAACCTACGGGCATCACCACCGCTTTGCTGACATGGCGCTTGCGTACGCCCTTCATCACCTTGAATCCGGAAACCTTGCCCGGATTACCATCTATGGCGAATACCTGATCATATATCCGCCCACCCACCAGGTCGAAATCATCGAAAATACGTCATGGAGCTGCCCCCACGGTGTCGAGCGCTGGAGAAGTGACTGCGGATGCTGTACCACGGGTTCCATTATCCAGGTGACTCCTCCTCACCCCCCTGGCCCTTCCCCGGTCCCGGAGACACCTCCCGGTGACAGGAGTTGTGAGATCATCTCTCGGCAGAAGTGGAGAGCACCACTCCGGGAGGCCATGGACCGGCTCGCTCAGAAACTTGCGGTACTCTATCGTGATAGAATGAATTCGTATGTTTCAGATCCCTGGAAGGCGCGGGATGATTATATTGA
>Ga0315275_10007248_pt1 | contig 10697 bp, 12 predicted proteins | sample YL17G03_0_MG_FD_205557 | JGI IMG/M metagenome (GOLD analysis project Ga0315275, IMG submission 205557) | Sediment microbial communities from Yellowstone Lake, YNP, Wyoming, USA - YL17G03_0 | ecosystem: Environmental > Aquatic > Freshwater > Lake > Sediment | place: USA: Wyoming | collected...
GGATCAAGAAAAGCGGCTTTGATCGCCGGGTAAACACCGGCGAATATTCCGATAATAATACTCGAAGCGAAAGAGACCACTAGCGCTATAGTAGAAATAATAGGGTTCCATCCTGCAAAGTGAGATATCGCGAGCGCGGAGATGACTCCCAAAACAATACCGATCATTCCGCCGACTAAGCTCAATATAAGCGATTCGCCTAAAAATTGAAGAAGAATATCCTCTCTCTTCGCACCGATCGCTCTGCGTATACCTATTTCTTTTATCCTTTCCCTGATAGAAATAAGCATGACCGCTAAAATACCTATGCCCCCTACTAAAAGGGAAATAAACGCAACGCTACCTATAAGAAGAGTAAAGGTCTTACTGGTCTCCCGCTGGGTTTTTATGATCTCGGTCTGATTTAGTAAGGTGAAGTCGTCCTGTTGACCAGCACGAAGGCGGTGATTCTGGCGCAACAGGTCCTTTATTTCGGCTTCAGCGGCTGCCATGGTCTCTTCGTCATGTATTTGGACAAATATTGAATTAATATAGTCCAGGTTAAAGAGTCTCCGTAAGGCGGTATTGACCGGGACAAATATCTGATCATCCTCGTCCTGACCATACATATCGAGACCCTTCGCATTTAGTACCCCGATGATTTCAAATGGGATCTTTTTGATGCGGATGATTTTGCCGATAGGGTCTTCGTGGGGCATTATGTTTTCCACAACCTTCTGGCCGATGACGGCAACCCTATACGCGCCTTTATTCTCCTCTTCGCTAAAAAACCTCCCATCGCTAAGCGAAAAATTCCGCATCTCGAATATTTCAGGCATCGTTCCGATAACTTTAGTCTTTGTACTCAAGGACTCGTACTTAACCGGCAACATCTTATCCTGAGACGGCACGCTGGATATGACATCCGCAAGCGTCGCAATCGCGTCCGAATCTTTTAACTCAAGAGTCGTCACGGACTTTGTCGTCCTTGGCCTTCCGGCAATCACCTTCACCTGCCCCGAACTGACAATTAAGAGATTGCTTCCCATGCTGGAAATTTGAGAGATGACTTTTTGTTCCGTGCCTTCCCCCACGGCAACCATAATAATAACCGCGGACACCCCTGCGATGATCCCTAAAAGAGAAAGCAGTGTCCGGAGCTTATGTCTGAAGAGGATCTTCCCAGAAAGCTCGATATTTTTAGCGATATCCATTTATTAAGCCAGCGCCCTCGCTGGATCGATATTGGCGGCCTTCTTGGCCGGATAAATACCGAAAAACAGGCCTATGAGCGTGGAGAAGATAAATGCGATCGCGAACGGCTGCCAACTGATGCTTATTGGTTTTCCGGACAAGCTGATCCATATAGCTATGCCAACGCCGATCAGCGCCCCCAACAGGCCACCCGAGAACGTCAGGATAACCGACTCGACGAGAAACTGGAAGACGATCTGCTTTTTCTTTGCACCCATGGCGCGGCGCAGGCCGATCTCTCTTTTCCTTTCAGAGACCGCGATAAGCATGATGTTCATTAAGACGACGCCTCCTACTAGTGGCGAGATGAAGGCGACGAGCAGGAAAAAGATACTCATGGTCTTAGAGATGCTTTTTACCATTTTCGCTACCCCTTCGAACGTTCTGATCTTGAAATCATCCTCTTCAGTTTCCGCAAGCTTGCGATTCCTTCGTAAAATTTCACGAATTTCGCCGGCTATGCGCTTCGCCTCGGACGGGTCATCAATTATAGCGCGCGCGTTACCGATATACAAAGGCTGGTTCATCAGCCTGCGCGACGCGGTGGTAAAAGGGGTGACTATAAGATTATCGAAATCCGTGCCTACGGGCGATTGTCCTTTTTTTTCGAGGATCCCGACAACGTTGAAATAAACATTTCCTACCAATATATCCTTGCCTATGGGATTTGTGTCGCCGAAAAGCTCCTTTACGACAGTCGTGCCTACCGCGCAATTTTTGGCAAGAACCTCAATATCGTCGTCGGATATAAACCGCCCTTTAGTCACACCTCGTTTCCAGGCATCCTTCCAGTTGGGCATTACTCCAAACACCCAGGAAGTCGTAAACTTATTACCATATTTTATGGGCATATCGAGCTGCGCTTGAAAAGGAGAGATGAATGACACACCATCTATGTTCTCTATATCAGCCAAGTCTTTTTTTGTAAATATGGCGTCAGAGGCGCTGGACGGCCCGCGGAAGGCGCCGCCGCCCGAGTGGATTGATACGGCGTGCGACCCAAAATTATCCATGCTTTCCTTGATCTTCTTATCGGCTCCCCCCGCCAGACAGACGACTACCGTAAGTGTCGCGATACCTACGACAATAGCCAGGATAATGAGAAAGGCCCTCATCTTATGTTTCATGACCGCCTTTAAAGATACCTTGGCAATATTTGAGAACTTCATTTGGTCACCTTCTCTTCCCTGTCAACGCGACCATCCTTTAAAAAAACGATCCTGTCGGCATGCCGGGCAACAGTGACATCGTGGGTTACTAAAATGACTGTCCTGCCTTTTCCATGAAGAGAGCGGATAAGGTTCATGATTTCTTTGGATGAGTCGCTATCGAGATTACCTGTCGGCTCATCAGCCAATATCATGGCCGGGTCGTTTATCAGCGCCCGCGCTATCGCTACCCGCTGCTGCTGACCGCCAGAGAGCTCAGACGGCTTATAATTGACCCTGTCTTTTAAGCCGACAGACTCGAGCGCCCTGTATGCCCTCTCGGCCGCATCAGCCGGGTAATGCGGCGCATATACAAGCGGCAGGAGGACATTTTCTGTAGCGCTTACACCTTCCAAGAGATTGAAGCTTTGAAAAACAAACCCGACTTTTTTGTTTCTGATCTCGGAAAGCCGATCGTCATCGAGGGTTTCGACATCTATGCCATCGAGCATATAAGAGCCGCTAGTCGATTTTAAAAGGCACCCCAGAATGTTCAGGAGTGTGCTCTTGCCTGTCCCTGAACCGGCCATAATTGCGACAAACTCTCCCTCCCCAACGGAAAAGGAGACCCCCTTCAGTACATTCGTCTCTACGATACCTGTCCTGAAAATCTTGGTAATGTTTTCTACTTTAACCATAATCTTCTCCTTATTCTTCGCTGCGTACCTTGGCGCGCCGGACAACTATTTTTTCCCCCTCACTCAAGCCTTCCAGGACTTCCGTGTTTTTGGAGTCTTGCCATCCTGTCTTTATTATTCGTCTCTGCGGCTCTTTTCCGTTTTCCTTTAAAACATAGATGACCCTATCGCCTTCTTCGGTGCTTATGTATTTTCTCGGTATTGCAAGGATCCCTTTTCTCTCTTCCTGAAATATCTTCACACTTGCGGTCATATCCGGACGCAGCAACTCTATCTTGGGATCGGTGATCCTTACAACCACATCATAGTTAACTACATTCTCCTGTATTATAGCTTTTGGATATATCGCCATAACTTCGCCGGCAAATTCTTCTCCGGGATAGGTATCTACGGTAAAAGTGGCTTTTTGGCCGACCTTGACCCTGCCGATGTCTGTTTCATCTACAAAGGCATCAACTTGAAGCCTCTCTAGATCGATGATCGTAACGAAGATCGGGGCATTAAGGCCGGCGACAACTGTCTCTCCCTGCTGGGTCGACACGTAACTAATCACGCCATCAATAGGGGCTATGATAGTAGCGTATGATAACTGAACCTTCGCGTAATCGAGCGCGGCCTTAAGGGACTCCTTGGTTGCCTTCGCTTGTCTTATGCCATAAATATCCTGCCCGTTAAAGATCGGCATGGATGCTACCAATCCGGCAGAGTTGGCTCCTGTCTGCGGGAAATACCGGCTATCCGCAGTCCCGAGCGCCGTCGCAGCATTCAGGGTCGGCCATAGAGAGGCTTGCTGTACGCCTACGCCGGCTTCGCCTGCTCTAAGATTTGCGGCCGCCTGAGATACCTGCGCCTGCAGGTCCTGCTTTTCTATTTCAGCGATGACTTGCCCTGTTTTTACTTTATCACCTATATTCGCGTAGAGCAGGTCTACTTTTCCCGATATCCTTGAACCTACCTTTACTTCAGCGCCGATCATAGGCTTAACCGAGCCTGTCGCGATAATGGAAGAGCTAACATCTCTTTTTCTTGCCTCAGCTGTTTCGATGGTCGGTTTCTTTTCTGCCTTATTGAAAAAAGAAGAAATACCCGCATAGGCTATCGCAGACAATAGAATAAGAATAAATATAACGAGGATGACCTTTTTCATATCTGACCTCCCTGCTTCTTAAAGCATCGCTTATACTGATTAAGGAATTTTTCAAGAACGCTCTTCCGGATAGCGATGCCTTTCGCCCAGCCATGAAGCAAATCAAGCCCTTTCTGAGTTAGCTTGTAGTTTCTCTTTGCGGGACCGGAAGCATTGGTGTCCCACTTCGATAATACGCATCCTTCTTTTTCCAGAGATCGGAGCGTCCGATAAACTACCGCGGGGTCAGGCTTAGCTTTTTGAAACCCAAAGCTATTTAATTGTTCCATCAATTCATACCCATAAGAAGATTTTTGGGATAAAAAGAATAGAAGACACGGCTCGGCAAAGCGTGTCATCTTCCCGCTGGGGCACTCACATTGCTTGATTTTATATTTCTTAGCTAATTTACTGGCTTCAAACACGGTTCTTGCCTCCGATTTTCAAATGCAAACAATGGTAACTATATGTGGTTTACATATAGATGTACTATATACTACGCTTCAAGGGTATCTTTGTCAATAGTTAAGTCGATGGGCTAAATCTGGTGGGTGGTCTGCTTCAGGTGTGAGTCTATGATAGGCACACAGAGATATAATACAGATTTATTCTATTGCAGCCACTTTTTTATCTTTTCCAGTATTTGATCTCTGACCGTACGTGTCTTCTCAAACTTCTCTTCCCTGGTTCCTTCAAAGCCTGAAGGGTCGTCAAAACTCCAATGGAGCTTCTTGGCCTGGCTCGGGAAAACAGGGCATTTACCTGACTCGGATTCATCGCAAACAGTAACAACATAATCGTACTGCTTGCCTTGCTTAATAAAGTCGAATACGCTTTTCGTTGCATTATTGGAAATGTCTATTCCTATCTCTTTCATTACTTCGACTGCAATCGGGTTTAATTTTCCCGGCTCAAGGCCTGCGCTTTCTGCTTCAAACCTGTCTCCTGCTATGTGGTTCAGGAGGGCTTCTGCCATCTGAGAACGCGCTGAATTATGAATACAAACGAATAATATTTTCTGTTTAGCCATGGAAATACTTCTTTTTGAAATGTAAGGCGACATTTACCAGGCTGATCAGGACAGGCACCTCTACCAACGGGCCGATAACCGCGGCGAAGGCAGCGCCTGAATTGATGCCGAATACAGCGACAGCGACCGCTATCGCCAGTTCGAAATTGTTACTTGCTGCAGTAAATGCCAATGTTGCCGTCTTCTTATACCCTTCACCGAACCGCCTTCCCATGTAAAATGATACCAGGAACATAATGACAAAATAGATAAGGAGCGGCACTGCTATCTTTACTACATCGAGCGGAATTTTGACCATGTACTCGCCTTTTAGCGAGAACATCACCACTATCGTAAACAAAAGCGCTGCGAGCGTGATCGGACTTATCCGGGGGATGAACTTCGTTTCATACCACTGCTTGCCTTTTAATTTTATAAGGGTGAGCCTGGTAAATATTCCCGCAAGGAACGGAATGCCAAGATATATAAAGACGCTATTGGCGATCTGGCCGATATTGATATTTACTACGCTCCCCCTTAGTCCAAAATACGGCGGCAGGATCGTGATGAAGAACCAGGCATAGGCGGAATAGAACAGCACCTGGAATAGAGAATTGAAAGCTACAAGCCCCGCGCAATACTCGGTGTCGCCCCCTGCCAATTCATTCCATACGATCACCATCGCGATACATCGCGCGAGGCCGATCATGATCAGCCCGACCATGTATTCCGGGTAGTCTTTTAAGAAGACGATCGCCAGTATGAACATCAGGACAGGGCCTATGATCCAGTTTTGGACGAGCGACAGGATCAGTATCCTGAGGTCTTTGAAGACCCTTCCCATCTCTTCATATTTTACCTTGGCGAGCGGCGGGTACATCATGAGGATAAGGCCTATCGCTATCGGGATATTCGTCGTTCCGATCTGGAAATTATTCCAGAAACCGACGATTTGCGGATAGAAAAATCCCCATGCTACGCCAAAGGCCATCGCAATAAAAATGAGCGGCGTGAGCAGCTTGTCCAGAATAGACAACCCTCGCTTGAGCTCGGTTTTTTCATGTTGTGTGTAATGCGACATATATCAGAGATCTCCGGCGTCGCTATGTCGTTATAGTTTGCTCTTTATTGAGGAAACGGTTTCGTTGATATCAGACTGCCCCATAGCTACCACCTGGCCATCAAGGCTGATTATCGGCGTTATCTGAGGCCCAAAAGCTTTAAACAGTTTCAGCGCCGGAGCATTGTCTGTCGAGTCAGAAATGGCGGAGAGGTCATATATTTCAACGCCGAGGCCCAGTCCCTCAATCGCGTTTTTTAGTGACGTCACCTGCTCCGTACTTTGACCAACAGGGCCGCAGCAACTCGATTTTGGCCCACAAGGGAACTTCTGCTCCACCGTAAATAGTCTAGCGACTCTTTTCGTTGTCATAATCCACACCCCTTATTTTTTGCTGCGCATTATAACAGTTTTACGCTGATTCGGGAAGCTTTTCTACTTGCAACCGGATCCACATCCGCCTACACAACCGCATCCCTCATACAGGGCTTTCATCATATTTGCTTTGGTAATTCCGGTACCTTCCAATCTCGTAGGTGTTTTTCCCGAGCGGACGATAAAAACAGCTGTTTCACTCGAGGACTTATTAAACTTCTCCCTGAGCGCATCCTCAGCTTTATCATCACCGCTTACGTACACAGCCGCGGCAGCGCCCCTAAAATTCATCAACATCGATCCCATGTCATCCTTGATCTTAGAGATATCCGGCGATGAGGCATTATACAAACACAAAAAAACCGTCTGACCGCATTTAAGATATCCGTTAACCTCACATCCTTTAGGTGTCGATGGGATCTGTTCAGTCGCCTCACTTGCAACTACCCATGCAAAACAGAGAACACTTACGATAACGACAAGAGACAAAAGGTATTTCTTTGGCACAATTATCCTTTCAATAAAAAATACAGACCACTGCCGATAAGCGCAATGCCCGCAATACGCCGCACATGTACCGACCATCGTTCACTGGCCGACCCCAGGAGATTACTGAAGAGGCCGATGGCAAAAAGCGGGATGCTTTGCCCGATGGCAAAACTTGCCATAATAAGCGCTCCGTGAACAGGCTTTCCCTGTATTGCCGCATAAGTAAGGACCAAGGGCAGAACCGGCATGCAGCATGATGACCCTATACCCATGACCCCACCGGCACAGATACCGAAAAAGAACGGACCGACGTATCCTTTTTGTTTTATCTTAGGGATATTAATATTTGTGGGGACCTTTATAATACCAAAGATAAATAGACCCATCACAAGGCATAGCGTCCCGATAAAATAAGACCAGTATTTGCCAAGTGATTTCTGCAGCGTAAGCCCCATAGTAGAGACCATTATGCCTAATACTACCAGCGTAACTATAGAGCCCAGCATAATGAATAAGGGGACTGTGAATACCCTCTTTCGATCCAGGTTCTGTGCGCCTATGAACCCGGCTATAGCGGGCACCAGCGGGAAAAGACATGTAAGCGCGGTTACCCCTGACAAAAATCCCAGGAAGATAGTGATGGGGTAGGTAATAAATGTCGCGTGTTCCAGATATCCGGCAAACCTGGTGATCATCTCAAACATGGTGATGCCTCCTAAGCATCAACAACACTGCGTATCAGATTCACAAGAGCATCCACAAGTGGGAGGTGCGCCGGTTACCGTGCTTTTGATAATAGCGGCTACACATCCTGTCCCGGCCGTGACCGTTATGGCATTAACCGGACAGTTTCTTGCGCATGCGCCGCATTCCATACACGCATCCCTATCTCTAGCCGCCGCTCGCCTTGCCTTAAGCTCAAGCACTCCGTGTGGGCAGACCTCTGTGCAGAGCCCGCAGCCAATGCATGCCGCATCATCTAATTTTAGCGTAACAACGCCCTTAATGTATCGCAATGTTTTCATATTCTCCCTTTCCGCCTATTTAAATCGAGCCAATATCCAAAAAAGAAACCCGATCACAATAAACGCTATCTGAAGAGGAAGCGCCAGCCGCATCTCGTGTTTTACGCCCGACAGAGAAGTATACGTAGATGCGCCGGTAAACTGCATGGCAAGAAATGATGCTATCGCGGGCATCATGAGCATCCATGCGACTGTTCCGAAAATGCCGCTTCTTTCCATCCCTATCATCACTGCTAGAAGAAATATGGCTATTCCGGAAACCAGCCCTTTCATGGAAAAACTTCGGCCCGGAAGCCACGGGAGGAGCAGCGGTGTCACAACTGCGCCGGCAAAAAACGACAGGGTAATATTGAGCGCTGCCGTCGTCCCATCACTATACATTGATGCTGGAGAAAACCCTGCCCTTCCAAACCCCGAAAGAAGAAAGACTCCAATTGCCGCTAAAACCCCATAGCGTATGATGCTGGCTATCTCCGCAGGAATGAGCACAATGCGGTCAATGAAAGAAAAGTCTACGAGGCGCATCTTCGGCGTTGCCCGCATTCCTGTTTTTAAATAGTGGGGTATATCCGATGCGCGAACAGGCCCATATCTTACGGAGAACCCTGCGTCCCTTCGGACTTCAAGCGCCGCTATTCCGGGGGCGCCAAGCTGCGGCACAATTAATGTGCGGTGAGAGACGATCTTAGCTAAGCCGGTTTCCCGAATTCTGTGTACCATTTCATTCGTCCCGAATGTCCCCTTCGCAGCCGCACACCACACATTGACTCCCTTGGTGTCCAATGTCATGATCCAGGCACTGATGCCCTTTAGCTGTGAACGCAGAGTATCAAAGGTAAGCTTATAATTAGCCGTAACGAACACGGGTGAATCAAACGTCGGATTGCCAATAGCATACATACCCGGGCCTACCCTATAATTCATGCGATTGATCGTCATGCGCGCCATGACCGATCCTATTATATCCGACGGGCTGAGAAAAGAATTAACCAGCGGGATATCCCCGGCACTTGTTGCAATATGCCCTAACGAGGCTATTGTTTTCTTCATACATTATCTTGCGTCATTTTTGAGCGGTCGTTCCTGTCAATTGCCGCCTTTACTGACTCCACCGTCGCGCACTGCTTGAACTACGCCGCGCATACCTGCCCTTCTTCTATGTGTATATTGCGCTTTGCTATGCTTGCGGTATGCGGATCGTGAGTAATAAGAACGACCGTCTTCCCTTCACCATTGATCTCTTTTAATATATCGAGGATCCCGGCCGCGGCTTTAGGATCAAGGTTACCCGTCGGCTCATCGGCAAGTATCAATGCCGGGTTTTTTATGAGGGCTCTAGCCATCGCGACGCGCTGCTGCTGACCGACGCTCAATTCGCGCGGTAGATGGTCAAGCCTGTCGGAAAGTTTCATTCTATCCATTATCTTTAATATCTTCTCCCGGTCAATCGTTTTCTTCCCCGAGAGCCTGTCGGCGATCGCTATATTCTCGAAAACATTTAGATACGGAATAAGATTAAACGTCTGGAACATAAAACCGACCATCTGCGCCCGCCATTCAGCACGCTTACGTAATCCCCAGTCATAGACAGACTCGTCATTCCACATGATCTTTCCCTCGTGCGGCGCACTCATCCCGCCCAGAGTAAGCAGAAGCGTGCTCTTCCCGCTTCCGCTCGGACCCGTGATACTTACAAAGTCTCCTTTTACAATATGAAGCGAGACGTCCTTTAGGGCATCGACCCTGCTGTGTCGTGTGCGAAACTTCTTGCTTATATTATGCGCTTTTATCATTATCTTAATCCTCCTGCATTATGACAAAAGGATCGACTTTTGTCGCTTGTATGACTGGAAATACGCTTGCTCCTAGTGCTATCGCCAATGATATCGCTACCGCATAAACCCCGAGGATCGGCACAGGCCAAACCTGGATATTCATCAATTTCGGCCCTAACGTCAGGGCCATGACGGTCCCGATAAGATACCCCAGAACTCCTCCGATCAGTCCTATATACAAGGCTTTGAGCATGAAGACCTGCACGATCCACGACGGCTTTGAACCCATAGCCATGTAGATACCGATCTCCCTGCGTCTTTCATAGACATTCGCGAACATATAATTCGATATACTCGCCACGCCGATGATCGCGATAATGATCAGCATCGCAAAGGACAGGCCTTTCATTAGTCTGTTCGTATTGACTTGCGTCTGGACGATCTGCGTGATTGTAACGACTTTGGCATCGGGCAAAAGGCTATTAATCTTACTGACGAGCCCTTTCGATATCTCATTGCAGCAGCCAACGACCTCGATGACATTTATCTGTCCGGGTTTCTTGCACAATTTCTGGACAGTGTGCAGATGGGCGAATATCCTAGTGTCGTCAACGGTACCGGTAGCCGGTAGGACTGCTTCGACCTTAAATGCCTGTCCCATTATTTGGACAGAGCTCTGCTCTTTGAGATTTAAGGTAGCGGCAATGTCATGTCCAACCAAGATCGAATTTGCCGCAAGATCATTGACGACCCTTTTTC
>Ga0315275_10007251_pt1 | contig 10696 bp, 20 predicted proteins | sample YL17G03_0_MG_FD_205557 | JGI IMG/M metagenome (GOLD analysis project Ga0315275, IMG submission 205557) | Sediment microbial communities from Yellowstone Lake, YNP, Wyoming, USA - YL17G03_0 | ecosystem: Environmental > Aquatic > Freshwater > Lake > Sediment | place: USA: Wyoming | collected...
ACCTCGCCCAGATCTTCCGCGCAGAGGTTGGACAACTCCTGCCCCTTGACGTTTCCCCACAGCGTCTCCACCGGGTTTAGGTCTGGCGAGTATCCGGGAAGTCTCTCGACGATAAGCCACTCGTGTTGACTGGTCAGGTACTTCTTCATCTCCCTGCTCTTGTGCGCCGGGAGGCCATCCCAGATCAAAATGCACTTCCTGCTGCGAAACTCGCGCTTCAAATCCTTGAGAAAGGCAATCAGGCTCTCGGTGTTGTAGCTATCTGGCTTCGTCTTGAAGAAAAGACGGCTGCGCCTACCGTCCCAGCTGTAAGCGAGCGCTGCGGCGATCGACATCTTCTTCCAATTGAAGGCATGGATCAAGACCGGCGTTTCGCCCTTGGGGGCCCATGTCCGACGGATGGAGGGTCGTTGCGAGACGCCGCTTTCGTCTTGGAAGACGATCCAGCTGTGGAATCGCCGGGCTTTTTTTTTATCGTGGGCCACCGCTTCCAGACCCACTGCTTCACCGCCTCCTCATTGCGTTCCTTCGCCTTCTTTGCCGGACGCTGCAGTGACCAATCGAGCTGCTGCAAAATCCGCCATACATGTCCCGGGTGGTACTTGATTCCAGTGATCCGCTCGATGACCAGTGCAACCCGCGGCAGCGTCCAGAGGCTGGTCTGAAATCCATGAGCCCGAGCTCCTCGGCGCAGCGCAACATCCACGCGGTGCAACTGCTTTGCATTGAGTCTCGGTTTTCGCCCTGCTCGTCCTGCGCCTTTCAGGCGCTTTGCACCGCCCCGCCGGTACTTTGAGTACCATCGGCTCACGCTCTGGCGGCTAACCCCGAGTGCTCGTGCCACTTCGGCCTGTATTGTGCCGGCTTTGAACAGTCGTGCTGCCCTGTTACGTCGCCGTTGCATCCCGCGGAAGTCCCGCCGCGGTCGGAAAACTCTCCCCAAGGTTTCCATGACTCAGCATTCTACCATAAGATTGTTTGTTTGTCACTATATTATGCAAGATTCAGTAATAGGCGCACGCCTATGAAACGAAGAAAGCGTCACACTCAGGTACGTCAGCTCAGCCGCGCGGAGGTTTCGATTCTGGCCGAAGCGGACTACATCGTGGCTCGCGCCGCCGCAGGCGAGGGTCGTGTCGTTTCGCTGGAACCGCTGGTATTCTTCTCGACCACCACCGGTGATGCCTGGCTTCTGGACGCTCAGGATAGCCTTGCCCTCTGTCTTGCCCGTGAGGCAGCTCAGCTACCGGTCACGATCACCGGGGAGACGCCAGAGCGCTTTGCCATCGAATGGGGCGGCACTTTTCAGATTAAAGGTGATGTCATGACGTTTGCCGACAACGAGGGCGGTGTCCCGACAATTTCTAGGTACCCGATACGCGAGATTACGAAAGCCCTCCGACGAGCCAGGATGTGAGGCTTTCAGAGGCATGTCATCCGTTCCGCACTGTCAGCGTTATTGCCTGATTTTCTGTGAAGTGGCTGCCCTTCCCACTTCCAGAAGAAGCGGATGGAAGCCCGGAGCGTCCCACCGAAGCAGGGGCGACTTCCCGAGCGCTACCTGGACCGATGAGATCGAGTTCCCATTACTGTTCCTTCTCCTCCATTTCGAATCCGGGGAGGCCCGCCTACCCCACTTTTCTCTTTTCTGAGTGCCGCAATTTGTGATAGGTTGAACGCGGAAAAGCAGATGAGCAACACTTGGGTCATCGACATGTCGCATTGGGACTATCCCGATGACGAAGCCCACAAATTTCCTGCACGGACCTTGAAATTCTGGGGATACTTCGGGTCGATCGCCGAAGCAACCGTGGGTAAGTCCCCTTTCAGGCTCTCGACAGGTATTCGCTGTCGAAGACGCCCCGGAAAGATTCCCTGTCGCGGGGTAATCGAGTCGGAGCTGAACCCCGAGGGAAACGAGCTTCACTGGTGGTGTTCCGTCTGCGGCGATAACGGGCGCATCTCCAACTGGGCGGGTACTCGCTGGGATCCAGCGAAGACTGATCGGGCGATGCCAGAGATAAGCTTCGCAAAACTGATTGAAAGAACGATGCCTGAAAAAGCGATTCCTCAGAGCGACGACAAACAGACAGGCTACGAGAGTATCCAAGGCACGATAGAATGCGATGAGGAGAGTGAGGGCGCGCTCCCCAAGATCGTGACGGGGGACAAGGAGTTCAAGTGGGCTGAATTGGGGAGGGAACTGATGACGTACGAAGGTTTTCGAATCACCATCAAAATCATTGATTCTGATCCTTGACGGAGATCTTATCCTGACCTCTTGATTAAAGACAGCGTGCATTCGGAATTAGCCGCGTCAAACGCCACACACGCCATCCGTGACGCCGCTGCTCTTATCCGCACCTCCCGCTATCTCACCGCCTTCACGGGCGCGGGGATCTCGGTGGAAAGCGGCATTCCTCCCTTCTGCGGCCCTGGCGGCCTTGTGGAGCAAGTACGACCCTCGGATGCTTGAGCTGGACTACTTCCTGGCCTACCCCGACCGCTCTTGGCCCATTCTCCGTGAGATTCTCTACGAGCACTTCGACCGCGCGCGCCCGAACAAGGCGCACGAAGTCCTGGCGCGCCTGGAAACCGAGGGGTGGCCGCGCGGCCCCGGCTCCATCCAGTAGCCGCTGCCACCTGCAAGTCCTCATCACACAGAATATAGACAACCGGCATCGTGAAGAAGGTATCCATTGGAGCCGCATCAAGGTCGGATTCCAGGGTTGGCAGAATCCCCTTCAATCGGTGTTGAATAGCGAAGGCGAAACTGGATAGCGTCTGCACGGGAGGCCCGGCTTGTGGCAAGCTGCAGGCCTTCCTCCTTGCACCACAGAGCGAGCAACCACCGAAAGGAGACCATCGCTGTCATGGCTCTACAAATGTCCGCCACCACACAGCTCAACAAGGGGCTGCGGGTTTTCTTTTCGGAGTTCGTCCGCGTGAGCATTTCGCGCCCGTCTCAGGCCCTGTTCTTCGGAAGGACTGTCCTCTGGCAGAGGAGGGCGGCGCGCCTTCGCTCCGCCTGGGCCGCCGAGGGGCTCACGGTCCCGCCCATCGCGATCTTCAGCATCACCAACCGCTGTTCGTGATGGTAGAGACTTCAACAGAATGGCCGGCTCGCTCACCTTCTGTCAGTCCCAGATGACCTCGATGCCACTCCTGTCTTTGATCTCCTTGTCAGACGTCAATATGGGCAGCCCGAGATACTTCGCAGTCGCAACGATCAGCCGATCGAATGTCTCAAGCCCTTTGATGGCCCCCGCGAGCTCGATGATTTCGAATCCCAGATCGACGATCTTATAGTTGTCCGCCCCATCGATCCTTCTCTTCACCTCCTGAAAGCTCAACGGTATCCTGTTCTTCTCCGACAGATAGAGAATCTCCACTAGGGTCGCGGCGGGAATCCAGATCGTGAATTCCCTGATCGGTTTCCTCCATGATCTTGAAGGCCGCTTTCCCGATCCGGCCTTCCTGGGAGAGGTAGCGGATCAAAGTGACGGTGTCCGCTACAAAGTTCATCTTTCGCTCCGCCGGAGAATGCCTTCGTCGAACTCCTTCCGCATTGCCTTGATGTCCTTCTCCAGGTCGAGCTTCTCGAAACCTAAACCCTTCCAAATGCCTTTCAGTTTAGCGATCTTCTTCTCCGATGTGCCCGGAGAACCTTTCTGTGAGAGGAACTCGACGAAGTCTTTCACTTCATTCACCTCCGCGGGCTTCATCCGCTGAAGCCTTCGCTTGATTTCATGGATGTCGGAAACAGTGCTCATCTCTGCATCCCTCCTTCATCTGCTTACACGCTCAGTGGCTCGGCCGTGATATTCTCTTCCTCCGCCAATTCGCCGGCGTAGGCAAGGCAGGCGAGAATGTCTTCCCGGGAGATCGTGGGGTAGTCTTCCAGGATCTCCTCGATCGCATCCCCGTTGGCAAGCATCTTCACGATCAGATAGACCGGAATACGCTTTCCTTTGATGCACGCGCGACCGCTGCAAATAGCTGGATTTACGGAGACCCTCTCGTGCATGACGTTCTACCCCCACTCAAATACTACAACAGATCGACAGGTTGTCATAGTTTGACCGGTTTCCCTCTCCGCCCCCCGTGGGGATGGGAGCGGCGCACTGCCTCCTTGAGGTCCTCGATACTCACGTGGGTGTAGACCTGCGTGCTCCGCAGGCTCGTGTGCCCCAGGATTGCCTGGATGTGACGGAGGTCCGCGTGGTTACGCAGCATATGAGTTGCCATCGTGTGTCGACCATGCCGAGCTCGGCATAGTGGCGGAAGGTGTTTGGGCTGACCCTTCTTCCGACCCCGCTTTTCACCGTAGCCCTCTCCACGATATCCCCCACCGCCTGTGGCGAAAGACGCCTGCCGTTACTGTGCTGCACGAAGAGCGCCTTCTCGGTGGGGGAGCAGACCTGCCATGGACGCATGTTCTTCGCGTAGGCCTCGGTGAAATAGCAGTCCCACTCGCCCACGGGAACCACATCAGCTCTTGTCCACAGCTTACCCTTGTTTCGCGTTGATCTTGTCACATCCCCCTCCCTGACAAAAATCAAAAACACGCATAAGGACAAGTGCATGATTCTGGCAATACCGATTGACGCTTCGGGCTTCCCTCGCCCCCCTTGCCGCCTCCCCCTCCCAGGCCCGCCCCCTCCGCTTACCCCCCGGCGATGGTATCCTTTGGTCGTCTGGGAGTGGGGCGAGCAGCCGCTTCACGGAATCAGGCAGTGGCGCTGACATCCGGAACTGCAGCCATATCTCTGAAAGCCTCACGTCTTGGCTCGCTGGATGGCTTCCTTGATCTCGCGTGTTGGGTACCCGAAGATTGTCCGAACACCGCCCTCGTTGTCGGCAAACGTCATGAGATCACCTTCGATTCGAAAGGTGCCACCCCATTTGATGGCAAAGCGCTCAGGCGTCTCGGTGATCGTGATCGACAATCCAGCTGCCTCACGAGCAAGACAAAGTGCAAGGCTATCCTGCGCATCCAGAAGCCAGGCGTCGCCGGTGGCGGTCGAGAAGAATACCAGCGGCCCCAGCGAAACAACACGACTCTCGCCGGCAGCGGCTCGAGCAACGATGTAGTCCACTTCGGCCAGAATCGAAACCTCCGCCTGGCTGACCTGCCGTATTTGCGTGTGGCGCTCTCTTCGTTTCATAAGCGCGTGCCTCTCAGTCCGAGTTGTCATCTGCGCTCATGATTATAATGCTGCTTCTTGTTTGCACAAGGACGACGGTGACCGACACGACCGAACCCATCGTCAGCCGAGAGGGACCGCGTATAGATATGAGCGGGAGGTCAGCCCCGCTTTTCTGTGTCACCAGCAAGCCCCACGACACCCCCGCATACGCAACTTCGTTGATCACGAAGGAAGGCTTGGCAGGAAGCAGCGCTGGCCTCCGGTTCTCGCTGGGGGGGGCCCTGCGGGCTCTGGGGGGACCGGTCAGCTTTGAATATGATGCCACTTCACTGTCGAAAGCTGTTTTGAAGGTAGCCCGGAACGATCCCCTTTAGGGCGGTCCGCCCCTCGGGTAGACAAAATACCTGTCCTCCTGTCTACTTCTTGTCAGGGGGTTTGGCTTTGCCGGATATATGGATCCGCTGCCCCCTGCGGGATCCACTACATCGTATCCACAGTATGCCCATCAGTCAGATGGTTATTCGTTTGCAGTATTGGGGTGTTTTATGGCGAAACAGAAGCGCAACGAGGAACGTGAGCAGCGCATCACGATGGAGATCATTGTTGATGCCCATGATTCCCAAGAGCGAGCCATGGGTTGGTACTACTACCTGCAAGACCGACTCCAGTTCCCGTTCACCGCAACTTGCATCGCCAAACGTTCCATCTCACCGTTGCGGGTGAAGGACGAAGTCGATGTCATTGGAATGCCAAGCGAGGATGAATGCGAGCATGAGATGTTCATAACCATTCCTTGGGAGGAAGATGGCTTGGCTGTGCCATTGTCCCAGTTAAAACCTATCAACGAAACGGACGAGCAGACGAAGCAAGCGGTTGAGGATTGGCATTACTGGGTGAAGATGGGCTCCGAGTTATGAGGAAGGAGCCGGACTCAACCAGTCTCTGCTGCCGACTGGTGGGGCCAAGAAGGCTTACCCTGACATCCCCTCTTCGCAGGCGGCTCCAGCAGCTGAGCTTTATCGTTCGACATACGAGGGAACAAGCATGAGTATTTCGGAACATAAGAAGAAAGAGAGGCGGAGATGCCATATCTCCCCTGCTGATTTCTTCTCTACCGACGTCGAAAAGATCAAACTGAATTGGTTCCTCTTTGAGTTTGCAGTCGAATTAGAGATGTTCATCGCACATGACAGGCAACTTCGCTCTCGGTTACTTCGCAAAGGTGTAACTGACGCACAAATAGGTAGGTTCTGCGTTCATTACGCCAAGAACATGAGAGGACAGATACTCGACCGGATTGCCGCTAAAATACCACACGTCCGGATCAGTTACGAAGAAATCGAGACGTTTTTCCCACTGATCGGTGATCTGCTTGTCGACCGAATACTGAACGTGGCTGCAAAAGCGTGGGATTCCCAAACAGAAGGATGCGAAGTATGTCCGACTCGGTGTATCTCAGAGAAGGACGAGCGAGCTCTAATGTTCGATGACCCATACTACTGGGAATAAGGAGATCGAACAACCTGCGAGTTCCAGCGGGGGCTATCCGCTGCTGTTGAGTCAGAGCACTGGCTACAGGTGATATGTTGCCCCTCACCCTCTCAACTGGAGCAGAGGGCTCGCGGTAGCGACGAGCGAGCAGGCAAGGACGCCCGCACGTGACCAGCGTACCGGCACCGAAGCGTCACCCCGTCTGAGACCCGGTCCCCCATCCAGCTCTCATTGCTTCAGCAAAAGAACAGGTTTGCTCTTCGAGGTCCGTCTCTTCGGATAGGCCTTGATCTCGACCTCCATTCCAAGACTGTTAAGGTAGGTCACGAGGGTCGACAGCTTCATGTCTCGACGCGATTCCAGCTTCGAGATGCCAGATTGCGAGAATGCCTTGATTTCCTTCTGCCGTACTCCCAAATGCTTTCGGACATCGGCAAGCTTCAACCGAAGGATCTCCTGCTGGGCCTCCTTGCGAGCCCTTCGGACTCTCTCCGGAGGGAGTTGCGCTTCAAGTTCACTCGCGAAGTCTTTTCTTCTCATGCCGTCGCTCCAGTTGCGCAAGATGCCTCTCATAGAGGGAATCTGCGAGGGGGATCATCCGCTCATAGAATCTCTTGTCGCCTCTCGGCTACTGAGTCCACGTGGGGCCTTCCCAGGGAAGGACCAATCGACCTGAGGATCAGAAGGCTCTGCGTAGATCGACTCTTTGGCGTCGAGATCGAGGGCCTGGATCCATTCAGCAAAGGGAGCGGATCTATCGATGGCCCACACACCCTGACGGTATCACCCGAGGGATATGAAGTCAAGTGAATATCAGGAAGAGCTCGTACACGTTTTGGCGGGTACTGACCACTTTGCGCTTTGTATGAACACTGGCCTCCAGGATGCCTCCCGCCGAGCGCTCGGCCGGCACAAGCGCCCCCATCCTTGAAGCTGCCCGCCTTATCCGCACCGCCCGCCATCTCATTGCCTTCATGGGGGCGGGGATCAGTGTGGAGAGCGGCATCCGCCGTTTCTCGGCCCTGACGGCGTGTGCAGCAAGTACGATCCCCGTATGCTGGAGCTGAACTACTTCCTCTGGCACCCCCGAGCGCGCCTGGGAGGCCCGCGGCTTTCTCCGCACGCTTCTAACACAGAATACCGACAGGCCCACGCCTTGAGGCAGATCTCCCTTGCATTCCCGCCCCTCTACGTCAAGAGTGACGGGATCCCGCCCTTCTGGTGTTGTAGAGCTGAAGCGGACGCGAAATCCGTTTGCACGGCAAGCCCCGCGCGTGGTAAGCTGCGGAGCCACCCACTTCCGCTCAAGCGACGGCTGCACTGAAAGGAGACAATCGCCCGCATAGCAATCCAAATGTCCGCCACAACCCGCCTCAACTTGGGCCTGCGCATCTTCTTCTCCGAGTTCATCAGCGTGAGCCTGCGACGGCCGAGCCAGGCTCTCTTTTTCGCCAGAACCGTGCTCTGGCAGGGCGGGGTGGCACGGGTACGCGCCCGCCATGCCGCCGAGGGCCTGACCGTGCCGCCCATCGTCATTTTCTCTATCACCAATGGCTGTTCGTGACGGCGGATCCAAAGAGGGAGTTCGGGAAAGTCTTGAAGGATAATCAGTTACGGCAGGGGGGCTTCTTCAGCGGCCCGAATTCGCAACCCAGTTCGAAACGTTCGTGACGGTGGAATCAACGGTCATGCCGATCCAATTCCCTTCATCCGCTATCAGAATGCTTCGCCTGCCCCCAAATCGTAAATCATCCGCCAAATTCGGTCGCTTTCTCCCCGCTCGATGATTTCCAGGGGTTTGAAACCATCGAATGCCGAATTGGGAATCGACAGCCATTCGGCGATATAGTCCTTCTTCATCACCCCGGAAAGGCCACTGTAGAGACGTCGAAGTTCGTTCAACGTCCGCTTCGCCATTTCCCCCGGCTTTTCTCCGGCTTCCCAGCGTGCCACAGCTCGCAGCGATGAGGAGGAGAGTTGGGCAAAACCCTTCTGGGTAATACCGAGTTTTTTGCGGAGATCGGCGAACTGCTCCTGGAACTCCTTTGGCTTTCGCTGCACGGAGAGGGCTCGTATGGCCGTCTGCTTTTTCTGCTGTTCAACCTCAACCGGTTTGCGGGTTGCCTTGCGATCGGCCTTTACTCGTACAGCCATCTTTTTCTACCACCTTCCCTGTGCAATATCGCATGAGGGAACGGAAAGGTCAAGGCAAACTGCGTGCACTTTTGCATCACATGCCCATCACTTCGAACCTGCTTGCAGCCGATAAGGCATCGGGGTAGACGATCACGTTCGTTCCCGTTCCATCCTCGGAGGATGGCGCAATGAGAGCCTCAAAGCCCGTTGAAAAAGCCGCTCTTCCTATCGCCTGGGTCAGGGATTCCTCCATTCTCTTGCATTTCGCCCGCCAGTCCTCATCCAAAATCTCCCCCAGAGACACGCCCAAATTGCCAAGAGTGTCCGAGCTCGTCAGGTCGAGAGACCGTTGAACGGATATTTTGATTGCGACGAACACTTTCGGCATAGCATCCATGATGGGGATCTCGTAGTACCGGTAATGACGGAGAGTCTCCGTCATGGCAGTTTCCGGTGTAAGGCTGCCATAAACCGCCTTGATCCCCAGTGGGTTCCACCTCCCACCACGCCAAGAGCTTCCCTCGCCAGAGAGGACCCCGGTCGGCGTAAAGTGGCGGGGGCTCGTCGAACGGTAGATGACGCCTGTCCAGGGAGCGGCTTTTTCCTTTTCTCCATGAAGCAATTGGGTGATACGTTCGTACTCGGCATGAGGTTTCATTTGGGCTTCTTCGGCCTCCTCAGCATTTTCTTTCTTCAGAGTGCACGATATCGATCTAAATGCAAGCCGACTGACCGTATGCCGCGCCTGCCCGTCTGCCGTGGGGATGGGAGCGCCTCACTACCTCCTTCAGGTCCTCGATATTCACGCGGGTGTAGACTTGTGTGCTCCGCAGGCTCGTGTGTCCGGGGATGGCCTGGATGTGACGGAGGTCTGCCTGGTTTCGCAGCATATGGGTGGCCATTGTGTGGCGGAAGGTGGACAGGTGCGGGCTGACTCTCCTTCCCACCCCGCTTTTCGCCGTCGCTCTGTCCACGATATCCCCCGCCGCCCGCGGGGAAAGACGTCGGCCGTTTCTGTGCTGAACGAAGAGCGCTTTCTCAGCAGGGGAGCAGACCTGCCAGGGACGGACGTTCTTCACGTAGGCCTCGGTGAAATAGCAGGCCCACTCGCCCACGGGAACCACCTGATCCTTGCCTCCCTTGCCATTCACGATGAGAGGCTCGCGGCTTTCGACTCGAAAGTCGCCGAGTGAGAGGTTCATGAGCTCCCGCTTTCGGATCCCCGTGGAGTACGGAAGCTCCAGGACTGCCCGATCGCGCAACCCTACGGCCGTAGTGGGGATGCACGCCTGGATGATCCTCATCATCTCCTCCGTCGTGAGGGCATGAGGCAGGCGGACGGGGCGCGCGCTTTCTGTCTCACGCGCATCGGCTATCGGGTTCACCAGGAGCTTCTCGCGTGCCAGCAGCCACCTGAAAAACTCATGAAGGGCGATGAGGTGGTCCCGGTATGTCCCATCGGAGATCGGTTTCCCGCGCGGACTGAAGGCGCTGTTTTTAAAGCGAGGAAAGGTACTCCTCCGCGATCTTGCGGCTTACCTCCGTCACGTTCCTGATTCCGTTGCGGACGAGGTACCTTCCGAGCATCGCCAGGGGGCTCTTCCTCCAGCGGATCGTCTCCTGCGCGTAGCCTTTTCTCACTAGGATACCTTCGATGGGGGTAAGCGGAGGGGGAGGGCCTGGGAGGGGGAGGCGGCAAGGGGGGCGAGGGAAGCCCGAAGCGTCAATCGGTATGGAAATGCGCCTCTACGCCTGTTATGCTTCCGCGTGGAGCGCCAACTGAGGACGCAGCGATGGGCGCAGAGGAGAGCGAATGAGCCAGCAGGAGAGCGAGTCCTTCCCCTCGGGCGTGGCCAGCAAGCTGAAGACATACGTGTACCGGCTCATCGATCCGCGAAACGGGGAAACCTTCTACATCG
>Ga0315275_10007253_pt1 | contig 10696 bp, 9 predicted proteins | sample YL17G03_0_MG_FD_205557 | JGI IMG/M metagenome (GOLD analysis project Ga0315275, IMG submission 205557) | Sediment microbial communities from Yellowstone Lake, YNP, Wyoming, USA - YL17G03_0 | ecosystem: Environmental > Aquatic > Freshwater > Lake > Sediment | place: USA: Wyoming | collected...
CCTCTCCCTTCAGTTGTCCGGCCGGAGAGCCGGCAAGCAGGATCACAGTGATGACCAACAAAATGGGCTTTCGCATCGCCGAAATTCTCCTTGACAGACTCACTAGTCTAATTTAGACTAGTCATCGTACAGAACGCCGATAACTCTTGTCAAGGGGGAAAATTAGATGTCCACGGAAGAACGCCGCCTGCAAGACCTGATCAGCGTGGGGCCAGCGATGCTGCGCGACTTCGAGCTGCTAGGGATTCGCAGCGTGAAGCAACTGGCGCGCCAGGACCCCAGAAAGCTTTACGACAAGCTCTGCCGAAGGACCCGCCAGCCACACGACATCTGCTGCCTGGATGTTTTCTCGGCGGCCGTGGCGCAGGCGCGGGATCCGCTTCTCCCCGCCGAGCAATCGCAGTGGTGGTATTGGAGCCGCCAGCGAAAGGCGCGTGATGCCCGCCGCAAAAACGCCTGACCTGACGACACCGGATCTTGTCCTGTTGAGCCTGCTCGCGGAGCGGCCCCTGCACGGCTATCAGGCGAATCTGGAGCTCGAGCGTCGCGAGGTGCGCGACTGGGCGGGGATCTCGCGGCCACAGGTGTATTACTCGCTCGAAAAACTCGCGGGCGCCAAACTGATTCGCGCGGCGGGGCGCGCAAAAGCTCTCGCCGGTCCGGAGCATCAAGCTTACCGGACCACCGCCAAGGGCCGCGCGGCGCTTGCCGGCGCGCTCGAACGCGACGACTGGACCACCGCGCGCGACCGCCCGCCGTTCCTCACCTGGATGGCGCTTTCCTGGCAGGCCCGGCCCGGCGTCTTCCAAAAACAACTTCGCCGCCGCCGGAAGTTTCTGGAGAGGGAATTGGCGCGGGGGCAGGCCACGTTAAGCGCGATCCGAAAAGAAGTCGGCCACCGCTTTCACGAGGCGGTGTGGATGGTGAGCCTGACGATTCAGCACTTCCGAACCGAGCTGCGCTGGCTGCGCAGGCTCGCGCGCGAACTCCCCCGCCGCGCCCCCGCCCGCCATCCACAGTATGTTGCGAGAGATGCAGGATGAGCGCCGGGACTTTTCTTTAGCCTAATGACTGCCGTTGTGTCCGATGGCGTGATAGTATCGGCTCTGCGCAAGCTGGGCGCGAAATTCCCCGAGGAACTCAGCTTTCTTCCTCTTGTCGCCGGGCCAGGCGAGATCGCAAAACTTCCAGGCGAGGTCGCTGTGGCCGGCATAAATCAGGTCGAGCATGGTTTCCCAGAAACCGCTCTCCGGCCATCCGTCCTGGTCGAGCTTGAGATGGCGGCCCCTTCCCACCAGTTGTTTGAATTCTTCCTCGGAAGGGGCGGACTTCCGAATCAAATCCGCCGCCACTTTGTATCCCCCGGGCTCGTAACGGAGGATGACGTCGGGCGCGGGAGACTCCGCGAAGGAGGCATGCCAGTAGGCGAACGTCCAGTCGCTGACGATGAAATCCACTCGATCGTTGCGCTCGCGGTGGAACCGGCAAGTATCGCCGTGGCCCGCATTGATCTCGCCGATTTCCTTTACCTTATCGCTCAACTCAAGAATGTTGTAGCTGAAGCAGCAGTGCGCGCCGCCCGTCCACATGGAAACGACCAGGTTGGGTTTGCCTTGCCCCGTGATGTCTTTTCCCGGCGTAACCATGGCGTTCCCGTCATCATCCGCGTTGATGCAGCCCACGCGATATTTCTGCGCCTCGCGGTCTGAATGCTCGAAGACTTTCTTGCCACCTTTCAGAACCTCAAAGGCAGCTTCGCCGCCCACGGTGGAGCCCCTGTACGTCCGCACCTCGTAGTCCTTGAACTTGACGTCCTGGTCGAGCTCCATGCCCGGCGGCACCGATCGCTTGGCGTGAGCGCCCCGGCTCTTTTGCGCTGACGCTGAGTGAGTTGCGGGTTTGGTCGCGCCTCGCGCCTTACTTGACTGGGCCGTCTGCGCCAAGGTGGATGCCGCAATTAATTCGCAGAGCACACAAAGGATGAGCCAGCGACCGGACGCAAAACTCACGAGCATTGATCCCCCTTCGTTGAACCCAATTCCGTTTCCCACTACGGCGGTCTCGGACCCGCAGACATCATACCGCTTCACCCGCGCCCCCGCAGGACAACCGGCGGATCAAGTCCGGAATCGAATCAATACAGAGCGTGCAATGTCTGTTCACGGGGTGTGAAGAATGACGAGGGTGTCTATTCTTGCGGCGAGAGTGGTGGTCCCTTTCGTGGCCTGTTGTCTTCTGGCGGGTTTCGCCCAAATTTCGCGAGCGCAAGACAAGCCACATCTGGGGGGGCAGTGGATCTTCAACCCCGACCAGAGTGACGACGCCCGCGCCATAGTCCGGAAGGCGCAGGAGGAGACTTCAGCGGGACGGAGAGGATCGGGCCGCGGATATCCCGGAGGCGGGGGCGGCTACCCCGGGGGTGGCGGGACTGACCCTAGCGATCGTGGCGGATACCCCGGCGGTGGGGGCACTTACCCGGATGGCGGGGGTTATCCTGGGGGCGGCTACCCCACCGGAGGAATTGGCGGCCCCATAGGCCGGGGCGGACGTCGCGGCCCTGGCGGCATCGGCGGCGAGAGCCGGGGATTGAGCAGCGAGGAGATGGAAAGACTCAGTGCTGAGTCAAAGGTTTTGAGAATCGAGGAGCGCCAAAAACAGTTTGTGGTCAGTGACGACTCCGGCGAGCCGCGAACCCTTTATCCCGACGGGAAAAAGCACACGGAAAAGGATGTGAACGGTAAGAAGACGACGACCAAGACCGCATGGGGAGGAAGCGAGTTGGTGGTCGAAACCAAGGTCGGCCGCTCCGGGAAGCTGACGGAGACTTACCGCGTCGAGTCGGAGGGCAAGCAACTCTTTGTAGTTTCGCGGCTCGACGATTCCGCGCTCGCGGCGCCAATCAGCATTCAGCGGGTGTATGACCGCGCCGAGGCTCAGCCGTAGGGCAGCGCCAATTGACACGCCCGCGTGAGGAATAGACCCATTCACTTGCCCGCGATTTCCGCGTACCTCAACGCCTGTTTGGCGATGTCGCGCGGGTAGACGATTTCGACGTCGCTGATGCGCCCGCCCGCGCCGTAGAGCGGGATGAGATCGGGATTGATGCCCGTCCAGTAAGTGGGCAGGTCGAGTTTCTTGTAGCGCGCGACAATCTGGTCGCGCCAATCTTTGTTGAAGTGGATGCCGTACGTAGTGATGAGCGTCTTCGCTCCCTCGTAATCGCCCTCCGCCTTGATACGCATCAGTTCGGCGAGGAGCATGCCGACGCCCTCGCGCATCTTGGCGTAATCTTTCACCACCATATAAACGTTGCCGTCGCGCTCGACGGGCTGGATGGCGCCGGTTTTTTCGCGGATAAAATTGACGATGAGCTGCGTGCCGCGGCGGTGATCTTCCTCGATCGTGTCGCCGGTGGGGACTTCGCGGAGCTGCACCAGCGCGGCGCGCGCTTCGCCGTCGTAAGCGGCCTTGGCGACTTCGATGTCGGGAATCACGCCGATTTCGATCAGCTTCGGGTCGAAGAAATTCCACAGCGCCACCAGGTCGGCGCGCGCTTCTTCAAGAGTCGAGAAATATTCCTTGATATAGAACGCCGGCTCCTCGGTCAGCTTGGGGTTGCGCTTGCCCGAGCCGTGGCCGAGCACCTCATGCATGGCGGTATAGAGGTTGTTGGAGAGCTCGCGATACTTGCGGGCGCGCTCGATTTCCTCCGGGGAGTAGGCGAATTCCTCCGAGACCTTTTCGCCCGTCGCTGCGGCCAGGGCGCGCATCGAGCCGGTGAAGATAAAACTCTTGCTGCCGAACTTCTCGCGCACTTCATTCTCGTTGGGCAGGTTTTCGCCGATCGTCGTGATGTTGAAGTCCGCCGTCTCGGCCACCGTCTCAACGGCCATGGCAAGCGGCGGCTGCGGGTTCTCGATCTTGTATTGGTCGGCCCAGGGCTCGCGCTGCTCGAAGTAGGCGGCGTTCGCGGCCAGCGCGCGCATCGCCTTGTTCATCGGCTCGTCAACGACCGTGACGTAAGCCTGCGCCGCGCCCTTTACTCCGCGCACGTCCTTATAAACTTCGATAAAGCCGTTGGTGAAATCCACGCGCGAGTTGTCCGCGAGCCAGGCAATATTGAACTCGCGCCAGTCGCTCGCGCTGCCGATCTGGTAATAGCGAATCAGGCGGTTTAGGGCTTTCTGCTGCGACGCACTGGCATAGGGCAGCGCCATGCGCAGATAACGAATGGCGCGGCTGAGCTCGGCGGCATAACGCCCAGGCGGAATCTTGCCGTCCGTAGTGCCGGCGCGATAGACCTCTTCCACCAGCTTGCCATTGCGCTTCACCAGGCGGGAATTGAGAGCGTACTTTTCCTTGAAGCCTTCCAGGTCCTTGAGCTGCACACCGCTATAAAGATTATTCGCGCTCCATTCGAGGGCGTCTCTGCCGGCGGGAGGGTTCTTGGCCGTCAGCATGGGTTCGAATTCGGGATCGAAAATGGGCTTGTGCAACTCCTCGAGCTCCTTCAGCAGCCGCCAGGCAGGGCCGATGCGTGCACGGTTCTTGACCGCCTGCTCGGCGGCGGCGCGCAATTCGCCGGGAGTGAAATCCGGCAGAAACTTCTGCGAGGTGAATTCGTTGTGATTCCCGCGGTTGGCCCAGTAGAGCTTCGTGTAGTCATTAATCTTCCGCAGCACCGCCGGGTCAATGTCCTGAGGATGCGTTACGATTCCTTCCAGCAGTCGCTTGACGCGCAGGCCGTAAGCGGAGTTCTGGTCGTAAACAATCGGATGAATGGCGATGGCGGCCATCGAAAGCCAGTAGGCCAGAGCCTTGTCTTTGAGCGAGATGTCCTTGAAACTTTCAGCCTCGATTTGCAGGAACCCCGTCGCCCCAATCCGGTCGACAAGACTGGACGGAGCCTGCGCCTGCGCCGCTTGCGGTGCCAGAGCGCCTGCGAAGAAGAGAATGAGAACAGGCCAACACGCTTTTCTGATCAAAGTTGCTCCCTTCGGTCATTGAACTCACAAACCGTGACTTATACCAGATGTTTGACGGTTTTGTGCAGATTCAGGTTTGGGAGTGCATAATAATGCCCTCGAACGGACCCGCGGGACATCCCCGACGCTCCTGCGAACGGCCGGCGCGAGGGCGTTGCTCCGTCAAGAGATACGGCGGCAACCGGAAACCGTGCGACTGATCCGAATCGCCAGTTTTGCTGAGGTTTGAAACAACGCCTGCTGCAAAAATCAACGGTCCCCAAGCCGTTGATCCTTCAGAAGGTTGCTACCAAAGATGGAACTTCCAGGCAAATGGCCTGTTAAATAAATCAGCTATTGGACACACTTCAAACATTGTGTCGCTTCTCTCTTGAGGCCGAATTCTCCCCCAACCCGTTGATTCTAAATAAAATCTGTATCACGATTAACTGGCCTTTCGGCCCCGCTATGGCGCACCACGTGCCACTTACAGTCGTGGAGATCGAGTCCTCCGCGTCAGGAGTTCGCAAGGCGCGGAGGCGCGAGGTGACCCATGGTAGCAGTTCTCGTGCTTGCAACATTCGTGATTTTTGTTCTAGTGGATTATTACTTCCAGCGTCGCGCGCCGCGGCATATCGAAGTGTCTACATCTGTCGAGCGCGCCGAAGATGCTTCTTTTCCCATCAACGTGGTGGGCGGCTTCAAAGTCCCCGCACATCTTTCTTATCACCCCGGGCACACGTGGGCGATGAAGGAAGCTCCGCAGGTGGTGCGGATCGGCCTGGACGATTTCGCAGCGCGTCTGGCGGGTAAGGTGGATGTGATCGAGCTGCCCGCGCGGCGCCGCTGGGTGCGACAGGGCGAGAAGGCTTGGACGCTCACTCGGGGCAGCCACCGCTTCCACATGTTGTCGCCCATCGAGGGCGAAGTCATCGACGTGAACATGGAGGCGCTGCAGAATCCGGCACTGATTCACGACGATCCCTTTGGAGCCGGGTGGCTGCTGGAGGTTCACGCGCCCGCCGCAGAAGGAAACTTGAAGAACCTGCTCAAGGGCCGCCTGGCCCAGCGCTGGATGGAGGAATCCGTCGCGGCGCTCAATAGCAAGATCGACGGCCACGCGGGTGTCCATCTCCAAGACGGCGGTCATGCGGTGCCCGACGTCTTGGCGCAAGTCCCGGAAGACCGATGGGACGCGGTTTTGCGCGAGTTCTTCCTTTCGTAGTCCGCAGATTTCGGAGACGGCGGGGACGGGAGTGGCGACGAATACTCAGGTGGGCAAATCACCCGCCCCAAGTGGAGGCAAATCATAATGGTCGCAATCGTTGTGGTGCTGATGTTCCTCGGATTCATCCTGGCCGATCTGGTTCTCCAGAAGGTGGAAGCGCGACGTGCTGCGCTGGCCCTCGTCCCGGCGCGAGGCGGCATCGCCCCGCGACGGCCGTCTCTTCGTCCGGCAATTCGGGACGCCTGGCCGACCTTGCCGCAGGCGGTTTACCTTTCCGAAGGCCATAGCTGGCTGCGGCCGCGGCCATCGGGAGTTTTTCGCATCGGGCCCGACGCTCTCGTCGGCCAGGCGCTCGGCTCGGTCACGCGCGTTGTTCCCCCCAGGGTGGGGAGTGAGGTCTGGGCCGGTACGCCGCTCTTTCAGGTGGAAGCGGGCGACCGCGTCCTGACCGTTGCGGCGCCCGTGTCAGGCAGAGTGGTTGAGGTCAACCCGGAACTCCAGGACCGGCCCGAATTGGCCGTAAGTGAGCCTTACGGCGCGGGGTGGGTCTGCACGTTCCTGCCCTCGCGCCTGGCCGAGGAAAAGCCCGTGTGGCGACTGGGTCAAAAAGCGGTCGCTTGGTTTGAGCAGGAGGTCCAACGCTTCAGCCAGTTTCTCTGGACGCGCTTCGACTCCGACCTCGCTCTCGGCGAAACCAGCCTGGACGGCGGCGTGCCGGCCCCGGGATCGCTGAAGGCGTTCGATGCGGACGCTTGGAAGGCTTTTGAAATCGAGTTCCTGAGTCCGCGCTAGGATAGTGGCGCTACTGCCGCCTCCTCGCGACCAAAAGGCCGGAGGAGGTGGCAAGCCGGTTTTCTCCCCCCGAGGGCTGTGGATCCGTTCCCCTGAAAGTCCCCTCACAGAAACCACCAAGACTGCGTGATTTCCCGACCTTTGATGGATAAGAGTCAACCTGTCCCCAAATCTCGGGAAAAATGGCTTCTTGTAGCGTTTTTCAACTGAAATTGTCGGCACGCTGCGTGCTTATTGAAACAGCGGATTACAGCGGTGAGTGGGACTTCGTGGCGGTGAGCCGTCGTCCCCTGGAGCGACGTGAGACATGAGCAAAGCAATCCTGGTTGATACGACGCGCTGTATCGGTTGTGGAGCGTGCGTCGGCGCCTGCAAAGAAGCAAACGGGCTGCCCCAGAACGAAGATAAGGAACTCACCGCAGAAACTCTCAACGTGGTCGAGTCGCATGGGGGAGTTTTTGTCCGAAAGTTCTGCATGAACTGCCAGGACCCCACCTGCGCTTCGGTTTGCCCTGTAGGGGCGTTACGGAAGACTGCGGCGGGGCCGGTGATTTACGAAGCAGACCGTTGCATGGGCTGCCGCTATTGCATGATGGCCTGCCCGTTCAGCATTCCGCGCTACGAGTGGAAACTGGCGCTTCCCAAGGTGAAGAAGTGCACCATGTGCGCGGCTCGGCAGGCCCACGGCCAGCAACCCGCTTGCACCGAAATCTGCCCCGTGCAGGCCAGCATTTTCGGCGAGCGCGACGAACTGCTGGCGGAAGCCGAGAAGCGCTTGCGCGAAAACCCCTCCGGATACATCCAGCACATTTACGGCAAAGAGGAAGCCGGCGGCACTTCGGTTCTCTATCTATCCGCCGTGCCGTTTGAGGCGCTGGGTTTCCCGGCCAACGTTCCGCACGATCCGCTGCCCATGTACACGTATCGGGTGCTTTCCAAGATCCCGAGCGTTGTGACCGCCGGAGCGTTGCTGCTGGGAGGCATCTGGTGGATCACGAACCGGCGCGAGGAAGTGGCAAAGGCGGAGAAGGACGAGGAGTAAGGACGAAGGACAAGGGGCGCTGACGAGGCACTATGGATTTGAGCAAACTTCCCAAACTCACATTCTGGCGCGCGTTGTTAGTGGTAATCCTCGCCACGGGTTTTTATTCGACGCTGCTGCGCTTCGCCAAGGGCCTGGGCGCCGCCACGGCTCTGAGTGACAAGTTCCCCTGGGGGCTTTGGATCGGCTTCGACGTGCTCTGCGGGGTGGGTTTGGCGGCGGGGGGCTTCACTTTGGCGGCGGTGGTTTATATATTTCATCTCAAGCGGTTTCATCCCATCGTTCGTCCCGCCATCCTCACGGCGTTCCTCGGGTACGCGATGGTGGCGGTGGCTTTGCTTTTTGACTTGGGCCGGCCCTATCGCATCTGGCACCCGCTGGTGATGTGGAACCCACGCTCGGTAATGTTCGAGGTGGCCTGGTGCGTGATGCTCTACCTGACAGTGCTGGCACTGGAATTCTCACCGATCGTCTTCGAGCGCTTTCGGCTCGAGAAGCCGTTGAGGATCATCAAGGCGATAACGATCCCTCTGGTGATTGCGGGCGTGTTGTTATCAACGCTGCATCAATCGTCGCTGGGGAGTCTGTATTTAATCGTCCCCTCCAAGCTCCATCCCTTGTGGTATTCGCCCTGGCTGCCCGTTTTCTTTTACGTGTCGGCGATTGGCGTGGGCCTGGCGATGGTGATCTTCGAATCGAATCTCAGCGCCCGGGCGTTTGGGCGGGAAATCGAATTGCCTCTGCTCGCGCAGCTGGCCAAGGCGATGGTCGTGGTGCTGGCCTTTTACGGAGTGATTCGCTTACAGGATTTGGCGGGGCGCGGTGCCCTGCACTATCTCCGCGAGCCCTCAACCGAGTCGGTCCTGTTTGGGCTGGAAGTCTTCCTGGGCATTTTCCTGCCGGTCGCCATGCTGGTCTGGCGGCGAGTGCGAGAAAGCCGCGAGGGGCTCTTCGCCGCGGCTGTCCTGGTGATTGCGGGTTTCCTTCTCAATCGTTTGAACGTTTCCATCACTGGAATGGAAGCGTCGTCCGGGACCCACTACTTCCCGCGCTGGACCGAGGTCTCGGTGACGCTATCTCTGGTGGGGGCCGGATTCCTGGTCTTTGCTCTGGCGGTGCGCTACTTGGGGGTGTTTGAGCCGCACGTTCATACGAAGACCACGGAAAAGGCAGTTACCGGGGGGAGCGCGCCCGTGGAGGTTGTGTAGTGGCGTCCCTCCCCCATCCGTCAGCCGACGGACACGCTCTCCCCGAGGGAGAGGGGCAGGGGTGAGGGGGAAAGAAATCGAGGAGGGACCATGCGACGCCTGACGGCCACACTGGCGACGAAGCTGACCGCGTGTCTGGTGGGCAGCATGGTGCTGCTCTTTGGCTTCCTTGGCTATCTCAACCTGCGCCTCCACCGTCAGCACCTGGAAGAGATGGTCTTCGTCAGCGCCGACCGCATCAGCGACCTTATTCGGCGCAGCATCCGCTACTCGATGCTCCGCGACCAGCGGGAAGAAGCATACCAGATTATCAAGACCATCGGGCACCAACCCGGCATTACCAAGGTGAGAATCTTCAACAAAGAAGGCAGAATCACGCTATCGACCGATCCTGAGGAAGTGGGAAAGTTCGTCGATAAGAAAGCGGAAGCCTGCTACGCCTGTCACGCCCAGGCGCAGCCGCTGACGCGCCTGGACCGCCCCGACCGGATGCGCATCTACGTGGCGCGCAACGGCGAGCGCGTGCTGGGTCTCATCAGCCCCATCGAGAACGAGGCCGATTGCTCGAACGCCGCCTGCCACGCCCACTCCACGACCGGCAACCAGGTACTCGGCGTCCTGGACGCTGACCTCTCGCTCGGCCCGGTAGACCGCAGCCTGGCGCAGCGCCAGCGCAAGCTGGCGATGTTCACGGGATTCTCCATCCTGACCGTCAGCTTGATTTCTGTGGGTCTGATCTGGGTGATGGTTCGGAAGCCCGTGGGCGAGCTCGCCAAGGCCACGCGCCACGTGGCCGAGGGCGATCTGGACTACACGATTCCTGTGACCAGCGAAGACGAGATCGGCAGCCTGGCAGCGTCCTTCAACCGTATGACCGCGGAACTCAAGAAGGCGCGGGGGGAGATTCTGGAGTGGGGGCGCACGCTCGAACAGCGCGTCAACCAAAAGAGCGAAGAACTCGAACGCGCCTACAAACAACTGGTGCAGGCGGAGAAGATGGTTTCCCTTGGAAAACTCGCCGCGGTCGTGGCGCACGAAATCAACAACCCCCTGGCGGGGATTCTGACTTACACCAAGCTGGTTTCGCGGATGGCCGACAAAGGTTTCGACGGCACGCATCGGCTGGCCGAGGCCAAGAACTATCTGCAAATCATTGATGGCGAGATTCGGCGCTGCGGCGCCATTGTGAAAAACCTCCTGACTTTTGCGCGGCAGGCGGCGTTCAATCCCCAAAAGAACGACCTGAACAGCATCGTCGAGCGCTGTGTGTTGCTGGTGGGGCACCAGTTGGAGTTGCAGTCCATCGACTTGGACAAGGACCTGGCGCCCGGCCCGCCTTCGCTCTACTGCGACGCCGGGCAAATGCAGCAGGCCCTGCTGGCCTTGCTCATGAACGCCGTCGAGGCCATGCCCCACGGCGGGCGGCTGAAGGTTTCGACTTCCCTCGATGCCGCGCGTCGCA
>Ga0315275_10007254_pt1 | contig 10696 bp, 10 predicted proteins | sample YL17G03_0_MG_FD_205557 | JGI IMG/M metagenome (GOLD analysis project Ga0315275, IMG submission 205557) | Sediment microbial communities from Yellowstone Lake, YNP, Wyoming, USA - YL17G03_0 | ecosystem: Environmental > Aquatic > Freshwater > Lake > Sediment | place: USA: Wyoming | collected...
CCTTTAACCCCCCTCAAAAGGGGTTAAAACGTCAGACATTTTCGCTGCTGGGTATGACTGTTGAAATTAAAGGCCTGTCGAGCAATCGGCAGGCCTTTTTTGTTTTAATTCACCACGAATTAACACGAATCGACACGAATTACATTAGCCACAGAGAACACAGAACTCACAGAGAATTTTTTTAGACACGGAGTTGCACTGTTTGTTTCAACGGCAATCTCAATTGCCATAATTCAAAACGCCAGGTCTTACTTGCAAGTAAACTTGCCGTCGGCCCGCCATCTTGAATTTCAGGCTGCGCCTTTGTTGAAACAAAACACGGTTACGGTGCCGTTTTTAACCGCGGATTTCCGCAGATTACGCGGATTTTGATGATTTTTCGAAGCCGGGGAAAAGGGTTTGATTTATAAGGGGTTATGGTGACAAAATTGGGGTGAATTTTCAAGGCAAAGTAAGTTTTGACAAAGAGATACGTTTGATAGAAAATGGATATAGTTTTTTAATTTAAAGGCGGAAAAATGCCAATAAGTCTTAATGAAATAAGAAGTAGAGCTTTACAATTCTCTAACGAATGGAAGGACGAGAGTAGAGAAAGGGCAGAGGCACAAACTTTCTGGAATGAGTTTTTTGAGGTTTTTGGGGTGTCAAGAAGACGCGTAGCCAGTTTTGATGAGCCAGCAAAAAAAACGGATGGACAAGGCGGATTCATTGATATGCTCTGGAAAGGCAATTGTCTCGTAGAGCATAAATCAAAAGGCAAAGACCTTGATATTGCCTGCAAGCAGGCGTTTGATTACTTCCCCGGATTAAAAGAAAATGAATTGCCTCGATATGTAATTGTATCTGATTTTGCACATTTCAGAGTCTATGACCTCGATAAAAATAGTCATGTCGAGTTTTCGCTAAAAGAACTTTCAAAAAACATACATCTTTTCGGTTTTATTTCCGGCTATCAGCAAAGAACATACAAAGAGGAAGACCCTGTTAATATAGAAGCAGCGCAAGTGATGGGCAAGCTTCACGACCAGCTAAAAGAAATTGGCTACGCTGGACACGACCTTGAAATTTATCTGGTACGGCTTTTATTCTGTTTGTTTGCAGACGATACCGGTATTTTTGAAAAGGATTGTTTCCAGCAATATATCGAACAGCGAACCAGTGAAGACGGCAGCGACTTAGCCAATCATCTGGCTGAACTTTTTCAGGTATTAAATACCCCAGAGGATAAACACCTTAAAACGCTTGATGAATCGCTGGCACAATTTCCGTATGTGAACGGAAAACTCTTTGAGGAAATTCTGCCGATAGCCGCGTTTAATAAAGAGATGCGGCAATTATTGGTAGAAAGCTGCTATATGGACTGGGGCAAGATTTCACCGGCAATTTTTGGTTCACTGTTCCAATCCGTAATGGACCCGGAGAAACGGCGAAATATCGGGGCGCATTATACCTCTGAAAAAAACATCCTTAAACTTATAAAGCCGTTGTTCCTTGATGAACTGTGGAAAGAATTTGAAAACATCAAAAGCAATCCCAATAAGCTGAAAGAATTTCATAAAAAGCTTTCAACGCTTCGATTCTTCGACCCCGCGTGCGGCTGCGGGAATTTTTTGGTTATTTCATACAGGGAATTGCGTTTACTGGAGATTGATATATTAAGGGTTTTATTTAAAAGTGAAAAACTCCTCGATGTTCATACGCACATCTGGATTGATGTTGATCAATTTTATGGAATTGAAATTGAAGAATTCCCCGCAAGAATTTCCGAAGTGGCTATGTGGCTGATTGACCATCAGATGAATATGCGAATCTCCGAAGAATTCGGGCGATACTTTGTTCGTTTGCCTCTGAAAAAGTCGCCAAAAATCATAAACGGCAATGCCCTGCAAATAGACTGGAAAGAAATTATAAAGCCGCAAGACCTTTCATACATACTCGGCAATCCGCCGTTTGGTGGAAAACATTTGCAAAATGATGAGCAAAAAAAAGATATGGAGGTTATTTTCGGCGATATTGATAAATCAGGTTCTTTGGACTATGTAACAGCATGGTATATCAAGGCAGCAGAGTATGTTCAGAAAACTCAAATTAAAGTTGCCTTTGTTTCGACAAATTCCATAACACAGGGTGAACAGGTCGAAATATTATGGAAGCCGCTTATTGAAAAATTCGGCATTAAGATTCATTTTGCCCACCGGACTTTTAAGTGGAGCAACGAGGCAAAGGGCAATGCGGCGGTCTTTGTCGTTATCATCGGGTTTTCTAATTTTGATGTTAAAAATAAGACTATATGGGATTACGAAACGCCCAAATCCGAAGCTCACGAAATAATAGCCAAGAATATCAATCCATATCTTGTCGATGCCGTTGATATTTTTATTCCAAGCATTAGTAAGCCGTTGTGCGATGTTCCCGAAATGAGCAAAGGCAGTCAGCCGACAGACGACGGATTTTTACTATTAAATGACGATGAAAAAAATGAGCTAATAAAACTTGAACCTCATGCAGAAAAATATATCCGACGGTTTCTTAGTGCAAAAGAATATTTGAACGGCATTTCGAGGTGGTGTTTATGGCTGGTTGACATCAAACCTAACCAATTGAGAACAATGCCTAAAATTTTGGAACGGGTTGAAAAAGTAAAAAACATGCGATTGGCCAGTAAAAAGAAAGACACTCAGAAATGGGCGCAATTCCCCACCCTTTTCACTGAAAATAGACAACCTAAAAGTGATTATATTCTTGTTCCATCACATTCCTCTGAAAATAGAAAATATATTCCAATAAGTTTTATGTCTTCCGACAATATACTTAATAATTCATGTTTTTCGGTGCCTGACGCTAAAATATATCACTTTGGCATTTTAACTTCGGCTATGCATATGGCCTGGGTGAAGCATGTTTGCGGACGGATTAAAAGCGATTTCAGATATTCAAATAAAATTGTGTACAATAACTTTCCGTGGCCGAAGGAGTCGAGCAAAAAGAATATAAAGGCTGTGGAAGAAAAAGCAAAGAAAGTACTTGATACTAGGGGGAAATTTCCTGACAGCAGCCTTGCAGAACTTTACGACCCGTTGACTATGCCGCCGGAACTTGTCAAAGCTCATAACGAGCTTGATAAAGATGTTGACCTGTGCTACCGCTCACAACCGTTTACAACTGACAGTAACCGAATAGAATTTCTTTTCAATCTTTATAATGAATATACTGAACCTTTGATTCCGAAGAAAAAAACAAAGAAACGACAAAAATAATAGCAATGACGACCCTGCCAGAGGCGGAAGTGATTTTTATTAACCCACTCGATAAATCGAGGGGCTAAATAAAAAGGAAAACCCCCGGTAAAGGTTCGACAACAAACGGGACGCCGCAAAGCGGCGTCCGCCCCCCGGCCCCCGATTTCTCGAGGGTAAACTCCGGTCCGGGGGCTAATCAATAAATGTTTTGTTAAAATTTGAGCGATGATAAACGCTTAATGCCTTCCTGTATGTTGGCGCGGACGGCGCCTTCGGTTGCTTTCTGCCGCCGCTCTTCTGCAAAGAAAGCCTTACCTAACGCTGCCTTGTATGATGTCGCTACGGTGCCTGCCCAAACCGGTTCGCCCTTACCTTGTTTAGACAAGGTCCAGGCCGTCTCCATATTGATATTGAAATCAATGCCAATCCAGGGCTGGTCATATTGCAGAATGACGACGCTGAGCGAATAGTCCGCTCCTTCGCCTTTGACAACGCCCTTAAACAGGCCCGATTTGAGGACAGATTCCGTCAGGGCGTCGGTAAGAGCCGAGTCTGAAATCAATAAGTTCTTTTTATCACCGCCTGAAACGTGGCCCAGGACACTGACCGTGTAAGGATGCTTGTTTGTTAAGTCGAAACCGGCTGGAACCATTTTTTTTGCGCGTGCTGCGCATCCAACTGCAAACAAAACAAAACCGCAAAGTATCAGCAGAGCGCATTTACACAATAAATTTCTGCATTTCTCCCATTTCATAAAAATCCCCTTTCATAAAATTTAAGGATACCTCTAAAAATTCATTTTGGCGGCAGAGCGAATCTTTTTGTCGCCGGTCTGCGTCAGACAAAAGCCACTTTATCTACGGATAATACCAATTGGTATTATTTCTCGCGCGTCGAGCAGTTTATAACCATTTATACCAGCTTCGCTTACCCGCGTACAACGGACGGGAGTTTTTTATGGCCGTTGGTATAAGCTGATTTGTCTTCCTTGCCGGCAAGCAAAAATCTTCTACTTGCCGCTCAAAAGCAATTATTAGAGCTACCCTTAATTTATCATAATTACGAGCGTTACTTTTTCAATATCAGGCAATACAAAAGGCCGAGAAATTTATTCTGACAATTTCCGAAAGATGCAGATGCAACCAGGGCGCTGAAATCCTGCTGACTGTAAAAAGGCTCTTCGAAACTGTGCAGCCAAAACAACGTCATCTTTAATTTGCCGAATTTACGCCTGCAGTCATCGAGGATAGACGGCGGCGTATCGCGTACAAGGTCGTAAATCAAAGCGAAACCCCCTTTTTTGAGTACCCGATAAACTTCATTGAGGGCTTTAACAGGCTGCTTCCAGTGATGAATGGATGCGGTGCTGACAACTATATCGAAACAGCCGTCAGGAAACGGGATATTGTCGGCGTTGCCTTGTTTAATTTCGATTGACCCAACACCGGCAACATTCTCTCTGGCTTTGACAACCATCGCAGGCGAAGAATCAATGCCGATGAGTTTCATTTGAGGAGCCTTTTGATGAAGCTTCAGCAAAAGCCAGGCGGGACCTGTGCCGATGTCCAAAAGAGAGCCTTCCCTGCAAAAGTTTAATATATCGTCCGCTGCCATCTCATAATGACGCTGAAATACGACAGTCGAGCTTATCAGATTATAGAGCACCGAGCCCGGCCAGGGAATCGACTCCGGGTGAAGACGCTTCATCAATCCTCGCATCGATGGAAGAGCAGCCATTTAAGAATAATCCTCGCAATAAAAACGATTCTGGATTATTCGGTAATTTTGTAAACGCTGTCGCCTTTGCGGACACGGTCTGTGACTTTTATGCCGATTGAATCGCCTGCGTTTGCTGCCGTGACGGTTACATTTTTAATCTGTATTGAGTCGACCGTCATCTCAAGGTCCGTGGTATGGCCCTTGATTTTGATTTTATCGCCGACATTCAGGGGAGCAGTCAACTCGATACCGGCAACGACCGGATGCGCAAAGAAATCCGAAACTTTTCCGATGACCTCCTCAGTCATATCTGACTCCTTTCAATTTAAAGGATTTAATGCTTATATGGACATAATTCTAACGCGGCCGAGGCGTTATGCAACAGGGAATTTGGGGGTTCTTTAATCTTTTTATCATAAAGACTTGACAATACCAGCCCGGCTTAATATGATGGGCTGCAATTATGGAGTTGTTTTTGTCGCAATAATTTAGCGGAGGCTATGGATGCGACTTAGAGTAAAACGCGGAGATAATCTCGTAAACGAATTGCGATTTTCACGGGGCCCGATTTATATCGGCAGACAGATTGGCAGCCAGATTTTCCTGCCGGACAGGGCCGTTTCACGTCAGCATACAGTTCTTTATACCACCACAGACGGCAAATGGATTGCTGAAGACCTTGATTCAGCCAACAAAACTTATCTTAACGACGAGGCGATACATAAGGCCGAGATAAAAAACGGCGACATACTGAAAATCGCCGACTTCCATATTGAAGTTCATATGGAAGAGTCCGACAAGCCGGGCGCCGCCGTCAGCCTTGAGGACACGCTTCATGCGACACTGCACGAGCCGCAGATTGTGCTTCGCCATCTGGACGGCGCCGATGCACCGCTTATAAGGATGCAGGCAAAACGGGGCAGGGATTTCTCGGATGCTGCTTCGGCCATATGCAAAAACGGCGATATGGACAGCCTTGTGAATACGCTGCTGGATTTGCTGTTTCGGCAGTTCGGGTCTTTTCGTATCTGGGTAGCAGTGCGAAAGAACCCCGAAGGCGCGATGGAAGCGTCAAAGGGGAGAAAAATCTCCGGACAGGGGGTTAAGTTTGAGGAATTACAGCTTGGTTCGAGAATCAACGAGGCGATAAAGAACCGCTATTATGTTCTTGTCCCGAGACTGCCGATGCAGGAAGAGGGCGAAAAAATCAGTTCCGCAATGATTTGCCCCGTGATGTGCGAAAAAGAATGCTTCGGCGTTATTTATGTCGACAATTCTCTTGACCATGAGCACTACGGCATCAATGACCTTGACTATCTGATTCTGATTTCACTTATGGCGGGAGCGTTTATCAAGAACCTTTAGATATCAGCGGGACCACGAAATAGAGCACCGACAGCACGGTTATAAGCCACATTGCCGGTTTGATGTCCCTTATTTTTCCTGTGGACCGTGATGATGTTTTACGATTTCGCCGGCAACCATATAGATAATATCTTCAGCGATGTTTGTGGCGTGGTCGCAGATTCGCTCCAGATGACGGGCTATCAGCAGCAGCGGCACTGCGCGGTTTGCGGTGGCAGCGTCGCGCAACATATAATCATTAATCAGCTCCGCGCAGATTGTGTTGCGGAGCTTGTCGGCCTGGGTGTCGGATGCCACGACCTGTTTTGCCAGAGCGATGTCTTTATTGACAAAGGAGTCTATCGCGTCGCGAACCATTTTCTGCGCTATATCGGACAACATTGGAATGTCGATGAGGGGCTTGAGAAGCGGTTTATCGGCCAGTTCGAGCACGCGCTGGGCTATGTCGACGGCCAAATCGGCGATGCGTTCGAGTTCCGCATTGATTTTCATCCCGGTGGCGATGAAGCGAAGGTCGGTCGCCATCGGCTGATAGCAGGCAATCAAATCTATGCATTCCTCGTCGACGACAAGCTCAAGCTCATCGATTTTGTTGTCGGCAGTGATGACATTCTGGGCCTGGGCATTATCCCGGTTTGTCAGCGCCTCGATGGAAGCGGCAATCGCCTGGCGGGCAAGCTCGCTCATTTTTAAAATGTGTTTGTGCAGTTTTTTCAGCTCTATGTCTAAATGTCTTTCCATACATAACTCCTAACCGTATTTTCCGGTAATGTAATCGTCGGTACGTTTGTCCCTCGGAGTAGTAAATATATCTTTTGTCCGGCCGAATTCCACAAGTTCTCCCAGCAGCATAAAGCCGGCCTCATCGGAGACACGTGCGGCCTGCTGCATATTATGTGTTACGATTATTATAGTATAATTTTGCTTGAGTTTGTGCATTAATTCTTCAATTCCTGCCGTTGCCTGGGGGTCGAGGGCGGAGCAGGGCTCGTCCATAAGAAGCACTTCAGGCTTTACGGCCGCCAGTCTGGCGATACAAAGCCTCTGTTTTTGTTCCAGCGAGAGGCTGAAAGCCGATTTGCCGAGCTTGTCCTTCAGCTCGTCCCACAGGTCAACCTGCCTGAGGCTTTGCTCTATTATTGCATCCAGCGCTCGCCTGCCCGGGGCCCTGTGAATTTTAAGACCGAAGGCGATGTTTTCGTAAATAGACAGCGGGAACGGATTGGGTCTCTGAAAGACCATTCCCACTTTTTTGCGCAAAGCCATCAGGTCTGTTTCGCGGTCGAAGATATTTTCGTTATCAACCAGGATTTGGCCTGATGTCCGCACGCCTTCGATTAAATCATTCATCCTGTTAAAGGTGCGCAGCAGCGTTGACTTGCCGCAGCCGGACGGCCCTATTATGGCGGTGATTTTATTTTTCTTAAAGACGGCATTAATTTTTATTAAAGCCTGAAAATCGCCGTACCACAGATTCAGATTGTTAACCTGTATGCTATACATTATCCCGCACCTTCTTTTAATTCAATTTTTTTTAAATCTGTTTTAATCATACAGCCTTTCATTCCTTAAAAAATATTATAATTCACTGAATGTTTAGAAGGTGCGGGATTATCCGAATTTACCTCTGATATAGTCATCGGTTCGCTTATCTTGCGGGGCGGTAAACATTTTATCGGTTTTATCGACCTCGATAAGCTCGCCGCTAAGAAAGAACGCGGTGCTGTCTCCCACGCGAGCGGCCTGCTTGACATTATTTGTAACCAGGACCAATGTATAATCCTGCTTGAGCATAAACATCGCCTCTTCCACCTTTGCGGTGGATATCGGGTCAAGGCCGGAACAGGGCTCATCGAATAAAATAACCTCCGGCTCGACGGCAAGAGTCCTTGCGATGCAAAGCCGCTGCTGCTGACCGCCCGAAAGTTTAAATGCGGAGATGTTCAATCTGTCTTTTACCTCGTCCCAGAGATATGCTTTCCGGAGCGACTGTTCGACTATCCGGCAGAGACTTTTTTTGTTTTTTATTCCGTGCATTCTTGCGCCATAGGCGATATTGTCAAAGATAGACAAAGGCAGCGGCAGGGGCAGGGCAAAGACCATACCTATTCTTTTACGCAGCAGCTCGACGTTTATGGCGGTAATGTCTTTTTTGTCGAGCTCTACGGAACCTGTCATTTTGAAATTTGTTTCGAGCTCATTAAGGCGGTTGAGCATTCTTAAAAATGTTGTTTTTCCGCTGTTTGCCGGCCCTATAACGCTGAGAATCTCGTTGGCGTAAATTTTAATACTCAGGTCCCTTAGCGCCTGCATGGAACCGAACCAGATATTCAAATTTTTTATGTTTATTTTTGTTCTTACCACGTCTTTTCTTTTCTGAAACGATAACGGATTATGATAGCTATAAGATTCATAAACAGAACCAGAAACAAAAGGACCAATGCCGTGCCGTATCTTATTTTTTCATCGACGTTTGGCACCTGCGTGGAAATAACGTAAAGGTGATATGGCAGGGCCATAGCCTGGTCAAATATGGATTTCGGCATCTGCGGCAAATAGAATGCAGCGACGGTGAATAAAATTGGGGCTGTTTCTCCGGCTGCTCTTCCCAAGCCGAGTATTGTGCCTGTCAATATGCCGGGGACGGCATTTGGCAGGACTGTGTGGCGTATTGTTTGCCATTTGCTTGCGCCAAGCGAGAGGCTTACCTCGCGGAATGAGTTGGGAACGCTTTCCAGCGCCTCTCGCGATGTGGTAATAATGACCGGCAAAATCATTATTCCCAATGTCAGCGAGCCGGAAAGAATAGAAGTGCCGAATTTGAAAAAGATGACGAAAATCGCCAGGCCGAAAAGGCCGTAAACTACAGAAGGGACACCCGCCAGGTTCACAATCGCCAGTTTTATTATTCGCGTCAGGTGGTTGTCTTTTGCGTATTCACTGAGGTAAATCGCGGCAAGCAGCCCCACAGGCAGAGCGAAAATAATCGCACCCAAAACGAGGTAAATAGTTCCGACGATGGCGGGGAAAATTCCTCCTGCCCGCATTCCCTGTCGAGGGACATCAGTTAAAAACTGCCAGCTTATCGCCCCGATACCCTTTTGAACGATAATGACAACAATCAGGCCGACCGGCACGACGATAAGCATCGTTGCCAGGAACAAAAGAAAGAACGCTATTTTTTCTGTTCTCTTGTGATTTTTCATCCCGCACCTTCTTTTTATTCTTTCTTATTTAGACTCAATGTAATTCTATTCTTTAAATGACTAAATGCTTTTCCAAAATATTTTAGAGATTTTTCTCTTTTTTTTGCATTATCGAATGAACTAAAACTTTCATAATATATTAGCGTCCAGGGCAGATATTTTCTGGTATACTCAACGCGACCAATATTGTGTTCTTCCAATCCGCGTTCAATATTATTAGTATACCCGATATACAAATTTCCGCTTTTTCGACTTTTTAAGAGATAAACATGATACATAATAGTCTTCACATATTAATATTTAGAAGGTGCGGGATTCATTTTCTTTTATGCAGGAAAATATCCGCGGTCACATTGATTGCAAAACTTATGACGAATAGAACAATACCTACGGCGAAGAGAGCGAAATAATGTTCGCTTCCGACGACGGCCTCGCCCATTTCCGCCGCGATGGTTGCGGTCAGCGTCCTGACCGGCTGGAAGATGCTGTGCGGTATAACGGCGGCGTTTCCGGTAATCATCATGACGGCCATTGTTTCGCCGATGACCCTGCCGATGCCGAGCATTACGGCGGCGAGAATGCCTGACGAGGCGGCAGGAAGAATTACCCGCCAGATTGTCTGCCAGTGCGTTGCGCCCAGCGCCAGAGCGCCTTCCTTATATGACTTGGGCACAGAATAAAGGGCGTCCTCCGCGATGGAAACAATCGTAGGCATAGCCATAAATGCGAGCATTATTGAGCCTGACAGGGCGGTAAGACCTGTCGGAAGGTGAAAGATGCTTTTGGCCCAGGGCACCAATGTTACCATACCGATAAAGCCCAATACGACGCTGGGGATGGCTGCCAGAAGTTCGATTCCGGCCTTGTGAATTTCCTTCAGTTTCAATGGAGCGACTTCCGCGATGTAGACGGCACAGCCCACGCCGATAGGTATGGAGATTACCGCAGCGCCGGCTGTAACCAGCAGCGAGCCGAGAATCAAAGGCAGGATGCCGAGCTGCGGCGGTTCAGAGATGGGATACCATTTGCTGCCGAAGAGAAATTTCAGCGGCGAGACAATTTTGAAAACTGCAAGGCCCTCTTTAAGAAGAAATACGAAAATAAGGACAACAAAAAATATGGATGCCAATCCGCAGATGAGGATTAGCTTTTCAATCAGAAATTCCT
>Ga0315275_10007257_pt1 | contig 10694 bp, 14 predicted proteins | sample YL17G03_0_MG_FD_205557 | JGI IMG/M metagenome (GOLD analysis project Ga0315275, IMG submission 205557) | Sediment microbial communities from Yellowstone Lake, YNP, Wyoming, USA - YL17G03_0 | ecosystem: Environmental > Aquatic > Freshwater > Lake > Sediment | place: USA: Wyoming | collected...
CGAGGCTCTGAAGGAATCCCGTGACATCCGCAGACCACGCGCCCCACGCATCGGCGTTCGTCTTGAGCCGTTCGTTCAGTTCATCGAGCGCGAGCGCCGCCTGAGTCGCGGTTTCAATCGTGGCCTGTGCGCCCTCTTCGGTGGACACGGAAGCATCTTCTGCGGCTTGCTGTTGCGCCGCGAGTGCGGCTTCGACTTCCGCGATCACCTTCGCGGCCTGCTCGGGGTTGTTTCGTCCCACACCCTGCGTGAGCTTCACCCACAGCGCCTCGCCAGCATCCCCGAGCGCGAGGAGTTGCTGATGCAGCGCATCAAATCCGCCCATGCTGTCCGCGAAGTCCACCACGGCATCGCGGCCCTTGTTGCGGTCGAGCGCATTCCAGATCGACTTGATCGCGTTGACCGCCGCCATTGCCGCCGAGACGATCCCCATGATCCCCGTCGCCATGCCCGCGAGTCCGGCCATCGTCTCGCCGGACTTCATCGCAGCCATACCAGACTTCAGCGTGTCAACGGACTTCTTCGCAGCCGACAGTGAGCCGATCAGCGTGGCGAGCCCGCCCGCAATCGCGCCCAGCGATCCGCCAGCAATCTGCGAGAGGTCCGCGAATGATCGCGCGAGCGCATCGAGGTCAACCGTGACCATTTCGACCTTCGGGATCACGATGTCAATCTGCTGCCCGACCTTCGACCCGAACGGAATCCCCTCGATGACTTTCAGCGAATACCCGAAGTCCGCAAACTGCGGGATCACGCTCAGGGGAATCTCGGCCCCGAGCCGCTTGATAACCGGGATCATCTCGTTCGTGACCGTCAGGTGGAAGAGTTCGGTTTCCTTCTTGAGCGCCTTGGTCGCCTCTGCGTGCGTCGTGACGGATGCCGCCGCAGCCGCATGGACGGGCGGCAGGGTCAGGTTAACGTCGTGTGATTCCTTCGTGGCCTTGTTCAGATCGATCAGGTGTTGTGTCGCCGCGCCGATCCCGTTGGCCGCTACATCTGCCGCGAACGTCGCCAACTCCGTGAAGCTCGACGTGACTTTCTTGACGGCATCCGGCACCTTCATCAGATCGGCAATCAGGGTGCCGCTGATGATCGTGATCTTGTTCCCGACCTTCGCCCACGCATCCTGCGCCGCCTCCAGGTCGCGGATCGTGTCGGCGGACATCTTATCGGTCGAGTCGGCCAGCCCGCGAAATCCTTCCTTGATACCAGGGAGCAGATCGGCCGCACCCTTGCCGAAGAGTTGCATGGCAACATCGGCCTGCGTCATCGGATCGGGGATGCGCTGGATCGCGTCGGAGATAGCGAGGAAGGCATCCTCGGGCTTGAGCGCGCGGATCGTGTTGAACTCCAGCCCCGCGTCCTTCAACGCCTGAACGGTAGCCTTGTCGCCACCCGCAAGATTCATGTTCATCTTGTTGATGGCGGTGCCGACCGAATCGAGACTCGCTCCGCTCTGTTCCGCCGCGAACTTGAACCCCTGCACGGCATCCGTCGAGATGCCCAGCTTCTCGCTCATGTCGTGGATTTCGCTGGCGGCATCGAAGACCTTCCGCCCGAAATTCACGACCGCGCCGACCGACAACGCCACGCCGAACGCACCGAGCAGTCCAGTGGCCTTGCTGAACACCCCCGACATGCTGCTCGTGGACTTCTCGACCTGTGCCGTCGCATCGCGGAGCTTCAGCATGTCCGGCGGGGCTTCGCGCCCGAGCACCTGATACTTCGTGATCGCTTCGGTGAGCGTGGCGTTGACGCGCCGCTGTTCAGCCTCGGTGAGCTTCGATGCGCCGCCGATGTCGTTGATGGTCTTGACCATCGCGTTGCCGTCCGCGATGAGCCGCGAGCCATCGAAGCCGTTCGCCATCTTCTGCATGGCCTGCTTCGTCGTCTCAAGCTGCGCCTTCATCTCGGCCATGTTGGCCTTGAAGTCGGCCATATTCGCCGCGATACGGAAGGCAAGAGCGACAGGTGCGGCCATCTATTCCCCCAACCCCGAATCCGTTGCAGCGTCACGCATCGCGTCGAGCAGTCGCCGCTCGTGCCCACCCTGCTCCAGCACCAGCGAGGCATAGAAGAACGGCCGTGGAGCCGTGCGCGCGAAGTTCTTGCGCTTGCCTGCGCGCGTGCCCTTCTCCAACCACAGCGGGAGATTCGGCATCCGAGCATTGTCCGAGAGGATCACGTACCCGTTGCCGTCATACGCGGGTTGGCTCGTGATGCCCGCCACGGTCTGGCCGCTCGACTGCCCCGACAACTGCCGCGCCAGCCGTGCCTTCATCTCGCGCACCGCGCTCTCGGCCGTGGTCTTGCACGCGGCATTGACACGAACCCGCAACGCCACGGGCATGGCGGTGATCGCCTGCTCCAGCGCCGTCAGGTCCATGTCTACCGTGATCGAATCAGCCACGTTTCGCTAGCGCCTCGCCCGCAATCTGAAACACCATCTCCCGCACCGTGTTGAGCATCGGCCGGTCCGTTGGTAGCTCGCTCTTGTCCTTTACGCCCCGGTAGTAGCGATAGGCCTTCACGTAGGCTCGCGCTTCCAGCACATCATCGAGATACCCGACCGGCTGCCGCCGCATTTCCGCCGCGATCTCTGACGGCGTGCGCCCTGGGAACACCTCCATAAGCAGCGCCATCGAGAGTTCATCGGGGTACGGCCCGTCACCGTCTAGCGCGACGTGACAGACCTTTAGGCGTTTTTTGTGTCGGCCTCGCGCTCGGCTGCGTCCATGAACAGCGCCGGTTTGGTCAGCCGCATCACTTCACGCGCACAGAACTCGATCTCCTCTTCGCTGAGGTCATCGACCCATGCCGGTGTGATCGGCTGCTCGTCGTACGCCTTCACGCCCGCCTCGATGAGCGTCCGCCTGTCCAACCCGTTCAGCGGATCGGCCTTGACCTTCTCGACCGCTGCCGCCGTGTCCGTGTCGCCGGACTTGTCGAACAACTGCTGGATGTCCTTCTGGACCTGCGCGCCGCCGCGCTCCTGCACGTCCGCGATAACCTGAGCGAAGAACGCCTTGCGAGCCTTCTCCAGCTTCCAGCCGTTGAGTTTGATGATGGTGACGGAGTGCGGAGGATCGAACGGAATCGGTACGACGACAGGAACACGAATAGCCATGACACCCTCCAGAGGGCAGGGGCGCGCCCCAGCATCATCGCCAGGGCGGGACCGCTGCCGCGTGAACTACCGAACTACGACCAGGCGCCGTCGAACCCGGTCGTGCCTTGCGCCGGACGGAACGTCGAGGCGTAGCGCGTGAGCTTGCCGTTGCTCACGAGGATTTCCGTCTTGACCAGGTGATAGTGCCCGCTCCACGTCGCGCCCGTCGCGGCGAGGATGGACACGAGCCGGCCGACCGACCCCACGGCCTTGTCGCCGGCCACCTGCTTCAGCACGGTCCACGAGCCGACATCGGCGGTCGTGTCGTAGAGGCCCGAGATCACCAGGTCAGGGCTCTTGTCCATGCCGACCGGCGTGGACCCTTCGGCCGTGGAGCCGAACGGGTTGCTCTGCTCGGTGATGGTTTCGAGCGCCATCCCGGAAATCGAATCGACGTACGGGGTGATGATCTTCGCCGCCCCACCGGGCGAGGCGTCCACCGTCACCGTAGTCACTGTGCTTGAGAATTTCGCCATGCGTCCCCGCCTTCGTGCTCGCGGAATTGCGAGCGGTTGCGATGAAGGCGGCCACGCGCGACGGCTGATGCCGTGAGGCGAGGCGGGCTTGTTTACCGATGATCCCTAGTGCGCGACTCCCTGTGCGTGCAGTGCTTTCCGTGTCTCCACCCAACTGTCCAGCGCCTTACGTAACCCGACGACGTTGCGATACGCAGTCAGCCCGTGGTGCTGCTCGAGCGGACTCTCCTCGGTGTCCAGATGGAACTTGATCGCGCGTTCTGTCGCGGAGGCAAACGCGAGCGCCGCCGCAAGGTCCGTGTCATCCACGGGCACACCCCACGAACCGCGTGAGCGAGCCCGCCCCGGTCACGTCGTCATAGACCGCGAGATAGCGCCGCACCTGCGTCGTCGCCGTCGCGGTCGCCACGCGCTGCGCCGTGCTGTAATCCGTCGTCGTGTCCGCGAACGTCACCAGGTCGGCCCACACCGAGCCGTCCACGGAGTGCTTGATCTTACCCACGTAGCCGGTGAATCCACTCCCCGCCGTGATCTGCAAGTACCCCGCGCCGCCCGTGGGCTGCGACACCACGACGAAGTACCCGCCCGTGCCGTCGTTCGTCACGTCCACGGGAATCGAGAACGACGTCGCATCGATGACGGTGACGGTGTGCCCGACGTACTGCCACGCGCCCGCGCCGGAGTCGTTGATGTCCGGCGTGATCCCGCCCACCATGCCGAAGATCGCAATCACGTCCCCGCTCGTCAGATTGTGATCGTCGGGACAGGTGATGATAGAGGTCGCGCCCGCTTCCACACTCGCCCCGGTGATCGGATGCCGTTCGGCCGTGGGATCGTCGGCCGCGTCATACGGCGCCAGGTGCGTATCCCCATCTCCGGTGATCGCCCCGAGCGGCGCGAGGATCACGGCGTTCTCGTCCGCCTTGCCGGTGACTTGGTACCCGACATTCGCACGCGTCAGTTTGCCGTTGCTGTCGAGCACTTCGTACTTCTGGCTGTAGACGCCTTCGTAGCCGGTGAAGTGGTTGCCTGCGGTCTGCCCTTCGTTGAACACGCACACCACGCGCGGAGTCGCCGCTGGGGTGTCGGACAGTCCGCTGTCCGCGACTCCAGCGTGCAACGCATCGACGGCCTCATCGAAGTACCCGCCGCCGACAGTCAACATCCCTTTGGTCATGTTGACCGGGGTGTGAGCTTCAGCGGTTGCGCCGAGCGGGTTCGACTGCTCGGTAACGGACTCATTGGAGCGGCTGATGCTCTCGGTGAGCAGGGCCGTAAGGTTGTAGCCATCCACGAGGAGGCCGACTGACGCGGAGGCAAATTTGCTCATAACGCCCGTTCCTTTGGAAACTCAAACGCACAGTCCGCGCACGTCACTTCGCGCCACGGCCCCATCCCCGACGTTTCCCGGCGATCCGGCCCCGCGCCACACTGCGGACACTTCGCATCCCGCGGTAGTCGCGCCGGTTGCCCATTCGGACCCACGATCACGGGCGGATTGAACAGCTCGCTCATGCCTCGACCCACACCGTGTACAGGCTCACCACTTCGTGAACCTTGACCCCGTGGAGCTCCTCGCTCGGAAACGCCTGCGTCTCGTGGTACACCACGGTCCCACACTGCGCGAACCCCGTCACCGTCAACGCGGCGTCCTTCAAGAGCGTCACGATCTGGCGGTTGATCTCGGAGGCTTCCGCCCCAGAGCCTTCATCGCTGAAGGTGTGGATTCTCACGTCCACTTGCGGCATGTTCCCCGTCCCCAATCCGCGCACGTCCGACTCGCCCGCAATCTCGATCAGCACGAGCGGTCGAGGCGTGTCCTGCGGGATCGAGTCGTAGCATCTGCCGCCAATCGCCGCCTGTAACGTCGCGTCCTGCAACACGCCGAAGATGGACTCACCGAGCGGGTTCGCGGCGGTCAGGCTCATACTGGAACCTTCGCCACATCCACGAGTTGATACGTGCGCCCATCACCGTCCGGCAGCACGCCAGCAATCTGCAAAGTCTGCTGTGCCGACCCCGCCGGCCAACTCGGCGTCCACTGACACCGCATGGTCAGCGCGAGGTCGTTCCGCGAGCGCACGCGGAACCGATAGAGCGTGTCGCTCTGGATCGCGGCCATCTGCAATCGCTCGCTCGACCGAATCGGGATCAACTCCGCGCAGATCGTCGTCAGTTCGCGCCAGTAGTCGTTGCCGATTCCGCCCTGAGCATTTGAGGCGTAAACCGCCGTGATGGTCCCTGTCGCGGGCGTCGTGAGCGTGCCGTTCACCGTGTAGGTGAACGTCGTCGGGGCCGTCACCGTCACCTTGACCTTGCCGTTGTAGCCACTCGGTGTGGCCCCCGCGATCGTCACGTAATCCGTGGACGCGAACCCATGCGCCGTCAACGTCGTCACCGAGGCGGTCGTACTGCTGCGCGTGATGCTCACCACGCTAATCGCGGGCGCGTCGTTCCGCTGAATCATGAGCCGTTCGCGGAGTCGGCCGCTACTCATAAGTTCTGCACCAGCACGCGAAAGCTGCGCTCTTTTGTCTGCGCCGGAGTCTCGCTGGTGACGATCTTATTGGCTACTTCGTAGAGTTGCCCCAGCGTGCCCGCCGACAGTCGTATAGATGTCTTACGCCCACCCGTGAGAATCGACGCCTGGTCCTGCGTCAACGCCGTGTCTGCGGTTGCAGGGGAGATAGCCGTGATCGTCCAGGTGCTTGTTGAGACAGTCACCGCATCGGCAAGATTCTGCGCGCCCCAATCGGCGGTGAATAATTTCACGTCCGCGGGATCTTTCACGACGAGCCCGCCTTCGCTGAGAGTGATTGCGCTCATGCAGACACCCGGAAGACGACATCATCAGCAGATGGTTGAAAGACCACATCATCAGCAGCCATTTGCACAACCACATCAGCCGCAGCCATTTGCACAACCACATCAGCCGCACGCAGCGCCGCCCATCCATGCGTAACGGCTGCCCCGCCAACAACCACACCGCCTGAGCCCACCACGCTGACCCCGCGCGTGATGGTCGCTGCCCCACCGCCGGTGGCCATACCGCCGCTGCCCGTGACTCGCACGCCTCTGCGGATCGTCGCGGCGCCACCCATGACTAGCCCGCCACGCGAGGCCGCGAGTCTCAGGCCGTAGTGCGCCGCGACCTGCTGGGCGGTGAGAGCGATGGGATAAAGGGCAACTTCGTCCAGCACTCCTGAAAGGTAACCAGCTGCTCCCCGGCCGGAGATGATGACGGCCTCAGTGCTTGCGATAGGATTCATTGCCGAAAAGAGTTTGTCGTCCTTCTGGATGCCGTTCACGTAAACCAGCATGTGTTTTGTCGTAATGTTGCGGGTGATCACGGCGTGCTGCATAACATTCGGGGAGAGCGCGCTAACGGGCTCGAAGCCAATGTTTCCGCCGCCACAATAAAAGTTAAAGTCTCCATGGGATTCGATGACAAGGTAATACTCTTTGCCAGCGCCAGCCCCCTTACAGATAACTACCGGCCGCGTGCTTCCCCATGTTCCGTTGATCCAGAACTCAATCGTAAGATCACCCACGATTTTCAACGGCACCGCATCCGCGACTGTGACCTTTCCGCTCGATCCGTCAAACAGCGCCGCCGTATCCCCGTCCGCAATCGCTCCAGCCTGCCCAAGCGTCACGCCACCAACCACGGTGCCCGTGTGCCCGCCTGCGAGGTCTGCGACAGTGCCTGAACCGACAGCATCCCCCAGTCGCCAGTACCCCACCGCCCCGTCCCGCAGAACGCGGTCCCGGTAGAGTTCGCCGCCGACGATGCTCTGGCTGATGCTCATCAGTCGCTCGTCACCGAACCGAGGGTGATCTTTGGCGTCACGATGCACGTGTCGCCGTTGTTCGCTGGTGTGAAAGATGCTGCCAATGGTTCTGCCTCCACCAGCGCGCCGTCGGCATGGGTGATGTAGTACCCCAGCACGGCAGGATTCGTCGTGAGAGCCCCCGAAAATGTGAACGTCTGCGCGGGCTGCTCACTCGACGTCGGACTTCCGCCCGTCGTCGTCCAGTTCCCCGCCGTCAGCGCAATCGCTGCGTAGCCGCCGCCTGTGGCTTCTGTCAGGTGCGCCACCACAGTATCTTTCGACAGCGCTGGGCTGATGACCGTATACAGGCGCAGCGTCAGCGCCGTCGCTGGCGTCTTGCCAGTCGCTGCATCAATCAGAATCACTTCCCCGCCGTTTGGCACCACTAAGCTCATGCCATCCCCCCGAGACAATACTGGCCGATCAGTGCGGCGTAGGTGGCTTGCAACGTCGCCAGCGCCGCCGCCTCACCGCTTCGCGCCGCGTCGTAGAGGATTTGCACTTGAATCTGCAACGCGATCATGAGCGGAGTCGGCACCGCTGCCGCATCGACATACCCGACCACGCAGCGGATCGCAATCGGGGCCATATACCGCAACCCCGAGGGCCACACCCCGCCATTCGTGCGCCCGATGCGCGGAGGCATCGAGGCCGTATCTACCTGATAGTTCGACGCCGCCAACACCGAGGCGGTGCCGTCAAGGTCCGTCGTCGTGATGCTCGTCACCGACGCCAGCGGAGCCACCGGCAACACGATGTCGTCCCACGGGAACCCGTCCAGCGTCACGTCCACCGTCTGCGGCATCAGCGACAATCCGGTGTCATGCTCGACCGTCATGCGCGCCGCCTGGATCAGTCCGGCTATCAGCGTATCGTCTACGGTGTCCGTCTGCCGGAGCCAGTTTTTCGCCAGCGTCAGCGAGACAGGTTCACCCGCCGGCTTCGTGACTTGCACGATCCCGAAATGCGGAAGTCTGCTGCGTCGGGCCGAGACGCTCCAGAACGGCGGCTCCACAAACGAGGTCATCGCTTGTTCTTTCTCCGATACGTCCCCGTGGTAAACGAGTTGGGCGGTAGCGTGGCCTGGACCTCTTCACACTTCAACGGGACAGAGGTACGCGCCACCGCCGCGTCACGGGCAGGAGTCTGGACCGAGAGAATCGGCCCAACTCCCGCCGTGCAAGTCGTGTGCGCGGCCCCGCAAATAGGGCACGCGCCTGGATCACGACGCCAGCCCATTCCTAGGCCGCTTCCATCGCGTAGGTCAGGATCACGTCGATCCCGGTACAGGTCGCCAGATCGCCAGCGAGCGGATAGTTGTCCGTCGCCAGCACGACCGCCGTGCCCGCGTCGAGCGGCGTGAACGACGCGCCATCGGCGAGGACCGTCATGTTGCTGATCCCCATGTGCGCGACCACGCTCTGCCCGAGCGCCGCGATGATGCCCACCAGCGGCCGCACCGTCGCTGCGCCGCGCGTGCCGATGATGTCCACTGAGGTCGCCGTGGCCGTCGCGCCGCCGTAGGCGATCAGCACCGCGTCGATGATCCGGTAGGCGTAGCCGTTGACCGCTGGCAAGAGTTCCTTGCCGGTCGTGGCGTTGATTTCCGCCAGCGTGGCCCGCACGCGCTTGGTCTGCGCGTAGACCGTGAGAGCTTCGATTGACATGTGTCTAACTCCTTCGTCACGAGAGAAATGGATGCGGCGCGCCCATCATGGACGCGCCGCGGATGTTCACTTCCAGCCGCTAACCAGCCGGGCTGCCGATCTCGAAGATGCCGCTCGTGCCAGCCCCAGAGGCGTCCGGCGTCATGTTGCCGGTCCACACGTCGCCCGTGCCGCCGACAACATCCGGCGTGTTGAAGTTGGCCGTCGCCACCTGGAGCACGTTGCCGTAAACGATGTTGTTCGCGCCGTTCGCCCCGGCGCCCTTCGTGTCCAGCACCGTCGTTGAGGTCGGTGTGCCTCCATCGTCGAACACGTTGGCCGAGATCACCCACTGATTGCAGCTCACGTAGAACCCGTTCGCGCAACCACCGATGATGTTGTCGCGGAAGGTGCCACGGAGCGGATTGGCGATCCCGGACCCGGCCACACCCTTCACGGCGTGCCCGGTCAGGTCATGGAAGCGATTCCCTTCGATCAGCACATTGGACACTTCCACGACGTGAATACCGTCCAGCCCTGACGCGAACCGGCAGCCACGAACCACCGAGTGAGACGCATCACGCTCGGCATCGCCCGCCCCGTTGTTGCGGAACAACACCAGACAGGCATGATCCGTTGGTCCAGCAAACAGGATATTCTCGAACCGCCAGCCCTGTTGGATCACTTTGCACAGTGCCGCCGTTGTCGCGCCAACAGCCGGCGTGGTCCACGTCGCCGCCGCGTACTGTCCACCGGTCGGCGTGGCGTCCGCATGGTGCGGGCGGTTGCCACTCCCCACCACCGACACGTCGAAGATGTTGACCGGCGTCACGAGCTGTTCGCGGACCTTGCCGCGCATGTAGATGACCGCGCCGTTCGTCACGACGGCGAAGGCTTCCGCCATCGTCTTGTAGGCATCGCCCCAGCCACGGCCGCTGCCGCTGGCCGCGATGTTGGTGTCGACGTAATACGCCTCCACCTGTGGATCGGCGTCGATGGACAGGTACTGATTGTCCGCCGCGCTATAGCGAGAAGGTGTCTGTGACATGGCTTTTCTCCTTTCCTTCTCGCGGTTACACGAGACCCGTGATGGTTCCGAACGCCGCCGGACGGTAGACCGCCAGCGCCAGCCGTTCCTCGGCGCGAATCGCGATGAGGTTGCGGACGAAGAAGTCCGAATGGCTGTTGCTTGCTTCGACGCGGACCCCGCCATGCCGGAACACCTGCGCCGCCGAGTTGAACGCCCCGACGAGCGCCGTATTGGCGACGATGCTCGGCGTTACGACCACCGGCAGCCCCCAGAGCACCGGCACCTGTGGACCCGCGAACGGGCCGGAGCCGAGGTAGTTGCCGGTCGAGTCCTTCGTGAGCTGCGTGGTCTGCCAGTTCGCCGGGTTCATGATCGTCCCGGTCGGCATGACGAAGGAGGCGTTAAACACCTTCATCATTTCCTTGAACACCGCGTCCGCGTTCGAGTCGGCGCCGCGCGGCTGTGCCGCGGTCAGTCCGCTGCGCTGCAACAGCCCCTGGATGTCCGGCGCGGTGCCGCTGCCGTTCAAGAGCTTATCCT
>Ga0315275_10007258_pt1 | contig 10693 bp, 6 predicted proteins | sample YL17G03_0_MG_FD_205557 | JGI IMG/M metagenome (GOLD analysis project Ga0315275, IMG submission 205557) | Sediment microbial communities from Yellowstone Lake, YNP, Wyoming, USA - YL17G03_0 | ecosystem: Environmental > Aquatic > Freshwater > Lake > Sediment | place: USA: Wyoming | collected...
TGCTCGTCGAACAACTCTCCGTAGGCCGCTGCATCTCGCTGCCGTCGAATGCAGCGGGCGGTGCTAAAGCGGGCATTTTCGCCTCGGCGGCGTACACGCGCATCCGCAAGCAGTTCAACCAGCCGGTCGGCAGGTTCGAAGGCGTCGAAGCCGCGCTCACGCGCATGGCGGGCGCCGCGTACATCGTCGACGCGGCGCGTTCCGTGACGACGGGCGCGATCGACGGCGGCGAGAAGCCGTCCGTGCCCGCCGCGATGCTGAAGTACCACTGCACGGAATTCGCGCGGCAGGTTGCGAACGACGCGATGGACGTGCACGGCGGCAAGGGCATTTGCCTCGGCCCGAAGAATTACCTCGGTCGCGGTTACCAGGTCGTGCCGGTCGCGATCACGGTCGAGGGTGCCAACATCCTCACGCGCAGCCTCATGATCCTGGGCCAGGGTGCAATCCGCTGCCATCCGTACGTGCTCAAGGAGATGAACGCGGCCAAGGAGAAGGACAAGCGCAAGAGCCTGCGCGAGTTCGACCAGGCGCTGTTCGGCCACATCGGCTACACGCTGTCGAACGCCGCACGCTCGTTCGTGATGGCCGCGACGTTCGCGCGGTTCTCGGCTGCGCCGGACACGGGTTCGACGCGCCGTTATTACCAGCACATCAACAAGTTCAGCGCGCAGTTCGCCTTCGCGACGGACATGGCGATGCTGACGCTCGGCGGGTATCTCAAGCAGAAGGAACACCTGTCGGCGCGCCTCGGCGACGTGCTGTCGTCGCTGTACATGGCTTCGATGGTGCTGAAGCACTACGAGAACCAGGGCCGGCCGGAAGCCGACCTGCCGCTGGTCGAGTGGAGCTGCCGCACGCTGCTCTACAAGGCACAGGAGCAGCTGCACGACTTCCTGCGCAACTTCCCGAACCGCTTCATCGCCGGCGCGATGCGGCTCGTGATCTTCCCGCGCGGGCGCACGTACTTCGCCGCCAGCGATCGTCTGGGGCGCGCAATCGTCGAGCCCCTGATGATGCCAAGCGCGACTCGCGACCGGCTCGCATGGGGCATCTACCGCACGATCGAACCGGGCAACCAGCTTGGACTGCTGCAGGAAGCCATGGAGCTTGCCGTCGCGGCGGAGCCGCTCGAAAAGCGCATTCGTGTCGAAGGCGTGAAGCCGGGACTGATCACGGCGCTCGATCTGCCAGGACAGATCGAGCAGGCGCTCGCAGCCGGGATCGTCAATGCGAACGAAGCTGCGACGCTGCGCGAGTTCGATCGCAAGGTGATGGCGATCATCGACGTGGATGACTTCGCGACCGAGGAACTGATGGCCGCGGTGCAGGCAGAGGCGGAGCCGAAGCCAGCGGGCGTGGCGCGACTGAACGTTGCCTAGGAACCTCCAACCCCGATCGCCGTGCCAAGGAAGGACAGCACCGCCGCATTGAACTCCGCTGCGGCGCCGATGTTCGACAGGTGCGCCGCCGGTAATTCGACGAACCGGGCATTCGGGATCGCCGACGCCCACTCCCGCGCCGCGGCGGGCGTCGGCGCGGGATCGAACGTGCCTGCGATGACGAGCGTCGGCGCCGCGATGCGCGCCAGTTGCGCGCGCTGATCCATGTCCCGCAGGGCTTCACAGCAGCCAACGTAGCCGGCCACGGGCGTTGTCAGCAGCGTCTGCCTGATCCGTTCGACGGTCGCAACGTGTCGCGCGATCGCGTCTGCCGTGAACCAGCGTTGGACGATGCCCTCGACCAGGGCAGCCATGCCATCGCGCCGGATCGTCGCGATGCGCTCAGTCATGCCCGCGGGGGGTCCGAGCCACGGTGTCGTGTTGCACAGCACGAGCCGGTCGATGCGTTGCGACGCATGCTGCGCGAGCCACATGCCCGTTGCACCGCCCATCGACAGGCCGCAGAAGTGAGCGCGTGCGATCCCCATCGCGTCGAGCAACCCGACCAAGTCGGAACCCAGTTGGTCGAGCGTGTACGGACCAGGTGGCACCGCCGATCTGCCATGCCCACGCGTGTCATACCGCAAGAGGCGAAAGTCGCGGCTGCAGGCCACGACTTGCGGGTCCCACATGTCGAGCGCGGCACCGAGCGAGTTTGACAGCACCAGCCAGGGCGCTCCGTCAGGCCCGTCGATTCTCACGTGCAGGTCGGTGCCATTGACCTGGAGCATCCGGTCCATCGTGCAGCTCTCCGTCGTTTCCCGGGCCTCGCGCAGCAGCGCGGCGGCAGTCCAGGGATGGTAACGCCGGACCGGGAACTTCGACACGAAGCCATCCTGCCGCGCCGTGGCTTGCGTTAACCTTGCGCCGTGGAACCCGATGACGACAACGAGACCGTACTGTACGAGGTTAATCTGGACGCGGACGCCGCTATCGAGGGCCCGTTCGACACCTGGCTGCGCGACCACATCGCGGACGTGCTGCAGTTCAACGGGTTCCTGTCGGCGGAAATCCTCGGCGACGACACGGCGGCGGACGGTCGCATCCGGCGCATCGTCCAGTACCGCTTGCGCAACCAGGCGGCGCTCGACGCGTACCTGCGCGACCACGCGCCCCGGATGCAGGTCCAGGGCGTCGAGAAGTTCGGGGACCGTTTCCGGGCCGAGCGCCGCATGCTCGCGCATCGCGAGGAATTCATCCGCGGCGCGTTCTCGACCGAGAACTGCCTCAACTGCGGCGAAGTTCTGCGCGGGCAGCACTGCTCGCACTGCGGCCAGCGCGCAAAGGTGCGGGTGCTCTCGCTCGGTACGCTGCTGCGCGATCTCTTCGGCGACATCACGAACTTCGACTCGCGCCTGTGGCGCACGCTGAAGCCCCTGGCTTTCAGCCCCGGCACGCTCACCGTCGAATACCTGCGCGGCCGGCGCACCTATTATTCGCCGCCGTTCCGCATGTACCTGATCCTGAGCGTCGCGTTCTTCCTGCTGACGTCGCTCGGCGGCAGCCCCGGTGACGACCTCATCTTCAGCGTCGACAAGGACGGCGAGGCCAGCCTGCAGTTCGCGCCGCCGGCCGACGGCAAGGCGGACGCGACTCCAGCGGCCAGCTCGAAAGCACCTGCCGCACCTGCGGCGGCAACGAGGCTCGATCCCGAGCGACAGAAAATCGTCGACACGATCGTCAAACGCATTCCGGAAAAACAACGATCGGAAGCTCGCGCGGGCCTGGAAAAGGAGCTTTCGTCGTTGTCACCGGAGGAAGTCGCACCGGTGAAGCGGCTCGTCAACGATCCCTGCGGCCGCGACAACCTGACAGTCGACTTTGGTCCCGCAGGCAAGCAATACGAAGACAAGCTGCGCGGCACCTGCCGCAAGATCGTGGACGATCCGAAGACTTTCGGGCGCGCGCTGTACCAGAACATCCCGAAGATGATGTTCATCTTCCTGCCGCTGATCGCGGTCGTGATGTTCGTGCTCTACCTCGGCTCCGGCCGCTTCTACGTCGAGCACCTGCTGTTCTTCGTGCACTTCCACGCGTTCTTCTTCCTGGGCGGCATCGTCGTGGTCGTCCTCGCGCGGCTCGGCGAAAAGCTGGCTGGCACGGGAGTAGGAGGATTCCTGCAGGCTGCGGAGGGCTTCCTGCTGCTGATCCTCGCGTTCTACGTGCCGTATTACCTGTATCGGGCGATGCGCCGCGTCTACGGCCAGGGACGCATCGTGACGCTCCTGAAATTCTCGACGCTGGGCGTGGGTTATCTGGTGTTCATGACCCTGACGCTGGTCGGACTGCTGTTCTACACCGCGCTGACGCTGTAGCGCGCCGCAGGCCGGCTCGTGACCGCACCCCGCTCCATCCTGCACGTCGACATGGATGCGTTCTACGCATCGGTGGAGCAGCGCGACAACCCTGAACTGCGCGGCAAGCCCGTCATCGTGGGTGGCGGGGGCAACCGCGGCGTGGTCGCGGCGGCGAGCTACGAAGTACGCAAGTTCGGCGTTCACTCGGCGATGCCGACACGTGAAGCGCTGCGTCGTTGCCCCGAGGCGATCGTCGTCCACCCGCGCATCAGCCACTACAGCGCGGTCTCGAAACAGATCTTCGCGGTATTCCACGAATTCACGCCGCTGGTACAGGGGTTGTCGCTCGACGAGGCCTTCCTGGACGTGACAGCCAGCCGCGGCGCGCTCGGCAGCGCGGAACACATCGCCGCCGAGATCAAGCGGCGAATCAGCGAACGCACCGGACTCACCGCATCCGTGGGCGTGGCACCGAACAAGCTGGTCGCCAAGATAGCCTCTGACCTGCGCAAGCCGGATGGCCTCGTCATCGTCGGCGAAGCCGAAATCCGCGATCTGCTCGATCCACTGTCCATCCGCAAGCTGTTCGGCCTCGGCGCAAAGACCGCACCGAAGGTGGAGGCGCTCGGCATCTGCACGCTCGGCGAACTGCGCCAGGCAACCCCGTCGCGACTGCGACCGGTCTTCGGCCGCTATACCGAGCGCGTGCAGCAACGGGCCGCGGGCATCGACGATCGCCCCGTCATCGCCGACGTGGACGAGAAGCAGATCAGCGCCGAAGAGACGTTCGACACGGACATTGCCGATCCCGCGCGCCTGCACTCCGAGATTCACCGCCTCGCCGACAAGGCATGCTCACGACTGCGCGCGCGCAAGCTGCTGGGAGGCTGCGTGACCGTGAAGATCCGGCGAGGCGACTTCACCACCTACACACGCCAGCGGCAGGTCGAACCGCGCACGCAGGAAACGCGGGTCGTGGCGCGGGTCGCGGTCGAGTTGCTGGACGAGTGGCGGCGTACCCAGCCGCAGGCCGCGCTGAGACTGCTGGGCGTCGGCGTCAGCGACCTCGGAGAAGAAGTGCAGGCCGACCTGTTCGGCGCGCCGGAATCCACGCGCAACCGCCAGCTGGACGCCGCCGTCGATGCCGTGCGGGAGAAATTCGGCACCGTTGCGCTGCGGCCCGCGAGCACAATTGCCAAGCCACGCGAGTGACGCCTCAGCGCACGCGGTCGAGCGGGATCGGTTCGATTTCCAGCGAGACGAGACTCGTGGCTGCACCGGCTGCCGGCAGCGTGAACTCGAGCGGGGCCGCGAGACCCGAACCCCAGTAGCGCGTTGCGCTCAGCGCGATCAGCTCGACGTCCGTCGTACCGCCGTTTTCGCGCGCAACCAGCTTGCCTGCTTCGCCACGCACCTCGATCGTCCAGTCGAGTTCCGCGGAACGATAGGTGCCGGGCAGGCGCTGGAGCACCGCTGCCGCCACCGGCACGCTCGTCGGCAACACGAGGTGGTTGTGTTCGCCGAACGGATGCTCCTGTCCACACACGTCGCAATGGCGCGGTTCGCCGACATTCCCGACGTAATGCGCGACCGGATAGACGTCGCCCAGCGCGTCGTACATTGCGCCGAGGTCCGCGTCCGTGAGCCCGCTGAACACGATCCACGGCATGATCGGGTGCAGCGATCCGCCCTTGCCCGTGTGCATCACGCTGATGAAGGTATCCCGCGGATAGGAAACGCCGGATGCGTGGCGCGTCAGATTGGCGCTGAACGCCTGGTGCGAGCCGCGCACGATCTCGTTGCCGCCGCCGAACAGGCCCGGATTGCGCGATGCCTCCCACGCCGTGTGGCAACCTGCGCAATCGGCGACGCCGAGCAGGTAGCGGCCGAGTGCCTTCCTGTCGCCGGGGGCGGGCCCAGTGACCGGCGCGGTAATGGGCTGCGGATTCCTGGCGTTCGCGACCTGCTCGTCGGCCGGCAGCACGGTCGGCGGCAGGGCGTTGCGCACCGGCGGCAGCGTACGCAGGTACACGACGACCGCGGCCAGGTCCTCGTCGGGCAACGTCGCGAAGGACCGGTACCACATGCCCCAGTACAGGGCCCGCCCGTCGTGGCCGATCCCCTCGCGGATCGCCCGGGCGAGCATGTCGTCCGTCCAGCGACCGGCTCCAGTTTCGGGATCCGGCGTAATGTTGGGTGCAACGATGCGTCGATCGGCGCGCTCGCTCATCACGGTCCCCGCGCCTTTCCTGCCGGCCACGGGCGGCGCGCCCGGCGCATTCCAGTCACGTTCGGAGTGACAGACGAAGCACTGCAACAGGTGTTCGGTCAGGTACCGCCCGCGCTCGACCCGGGCCGGAGTGACCTCGAAGGTGCGGTCCGTCAGCGGCCGCGCCCGCGGGTAGCCGGGCTCGGCGGCCCCGACGACCGGCAAGTGCGCGAGGTTGAGCAGCAGCAACAACAGCAAGCGCGGGGCCATCGATCCGTTTCCCCAGGTCCAGACACCGCCTGGAATGTAGCAGCACTCCCCCGACCCGGGTTTGGCAATGCCGCGGGGATGAGGGGTGAGCGATGGCTGAGGATCAGGCATCATTGGCGTCCCCCGCCGGTCACGGCAGGCCTAACCCCGCATGTATACGAGCTTTTTCGGCCTCCAGGAAAAACCGTTCGCGATCACGCCGGACCCGCGCTACCTGTATCTCAGCGAGCGGCACGCCGAGGCGTTGGCGCACCTGCTGTACGGCATCAACGAGGCGGGCGGCTTCATCCAGCTGACGGGCGAGGTCGGCACCGGCAAGACGACGGTCATCCGCAGCCTGCTCGAGCAACTGCCGGGCCACGCTGAAGTTGCGCTGATCCTGAACCCGCGCATCACGCCGCCGGAGTTCCTGCTGACGATCTGCGAGGAACTGCACCTGCAGGTGCCTGCCGAAGGCCGCAACAGCACCAAAGCGCTGATGGACCTGCTCGGGCACTACCTGCTCGAAGCCCATGCGCGCGGACGCCGCGTCGTGCTGATCGTCGACGAGGCGCAGAACCTGAGCTTCGAGACGCTCGAGCAGGTGCGCCTGCTGACGAACCTCGAGACGGCGACCACGAAACTGCTGCAGATCATCCTGATCGGCCAGGAAGAACTGCGGGCGCTGCTCGAGCAACCCGACCTGCGCCAGCTCGCGCAACGGGTCACGGGTCGGTACCACCTGAGCCCGCTTGGCACCGACGAATCCGCGGGTTACGTCAAGCACCGCATGCGCGTGGCGGGCGCGACGGCCGAAGCCTTCACGCCGGGCGCGCTGCGCGAAATATATCGGCTGAGCAACGGCATCCCACGCGTGATCAACGTCGTCAGCGACCGCGCGTTGCTCGGTGCCTTCACCCGCGAGGAGCATCGGGTCGGTGCGTCCTACGTTCGCCAGGCCGCGTCCGAAGTGTATGGTCGGCCGATTCCCGCGCCGTGGCTGCGCTGGGCGACGGTGGGCGCGGTCGCTGCAGCGCTGGCGCTGGTCGCGTTCGGCGCGTGGTCACTGTTCGGACGCACCGACGCCAGGACTGCCGCAGCGAAAACTCCGGCGGTTGCTCCCGCGAGCAATGCTACGCCGGCAACGGCGTCGGTTGCCGTACCGGTGGCAGCCACCCCATCCGTCGCGATCGCGCCCGCTTTCGATCAACTGCTGGCGCAGAACGCGAACGACACCACCACCGAGGCCGCGCTCGCGCGCCTCTTCATGCGCTGGAACGTCACCTATGCGCCGAACCGCGGTCGCGGCTGCGAACAGGCCACTGCACAAGGTCTCGAGTGCCTGTTCCAGAAAGGCTCGTGGGCGCAGCTGCGCACGCTGAATCGCCCGGCGATCCTCACGTTGACCGATGACGTCGGCGGCACGCACCAGGTGCTGCTGATCGCGCTGACCGACGAAGCCGCCACGATCGAGCTCGGCGGCAAACCGCAGGACGTGCCGATCGCGACGATCTCGCGCTACTGGTTTGGCGATTTCCTGCTGCTGTGGCGCCCCCCGCTCGAGGTGGCGAAGTCGCTCGGTCCCGGCATGCGTGGCGCCGAGGTGCGCTGGCTGCACGACAACCTGCGCGCCGCACAGGGCTTGCCCGCGGAACGGGCCGCAAGCAATCTCTACGACGAGGAACTCACGGGCCTCGTGCAGGACTTTCAGCGGACGCACCGTCTCAACGCGGATGGCGTCGCCGGCGTGCAGACGCAGATCGTGCTCGATACCGTTCTGAATCCGTCCGGTTCGCCCACACTGGACCGCGCGCCTGAACGGACGGGAGGCTGAGCGATGTCGTTCATCCTCGACGCCCTGCGCAAGTCCGAGCACGCCCGTCAGCGCCAGACGGGGCCGGGTCTCGCCGAGGTGCCGGTGGCACCGACGAAGCCGAGGACGAACGTGTGGGCCACGGCCGCCGTCGCGCTGCTCGTCGTGAACCTGCTCGCCGTTGGCATCCTGTTGCTGCGCCGTGCGCAGAGGGACGACGCGACCGCCGCCATCCCGCCGACCGCACCCACACCTGTCGCAAGTACTGCGCCTGGCCCTGCGAATTCCACGCTGGTCGCCCCGTCGCCGACGGTCGGAACACCCGTCACGCAAGGCGCTGCGCCGGTACGGGCACCCATCGACGAGCCCGCCACGGGTCCGGGCGGACGCAATCCGCTCGCGGATGAAGTGGGTGGTGCATCCAGCGCCATCGAAGCCTCGTCGCAATCTGCAGCGTCCGCCGTGCCTGCGGGTCCGCCGGCCGTCGTGAAGAACGGCAACGTGCGGCGTGGCGGCTCAGTCGTGTACGCACCGGTACCCGAGGCTGCGGACCTGCCGTACTCACCGCCGCCCGAACAACCCGCCGTACGGCAGGCCGCGCCGCAAGCCGCAGCCATGCCGAATGCCGACGAGGTTGCGGCGCGGGGCGGCGTGGCGGCCCTGCACCTTGATCTGCACGTCTATGCGACGCAGCCGCAGCAGCGTTTCATCTTCGTCAATTCGCGCAAGTACAAGGAAGGCGACACGCTGGCCGAAGGCCCGCTGGTCGAACAGATCACGCCGGATGGAGCCGTGCTGAATTTCCGGGGCAGCCGGTTCAAGCTGTCCAACGACTGAACGGAGGGGAGTCGGTCGCAGGTGAATGCTGTATCGGTCACTGCCGACAGCCTCGACGGGCTGCGGCTGAATTTCGCGCTGCAGGCGGGCATCCTGCGGCTGCTGTCGCGCCAGGAACACCTGAACAAGATCAACGTGTTCCCGGTGCCTGACGGCGACACGGGCACGAACCTCGCGCTCACCGTGAACGCAGTGCTGGGCTCGCTGCGCAAGTGGCCCGACCGGCACGCGGGCAAGACGCTGACGCGCGTGGCCGATGCGGCGCTCGACGGCGCGCGGGGCAATTCCGGGGCGATCCTCGCGCAATTCTTTCTCGGCCTCTGCGATCGTGTCGGCCACCTGAACCAGATCGACCCGGCGGATTTCGCCGCTGGCGTCGACGGCGGCGCCGAGTACGCCCGTGAAAGCCTGAGCGAACCGCGCGAGGGCACGATCCTGACGGTACTGAATGCGTTCGCGGACGCCGTGCAACGGGCGCGCAAGGACGGCATGCACGATTTCCGCTCGATCCTCCGTCAGGGCGTCGCTGCGTCCCAGGCGGCGCTGGAGCAGACGACATTCCAGCTGGAGGCATTGCGCAGGGCGAACGTCGTCGACGCGGGTGCGCAGGGTTTCGTCGAGCTGATCGAGGGCGTGACCAACTACCTGGAGAGCGGTTCCGACGAGGAGCCGGCCGGAAGCGCTGCGCCGCTGGTCACGAGCGCGTCTGACGAACTGACGGCCGGCAGTGGCGAGGACGAACTCGCGTACCGCTACTGCACCGAGTGCGTCGTCACCGGCGAACGCGTGGATCGCCGTCACCTGCGCGAACAGCTGTCGACAATCGGCGGCAGCCTCGTCGTCGCGGGTCTGCACAACAAGGTTCGCGTGCACATCCACGTGAACGACCCGTCCGAGGTGTTCCGCGTGGCCGCGCGGTTTGGTGCAGTCGCGGGTGAAAAGGCCGACGACATGCAGCGCCAACAGCATTCGGCGCACTCGTCCGACCGTCGCGTCGCGATCGTCACTGACAGCGCCGCGGACATTCCCGACGCAGAACTGGACCGGCTCGACATCCACATGATCCCGGTGCGCGTGCACTTCGGCGCGCGCAGCTACCTCGACAAGGTGGGTATCACCTCGGAAGAGTTCTATGCCGAAATCGAGCATGGCGCCGAACCACCCAAGACATCGCAACCGCCGCCGGGCGATTTCCGCCGGCAGTTCGAATTCCTGGGCTCGCACCACAGCGCGGTGATCTCGATCAACCTGACGAGTCGCGTGAGCGGCACGTGTGCCGCGGCACAGTTGGCCGCGGCCCGCACTGCCACTCATGGCAAGGTGAGCGTGCTTGACACGGGCAACATCTCCGCGGGCCAGGGCCTCATCGCCATGTATGCCGCGGAATGCGCGGCAGCGGGTTACGACGCGGACCGCATCATCGCCGCGACGAAAGCCATCCTGCCGCGGACACGCTCGTTCGGCGTTGCCGGTTCGCTCGAATATGCCGTGCGCGGTGGTCGCGTGCCGCGCTGGGTCAAGCGCGTCGCCGACGCGTTGCGGTTGATGCCCGTCCTGCACAACGACCGCAACGGCAAGGTTACCGCGGGCGGCGTGCTGTTCGGCCGGCACGACCTGAAGTCGAAGTTCGCGCGCTGGGTGCGGCGGCGCATGCGGGACGATGTGACCTACCGGCTCATCGTCGGCCACGCCAACTGCGAGGCGGACGGCCAGTGGCTGCTGCGGGAACTCAGCCTGCCGAACGTGGCATACGCGCAGCTGGTTGCGATCGGCAGCGCGCTCGGCGCGCACGGCGGACCGGGTATGCTCGTCGTTGGTCTGCAGGAATACGAGGCACCGGCGACAC
>Ga0315275_10007260_pt1 | contig 10692 bp, 10 predicted proteins | sample YL17G03_0_MG_FD_205557 | JGI IMG/M metagenome (GOLD analysis project Ga0315275, IMG submission 205557) | Sediment microbial communities from Yellowstone Lake, YNP, Wyoming, USA - YL17G03_0 | ecosystem: Environmental > Aquatic > Freshwater > Lake > Sediment | place: USA: Wyoming | collected...
GCAGATTGGAGAAAGTGAAACCTTCTCCATTTCTTTGGACAAGGCTTCAGGCACGCATCAAGGAGTACGAGCAAACTCCAGCATTCGCTTGGGATTTGAAAAGAAGTATGCAGCAAATTCCATTGCGCCCGTTTCCTGCTCTGGCAGTAATTGCTGCGATCGTTGTGGGCATCTACATCGGCACGCCTCGTGAGCCTCAGAGAAATGCACGCGTTCAGGCGGTCAGTCAGTCCGTCGGTTCCGTTGATGAATTGGGACTTGACCAATTCGATGTGATTCCTCCCGGGGCGCTCGGCAGTACGCTGGTTAAGATATCAAAAACACAGAGGTGAGAGGCTGATATGAAGAGAACTATCGTTTACGCTGCAGCGATTATTTTAACTGTCGTCAATCTCGCAGCATTTGGCACGCTGCTCTATAACCGCTGGAGTAACGCTCAACCGTCACACCTGCCTGATCAACGCGATCAGCGGTTTGAGCAAATGAAACGAGAGCTGGCACTCTCGGCGAAACAAGCCGAACAACTCAACGTGTACCGTACGACGTTTCATGCCGAGCTTGACTCGCTTTCCACGCAGCTTGTCGCCGCACGGACACTGCTGGCACACGCTCTGTCAGAACAAAAGATGGACACGACCCGCACCAACAGCATTTTCGCTGACATTAGTCGCCTGCAATCGACTGCGCAAAGAAGGGTAATTTCCCATCTCCTGTCTGTCAAGAGCATGCTCAATTCTGAGCAGCAGACGAAATTCTTCGCTATCGTGCTGGAGCGATTTTCCTCTGCATCGGACCAGCCCCTGCCCGGACGACCGTCTCACTGAAACGCGTCCGCCCCAGCTCTCCCATCTGTTTTCGATACCCCCGCAGGTATTTGTTCCTGCTCGTGTCTAATCTTGAGAAGCACTTAACTGGAGTAACGGAATGAAAAAGAAATGGTTCATCATCATCGGTGTCATCGTGGTGGTTGGCGCACTCGCGTTTGTGGGCACCATCGCATTCCGCGGCAATAACAAGAGGTCCTCTGCGTTGCAGACCGCACACGTCGTGAGACGTGACATTGGCTCGACGGTGCTCGCGACCGGCATCATCAAGCCGATGGTTGGCGCGGAAGTCAAAGTGGGCTCCCGCATTTCGGGCGTGGTCAAGAGACTCCGCGCGAACATTGGAGACTATGTGAAGGCCGGACAAATCATTGCCGAGCTCGATGATGCGGAGCTCCAGGCACGGTTCAATCAGAACCTCGCGGCGTTGGCCAAAGCGCAGGCCGATCTCAACTATGCGCGAAGCTTCTTTGAGCGAACGCAATCGCTGCGGCAGAAGGAACTCGTCTCGACGCAAGAAGCAGACCAGGCCGAGACCTCGTTGAAAACAGCCGAAGCTCAACTGAAACAGGCAGAAGCCAATCTCGAGTACGCAAAAGTGCAAGTGAGCTACACAATAATCTGCAGCCCCATCTCAGGCGTCATTGCTTCCGTTTCTACACAGGAAGGCGAAACGGTGTCGGCAAGCCTCGCCGCTCCGACATTCGTCAGCATCATCGATCTGCGCCGCCTTGAAGTTCAAATTTACGTCGACGAAACTGATATCGGAAAAATCCGAGTCGGACAACAGGCGAGTTTTACCGTCGACACGTATCCCGACAGCGACTTCAAAGGCACAGTCACAGCGATCTATCCCAAAGCTGTGATTCAAGACAACGTCGTGAACTACATCGTGACAGCGGAAATCACCGACTCCCAGGCAAAGACTCTGCGGCCTGAGATGACAACCAACGTGACAATCTACCTCGAGACACGAAAGAACGTTCTGGCAGTTCCCACAAACGCCATCACACGCGAGCGAGGCGACCGGTACGTGACAGTGATGGAAGGTGAAAGACAAATCCAGCGCAGAGTGAAAGCCGGATGGAAGGACAACGGCTTCACTGAAATTATCAGCGGACTGAAAGAAGGAGAAACGATTCTTGTTGCATCAACGAATCAGGAGAACATTCTATGAACAACAGCGTGATTCAAGCTGCCAATCTGACAAAGGTCTACAATAAAGGAGGCGGAGGCGAAGTGTATGCAGCGCACGACGTCTCCCTGGAGATTCGAAAAGGCGAGTATGTCGCGATCATGGGAGCATCGGGCTCAGGCAAATCAACCCTCATGAACATCCTCGGCTGTCTCGATAAGCCGACAGGCGGTTCACTGAAACTGGACGGCGTTGAGGTCAGCACACTCACAGATGAAGAGCTTGCCAGAGTGCGCAACAGGAAAATCGGCTTCGTGTTTCAATCCTTCAACCTGCTTGCGCGGACAAATGCGCTGGAGAATGTTGAGCTTCCGCTTATCTACTCCGACCGCACCGACATTTCCCGACTCGCTCGGGAGGCCCTCGCGGCAGTCGGGCTGGCCGACCGCGTGCATCACACTCCGGGCGAGCTTTCCGGTGGGCAGCAACAGCGGGTGGCGATTGCCCGGGCGCTCGTTACCGACCCGGACATTATCTTCGCCGATGAGCCGACGGGGAACCTCGACACTCGCTCGAGCCTCGAGATCATGTCCCTTTTCCAACAACTGAACGAGAAAGGGAGAACAATTGTGCTGGTGACGCACGAAGCTGATATCTCCGAACACGCACACCGCATCATAAGAATTGCCGATGGAAGAGTCATCAGCGATGAAGTAAACCTTCAGCCGAGAGTTGCCGAGCAAGAGATGAGCACACTCGTTTCCAAGGAGGTGGCCAATGAAAACCGGTAGAGTGCTGAAAGTTGCCTTCAAGGGATTGGGGAGAAACAAACTCAGAACATTCTTGATGATGATAGGCATCGTCATTGGTATCACTGCTCTGACGTTGGTTGTCTCGGCAGGGCTGGGCGCTCAGGACCGCATCATGGAACGTGTGAAGAAATTCGGACTCGAAAGTATGATGGTGTTCGCGGGGGCCGGACGTGAGATGGGACAACCGACGGCCGGGCAGCCGGCGACATCGTTGAAACTTGAGGACGCCGTTGCGATAAAACAAGAAATCAGGGCGATCGCCGACGTTGCTCCCTTCAATCAAAAGCGTCAGGCAGAGGTCAAGTTCCAGGATAAGACCACTACCACATCCGTTTTCGGTGTGACGCCATCGTGGGCGCCTGTCTGGGATTGGGATGCAGCCGAGGGCGATTTCATTACACACGAGGACGCCTCAAGCCTCGCGCGGGTGTGCGTTCTGGGGCCTACCGTCAAACGAGAGTTGTTCGGAACGGCGAACCCCATCGGCGAGCAACTTCGGATTGGCAACGTGCAATTCGAAATCAAAGGAGTCATGCAGGCGAAGGGAACGAGCCCGGCAGGGGGAGACATGGATAACCGCATCTACATTCCACTCAGCACACTGATGCGGCGCGTAGCGAATGTCGACTACATCTCAGCCATTAAGGTGCGTCTGACGACGGCAAAGGACATGGACAAGACCGCGGCGAGCGTCCAGGCGCTCCTTCGTGAACGGCACAAATTGGCTCCCGGGACACCCGATGATTTCACCATCACGACGCCGACCGAAGTCACAAAGATGGCAGAGAAAGTTGCCGGCACGTTCAACATCTTCCTTGCGCTTGTTGCTGCTATCTCGCTCATCTCAGGCGGCGTGGTCGTTGCAAACATCATGCTCATCTCGGTGAATGAACGACGTAAAGAAATCGGGTTGCGCAAGGCTGTCGGTGCACAGCGTAAGGACATTATGCTCCAATTCCTCTACGAGGCAACCGCGGTGACGCTGACCGGAGGGGTCATTGGAATTGTCTTGGGGGCAATCGGAGCGAAGATCCTCGAAGCCATTACGCAAATGCCGACATCCATCTCATGGGAAAGTGTCGCGCTCGGGGTTGTATTCTCAAGTCTTGTAGGCATTATTGCAGGGTTGCAGCCGGCGAGAAGAGCAGCGGCTCTCCAACCGATTGAAGCAATGCGAGCGTGATGAAAATAACCCGAAGTATTCGCGTCTCACGAAAACAATTGGCGGCTCACAAGTTGAGGACGGCGCTGGCGCTCCTTGGCATCGTCATAGGCGTCTCCGCCGTCATCATCATGGTCGCCATTGGCAATGGCGCCCAGGAGCAGGTGCTGTCCAAAATAGAAGCGATGGGAACAAACTTGCTTATCATCAACGCGGCACAAGTGCAGAAGAGCGCAGGGCGCCAGCAAATCCGGGGAACGGTCACGACGCTCACGCTCGAGGATGTGGAAGCGATCGGACGGGAGTGTTCAGCGGTCAACGCCGCTGCACCTCTGCAGAGCAAGAAGATGCAGGTCAAGTACGGCAACCTCAGTACGAATTCCACTGTTGTCGGCACCACGGCAGAGTTTCAAAAGGTCAGAAACTTCCATGTCGCAGCAGGTGCATTCTTCACTGATGAGGAGAATCTGGCGTCCCGCCGCGCGGCAATCCTCGGACACACCGTCGTGAAGAATCTGTTTGAAGGAACCAACCCTGTCGGCGAGACCATTCGCGTCGGCAAAGTCACCTTTGAGGTCATCGGTGTCATGGAATCGAAAGGGGTGGACCTCAACGGCGCCGACCAGGACGACCAGATCTTCATCCCCATCCGGACAGCGCTGCGGCGCGTTTTTAATCTGCCGTACATCAACACGATCAACATCCAGGCAACGAGCAATGAGACAATGGGACGAGCCGTGGCACAAATCACAGACATCTTGAGAGACCGTCACCGCTTGAACAAACATCAGAAACCGGACGATTTCACGATCCAAAATCAAGCTCACCTTCTTGAAGCGCAGAGGGAGACGACAGACACTTTTACGATGCTTATCGGCAGCATTGCAGGAATTTCGCTGCTCGTCGGAGGCATCGGTATCCTTGCTATTATGCTGATCGCCATTCGCGAGCGGACGAATGAAATCGGCCTACGCATGGCGGTTGGCGCGAGCCGCAAGGATATCATGACACAATTTGTACTTGAAGCATCCATCTTGGGGATCGGAGGCGGGTTCGTCGGCATCCTTCTTGGAATCCTGGGAGCGTTCTTTGTGCGGATCGCAACTTCCTGGGCGGTGAGCATATCGCCAGACTCCGTCGCACTCGCCTTTGGCTTTTCACTCCTAGTCGGGTTGTTCTTCGGAGTCTATCCGGCCAGGCGCGCGTCTCTCCTGGATCCGATTACAGCGCTTCGGAGCGAGTAGATCTGCAGATACGTCTGATATAAACCAGGGATAAAGGACTCAGTTCGAAGAGAATGATCGTTACGTGTGAGTCCCGCTCAAGAACTTCGAGAAAATGATCCCGAAGGGATATTCCTGCGAAGACGTTGAACTATTTCAGCTCATCTTGAATTCGAATCCCCCCTCCCTCCCCTCCCGGCGGCATCAAGTTTACCCGCCGAACTTTGTTCTCGATGGCAGGCGGGCGCTCGGACGTGGGATTCTGAATGTTCACTAGAGAATGCCGTAAGAATTCGCTTGGGGGGGCTCACGCGCAAATCTAATTGTGTCAGATTCGGATCTTGATGTAGATAACAGAAGACCCCTGACTTTGTAGGGGCTCTGTGTTTCTGACCGACCAAGTACTACCAATATCTCACAGTTATTTCACGTATTTCCCCGCGCCTCCTCAAACACTTCCCGATCCGACGAGACGCTGAAGCGCCCTGTTGATTACGAGACATTTTTCCGCGCAGTTCCGAGCTATGCTTCTCCTCCATTCGGAAATAGGAGATGGTGACGCGTCTACTGGGGCTCATTGCCCGCGAATTCGGCAAAATGTTTCCTGGCTAGCAAGCATGCCCTTCGGAACAACAGACCGCCACGACAAAACTCCCTCGTCAGCTCACTTTTTGCTAACCCTTCAACTCGCGACGATTGTACCACATGAAGAATAGTGAAATGACGGCCGTGAGCGTGAGGGCCAGCGGCCAGTCGACGTAAGCGCTTTCGCGAAAGTTCATAGTGTACATAAAGCTAGCGAGTATACTGATAACCAGTGCTATCGGAACTAAAACGGCAAGTAGTATCAAGACCTTCCTGGGATTCATATTGTCATCTCCTTAAAGTTTCGTGCCTTCTTGGGTCACCGTTGGACACCCTCTTTTTCAGCCAGATTCCGAATCCGCGAATGACCCCGTGCCAATGAGCCCTGGTTGCCCCGCTCTTCCTGGTACAAGGGGGTTCGCTCAGTAGCACAACTCAGTGTGTTTACAGGGTATGAATGAGTGTTCCCGATTTTTCATCCGGTCTCTTGATTCAGTCCGGACATCAATCACAGAATGAGCAACCGCACCGAGGCCCCTTTAGCAACAGGGCACTGAATCGCAGTGGCTTTGAGATGCAAATCAGGAAACCGCTTGTTTCAGAGGGGGAGCGCGAGAGGAAAAGGGTGATACATCCGGGTCTGGACATATCAACGTGCTGATAGACACGTGGATAAGGACGTTTCGCTCCAGTCTGGGGAATTCCAGAGACGAGACGACCGCTGGCGGAGCAGGTGCTATCTTTGTGACTGTGGGGATGTGCTTGTACTGTGTCCAGCAGGCCGTTGTTGGGACTGGATGCGTTGGCTTGGTCTGAGCGACCTTCTGAGAACCCTCCCCAAGGCCAAGCAGCTCGCCGAACGCGTCAAGATGTGCCGCAGCACCGACGAAAAGATAGCTGACGAGAAGCAAAATAACGACAATATGTTGGATTCTCGTAGGCATGAACAATCTTGTCCCTTATACCTTACATATCTCACGAATAAAACGCAAGCAGAATCGTCACGCTCGACTAGGACCGACCATGAATCCAAACTTCTATGCAGCTCCGACCATCGAGCAACCGAAGCACTCTCGCGGAATGGCTGCTTAGGAACTGGACGACAACTGTCCATACGAATGCCCATCAGTCAATCATAAGTCAATCGCATCTTCTCATTCGTCACTGTCGGCTGAATGAATTCTCTCCATTCCGGTGTGTCCCAGGTTCCCAACTCCCTATGGACCTTGAAGTATTTTTCAGGGATGGGATGCGTGCCAACGACCACCCTCAGCCCGAAGTTTGCCTGGATAAAATCTCGAAAGTGGGCAATAGAAGGGCACGGGGGATACCCGACGAGCATTCCTGTGGCGAGGTGTATCACCTGCGCTCCGTTTTTCTTCATCTCTTCAGGAGCAGATTCTATGTTCCCACCAGGGCAGCCGTCGCACGAGGTAAATCCCACGAGCTCGACCTCGTTGTTCTGGTACACGCTGAATGCCCCCTCCCTGCGGGACAGTGCGCGGAAGCACTTCCCACCGGCGCACGTATGGTAACGATGACAGATGATGATCCCTATTTTGGTTTTTTCGCCCATAGGTTTCTCCTCCGATTGTCACAGATGCACTCTCTCGGAATACGTTCACCACACGGAGAGTTGTTTCTGTCCTGGGAAACTTCCCCTGAGGACCTGTCCAGTCAAAACCCGGCATTCCAATCCTACGCTCCGGTCACAGTTTTAGTTCCTCGTCGGCTTGTTCTTCGGAGTCTATCTCGCCACAAGCGCATCTCTGCTCGATCCGATCACAGCGCCTCGGAGTGAAGAGGCACAAAACCAGACGTTAGAATCCTACTGCACTTCAAATTAAAAGCAGATGGCTTCATTCGCCGGGAAAGCAACTCGCCAATGTCAAGCGTATGATTGCCTTAGTCAATAGGAATACTGATACTGATGAGGCGGGTGCTCGAAGTACTTTGAATTTGGTTTTCCTGTTTCTCATGATGATCCACGACCCAGGTGGCGACAAAGTAGCCGAGCGCACCGCCGAAAACATTATCAGACATCCAATGTTGATCCTGATACACTCTGGAGATTGGTGTGATTACAGCAGGCAAGTACGCAAGCACTTTCAACCATGTTGGGCCGGCATTTCTGGAAAGAATAGTTGAGATGACAAACGCAGTAGCTGTGTGTCCTCCGGGAAGCGAATGATACCTGTCAAGGAATGATGAGAATGGGCGATACATGGATCTACCTTCGTCCATATACGGTCTTGATCTACCAATCGCAGTCTTCAGTATCAAGGTAATGGCTCCTGTATAAAGCGAAGCCTGTCCGATCTCATAAGCGATTTTCCTTGTCGACATGTTATGCATTATCAAAGAATGCGCAGCAAAGCCGCCGAAGAACACTACCGGGGAATACAGTTCTCCGTACATTCTGGCTCCCTCAATCGGCACGCTGTAGAAATAGCTTCTGTCTTTGAGAACCTCATCGCGGATTGGTTGGTCGGCCTGCATGGTCAACAATGTTGCACCGCTCATCAACCCGAGTCTGAGCCAATCGTTTCCATCCCATTTCGATGGTTGTTTGATGAAATCGCCAGTCTCGCGTCCGAACTGAGAGAAATCATATTTGTTTTGTGCGAAGAGAGAAGATTCGCACACGATCACAACGAAGAGTGATAAAAGAATTGTATGGCGCATGGTGTAACAATACTCTCTGCCAAAGAGGAACATGCGTTTTGAGATTTTACGCAGTGAAGAGCGTTGAGCCATTGCCCGCCCTAATTGAGAGCTACACTGATAGTGAGTGGAAAGAGTGAAGACACGTGCACTCGCGATTCCTTTTGTTCATGTTGATCTACGACCCAGGTGGCCACAAAGTAGCCGAGTGCGCCGCCGAGAACATTATCAGATGTCCAGTGTTGATCCTGATACACTCGAGAGATTGGTGTGATGACAGCAGGCAAGTACATGAGTACTTTCAACCATGTCGGCTCAACATTTCTGGAAAGAACAGTCGAGATGACAAATGCAGTAGCTGTATGTCCTCCGGGCAGCGCATGATACTTGTCAAGGAATGATGAGAATGGGCGATACATGGATCTACCTTCGTCCATATACGGTCTTGATCTACCGATCGCTGTCTTCAACATCAAGGTAATCGCCCCTGTATAGAGCGAAGCCTGTCCGATTTCATAAGCGATTTTCCTTGTCGAAATATCATTCGTTATCAAAGAATGCGTAGCGAAGCCGACAAAGAACACCACCGGAGAATAGAGTTCTCCGTACATTCTGGCTCCCTCGATCGGTACGCTGTAGTAATATCTTCTGTCTTTAAGAACTGCATCTCGGATTGGTTGATCGGCTTGCATTGATAAGAATGTCGCGCCGCTAATCACCCCGAGTCTGAGCCAATCGGTGCCGTCCCATTTCGTTGGTTTTATAAGGAAGTCAACAGTTTCACGTCCGAATTGGGAGAAATTGTATTTGTTCTGCTTTTCAGAATCCCGTAAAGCGGGATTCCTGTCAACGGTATCCCGCAAAGCCGGATCTTGCGCAAAGACAGAAGACTCGCAGACGATTAAAACGAGGAGAGACAAGAGAATTTTGTGGCTGATTGTGCAATTGTACCCTTTGCGAAAAAGGAACATGCGTCTTAAGATTCTATTCAATGACGAGTATAGGGTGATCATGTGGCCCTTCTAAAGTTACACTGATGGTGTGTGAAATGATCGAAGACACGAACCATATCAGCCTCTCATAAAACGAAAAACTCCTACTCGCAAGCAATCTGCTTCGATGTAGGAGTTATCAATCCCGCCCGCGGCGGGATGTTTCATGGCGAACTCCATCGCCACTTAAAAAGCAGCAAATATGACTTGGATCTCCAAATTGTTGTTTTAAGATGAACTTGAGTTTATAGAAAGATACGCAGACGTTAGAATCCTACTGCACTTCAAATTGAAAGCAAATGATTTCATTCGCTGTGGAAGAAACTCGCCAATGTCAAGCGTATTATTGCCTCAGTCAAGAGCAATACTGATACTGATGAGGGGGGTGCTTGAAGTACTTTGAACTTCGTGGCCCTCTTCCTCATGAAAATCTCCAAGGCCGGTATGGCAACGGCTTCATAAAGGCTATGGTTAGATGGCAATAAGTCTAATGAAATGGAATAGACCCAAAGGACTATAAAAGGATTAATCCTTCTCGCTCTCGAATATCCACGATCTGGGTGTCAACAGAATGGCTGAGTCCACCGCCGAGAACATTGTCAGACATCCAGCGTCGATCCTGATACACAGAAGGAAAGGTGCAGGTCGCTCCTCAAGGTTGCGGCAAAGGAATGATCCGCGCTTCTGGGGATCCATCATCTCGAGTGTTACCGCTTTTCCCCATGCTCACGGACTTTGTATTCCCCAATCTGTGTGATTGATTCCCTGTATGGACTGTCCCAACGCTCTCGGAATACGTTCACCACCCAAAGCGTGTCTCTTACGACCAGTTACTGGGTCTTCCGAGTTGAGCTGGAAGCGTGCGATAGAATCGAGGTCATTCAAATGATTTCAATATAGATTTCCTCATTGTATCCTTTTGTTCCTCTGTCAGGCCGGACTTATACTGATAGACCGCTGACTCCCATGCACCGTAGACAGGATTCGGAAGAACAATGTACCGTGACCCAAATTGCGCTCGTGCGCTGTCGACGCGAGCGGCTCGGTCGGAGATGGTTCCTCCCTCGAATGCATTTGACAGATCGTTCAGATTGTCACCGAGAAGCAACACGATCTCGTGGTTTTCTACAACGGTCTTTCTCCGACTTTCCTTGCTTGCGTCACTTGCCATAAGAAGCACATGACTTTCATCGGCCTGAGGGAATCCGGCAGATTGAAGGTTACGGAGAGTTGCGTTCAGCATCCTCGTTGTCCGGTTTGAAATGTAGAAGAGTTCAACTCCGTGAGAAGAAGCG
>Ga0315275_10007262_pt1 | contig 10691 bp, 6 predicted proteins | sample YL17G03_0_MG_FD_205557 | JGI IMG/M metagenome (GOLD analysis project Ga0315275, IMG submission 205557) | Sediment microbial communities from Yellowstone Lake, YNP, Wyoming, USA - YL17G03_0 | ecosystem: Environmental > Aquatic > Freshwater > Lake > Sediment | place: USA: Wyoming | collected...
CAGATAACAGAGATGAGTCCGGAGTCCCGAATGTCGCTATCTCTCGTCAGCAGTGGGAGATCGAGCTGGCGTGCTGCCGCGCAGATCAGCGCGTCGAACGGATCGTCGTTTGGACGCATCTCGTCGGTGACATAGATCTGTTCGGGCGTCAGGTCGACCGGCTCATATGCGGGATCGCTGAAGAGATCGGCGAAGAATTCCCGCACCGACCGGCCCAGATCGATGCGCCCGATGCGGGCCACTTTCACGTCGAGTACAGTGGGCACAAGGCGGAGATCGCGATCGAGACGCTCCGAAACACAACTGCGCTGCCGGTGCGATCAACGAAGCGCAGCGATCAGCTTGGTCGACCGCAACGGCCGCGGCAGATGTAGCGCCAGCAGATGGCCCATCAACTGCGCTGCTTCCGTCGCCACACCACCCGGAAGACGGTGACCCCGCAGTTGATTCAAGGGCTGTCCCTTCAGGCGCTGCAAGGCCGCAAGCGTTCGAGGGTCGATGGAAATCAGCGACTCTTCCCGGCTGCGGCAGCCGGCGCACACAATGCTGCCGTGGATGGGATCGAGGAACGCACTTGTCTGCGGACTCAATGGCCGGTGACAACGCCCGCAATGCTGCAACTGTGGCTCGTATCCGGCGTGGTACAGAAGCTGTACCTCAAACGCCCGCAGCAACGCCGCCGTGGAGCCACCGTGGCGCAGCTCGTCGAGACCCTCGGCAAGGAGGTTGTAGAGCTCGCGGACGGGGTGAGCTTCGGCTGTCAGCTGATCGATCAACTCCACGAGGTAGCTGCCGTAGGCGAACTTGGCGGGATCGACCAGCGCTCCCACCGGCTCGAGCAGATCGCAGCTTTCCAGGAACACCAGGCCCGCCCCCGGGCGGCTGCGAAAGTGGGCGCGTACGCGGGTGAACGGGTCCAGGCAGTTGGCGAAACGGCGGCGCGAGTTCTTCGCCCCTTTGGCAATGCCGGTGAGCTTGCCCGCATCCTCGGTGAGGAAGGTGACGATCTTGTCCGATTCTCCGTACGCCCGGGTACGCAAGATGATCGCCTGGCTCGCCTGCGATGGCCCCATCAGATGGAAACAAAACACTGGATCGCAATCTTGACAAGGGCGGCAAAGGTTCTTACCTCAGAGCTGGCCCACTTAGTTGAAGTTCGCTTTCGGGGAGGACCATGGATCGAAAGGATGAAAGGGATGAGGCAGCGGGGAAGAGTGCTCAGTGCACCGAGGGAGCAAATGAAGGCACCGCTGCTTTGCCGGAAACGGAAATCGAACAGTTGCGCCAGAAATTAGCGGAAAAAGAAGAGGAGGCCCGCGCCAACTACGATGGTTTCTTGCGCGAACGGGCCGAGCTGGAGAACTTCAAGAAACGCATGCAGCGGGAAAAGGCGGAAGCGCTACGCTTCGCCAGCGAGCCGCTCATTCGCGAGCTGATCCCGGTGATCGACAACCTCGAGCGGGCGGTCGAGTGTGGCGATGGGAACGGCAAGTCCGTCGTCGAGGGCGTGCAGCTGGTCCTGAGCTCCCTGATGCAGATCCTGGAACGGCACGGCGTCAAACGTGTGGAAGCGCTCGGGCAACCCTTTGATCCCACGCACCACCAGGCGGTCGCCCAGGTGGAATCGGCCGAGCATGAGCCCAATCGGGTCGTCGAACAGCATCGCACCGGATACCTGCTCCATGATCGCCTGCTGCGGCCGGCCCTGGTGACGGTCAGTACACGAAAACGCGACGATACGGTTGAAAGTGGGCCAAAGCGTGATTAACCGGTAGGGGCGGGCATGCCAGCGAAGTCTCGATTGTTCTCTCGTTCGTGACGTCCCGAAGGAGATTGGCACTATGGCAAGAGTCATCGGAATCGATTTAGGAACCACCAACTCGTGTGTGGCCATTATGGAAGGCGGTGAGGCGCAGGTCGTCGCCAACGCGGAAGGCGGCCGGACAACCCCGTCCGTGGTGGCGTTCACCGAGTCCGGCGAACGCCTGGTCGGCCAGATCGCCTACCGCCAGGCGATTACCAATCCGGACAACACCATCTTCGCCGTGAAGCGCCTCATGGGCCGCAAGTACGACGACCCGGAAGTGCAGAAGGCGATGAAGGTGCTGCCGTACAAGATCGTACGCGCCGACAACGGCGACGCCTGGGTCGAGATCCGCGGCAAGCGTTACAGCCCACCCGAGATCTCCGCCTTCATCCTGCAGAAGATGCGGCAGACGGCCGAAGATTACCTCGGAGAGAAAATCGCCGATGCCGTGGTCACGGTGCCCGCCTACTTCAATGACAGTCAGCGGCAGGCCACCAAGGATGCCGGCCGCGTCGCCGGGCTGAACGTGCTGCGGATCATCAACGAGCCCACGGCCGCGTCCCTGTCCTACGGCCTGGATAAGAAGAAGGACGAGAAAATCGCCGTCTTCGACCTCGGCGGCGGCACCTTCGATATTTCGATTCTGGAGATCGGGGAAGGCGTGTTCGAGGTCAAGTCCACCAACGGTGATACCTTCCTCGGCGGTGAGGACTTCGACCAGCGCATCATGAGCTACCTCGCCGACGAGTTCCGCAAGGACCAGGGTATCGATCTGCGCAACGACCGCATGGCGCTGCAGCGCCTGAAGGAAGCGGCCGAGAAGGCCAAATGCGAGCTGTCGACCTCGACCGAAACCACCATCAACCTGCCCTTCGTCACCGCCGACCAGACCGGACCGAAGCATCTGAACATGAAGCTGACGCGCTCCAAGCTGGAAGCGCTCTGCGCCGACTTGCTGGACAAGCTCGATAGCCCGTGCGTGACGGCGTTGAAGGATGCCGGGCTGAGCGCCAGCGAAATCGATGAGGTCGTGCTGGTGGGCGGCATGACCCGGATGCCGGCGGTGCAGGCGCACGTGAAGAAGCTCTTCGGCAAGGAGCCGCACAAGGGCGTGAACCCGGATGAGGTGGTAGCGGTCGGCGCGGCGATTCAGGGCGGTGTGCTCAAGGGTGAGGTGAAAGATGTGGTGCTGCTCGACGTCACGCCGCTGTCGCTCGGCATCGAGACCCTGGGCGGCGTGTTCACGAAGCTGATCGACAAGAACACCACCATCCCAACCAAGAAGAGCCAGATCTTCTCGACGGCCGCGGACAACCAGACGGCGGTGACCATCCGCGTCTTCCAAGGCGAACGCGAGATGGCGGCCGACAACAAGCTGCTCGGGCAGTTCGACCTGATCGGGATCCCGCCGGCCCCACGCGGTTTGCCGCAGGTCGAGGTCAGCTTCGACATCGACGCCAACGGCATTGTGCACGTGAACGCCAAGGACCTCGGGACCGGCAAGGAGCAGTCGATCCGCATCACGGCCTCCAGCGGTCTGACCGAGCAGGAGATCAAGCAGATGGTCCGCGACGCAGAGCTGCACGCGGCCGAAGACCACAAGCGCCGCGAGACCGCCGATGCTCGCAACCAGCTGGACAGCCTGGTGTACCAGACCGAGAAGTCGCTCAAGGAACACGGCGGCGATCTGGACGCTTCGACCAAGAGCAACATCGAGCAGGCCCTCGAGCGTGCCAAGAAAGAGCTCGAAGGTCAGGACGCGGCGGCCATGAAGTCGGCGGTGGAAGAACTCAGCAAGGCCTCGCACAAGCTGGCGGAAGCCATCTACGCCAAGGCCTCGCAGCAGCAGGCAGGGCAGGGGCCGCAGCCGGGTGCGGGGGCCGGGGCGGGCCAGACAGCCGGGGACGGCCAAGACCGTGGCCGCAGGGAGGATGTTGTTGACGCGGATTTCGAAGAAGTGAAGGGGAGCTGAGCAGGTTTGCGTTCTCGCGCGCAAAAGCCCTCCCCTCTCGACTGTCGGGGAGGGCTTTTGTATTGTTTGCCAGCGAGTGTCGGTTCAACTTGCTGTCACCCCTGATCGTAGCAGCCGGGCGCTGGCCCTTAGCGCCGTCAAGTTGAAGCGGCGCGAGGAGGAGTGAGTGGCGCACAAGCGCGATTACTACGAAGTCCTCGGCGTGGACCGCAGCGCCAGCGAGGAGGACATCAAGAAGGCCTACCGCAAGCTGGCGATGAAGTACCACCCGGACCGCAATCCGGGCGACAAGCTCGCGGAGGAGCGGTTTAAGGGAGCGTCAGAAGCCTACCAGGCGCTCAACGATCCGGAGCGCCGTGCCCAGTATGACCGTTTCGGCCACGCCGCCTTCGAACCAGGTGGTGGCTTCGGTGGCTTCGATTTCGCCAGCGCCGGTTTCGAAGACATCTTCAGCGACATTTTTGGTGACTTCCTCGGGGGCGGCCGTGGCCGTAGCCGCACCCGCGCACGCCGCGGCGACGATCTTCGCTACGACCTCACTGTCAGTTTTGAGGAAGCAGTGTTCGGCACCGAAAAGGTCATCAGCGTGCCGCGGCTCGCCGCCTGCGAGGCGTGCAACGGCAAGGGCACCAAAGACGGTGTGCCGCGCGCCACCTGCTCGGCCTGTCGGGGCACCGGCCAAGTGCGCTATCAGCAAGGCTTTTTCACCATCGCCAAGACCTGCGGCCAGTGCAATGGCCAGGGCTCGGTCATCAAAGATCCGTGCCGCGTCTGCGGCGGCACCGGTGTGACCCAAAAGACGCAGTCGCTGAACATCAAGATTCCGGCCGGCGTTGATACCGGCTCGCGGCTGAAGCTCCGTGGCGAGGGGGAGCCCGGACGCAACGGTGGGCCGCCGGGTGATCTGTACGTCATCACCGAAGTGCGCGAACACCCGCTGTTCAGCCGCCATGAGAACGACATCATCTGTGAGATCCCGATCAGCTTTCCGCAGGCGGCCTTGGGCGCGGAAATCGACGCACCGACACTGGAAGGAAAGATGAAACTCAAGATCCCGGGGGGGACACAGTCCGGACACGTCTTTCGATTGAAAGGAAAAGGAGCACACAACCTGCGCGGCTCCGGCCGCGGCGATGAGCTGGTGCGCATCATAGTCGAAACGCCACGCAAGCTGACGGCGCGCCAGCGCGAGCTGCTGGAAGAGTTTGCACGCAGCAGTGGAGAAGAGGTAAACCCAATGTCGAAAGGTTTCTTCGACAAGGTAAAGGAGATGCTCGGCTGATGGCTGCGAACGCTCTACCGGGATTCCGTTGGGCTGGGGCTGCAATTTGTTTCACCCTGATCTCTGCCTGCAGCCCCAAAGTCACCGCTCCCCCTGAGGCACCGGCCGCGGTGTACCGCGGCGATCAAGCCTTTCGCTATCAAGAATATAGTTCGGCGATCGCCTCGTACCGCATTTACCTCGACCAAGTCGACCACGGCCTGTACACGGCCCGCACCTTCTACATGAGCGCCCTGGCACATTACCGGCTCGGCCAGCACGATGAAACACTGACGACGCTGGACGAACTGGGGCGGCGCTACCCTAAGGGACGCTGGGTGCAAGTGGAGGCACTGCGCGGCGACGCCGAGCGCGCTTTGGGCCATCCGATTATGGCGTTGCAGGCCTGGGATGCCGCCTGGAACATCGCTAGTGAGACCGAGCGGACGGTTTTGCGACAGCGCATCCTGAAGACCGCCCGTCCGCTCAACGACGTCGAGCTCGCGAGTGCAGAGCGTGCAGTGGCAACGCAGGATGTCCGCGAGTTGCTGATGCAACAAATGGCGTTGCGGGAAACACCCGCAATCAACGAACCGCTCCCGACCGAGGGTGAGGAACGACCGGCAGCCGAGGAGGCATTGACCGCGCGCGCCGAGTTCAGGGCGCCCGCGGCAAGCGCTGCGGAAGAGAAGCTGGCGTTGAGCGCCAAGGCGGAACAGCCGACGGAAGAGGTCAGCGCGCCAGCGCCCGCCAAGCAGGCACCCATTCAAGGTAAAGCCAAGGTGGGGTGTTTGTTTCCTCTGAGCGGTGCCACCGGTCAGTTCGGCGAACGATCGCTGCGCGGACTGCGATTGATATTTGGAGCAGACAACGATCAACTGGTCATCCGTGACACGGGCGGGCGTGCCGCCGACGCGGCGCGCATGTTCGATGAGCTTGTGCGCGACCCGAACGTTCTCGCCATTATAGGGCCACTACAGAGCGACGCCGCCGAGGCGCTGGCACCCAAGGCGGATGCGGCGCAGGTGCCATTGCTCCTGCTGTCGCACGGCGAGGTGCCAACCGGCCGATTTGTCTTACAGGCGGGCGTGACGCGCGCGCGCGAAGTTGAAGCGTTGCTCGATTACGCGACGCAGAAAGTCCGGGTCCGCCGCTTCGGCGTCCTCTATCCCGACGATCAGTACGGCAAGGAACTGCTCGGCACCTTCCGCGCCGAGGTCGCACGACGCGGCGGCACGGTGGTTGGGACCGACACGTACGCGCCCGGCGGACCCGTCAGCGTCGCTTCCGCGTTGCGCACCGTCAAGAAGTGGCGCGATGAGGAGCACCTGCAGGCCTTATTCGTTCCTGACCGCGCCCCGGCAGTGGCGGAATTCGCCAAATCGGTGCAAGGCACCATGCCTGATGTGATGCTGCTGGGCACCCATGGGTGGGAAGACCTTGCCGATCACGATAGTTCGCTGAACGGTATTCTCTTTAGTGATAGTTTCTACAGCGACAGTTATCGAGCCGGCACGCGCGCCTTCGTCGATGCGTACCGGCAGGCCTACGGGGAGATGCCGGGCATCGCGGAGGCGCAGGCCTATGATGCTGGTTTGCTGGTTCGGCGCGCACTCGACGCCGGGGCATCCTCGCGTACTGATCTGTGGCAGCGCCTGCGCATGCTCGGGCCGGTCGATGGCGCCACCGGCGAGATCGACTTGACGCCGGACGGGGTGCGACGGACCCTCTTCTTGCTGCAGGTCTGTGACGGTAAGTTGCAAGAGGTCGGCGCTCCCATTCGCGCCAAGCCCGCGGAGGCCGTGATCGCTTCCCAGGAAGTCACGTCCCCATCACAACCGGAGACGGCCGGCGCCGCCCCAGAGGTCGCTGCTGTCTCGCAACCGCAGACGATTGCGGCCCGACCCGTCGAAGTGGCCCCACCTGTTGAAGCGGCCCCACCTGTTGAAGCGGCCCCGCCTGTTGAAGCGGCCCCGCCTGTTGAAGCGGCCCCGCCCGAGATGGTCGCCTTACAACCTCCCGCGGTCGCCGCGCCGCCCGCTGAAGCGGCGCCAGCTGTTGAAGCAGTCCCGCCCGTCGAAGCGCCTGCGGCCAAGCAGCCGGAAGCCGCAGCCGGTGGCCCGTCGCAGGTCGTCAGCGCGGCTCCGGCCGAACCTGAAGTGGCCCCTGCAGCTGCCCCGGTCGCCACCAAGGTTGCATGTTTGCTGCCGTTGACGGGGCCAGATGCAGCCTACGGCAAGCGTTCCCTCGCTGGCCTACAGTTAGCGTTCGCCGACGCGCCGGAGCAACTCATCGTACACGACACCAACGGGAGTCCAAACGTCGCTACCACCATACTGCGGGATTTGAAGAGCGATCCGACAGTGGTGGCGGTCATCGGACCGCTACGCAGCAGCGAGGCGGAGGCTACGGCACCGCTCGCCGAACACGAACAAGTGCCCCTCCTGTTGCTGTCACAACGTGAGGGATTGGCGGGCCACTTTGCCCTGCAAATGGCCATGACACGCAGCCAGCAGGTTCGCACGTTGGTGCGCTACGCTGTCGAGACTCTCAACCTAAGGCACTTTGGTATCCTCCGTCCGAGCAATGCGTACGGCTCAACGTTTGCGGCCTCCTTCAAAGAGGAAGTGGCCAATCACGGCGCCGACGTCATCGGCACGCAAGCGTACGAACCAGGCACAGAGGAGTTCTCCGACGTCGTAGCCGTCGTCAAATCCTGGGGAGACAAAGGTGTCGATGGGTTGTTTATCCCCGATGCAGCCAAGACGGCGGCTCCGTTGGCCGCCGAGGCGCGCCGAGCCCTGCCCGGCGTTGCCCTGCTAGGCACCGAGAGCTGGAACGACCCGCAAGCATTGGCGAGCGTCGGCTCGGCAATCGACGGGGCGGTTTTCGCCGACGCCTTCTTTGCCGACAGCGCGCGGCCCTCGACGCGCCGTTTCGTCGAGCGATTCCAACACGGTGCCGGCCGGCTGCCGACCGGCTTTGAGGCCGAAGCGTTCGACGCGGGCCTGGCCGTCCGACAGGCGCTTACCGCAGGGGCGACCTCACGAGACCAGATGGTCCCCCAGCTCATGTCGCTGGGAAGCTTCGACGGTGCCGGCGAGCTCCGCACGTCGCCGACAGGCTTCCAACGTGCTGTATCGATCCTGCGCTATCGCGACGGGACGATCGAGGAAGTACCGCCAGACAACGCGGGCCATTGAACCAGGGGAACTCTCACGAGCGTCCGCCCGGGTCAACACGCTCTACTTGTTGGCCGGGGGCGTCGGGGCGGGTGACTGTTCCCCTTTCTGTTGACCGGGGGCGCTTGCCTGGCACTTTTTGACCTCATCGACACTGATTATCATAGTCTCGGAAACATCTTGCGCAGAGCGGCCGGTCTGTAAGTACCGCCGGACTTGATCGCAATTCACACCTGCCGCCACCCGTGGCAGCAGTACCGCTGCAAACGCGCCGCCTGCGAGCATCCAACCAAAGGCTCCACTTCTCATGTTACGTTTCCTCTCCTCTCGGCGCCAAAACGTCGCGCCGTGTTTGGATACCATTTCCTCGGACGTTAGACAATGTACATTCAAGCTCGTGCCGTGACAATCGCAGGCGTCTCCGCCGATAACGGGACGTTGATCCGTTGGCGCAGCGCTTGCGCAAGATCGGCGGGAGAGAGCGTCTGGTCGCGTACCGCACTTAGCGCGTGCTGCCGAAACTCGCTCGCGTTGAGCGCCGGGGATAGTAGGAGGCCGATCGGAAGCTCGCGCGTTTTCGGATCCGCCCGCAAACGGCCGAGCAATCGCAAGGCGTCGCCGCCCGGAAGCGCCAAGTCGATCAGCAAAACCTCCGGCTCGACCATCGCCAGCAAGTCCGTTACCTGACGGAGGTCGAGGGCAACCGAAGTCGAGCAGCGCACGCGTGACAGGGCCGCGCGTAACGCCCCCATCATCTCGACGTTCTCACTCACTCCGAGGAGACGTCGGACTGTACCGCGCCACGCCAGCAGCCGCGCGACGCATGCATCCGTGTCGAGCGGTGCGGCGAACAAGTCCACATCCCCGAAAAGAAAACCGTGCGCGCCATCGGCGCAGTAGACAATAATGTGCTGCGGCTCGACGTCTACGGCTGCGGCGATGGCCGCCAGCGAATCAGGCGTCCGGTTGAGCAGATTGATCAAGAAGACCTGCATCCCCTCCCCGGAGGTGCCGTCCGTCTCAGGCGCATTCAGGTATCGCGCCCCCGGCAGCCCACGGAGGCATTCGGACACCGCCTCACGAAATGCCTTGTGCTGTTCCAGGTGGATCACCACCAGCGGACTGCTGACCCCGCCCGGGCGGGCGGCGGACTTTGCCGGGCTTTTGGCAGGACGTCGCTGTTCGCCGGACACCGGCGGCGCGGTTGAGCGGCCGGGCGCGGGTGCTGTGCGCCCGATTTGTGCTGGGGGCCGTGGGGTCCCGCTCGCCGCTGCCGCCCGGAGCTCTGCGAGCTGCCGTTGCAGCTCGTCCCGCTCCTCGCGCCCGGCGGCGAGTTGGGACATGGCGTCCTCGCACGCTTGACGCATGAGATCCACCTCTTCGGTCAGCCGTTGCAGTTCGCGCTCATGCTCATGCACAGCCTCGGCTCGTTCGTTCAGCTCCACCATGTAACCAGCCACTGCAGCTGAGTGGTTGTGCGCCGCTTCAGCGCGCTGCCGTTCCATCTCGGCAATCCGCGCTTCCAAGCGCGCATTTTCGGCCTGCAGCCGGCGCGTTTCCTCGGCCGGAACGCGCTCCGCACGCACGCGCTCGCACTGGCGCTCAAGCTGAGCAGCCAGAGTGCTCAGTTGGTCTACGCGCACGCGAAGCGCTTCGCCCTCGCCTTGTAGCGTTTCGATCTGTGTAGCGGCCTCGTTTTGCGCTTGCAGGTACGCTGCGTTCTGCCCCTCCAACTCCTGGAGGCGGCCGCCCAGTTCCGTGCACTGGCGCTGCAATCGGGCCTCGCGTTGCTTCGCCGCCGAGAGCGCTTCTGCCTGTTGCCGCGCCAAGCCTGCGCCCGCCTCCGCCCGGTTCTCAAGCGCCTCGATCTCGGCAGCGCGGGCCGCAAGCTGCTCTTGCAGCTCCTGTGTCGCCGCGAGCAGTGTTTGGGTGTCGCCCGCCCCCAGGCGCACCGCCTCGATCTCCTGCTGCCAAGATTCGTGTGCCGCCTGCCATTCCGCCTCGCGGCGCCGCTTCGCCTCGGCTGCCTCCAGTTGCGTCGCCGTGTATTCCTGCACGGTTCTTTCAAGGTCGGCGCTCAGTTCTGAAATCCGACCGTCGCGGCGGCGCAGTTCGTCTTCAAGTGTTGACAGGCGGCGGAGTAGCTCGGCACGCCCGGTGTCACCCTGCGCCAGCAGCGCGGCCTGTGTCCTTTGGTGTTCGGTCGCTGCAGCGGCAAGCCGTTGTTCAACTTCGGCGCACCGTTGCAGCGCTGCATCGCGATGCACCTCCAGCGCGGCCATGCGCTCCAACAGCGCCGTGCGTTGCGTGTCCAGTTCGGCCCGCACCGCCTCAACAGCCTCGCGCTGCTCCGCCGCGCGCCGCTGCGTGTCGGCTTCGAGTGCCGCGCGCTCCTGCGCATACGTGTCGCCGGCCGCTTGCAGTCGCTCCTCAAGCTCCACGCAGCGGCCCAGCGCCGCATCGCGATGC
>Ga0315275_10007264_pt1 | contig 10691 bp, 7 predicted proteins | sample YL17G03_0_MG_FD_205557 | JGI IMG/M metagenome (GOLD analysis project Ga0315275, IMG submission 205557) | Sediment microbial communities from Yellowstone Lake, YNP, Wyoming, USA - YL17G03_0 | ecosystem: Environmental > Aquatic > Freshwater > Lake > Sediment | place: USA: Wyoming | collected...
GTCGGGCGAGGCGATGAAGAACGGGCCCTTCTCCTGCTGGATGGCCTCGCGCAAGACCGCATCGAGCCACGCGCAGATGCGCTGCTGCTCGGCGTCGGCCATCGGCTTCTCGAGCACCGCCTGCCGCAGCGCCAGCGCCAGCATCGGCGCCGCGTTGGTCATGTCTTCGCCGACGATGAAGACCGCATCGGAGCGGTCGGTCTCGGTCATCGAGGCGCTCGGCGACGGGCCGCGCCGGAGAATGTCGAGGATGGTCCGCCCGAGCGCCAGGTCCTTCTCGGCGATCCCATGGTAGAACCGGTCGGGGCCGACGAGCGCTCGCAGGGCGAAGTTGGCCTCGAGCGATGCCCGCGGCGACCCGATGCCGATGACCTTGCCGCCGCGGAGCCACCCCGCGATGCGCTCGATCGCGTCCGCCGGCGCCACGGGCTGGAGCACGCCCTCCGGATCCTGCACGAGCGGCCGCCGGATCCGCCGGTCGCTGTTGACGAACTCGTATCCGTACCGCCCGCGGTCGCAGAGAAAGTAGGAGTTGACCTCGCCGTTATATCGCGGCTGTATCCGCCGCAGCATCCCGTACCGCTCGCCGGCCACGGTGTTGCACCCCACGCCGCAGTGCACGCACACCGACGGCGCGGTCTGGAGGTCCCACTTGCGCGTGTAGTGACGCTTGAGGGTCTTATCGGTGAAGACGCCCGTGGGGCACACTTCGACGAGGTTCCCGCTGAACTCGCTCTCCAGAACGCCGTCTTCGTGGCGGCCGAAGTAGACGCCGTCGTGCCATCCCAGGACGTCGAAGTCGCGCCCGCCGGCGTGGTCGCGGTAGAACCGCACGCACCGGTAACACTGGATGCACCGGTTCATCTCGTGGTTGACGAGCGGCCCGAGGTACTGGTTGCGGTACGTACGCTTGGTGAACCGGTACTTGCGGTAGACGTGGCCGGTCATCACGGTCATGTCCTGGAGGTGGCACTCGCCGCCCTCGTCGCAGACGGGGCAGTCGTGCGGGTGGTTGACCATGAGCCACTCTATGACCTTGGCGCGGAACGCCACGACCTCGGGGTCGTCGATCGAGATGCGCGTGCCGTCGGCGGCCAGCATCATGCACGACATCACGATGCGGCCGCGCGTGTCGTTCTCGTCGCGGAACAGTTTCACGGCGCACTGGCGGCACGCCCCCACGGAGTGCATGGCCGGGTGCCAGCAGAAGTACGGCACGTTGAAGCCCAGCGACAGGCAGGCCTCGAGGAGGTTCTTGCCCTCCTGGCGGATAACATATGGCCTGTTGTCTATATAAATCGTCGGCACAGCCTACCTCCACGGACACCGCTTCTCGCGGACGTGCCGCTCGAAATCTTCGCGGAAGTGCTTAAGGGCGCTGGAGACCGAGAACATAGCCCCCGGCGCCAGGGCACAGAACGTGCTACCGATAACGATCCACCGGGCGTGGTCTTCGAGCACCTCGATGTCCGACGGTTCGCCGCGGCCCGTCTCAATGGCCTCCAGCGCCCGGGCCACCCACGGGAGCCCCTCGCGGCAGGGGGTGCACCAGCCGCACGATTCGCGGGCGAAGAACCTCTGCAGGCTCAGGAGCGCCCCCACCAGGCACGTCTTGTCGTCGATGACGACCATCGTGCCCGTGCCGAGGCGGCTGCCGGCCTTGTCGACCGAGCCGAAATCCATCGACACATCGAGATGCTGGTCGGTGAGGAAGTGGCTCGATGCCCCGCCGGGCAGGAAGGACCGCAAGCGATGCCCGTCGCGCACGCCGCCCGCGCACTCCGAGAGGATCTCGCGGACGGTGGTGCCCAGCGGCATTTCCCAGAGGCCGGGGCGATTCACGCGGCCGCTCGCCCCGTAGATCTTCGTGCCGCCTTCGTTGGGCGCGCGGCTCAAGCCCCGGAACCACTTCCACCCGCGATTGACGATGTGCGGGATGCAGCAGACCGTCTCGACGTTGTTGACGACGGTGGGCTTCCCCCACAGGCCGCAGGACGCCGCATACGGGGGCTTCGAGCGCGGAATGGCGCGGCGGCCCTCCAGGGCGTTCAGCATGCCTTCCGCCTCGCCGCACATATAGCGCCCGTGGCTGGTATGGAGATAGAGGTCAAGGTCGTAGCCGGAGCCAAGGATGTTGCGGCCCAGGTAACCCGCCTCGCAGGCCTCGGCGACGGCCTTTCGCAGCCTCGCGGCAGCGCGCTTGTACTCCCACCGCAGGAAGATCCAGGCCTTGTGGGCATGCACGGCGTAGGCGCTGATGATGGCGCCCTCAACCAGTTGGTGGGGGTCGCCCTCCATGAGGAACCGGTCTTTCATGGTCGCCGGTTCCATCTCGTCGGCGTTGACGCCGAAGTACGCCGGCCGGCGCGGGTCCTCGACCTGTGGAACCTCGCCCCACTTGCGGCCGGCCGGAAAGCCCGCCCCGCCCCGGCCCAGGAGGCGGCCCTGCGTGACCTCATCGATGATATCGCGCGGCGACATGGCCAGGGCCTTGCGCAGGGCCTGGTACCCGCCGGCCTCCTGGTACCCGCGAAGGTCGAGCGGTTCGGCGCCGGGCCGGATATTCTGGGTCAGCGGCTTATCCATGGTCGCCTACGCATACCGTGCCAGGATTTCGTCCAACTTCTCGGGCGTAAGGCCCAGGTGCAGGTCCTCGCCGATCATCATGACCGGCGCGTGCTCGCACACGCCGAGGCACGGCGCGGGCAGGAGCGTGAACCGCCCGTCGGCCGTGGTCCCGCCCAGCGTGATGCCCAGGCGATTCCGGAGGTGCTCGCGCAGACCGTCGTAGCCCGTCACCCAGCAACTGACGCTGTCGCAGACCAGGATGACGTGCCGCCCGACCGGACGCCGAAAGATCATGCTGTAGAACGTGGCCAGCCCGTCGACCTCATCGGGCGTCATGCCCAGGTACGCGGCGACGTCCTTGACGTCTTCGTCGGACACCCAGCCCTTGCGGCGCTGGACAACCTGGAGCGCCTCGGGCGCGAGCGAACGCCGCGTGAGGTACGCGGGGGCATGCGACTCGATTTCGCGTTTTTCTTCGTCAGTCAGCATGCCCTATCGCCCAATCCGACAGCGCCACTTCGCGCGGCGGGTCTCCTGACCCGCCGCGCGCCCGCGTTGTCTGCCCCGTGGACGCTGCTTCCTGCGCGGTGGGTCAGGAGACCCACCGCGCACAGCCTTAAGTGGCGTTGTAGTACTGCTGCGCCATGTCGGGTGGCATGGTCACGCGCCGTTGCGTGACCATGCATGCCCACGCAGACAGCGGCGTGGGCATGCCACCCGGCAACTCACCGGTCGACGTCGGCCAGCACGTAATCGAGGCTCCCCATGATGGCCACGGCGTCGGGCACCATCGTGCCACGGCTGAGCATGGGGAGCATCTGGATGTGCGCGAACGAGGGCGTCCGGATGCGAACGCGGTATGGCACGGTCGACCCGTCGCTCACGCAGTAGTAACTGTTGTTGCCCTTGGCGGCCTCGACGGCCACCGAGGCCTCGCCCGGCGGGATGACGGGGCCCCAACTCACATTGAGGAAATGGTCGATGAGCGTCTCGATGTCGTGCACCGTCCGGTCCTTCAGCGGCGGCGTGGCCAGCGGATGACGCGACTTATAGTCGCCCGGCGGCATGTTCCTGAGGCACTGCTCGACGATCCGCAGGCTCTGGCGCATCTCTTCGACGTGGACCACCGCCCGGTCGTAGCAGTCGCCGCGCCGGCCCACCGGCACGTCGAAGTCGAACTGGTCGTAGCCGGCGTACGGCCGCTCCTTCCTCAGGTCCCACCCCAGGCCGCAGGCCCGGAGCATCGGCCCCGTGGCGCCCCACTCGATCGCCTCGTCGATGCCAAGTTCGCCGACGCCTTGCGTGCGGGCCTTGAAGATCCGGTTGCCGAGGACCACCTTGTCGTAATCGCGAAGCCGCTTCGGCAGGTAGTCGAGGAACTCCCGCACGAGTTTGTCCCAGCCGCTCGGCAGGTCCTGGGCCACGCCGCCGATGCGGAACCAGTTGGGGTGCATCCGCGCGCCGGTGATCGCCTCGACGATGTCGAAGGCCCGCTCGCGGTCGGTGAACATGTAGAACACCGGCGACATCTGGCCCAGGTCCTGGCTGAACGTGCCGTAAAACACCAGGTGGCTGATGATGCGCGAGAGTTCGGCCATCATGATGCGGATGACCTTGGCCCGGTCGGGCACCTCGATGCCCGCCAGCGCCTCGACCGCCAGCACGTACGGGAAATTGTTCATGACGCCGGCCAGGTAATCCACGCGGTCGGTGTACGGAATGTACGTGTGCCATGACTGCCGCTCGGCCATCTTCTCGGCGCCGCGATGGTGAAAGCCGATGTCGCACACCGCGTCGACGATCTCCTGGCCGTCCAACTGGAGGATGACGCGCAGGATGCCGTGCGTCGACGGGTGGTTCGGCCCCACGTTCAGGAACATGAACTCGAAGTCGTCGCCCTGGCGCTTCATGCCCCAGTCCTCCGGGCGGAACCGCATCGACTCCTCCATCGACTCCTGAACGTCGGGGGGCATCCGGAACGGACCCATCTCGGTGGCCCGGGCCGGATGGTCCTTGCGAAGCGGGTGGCCCTCCCACCACGGCGGCATCAGAAGACGCGCCAGACGCCCGTGACCGTCGAACCGGATGCCGAACATGTCCCACACTTCGCGCTCGTACCAGTCGGCCGAGGGCCAGAGGTCCGTCACTGTTCCGAGGGCCGGCGAGTCGCCGACCAGGGCCACCTTGACGCGCAGGTCAGCGCTCCGGTCGAAGGACCTAAGGCGATAGACCACCGTGAAGTCGGAGGGCGGCTGGCCGGCCCGGCTGGTCCGCTCGCGCTCATCGATGGCCGTCAGGTCGTAGAGCATCCGGTACGGCCGGGCGGCCTCGACCTTGAGGAAGCGGAGGACCTCGCGGACCATGCCCGCCCCCACCCAGACGGTGGGCATGTGGTCGCACGTCGGCTGCGGCAGGATGGCCAGGGCGCCGAAGCGCGACTGGAGTTCCGCGATGATGTCGGGCGGCTGGCTCATTGTCCCATTGTTGACATGCCGTGCGCGGCGGGTCTCCTGACCCGCCGCGACTGGCACCGTCCCCGCACGGCCGGGCAAGACCGGCCGTGGCACACAGACGCGGGCGGCATGCCCACGGCATCTGTTCCGTGGGCATGCCGCCCCGGTATTCAGATCTCCTCCGGCGGCGGCAACTCGGCCTGGCGCCGGCGCGGCGCCCGCTTGGCGTCGCGCATCGACGGCATCGGGGGGCGATACACGCCTTGTGGGCCGACGACCCAGGACAGCGGCCGGCGCTCCTGCCCGATCGCCTTCGAGAGAAGCAGCAGCCCCTCCATGAACGCGTCGGGACTCGGCGGACAGCCCTGGATGTACACGTCGACCGGCAGAAACTTGTCGACCCCCTGGACCACGCTGTAGATGTCGTACATGCCGCCGGAGTTCGCACATGAACCCATCGAGATGACCCACCGCGGGGCCATCATCTGCTCGTACAGCCGCCGGATGATCGGGGCCATCTTGATGAAGACCGTGCCGGCCACCACCATCATGTCGGCCTCTCGCGGCGTGCCGCGGATCACCTCGGCCCCGAACCGCGCGATGTCGTAGCGGCTCGTGATACTCGTGGCGAACTCGACGTAGCAGCACGAGAGGCCGAAGTTGAACGGCCAGATGGAGTTCTTGCGGCTCCAAGCCGCCAGGTCCTGGAGGCGCGCCAGGAGCACGCTGCGGCGGACCGCCTCCTCGACCGGCCCGGCGCCACCAGGTGCCGGCTTTTTCGATTGGCCGAGACTCATCCGCGCAACCAGCCTTTCGTACGGGCCAACACGCGCCCCGCCGAGCGGGGCGGCTCAATGATTGATCATGCCGTCAGCCCGCCGGGGGGACGGCCGCCGGCGAGGCCCCCAGTCCAGGGCGCCCGTCGCCCACAGGTACGCCAGCGCCGCCCCCAGGACCCCCACGAAGATCAGCATCTCGACGTAGCCCGCCCAGCCCGACTCTCGCGCGCCGATGGCCCAGGCGAACAGGAACACCGTTTCCACATCGAAGATAACGAACAGCATGGCCACAAGGTAGAAGTTGGCGGAGAAGCGGAGCCGGGCCGACCCGGTGGGCGTCATGCCCGACTCAAAGGGCTCGCCGGTGGTGCGTTCGCGGTGCCGCTCCCCCAGCACCCACGAGAGCGCGATCATGCCGGCGGCCGTCAGGACGGCAGCGGCGAAGTAGGCCGCCAGCGGCCACAACGCGGCCGTCTCTGCCTCCGAGGCGACCAAAGGCGTCCCCCTTCTGAAGAAGATGAGTCTCTGGATGCGGCGGCCCGACCACTTCAAACCCTATTATAAGGTCGGGCCTCGGCAGTAGGGAAAAAATGACAGCGGCCCCCCGGGACCTTTTACAATGGAGTTGTGGTCGATCGGCGCCGGCCCAAGCTGCCTGTGCGCCCGCGAGGAGAACGAGACCGTGCCAACACCGGAAGAAGCCGAGCGCCTCCGCCTCGAGGAGGACCGGCGGCGCGAGAAGAACTGGAAACGCTGGGGGCCGTACCTGGCGGAACGCCAGTGGGGGACCGTGCGCGAGGACTACTCGCCCGACGGCGACCCCTGGCGCTACTTCCCGCACGACCACGCCCGCAGCCGGACCTACCGCTGGGGCGAGGACGGCCTGTTGGGCATCACCGACCGCGAGTGCCGCCTCTCGTTCGCCCTGGCCCTGTGGAACGGGCGCGACCCGATCCTCAAGGAACGCCTTTTCGGCCTCACGAACCCCGAGGGGAACCACGGCGAAGACGTAAAGGAATATTATTTCTATCTCGATTCTACGCCGACACACTCGTACATGAAGGCCCTATACAAGTATCCGCAGGCGGAGTATCCGTACGTGCGGCTGGTGGCCGAGAACGCCGGGCGCACGCGGGCCGACCCGGAGTTCGAACTCCTCGACGCGGGCGTCTTCCGCGAGAACCGCTACTTCGACGTCCTGGCGGAATACGCGAAGCACTCGCCCAACGACATCGCCATCCGCCTGACGGTGACGAACCGCGGCCCGCAGGCGGCCCCGCTCGACCTCCTGGCCACGCTCTGGTTCCGCAACACCTGGGCGAGCGGAAGCCCCCTCGAGAACTGGGGGAAGCCGAAGATCGCCGTCGCCGGCGAGGGCTGGCTCCTGGCCGATCACTCGACCCTCGGCCGGTTCCACCTCGCGGGGCGGGCGGGGCCCGACGGCAAGAGGCCGGCCCTGCTCTTCACGGAGAACGAGACCAACACGCAGCGTCTGTTCCACACCCCCAACGCCACGCGCTACGTCAAGGACGCTTTTCACGAGTACGTCGTGCGCGGACGCCGGGGCGCCGTGAACCCCGCACGCACGGGTACCAAGGCGGCGGCCCACTACCACCTGAACGTGCCCGCGGGCGAGGCGGTCGTCCTGCGCCTGAGGCTCTTTGCGGAGTCCGAATCGCCCGACGATCCGCTGGGCGCGGGCTTCGAGGCGGTCTTCAACCAGCGGATCGCCGAGGCCGACGCGTTCTACCGGACGGTCATCTCCGATGCCTTCTCGCCCGAGGCCCGCCGCGCGATGCGCCAGGCCTACGCCGGCCTGCTGTGGACGCGGCAGTTCTACTACTACGTCGTCAAGGACTGGCTGGAGGGCGACCCGAAGCAGCCCCCGCCGCCGCCCGAGCGCAAGGACGGGCCGAACAGCACGTGGACGCACGTCCATATCCGCAACATCCTGTCGATGCCCGACAAGTGGGAGTACCCGTGGTTCGCCTCGTGGGACCTGGCGTTCGAGATGCTGCCGCTGGCGCGGATTGACCCGGACTTCGCCAAGGACCAACTGGTGCTGATGCTGCGGGAATGGTCGATGCACCCGAACGGTCAACTGCCGGCCTACGAATTCGCGCTGCCCGACGTGAACCCGCCGGTCCACGCGTGGGCGTGCTGGCGGACTTACAAGATCGCCGCGCCGCATGGGCGGCGCGACCGGCGGTTCCTCGAGCGGACCTTCCAGAAACTCCTCCTGAACTTCACGTGGTGGGTGAACCGCAAGGACGTGCTGGGGCGGCAGATCTTCGCGGGCGGGTTCCTGGGGATGGATAACATCGGCATCTTCGACCGCTCGAAGCCCCTGCCCGGCGGCGGAGACCTCGAACAGGCCGACGGCACCGCCTGGATGGCCTTCTTCGCCGTCACCATGCTTGCGATGGCCCTGGAACTGGCGAAGGAAGACGACGCCTACGAGGACATGGCCTCGAAGTTCCTCAACCACTTCATCGGCATCTCCGACGCCATGAACAACCTGGGCGGCACCGGCCTGTGGGACGACCAGGACGGCTTCTACTACGATCACGCCCACTTCGGCAACCAGAACGTGCGGCTCAGGATTCGGTCGCTCGTGGGCCTCATGCCGCTCATCGCGGTCGAGGTGCTGGACGACGAGGCCATCGCCCCGCTGAAGGGGTTCGTCGACCGGATGAACTGGTTCCTGGCGAACCGCCAGGACCTCGCCCGCCAAGTCTCATGCATGCTGGGCGACCCCGGCAAAGAGTGCCTGGGCGCCCGGCTGCTGGCGCTGCCCTCGCGCGAGCGGCTGCGGCGGGTCCTCAGGTACATGCTCGACGAGAACGAATTCCTGTCGCCCTACGGCATCCGGTCGGTGTCGCTGTACCACAAGGACCACCCGTTCATCCTGCGGTGCGACCGCAATACCCACCAGGTCGATTACGAGCCCGGCGAGGCCCGCACCGCCCTCTTCGGCGGCAACTCGAACTGGCGCGGGCCGGTCTGGATGCCCATCAATTACCTCCTCGTCGAGGCCCTGGAGCGCTACCACCACTTCTACGGAGAGTCCTTCAAGGTGGAGTGCCCGACCGGGTCGGGCCGGATGATGGACTTGAAGCAGGTTGCCGGCGAGATCACGCGGCGCCTGTGCGGCCTCTTCCTCCCCGGCGAGGGGGGGCGAGCACCGTGGCAGGGGAACATGGAGGTCTTTGCCAAGGACCCATTCTGGAAGGACCTTGTCCTGTTCCACGAGTACTTCCACGGCGACGCCGGCCAGGGGCTCGGCGCAAGCCACCAGACAGGGTGGACCGCCCTCATTGTCCGCCTCCTGGAGGATCTCGAGACGAGTCAGCCGCAGGATCGCCATCTCGCCGAACCTGCCGCCTCGGCGCGGGCCGTGTGATTCGACGCCTGGGTTGTCGGCGGCGAAAACGCTCTAGAGCGTTCTAAGATTAGGTTTGTGCGCGGCGGGTCTCCCGACCCGCCGCGGTCCATCGCGCGTTTGTTGCGCGGTGGGTCGGGAGACCCACCGCGCAACCATCCAACATCAAAGTGCTCGAGCCCGCGGTCTTCATCGACTGGACGGGCGCCGGCGTTATCTCCGGGGAGTTCTTGGCGCGGGTTGGGGGACGCCGGGCCGGCCAATCCGACTGGCACGAAGGGGTCCGACGGACGACTACGGCGCGAAGGTGGCCCGGGCGGCCTGCTTGGGGGCCACGGCAGGGGCAGGCGCTGGCGCCGGAGCGACCGCCTTGGGCGCAGGCGGCGGCGCGGGCGCGTTCCTGCCGAGCGTGAACCAGACCACGTTGCTCACCGGCTTGCTCCCGTTCATGAGCACCAGGGCCATGGCCCTCGGGCACAGTTTCTCGATCGGGGCCTTCAGCGTGCCCGAGACCGCGACGCGCCGGTCAACCATGGGCACCGTGGGCAGGAACTTGGCGATCCCGGCCGAGACTTCCTGCTTGTTGTGTCCCGTGAAGGGCAGGAACGTGTTCGTCGATTCCAGGAGGTCCTTCCAGTAGGTGATGGTGCCGAGGGGCCCGCTGAGGTCCCTGTCGCCCGCGGTCAGGTCGGCGTCTTCGGTCACGTAGAAGACCGCCGCGCTGTCGCACTGGACTTCTGGCGCCGTCACCGAGACCTTGTAGCACTTGAGGCGCAGGGTGATCTGGTCGGCCTGGTACTCCGGACTGGCGGCCAGCGTGACGAGCAGGGCGTTGCCCTTCGGCAGGGGCAGGGCGGCCAGTTCGTCAGGGGGCGCGTTGAGCACTTCCGACGAACCCGGCGGCACCAGGGCCGCCGACTTCGCGGGCTTGGTGGTGATCGCGGGCTTGGTGGTCGTCGTGGCCGCCGGCGTGGCGGGCGTTGCCGGCTTCGTGGCGGGCGTTGAGGAATGCGTCGGCGTGCCGGTCGACGTCGTGGCGGGCGTCGCCGCGGGCGTGGCGGCCGGCGTCGTGCCCGAAGACGCCGCCATGCCGATCTCCCTGATCACCTTCTCGACCGAGGTCTTCGGCGGATTATCCTTGCTCGGCGGTTTGGTCGGGTCCGTCAAGCGCATCGTCGAGGTCTCCTTGACCTTGACGCGGATCGGCACGCCCGGCTTGAAGACCTCGATCCTCGCCAGGCGGCCCGTGACATCGGCCAGCCTGACCGAATCGACATCAACCTGGACGGCCCCCTTGGCGCCCGTATACTCAATCTCCAGCACCTTGCTGCGCGCATCCACGGTAACGACTTTGCCGTCGTAGCACTTCTCGCCCTCGGCCGCAGCGCCATAGCACAGACCGGCGACGAGCAGCAGGCCTGCGGCCCCAGAGATCCAGCCGTCCATGCCACGGCGAAAGCGAAGAGAGGCCGCTGGGCCATGCGCGCACGGCAACACTCTTCTGGTTGA
>Ga0315275_10007265_pt1 | contig 10690 bp, 8 predicted proteins | sample YL17G03_0_MG_FD_205557 | JGI IMG/M metagenome (GOLD analysis project Ga0315275, IMG submission 205557) | Sediment microbial communities from Yellowstone Lake, YNP, Wyoming, USA - YL17G03_0 | ecosystem: Environmental > Aquatic > Freshwater > Lake > Sediment | place: USA: Wyoming | collected...
ACTGGGCCTCGACGAGCTTGGTGTTGAAGGCGGAGACAACCTCGCTGATGAACACTAGAGTGCCCACCAGGGCGATGTGCATGGGGATGATCACGTAGTTAAAGGTGGAGGAGACGAGCTTCCGCTTGGCCCGGAGGAGGGAGACCTTGAGGGCCATATCCGCCGAAAACCGGCCTACCTTCTCCGGGTCTCCGCCCAGGTCGATGGCATCCCAGAAGGCGCGCACCACTCGGTGGATCAGCTCGCTGCCGGTCTCCGCCATGAAGCGAGACCAGGCGCGGCTCGTGCTTATCCCGGCGGCCACGCGGGCGAGCAGCCGCCGCAGCTCCGGCTCCAAGGAGCCGATGGCGCGGCGGTCGATGTGACTGAGGCTACTGATGACGGTGCTGCCGCGGGCGGCGGTGACACCTCCTAGAGAACGGAGGAAGTCGGCGATGTCCCGGTCGCGGTCGTCCACCTTGCGTTCCAGCATGTTGGTGACGACGCCTACGGGCAGCACCAGGAACCCGGCCACGAGAAAGGCGAAGCCTATGCTCTGGAAGACGAAGTAGACCAGCAGGGCCATCAGGAGGGCGCCCGGGAAGAGGATGCGGGCCAGGAGGGACATGAGCTTCTGCTCCTGGGACTTGTCTTTGAGCTTGTGGATCATCGGGTCGAAGGGGGCGATGCGGTAGAGGAGATAGGCTCCCAGCCCGGCGGTGACCATGACCACGCCTTCCACCACCACGATGAGCAGGGAACCCATGTCGTAGATCATGTTCGAGATGAGAGCCACCAGGACCACCAGGTTGGTCGACACCATGAGGGCGACGAAGGCATCCGTCCACTTTCGCAGCAACTCCACGTCCCTCTCGTAGTCGTTTGTGTAGTCCTCCATATGGACGTGGGATTCTCGTTCCAGGAAGACGCTTTCGGCCTCGCCGGAGGCGAGGGAGTTGCCGAAGCGGAGGAGGAACTGGCGCATCACGTCGTCTACCGCGGTCTGCGAGACCACGTGGCAGGCATGAGCGAAGTCATGGCCGAGAGTCTGGACCAGGTTGGCCACTTGGGCGAAGTAGGGGGAGGGGCCGTAGTCGAGCTTGGCGGCGGCCTCGAAGAGTTGCATGCGGCTCACGTTGGCGGTGGAGAGGCAGGAGAGGTAGGTGAGCACAGAGAGCAGGTCGAACTGACTGGCGTCGGGGTCGAACAGCCAGCCGCTCTTGATGCGGGCCAGACCAGGGTCCCTGCCGGGGTGGCCCTGATCAGAAGAGGCCTTGTCTTTTTGCCTTTGCCAGAACTTGATAGAGCTCATAGAAGTCCTTCACGCCGGACTGGTGGAGCTTTTCCAGCACCTTGGCCCGCCGCTCCACCTCGACATACATTGTGCGACGCTGATTAGGAGGGATGCCTCGCCGGACGGCGATCTTTTGCTCCAGGAGGTAGCTATTCATGTAGCCGGGGTACTCGTAGGTGTCCGTCACCGCGTCCCAGTGGAAGACCTCGGCGAAGGCGAAGGAGTCGGATGCGTTGTCGTAGCCGAAGAGCTCGTTGACCGAGAGGATGCGCCTCGCGCTCTTGCCGCTGTTCAGCTTGACAGCGCTGATGATGACGACGACGTTCAGATTGTCCATGTAGGTCTTCGGCACGCTGATGGGGTTGCCGGTGATCCTCTGGATGAGCTTCTCCACGGAGGCCGCGTGGAAGGTGGCCATGACCATGTGGCCGGTCTGCATGGCCTGGAAGGCGATGTTCCCCTCCTCGCCGCGGATCTCGCCCACCAGGATGGCGTTAGGCCTCTGCCGCAGAGCTGACCTGAGCAGGTCAAACATACTGACGCTGGCCCCGTCCTCGGAGGTACCCCGCACCACCTCGCGGATCCAGTTGGGGTGGGGGATCTGGAGCTCGGGTGTGTCCTCGATGGTGACGATCTTTCCGTCGGCGCCCAGGAAGCCGGTGATGGCGTTGAGGAGAGTGGTCTTCCCGGAAGCTGTCTCTCCCGAGACGAAGAGGTTCATCCCCTCCTCGATGACGATAGAGAAGTAGGCGGCCATGCGGTAGCTGAGGCCGTTGCCATCCACGATGTCCAGGATGCTGAGAGGCGTCGTAGCGAACTTTCGGATGGTGAAGTTGCTGCCCCGCTTGGAGACCTCGCTGCCGAAGACGATGTTTACGCGGGAACCGTCCGGCAAGGTAGCGTCGACGATGGGCCGGCGGTAGGTGACCGGCTTATTGATCCGCTCCGAGGTGCGGCGGAGGAAGGCGTCTAGATCATCGGACTGGTCGAAGATGATAGCGGTCTTGAGAGCTTTGAACACCTTGTGCTCGACGAAGATGGGGCCCAGGCCGCTGCAGCTGATGTCCTCGATGTTGATGTCCAGAATGAGGGGCTGCAGGATCCCCATGCCCACTTTGTCCCGCACCAGGAGATAGCGGACGGCCGCCAGTTGTTCTTCCGAAAGCTTGATCTTGCTGCCTCCTGGGCGCTTGAGGCCACCGCGGCCGTTGGACTTGGCCTTGGCCCCCTTGGCGGAGTCGGCGCTGGCATCGCGCTGCCCCACGACGACGCATCGCTTCAGCGCCTCCAGCAGGACCTCCTTCTGCTCCTCCGGCGTGGAGGGCTGCGGGAGCTTGTGCACCACATCCACCAGCCGGTCCTCTACCTTCTCCATCAGGGCGTCGCAGTCCTGGCCGATGACGGGCTCTACGGGGATGTAGTGGTTACGGGAGTCTTCCGGGTCTGGGAAGATGTGGGTGAAGGTGGCGTCGCCCAGGGGGTAGATGATGTTTGGGCGCTCCTTGTCCCCCAACTTGCGTGACAGCTTCTCGTGGTACTCGGGGACGCCGAAGTCGGCCACGGGGACCAGGTGCAGGTAGCGGAAGAGGTGGTGGTGCTCCTGGGCCTGCTCCCGAAGCTCGGGCGAAATGCCGGAGCAGACGGCGCAACTGCTCTCGCTGTGGGCCCCTCCTGCTTGGCCCATCTCTCCGAAGGGGAGGCGGACGTATGGCATGGTGCGACATCAGGCTTTGGTCTTGGAGATAGGCACGCTCTTCAGGCCTAAGCCGGACTGCACAGTGAAGCTCACGGTGTTCTTGTTCGTCTTCACCGCGCCTCGGATCTTGGCCACCTCCAGGGTGCGCACCAACTGGTCCCCCAGCTCCTCTATGCGCAGGCGCAGGTGGGCGTCCACGATGGTGCTGGCCCGGAGGCGCAGCGATTCGCTCATGGCATACGAGTGGAGGGTGGTGATGATGGTTCGGCCCCGGCTGGCCAGGTCGTTACACGTGGCCAGGAACGAGAGGACGTAGTGCTCATCGAACTGGAAGAGGAGGGACGTGATGGAGTCTATGATGAAGAGGTCGCGATCGCCACAGTCTTCGATGTGGCGGACCAGATGGCCTAGGATTCTCTCCGCTTTGTCCCGGTTCACCCGCAGGTCTGCCCGGTAGAGGGATAGCTGGCCCAACAAGTAGTAGTCGGTGGTGGACATGCCGAGGCTTTCCATCTGCTGCAGGTAGTCGCGGGTGCTGCCCTCCGCCAGGAAGATGTCGACGCTGAGCCCCTCCTTGAGGGCGCCGAAGCCGAGCTGCTGCACGACGATGCTCTTGCCGGCGTCTGGGTCACCCTCCACCAGGGTGACGCTCTGCGGAGGCAGGCCACCGCCGAGCCGCTTATCGATGTCCATCACTCCCACCGCGATGAGCCGCTTTCTCAGTTCCTCTTCTTCCGGCTCTTCCATCGCGGCGGGTGGCTGCTCCTGTTGTAGCTCCTGTTGCAGCCCTTGTTGCAGCGCCCCTGTGATGTCCACTCCACCCTCCATCTCTGTCATCCCTCAGAAGTAGACGCTGCAGGCGATGTCGGTGTTGCTGGAGAGGACGGGCCATCGGTGGGCGCTGTCTTTGCCGGGCGGGGCCGGGTGCGACGGAGGCAGGCGGATGTTCTCGCCCCGCGCCGGCCGGCGATGGCAACCAGGAAGCGCTCTCGGGCGGTCTGTACACGGACAGGCGAGGGCTTGCCCTTGGCCCGACCCGTCGCGACTGCCTCGAGGCAGTCTTGCAGGGCGTCCACAAGCCTCGTCATGTTTGTCCTCGTACCCGTCCACCATAAGCACTCCCCACTCTTCGTTCCTCAGAAGTAGATGTTGTAGGCGACGCCCGTCTCGGTGGCGAGGACGAGCCACCGGTCGGGACCATCCTGGGTCGCGGGATTGAGGCGGATCTCGATAGTCATCTCCTCGCCCGTGTCGAGCATGCCGGGGTTACGGTAGTCGCCGGAGATGCTGTCCACGGTCCACTCGTTGTTGCCGGGCGGGGTAGTCTCCGTATAGGGCAGCCAGACCACGTGCCGCTCATCGTCGATACCGTTGTAGTTAATGATCAGGTCCATGCGGGCCGGCTCCGTGATGGAGGTGCGACCTTCGTTCCTGATCACCGCGGCCACGGTGGCGCCGCCGTCGGTCACCTGCGTGGACACCACGGTCAGTTCAGTACCCAGGCGTTCCTCGGAGATGGCCTCGATGTCCCGCCAGGACTCGTCCACCGTCTCCAGGGAGCCGCGAGTGACGTCGGCCAGAATGACGCCGCCGACTACGATGATGGCGGCAATAACGAGGGCCGGGATAGCGTGTTCCATGTTCCACCTATAGCGTGAATACCCTGCTGGCGGAGAGGCCGTTGGGCAGAACGATGGTGCTCACGTACTCCGTCCCCGCCTCCAGGTCATTGGTAAGGTAGACGGTGATCCGGAGCGTGGCGTAAGGCGTCCACTCGGTGTCGTTCTCCAACGCGAACTGCCAGCAGTTCTCGGTGCGGGGCGGCGGCGAGGGATCGGGGCAGGTGGCCTCCGGATCGTACGCTATGCGCTCAAAGCCGTCCGTCTCGCCGAAGAAGACATCGATCTTGGTGAGGGACGGGATCTCAGAGGCGCCTACGTTCTTGACCCACACCTGGACGAAGTCGTCGCCCGCGACGCCCGAGGTCTCGATGATCTTGACGTCGCTCCGCAACCGGCGGCCCAGCACATCGCTGGCAGCGACGATGTCGCTGCTGGTGCGCTGAATGGCGGGGAGGACAGAGTTGACCACCACCACCGTGGCCACAACGGCCGAGATGATGAGGAGCATGGAGGTGATGACCTTATCCACGATCTACGTCCAGGTCCGCGCTCCCCCGCCGCCGGTCTAGGAAGAAGATAGTCTCTCCATATCCTGCATGATCTTGAGCCAGGCCGGCTCCGCTTCCTGGGAGCAGCGGATGAGCTCTTGTAGGTGGGCCAGCGCCTGGCCGATGTTCGGCGGGAGGCATCCCCACAGGCGGTGGACGGCGATCACCCGGTCCAGCTGCTGCGGCCCGATGGTGGCCATGGCCTCGGCTACCCAGGCGGCGAGGCTTCCCGTGCCCACAGCGAGGGGTAGGTAGGCGCTGTAGGCAGGCGGCAGGCCAGCGTCTGGGGGCTTCTTGCGCTTGCGGGGCGCTTCGGCCTTGGGCGGCGGTCGCTCCTCCTCTGGCTCTGCGGGCGGTTCGGGCTCTACGGGCTCGTCTTCCGTGTCCTCTTCGCCCGCCGATTCCTCTGCGGTCTCGATCTCATCCTCGACGGGCAGAGCGTCTTCAGCGCTCTCCTCGGGCTCTTTGGGCTCGTCCTCTGCCTGCTTTTCGGCCTTCGCCTCCTCTGCCGCTTTGGCGGCCGCCCGAGCCGCATCCCGGGCGGCATCCTCGGCGGCCTTGCCCGCCAACCGGGCGGATTCCTCGGCCGCGATAGTCTGCGCGGTGGTGTTGAGGTCCACGCGCAGGTAGGCCGGCTCCTGCTCGGACAGAGGGTTGGCCCGATCTAGGATGACCTCCCGGACATCCAGGAGAACGTTGCGGATCTCCGTCTTCAGGACTTTGAGTTCGTCCTCCAGTTCCTTGACCTTGGTGTTGACGTCCATGTGACGCCGACCCCTCCCTTGGGCAACGCCTCGGAGAGCGTCAGTGCCGGGCTACTGGCTGAAAGTGTCTAGTGCAGGTCCATCACGTCGTCGATCGACGGGGGCATGGTGCGGTTGATGAGGTTGGTGCCGCCGGAGGGCGGAATGACCTCCAGGGTGAAGATCTCGTTTTCGGCCAGGCTGGAGCCGCTGGGCGGGCTAACGGTGATCTCGGCCAACTCGCCGACCTCCAGCAGGTCGTCGCCATCGTCGAGGATCCAGTTGACGGTGTAGGTGGTGGCGGCGACGCGATCCTCGGCGTCGATCCAGTTGATGACGACGGTGTTGGTGTAGGCGGTGGGGTCGAGGGAGATCGGGAAGCCGCCGGCGGCGAGGGCGACGTTGAAGACGACCTCGTCGGAGCTGTCGATGGTGCCGTCGGTGTTGATGTCGGCGACGGTGAGGGCGCCACGGACCTCAAGGTTGCCGCGGGCCTTCTCCAGGCCGGCGAAGACGGTCTCCTTGCCCCGCTCGGCGCTGAACAGACCGGTGCTGAGGACGACGAAGGCAAAAACAGAGGCGACGATCACGAAGGCGATCAGGATGATAGCCGTCTCCAGGCCGGTGATGCCGTCCTCGCGGTTAAAGAGCCTAATGAGCTTACGCATGTAGGGATCCTCCTTAGCATGTCGGGCGGGGGCCCATCGGGGCCCTGGGTATCAGGGTTAGTGAAGCTTGAGAGCAGCCACCTCCCTTCACAGCTTCTTTATGTTCTTCACATCAAATAGACGCGATTGCTACGGGTATTGTTTCAAGGGAAGAGGAGCAAATTCGATGAAAGGCCCATAACAGGTAAAGCATGGCGAGTAATCGGTCAAACTTGTGTCTGAAGCCCTGTAACCGGTCGAGAACGCTCGAGAACCCCTTCGAACTGTAACATCAGTCTATCAATCGCGTCATATAGCCAGAGGCGCAGTCTTGGAAGCTGTTCTTACGTGTCTGCGAGTCGCCGCGGGCGTCTCGCTGGTGTTTTTCCTGCCCGGCCTGCCCTGGAGCCTCGCGCTACTGGCCCGCCGCAGGCGCTCGCTATTGGAGATGGTGGGCGTCAGCGTAGCGCTCAGCATCGCGATGGTGCCGCTGGGCCTATTCCTGCTCAACCTCCTCCTGGACGTTCCCGTCGATGTCGCCACCACCCTCGTCCTCATCTTCGCTCTCGCCCTGAGCGGGGCGCTGGCTGCGCTATGGCGGATGTCGTTTCGGCTTGGCGACCTCTGGGCGGCGGCTCTTGGCTCCTCGGGGCGTTCCATCTCGACCGGCGGAGCCGCCAGGCTGTTGGCTCTGGGCGCCATCATGGGATTCGCCTTCTACACCAGCCTGATCCCACGCCTCGACTACGACTACCCCCTCCACGAAGACGAGTGGACGCATTTCACCGAGGCCCGCAGCATCGCCGAAGAGGGAACGATCCCTTTCCTCGACCCGGTCACCGGCGAGGACAGGGCCGACCCGATCACGGAGGAGACCAGGTCCTCCCCTCATTTTGAGGTGGGATATCAGCTCTTCCTGGCCGAGTTCCAGCTTGTGACGGGGCTCCCCTGGCTGGCCATATTTCGATATCTTCCGTCCGCGGTCTTCGCACTGACCGCTCTCAGCGCCTACTTGTTCGGGAACCGGCGCGGCTTCGGGCTGGAGGCTGCCCTGTTCGCCTGCCTCGTTCCCACGACCGTGCGCTTTCTGGGCCCGGCCTTCGCGGTCCCAGTGGCGCTGGGGCTGTTCTTTGTGCCGCTAGTCTTGTTGCTGGCAGAGCATTTCTGGTCCTCCAGGGGGCTGCCGGTGCTTCTGCTGCCGCTTCTGTCCTTCCTGTTCATCGCGCACGCCCCCACGGCCTTGTTCGCCGGTCTCATCGTAGCCGTGTACGGGCTCTTCCAGACGGCGCGTCGCGCCCTGGGCCAGCGTTCCACCAGGCGACGGGCTCTTGCTCAGCTAGCCACCGTGGCAATCGCAGTCGTGCTGTCCTCGCTTCCGCTCCTGGTGTACAACAGCTGGCTGGCGGGGGCGGCGGCGGCCGAGCCCCTTCCGCAAGAGCTGCTCGAAGCGCCCGGGAGCATGATCGCGCGGCTGGGCTACGTACCGTATCCGCTGTTCGTCCTGGGGCTGGTGCTGCTGGCCAGAAACGGAAGCCGCACCGACCGCGCCCTGCTGATGACCACGGTCCTCGTGTCCACCTACGCGTTCGTGCATTACGAGTACGGATTGGGAAACGCCGCCCTCTACTCCCGCAGCATCCTCTACCTCTCGCTGCTGCTGTTGCTGATCGCCGGCCTGGCCGCCGCCTGGGCGCGGAGGCGGCTGGCCCAACTGCTCAGCCCTCGTTGGGCCCGCGCGGCGGTGGCATCGTTCGCCGCCGCGGGGCTGGTGCTTGGCGCCGTCGTGCTCCCCTCGCTGGCTCTGAACGTTGACGCCCGATACGACGAGACCTTCTACCACCGCATCGGCGAGACGCAGTACGACGACTTCGTGTGGGTCCGCGACAACTTGTGCTCGGGCTACGGGCGCGCCCTAACCGACCCCAAGTTCGGCAGGCCCTTCGCCGCCATCAGCGGCAGGTACACCTATGCCGCGATTCCGGCAACAGCGGCTCCCGTGAGGCCGCCGCGACTGGACGAGGCCAGGCTGGTGCTTAAGGAGGGCGTGCCGGACGCCGACTGGCTCCGGGAGCACGGCGTGAGCATCGTCTACAGCACGGGACGCGTGGAGAGCCCGGAGCTGGTGAAGGTCCACGAAAGGGTGTACGTGCTGCCTGACTCCGAAGTCTGCTCGCCGAGCGAGGCGACTGATAGCGTAAGGAGCGCCGGGACTCAATGACAGCTACAACGGAAGCGCCCTCGCGACCCTTAGCGGAAGAGCGGGAGCGCAGCCGCGCTCGCCTGAAGGAGGCGCTCTTCTCTTCGCTGGGAGTGCCGCTGGCCGGCGGTTTGGCGTTCATGGCGGTCTTCGGCCTGATCCTGGGCGCGACGCGCCCCGCCATTACCGCCGACGAGGGGACGGCGCTCTCCACCGCCAAGGCCGCCCTCAGCGGGGTCCACGCGTGGATCGAGATGCTGGCGCCCCCCCTTCAGGTAGTGCTCTACGTCCCGTTCTTCATCTTCGGCCACCCCGAGTTTGCCACCGTTGTGCCGGCGCTATTCGGCGCTGCATTGCTCATCCTGGTAGTCGCCGTCGCCTGGCGGCTCACCGGCCTGCTCTGGGCGGGAGCCATCACGGGCCTGTTGCTGCTGGCCTCCCCCGAGTACTGGCAGCGGTCGTCCAATCTCGCCGCTTATCAGACGTTTGTCTTCTTCGGGTACCTGGGGCTGGTCTTGATCGCCTCCGCTCATCGTAGTGGACGCCGGTCCATCTGGCTCGCCGTTGGGGGCGGGATCGCCCTGGCGCTCTCTGTGTACAGCTTCAACAGCGGGCTGCTGTTTCTGCCGGTGTCTCTCCTCGCGGCGTTCGCCAGTAAGACGCCTCGCCGGTGCGCTCTATTAGGGCCGGCGGTGGCCGGCGTGCTGCTGGTGCCCTTCGCGGTCTGGCACGTCGCCGTGGCGGGCCTGCGTAACGCTTGGTTCTACCCGTACAACTTCCTGCTGGTGGACTACTCGGAGGACTTCGAGAGCTTCCTGGGCCGGCCCGACTACGGCCTGCTGGGATACATCGGCCGGGCTCTCCCGCACATGCTGCTCAGCGCCGCTCCTATCTGGCTGTGGCTGCTGGCAGTGGTGGGACTCGTGGTCATTGGCAAGGCGCACGGGCTCCGCGTATCGGTAGCGCTGGCGGGGGCCATGGCGGCGACATTGATCCCCTTCGTCGCCGTGGAGCAACCTCCCCATGCGCGCTACGGATATGTGCTGGTGCCGGGGCTCGCGTTGATCGCCGGCGTTGGGCTTACGCTGGCCTTGCGCTCGCTAGCGGAGAACCGGCTGGCGCAGCGGCTGCTCATCGTGGCGGCATCTCTCCTCGCCGTGGTCGGCGCTTCGGCCGCCGTCGCGATCCATCTGGACCAGGTGAAGGCGGAGCGCGCGTCGAGCCAGTACGCGGAGCTCCAGGATGTGGCCAGCAGGGTCGATGACCATCGGGCCTTGCTGGGGCGGACGTCGTACCTGCAGGCGCTGCTGCCGGACAACCTGGTCTACACCCACTTCTTCTTCTCCGAAGCGGAGTACACTGACTACGTTCTCTGGGAGGACGAGGAGAAGGTACGCCAGCTGTTCGCCGACCGAGACATCGGCTGGGTCGTCTTCCAGAAGAACGTCTGGCGCTGGGAGCGCGACTTCAACTGGTGGGCGTACACAGCAACCGGCAACCCGCCGCGCCACTACATATGCCTGCCCCAGTCCGCCGGATTCACCAAAGTCTACGACGGCCAGTCCTTTGCGCTCTACAAGGTGGATCAGGACTGGCTGCAATCGGAGTCCGTGTCCGGATCCTCTTGTATCGTCCCGTCGTGCGAGCTCCAGGCCCTGCCGGGCGATTGGCGCCTCGGGTCGGGGCAAACGGACGGCAACTACTACTGCGAGCCGCCGTAAGCAGCACTTCAGGCCCGGTCACCCTGCCTGTCCGCCTCTGGGGAGCGCGCGTCGCGGTGAGCGGTGCTCGTGGTTCGACAGGCTCACCACGAGCGGAATTGGAATCCGCTCACCTGCCTGCCCGCCTCTGGCGGGAGCCTGTCGAAGGGCGCGAGCGGGTTTGAAGAGCACTGGCCCGTCTGTGCGCGCCCAGGCAGCCGTTAGCAGGCGTAGGGGACTGTTGCTTTCGGGCGGCCAGCGGGC
>Ga0315275_10007268_pt1 | contig 10689 bp, 6 predicted proteins | sample YL17G03_0_MG_FD_205557 | JGI IMG/M metagenome (GOLD analysis project Ga0315275, IMG submission 205557) | Sediment microbial communities from Yellowstone Lake, YNP, Wyoming, USA - YL17G03_0 | ecosystem: Environmental > Aquatic > Freshwater > Lake > Sediment | place: USA: Wyoming | collected...
CAGCTTGCCAGGGAGAAAGAATCTTCGACAATTTTCCGAGGCAAGGGGGACCAGCTTGCGTTGCTGGCGGCCGCCCAGCGGCGCCTTGAAGTCATCGAGAAATGGTTCCTTCCTCTCTTTGCGGCCCTGATCGCCCTCTACGAGATCGGCATCGGCCTGTATCTTCTCAAGACCGTCCCGGCGCCGGGCGACGTCAAGACGCAGCAGCCGCTGGTGGCCGCCATCATCGCGACCACGGTCGCCTTCGTCAGCTTCCTGCTGTCGCGCTATGCCACGGGTATGGCGGTCGAGCCGCGATGGAAACCATTGCGGGCCGGCGGGAGTTTCCTGCTCGGCGTGGCGGTCCTCTGCTTCGCCCTCGCGTTGACCCTGGCCGGCGTGCACTTTCAGTTCTTCATGCCGGTTCGCGTCGTCGGCTACGTTATTCCCGTCCTGCTGATCGTCCTCGGGGTCGAAACGGCCCTGAACATCGTCCTCGATGTTTATCGCCCGCGGCTCAAAGGCCAGTACAGCAGGGCGGCGTTCGACAGCCGGCTGCTCGGGATCATCAATGAGCCCGGCGGGGTGTTCCGCAGCGTCGCGGCCGCCATCGACTACCAGTTCGGCTTCCAAGTCTCACAAACGTGGTTCTACAAGCTCCTCGAAAAGGCGATCGTACCGCTGATTCTCTTCTCGGCGGTGACGTTGTATCTGGCCAGCAGCATCCTCGTCGTGGCTCCGAACGAGCAGGCCGTCATCGAGCGGCTCGGCAATCCGCTCGCCGGCGATGGCGAGCCCCATATCGTCGGGCCCGGCATCCGGCTGAAGCTCCCCTGGCCCATCGACATCGCCTACAAGTACCCCACGAAGCAGGTCATGGAGCTGCATATCGGCTACGTGCCCAAGACCGCCGAAAAAACGGGGCAGATCATACCCGAGACCTCCCTGCTCTGGGGGCAGACGCACTATAAAGAGGAATACAATCTGCTGGTGGCGAGCGAATATGCCGGCGAGAAGCTGGAGGAAGGGGCCGTCCCGGTCAGCCTGGTCAAGGCCAATATCCCCGTCCAGTACAGGATCAAGGATCTCTACGCCTACATCTATCATCATAGTGAGCCGGACAAGCTCCTGGAGGCCATCTGCTATCGCGAGCTGACCAAGTTCGCCGCAAGCGCCAGCGTGGAGGCGGAGGATGCGGCAACGGCAGGGGAGAGAGTCGAAGTCAATCTCCTCGGCGCCGGCCGGACGCGGGCCAAGGAAGTGCTGGCGAAAAGGATTCAGGACGCGGCCGACCAGCAGGGATTAGGAATCGAGCTTGTCTTCCTCGGCGTCCAGGGGATTCATCCCCCGCCGGAGGTCGCTCCGGACTATCAGGCGGTCGCCGCGGCGGTTCAAAAGCGACAGGCCCTGGTCCTGGAGGCGCAGGCCGACCGGAACAGGTCGCTCAGCACGCTGATCGGCTCGGTCGCAAGGGCCTACGAAGTGTCCAACCTCGCCGCGGAGTACCAGAAGGCCCGCGAAGAGAGCCGAACAGAAGATGCGGACAAGCTCGCCAGGCAGCTCGACACCGCATTCGCCAACGCCAAGGGCGACATCTTCAGAATCCTGAGAGAGGCCCAGAGCTACGCTTTTACGAAAGCGACGCTGGCCAGGGCGACGGCCGATCGCTTCACCGGCCAGCTCAAGGCCTACCGGGCCGCCCCGCGCATCTATGTGCGAGAGCAGAGACTGGCGGTCCTCGAAGAGGTCCTGCCGGGCATTCGCAAGTATATCGTCGTCAGCGACCCGAACAATTCCGAGGTCGTCATCGTGGATTTGCAGGACAAGGTCACGCCAAACTTGTACGAGATTGGCGGTCTGCCGGAGAACAAACCACAATGAGAAACATCGTCATTCCCATCTTAGTTGCTGCTATCTTCCTCATCCTGGCCACGTATCTCGTGGCGTTCCAGGTCCGACAAAGCGAGCTGGCCTTCGTGACGAGGTTTGGCGAGCCTGTGCGGTCGATCACGAAGCCGGGGCTCAAGCTCAAGCTGCCTACTCCCATCGAGCGGGTCCACAAGTTCGATTCGCGGATGCGGCTGCTCGAAGCGGAGATCAGCGAGACGACCACCCGGGGCAGAGTCCCGATCATCATCAATAGCTACGCCGTCTGGCGGATCACCGACCCGCTGCAGTTCTACAGCAGCGTCGGCACGATCGAAAGCGCCGAGGGCAAACTGCGAAGCCAGATTCACGACACCCAGAATCGCGTCATCGGCCAGTACACCTTCGCCGAGTTCATCAACAGCGATCCCAACCGGATCCGATTCGATGAGATTCAGGCGAAAATGCTCGCCGATCTCGGCCCCCGCGTCGCGAAGGAGTACGGCATCGAGGTCAAGACGCTCGGCATCAAACAGCTCAAGATCAGCCAGGACAATACGAAGGAAGTATTCGAGCGAATGAAGGCCGAGCGCAGGAGGCGCACGGAGGCGACCATCGCGCTGGGCACCGCCGAAGCCACAAAGATCCGGACGGACGCCGACGCGATCAAGATGGGCTTGCTCGCCGCCGCCGAGGGCCGGGCCAAGGCGATCCAGGGCCAGGGCGACGCCGAGACCGCCAAGTACCTCCAGAAGATGGAACAAGACCCGGAGCTGGCCATGTTCCTGCGGAACCTCGATGCGCTGCGCACGACGTTGCGCGAGCATGCCACTCTTGTCCTTCCAACGGACAGCGAGCCGTTCAGCCTGTTGAAGAAGATGCCGTCGCTCAAAGCGAGCGAGCAGAAGAAGTAGTCGTGGTCCCTGTTGAAAAGGTGTTTGCAGAACCATGTCGCACGAACACAAACACGATCATGATCATGAGCACAAGCACGGCCACGGGCATGAACACGAGCACGACCACATCGAGCCGACCGGCGCGGGGAGGGCGCGGCCGGACGAGTTCGACGCCGCCGGCAGGTCGCTCTCCGATGCCCTGCGGATCAGCTTCGCCATTCTGAAGGTGATCATGGTTGTGCTGGTCGTCGGCTTTCTCGCCTCCGGGTTCCGGACCGTGGAAACGGGCGAGCAGGGCGCCGTCCTGCGTTTCGGCCAGATCCAAAGGACCGAGGGCCCCGGCTGGGTGTGGGTCTTCCCCTATCCGATCGACGAGCTGATCCGGATCCCCGTCGATAAGAGGATCAATCTGCCGGTGAACACGTTCTGGTACAAGGAGACCCGTGAAGACATCATGGGCCCGTCCACAATCCCGCGCAACTACCGGGCGGAGAGCCTGGACCCGCTTCAGGAGGGGTATTGCCTGACTCGAAGCGAGGAGCGGGAATCGGAGGCCGTCCCCGCCATCCAGCTCGCCCCGGGGGCCAATCGCAGCCTGGCTCTCGCTCAGGAAAGCGACGGAAGCGACTACAGCATCGTCCACACGAGATGGAAAATCGACTATCAGATCCAGAGCATCGATCAGTTCATCCGAAATGTCTATGTTCCGGAGGTCAAGCCGGGCCAGGTGTACTTCGATGTGATGACACAGAGCATCGCGCCGTTTCTGCGCAGCGTGATCGAAGATGCCGTCGTCAGCGCGATGGTTCACTACACGATCGACGAGGCCCTCCAAAGCATCGACACGATCCCGCGCCGCGTCAGGGAGCTTGCCCAGAAGAAATTCGATGATATCAGCAGCGGGATCGTCGTGAAATCGGTATTGCTGGAGAAGGCGGAGTGGCCCAAGCAGGTGGACCAGGCCTTTACGGAATCCATCGCGGCCAGCCAGAGGAGCCAGGGGGCGATCACCCAGGCCCGGACGTATGCCGAAAATACGCTGAACGAGGTGGCCGGACTCGTGGCCAAGCAGTTGTACCAGACGCTCGTTGACGGGAACGCCGGCGAGCAGACCGAGGCCCTCTGGTCGCAGGTGGCCGGCGGGGCACGCGACAGAATCGCGCAGGCCGAAGCCTATCGGATGAAGGTGGTCGAGACGGCCAAGGCCAATGCCGATTACCTCACGAGCCTGCTGCCGGAGTACCAGAAGCGGCCCGAGCTCGTCGCCTGGGGCATCTACCTGGCCGCCATCGAAGAGGTGATCGCCGCGGCCGACGAGAAATTCATCGTCCAGGCGTCACAAGGCGTAAAGAACCACGAAATCAGGATCCTCCTGAACCGGGACCAGGTCAAGGCGAAGAAGCAGGGGCAGCAAACGACGAAATGATGGGCGATCCGCGTCCGATCGCGGGCCCAACGGGAGTATCGCAAGAGAACGGAACTATGGCTCACCAGCACTTGCACTTTCAAGAGGACTTCACGGCCGAGCAGACCCGCGGCAAACAGCTTCGCGTCAGCATCGCGATGCTGGCCACCCTGGCCGGCGGCGTGCTGCTGATCAACAGCGGCATCGGGCGGCTCTTCTACCAGCCCGGAAGCTTCAACGTCGAGATATTCGCGCTGCTCGGGGCCTTGCTCCTCGGCGCGCCGATCATCATCCACGCGATCAAGAGCCTCGCCCACGGCGAATCCCACATGGATGAGCTGGCCGCGCTGGGCATTGTGGCCGCGTTCGCCACGGAGGAGTACATCGCCGCCGGGCTCATCGGCTTCTTCATGCTGCTCAGCGAGCTTGTGGAGACTCGAACGGCGCTGGGCGCCCGGGCGTCCATCGAATCGCTCATCCGGCTGACCCCCGTGCGAGCCAACCTGATCGAGCAGGACGGCAGCGAACGAGAGATCAAAGTCAGCGAGTTGAGGCCGGGAGACCGCATCCGCGCGCGGCCGGGCGACAACATCTCCGCCGACGGCGAGGTGGACAACGGCCTGAGCTCCGTCAACGAGGCGACGATCACCGGCGAGTCGCTGCCCGTCGATAAGGTGCCCGGCATGCAGGTCTTCGCCGGGACCAGCAACCTGACGGGCGTACTCGATATCCGCGTGACCAAGGCCGGCGGGGACACCACGCTGGGCAAGGTCCAGTCGCTGATCATCCAGGCCGAGCAGACCAAGATTCCCATCATGCGGATCATCGACCGCTACATCTCGTGGTACGTCCCGACGATCCTGATGATTGCGGCCATCGTCTGGGTCTTCACGCGGAACATCAACCAGTCCATCACGATCCTCGTGATTTCCTGTCCCTGTGCGTTGATCCTTGCGACGCCCACGGCCATGGTGGCGGCGATTTCCGCCACTGCCCGGGTCGGCGTCCTCGTCAAGAACGTGGCCGACCTGGAGATCGCCGGCAGGATGACGGCGATGGTGTTCGACAAGACCGGGACCGTCACGACGGGCCGGCTGTACGTCACGCGGCTGACGCCCGCCGACGGGGTCGAGCCCGGGGAGCTGCTGGCGGAGGCCGCCGCCGCGGAGCAGATGAGCAAGCATCCGGCCGCGCGGGCCCTGCAGGAAGTCGCCAAGGAGGCCGACCTGACGCTTCCCGCCACGAAGGATTTCAAGGAGACGCCCGGCAAAGGCGTCACGGCCACCGTCAACTCGTCGCGAATCCTGGTCGGCCGCGATACCTTCCTCAAGGAAAACGGCATCGATGTCTCCAATATCACCGATCCGCGGCTCCACGAGGAGCAGGGCTTCAGCACGCTGTACGTGGCGAAGGACTCTCGGTGCATCGGCTGGATCGGCCTGCAGGACAAGACCCGTCCGGAGGCGAGGAAGGCCATCGCGAAGCTGACGGAGCTCGGCATCAAGCGAGTGACAATGTTGACCGGCGACCGCAGTGAGGTCGCCAATCGCGTCGCCGCCGAGCTGGGGTGCACCGACTACAAGGCGCACTGCCTGCCCCAGGACAAGCTGGCCATCGTCGAGCAGATCAAGCGGGACGGCCACACGGTCGTGGTCATCGGCGACGGCATCAACGACGCCCCGGCCCTGGCGGCCGGCGACCTCGGCATCGCCATGGGCGCCGCCGGCAGCGACGTGGCGATCAACTCCGCGTCGATTGCCCTGATGAACGACGATTTGCGCCGCATCCCGTTCCTTGTCCAGGTGTCCCGCAAGACGCGAAGGGTGATCAACCAGAACCTGGCGTTCGGTGTGGCGTTCATCATCATCGGCATCTCCATGTCGAAGTTCGTGCCGCCGGCGGTGGCCGCGTTCCTGCACTTCGCCAGCTCGCTGGTCGTCGTGTTCAACAGTGCCCGCCTGGTCCGCTACGGTGAAGACATCGACCACGAGCCGCAGGAGGCGTAGAGACGATGGAAAGCTATGCGGTCGAGACAATCGGGTTGACCAAGGTCTTTTCCGACTGGTGGGGCCGGACCAAGGTGTATGCCGTTGACGACCTCAACCTGCAGATTCGGCACAACGAGGTCTTCGGGCTGCTCGGTCCAAACGGCTCAGGCAAGACGACGACCCTCAAGATGCTGCTCGGCCTGCTCCATCCGACGAAGGGTCACGCGCTGCTGCTCGGCGGCGACGGGACCAACCCGAAGATCAACGCGCGCATCGGCTTTCTTCCCGAGGAGTCGTATCTGTACAGGTTCCTCAACGCCCGTGAGACTCTGGATTTCTACGGCCGGCTGTTCGGGCTGACCCGCGAGGTGCGTCAGATGCGGATCGAGGCCCTGCTGGAGATGGTGGGCCTCAAGGCCGTCGCGAGCCGGCCCGTGGGCACGTACTCCAAGGGCATGGCGAGGCGAATCGGCCTGGCGCAGGCCCTCATCAACGACCCGGACCTGCTGATTCTCGACGAGCCGACGACCGGCCTCGACCCCATCGGGACCAGGCAGATCAAAGACCTCGTCCTGAAGCTGGCGGAGCGAGGTAAGACGATCCTGTTGTGCAGCCATCTGCTGGCGGACGTCGAGGACGTATGTCACCGCATCGCCATCCTGTACGGCGGCAAGGTCCAGGCGCAGGGCCGAGTCAAAGACCTGCTCCAGCAGACGGACAAGAGGCAGATCATGACGGACGCCGTGAGCGACGACGCCGTCGAACGGATCAAAAGCATCCTCCGCGACGAGGGCGTCAAATTCGAGGTCTCCTCGCCCATGGAGAGGCTCGAGACGTTCTTCATCCATACCGTCGCCGAGGCGCAGCAGCAGGCAAAGCCGACGAGCGGCGCCGTCAGCACGACCCAGATCGGCGACTTCCTCACCGCCGGCGCCCAGAAGGGGAGCGTCCTCGACAAGCTGGTCGGGGCGCCCGATGCGGAGCCTGCCACGGCGGCGCCGCAAACGGAGAATGTGGCCGAGACCGAAGTACCCAAGCGCGGCGCCGACAAGAACCTGCTGCGGGAATTGACGAAGTCAGCGCCGGCCTCGACCGAGCAGACCGCGCGGACGGAGGCGCCTCGAACCGAGCCCGTCGAGACGAAGGGTCAGGCCGATTCCCGGCAGGTCCAGAAGAAGGTGCTCGATGATCTGCTGGAGCGTCCGACGACGCAGGAACGTGACCGGCAGGGCGAACGCAAAGAGGGAGACCCCGGCCATGCGTAGAATCTGGGCCGTCGCGAGAAATACGATCCGCCAGGCATTGCGCATGAAGGTGGCCGCCGCATTCATCGTGCTGTTGCTGATCCTCCTGCCGATCCTGGTGCTGACGATTACGGGCGACGGCACGTTGAAGGGCCGGCTCCAGACGTTCGTGAGCTATGGCATTTCCCTCACAAGTCTGCTCCTGTCTTTCCTGACGATCATCGTCTCCATTTATACGATCACCAGCGACATCGAGCACCGGCAGATTTATACCGTCATCACGAAGCCGAATCGCCGCTCGCATCTGAATCTGGGCAAGCTGCTCGGCGTCGTCACGCTGGATGTCGCGCTGCTGACCCTGTTCGCCGGCATCATATACGGGGCGGCCGTGCTCATGCCGCGGTTCGTCAAGGCCTCGCCGCAGGAGCTGGAGGAGATCGACAGGCAGTTCTACACGGCCCGGACCAGCCTCGTCCCGCCCGAGATCGATGTCCGCGAGGAGGTGGAGGCGCTCTACCAGAAGCTTGAGAAGAACGATCAGTTGCAGCAGGTGTACCCGAACTATCCGAAACCGGAGATCCTCAAGCAGCTCACGAACCAGAAGCGGCTGGAGAAGCGGGCGGCACCCGTCGGGCAAAGGCTCCTGTGGGAGTTCAAGAACGTCCGGCCCCTGGACGCGAACCAGAGCCTGTTCATCCGGTTCAAGTACGACGTTTCCGTGACTCCGCCCGACGAGCAGGTGTACGGCGACTGGTACATCGGCGACCTTCGCCAACTCGGCACGGGGCCGGAGACGGCCACGCCGGTTTTTCGCGCCACCCGCAAGGATGCCGCCCGCAAGTTCCAGGAGATCGAGGTGCCCGGATCGGCCGTCACTGCCGATGGGTATCTGGCCGTGGGCTTCATCAATCCGCCCCTGAACGAGACCGTGGTCATCTTCCCGCTCGAGGACGGGTTGGAGGTGCTCTACAAGGCCGACACCTTCACGGGCAATTTCATCCGCGCCGCGATTCTCATCCTGCTGCGGCTGATCTTCCTCGCCTGCCTGGGCAGCCTGGCGGGCAGCTTCCTCTCGTTCCCGGTGGCCATCCTCTTTTGCCTCGTGATCTTCCTGACGGGCACGGTCAGCGGCTTTGTCATGGAATCCTTCGGTTTGCTCAGCCAGAACATCGGCGTGATCTACACGTACACCGTGAAGGGACTGGTTCAGCTTCTGCCGCAATTTGACAAGCACAACCCCACCACGTTCCTGGTCCCGGCTCGACTGATTAGCTGGGCGTATGTGGGCAAGGTCGCGCTGTTCATGGTCGGCTTACGGGCGTTCGTATTGCTGGTCTTTGCCTTGATTATCTTCAGCTTTCGTGAGCTGGCCAGGGTGATTGTCTGACGATTGCTTGCGTGAACGATGCGTGGACGAGATTATGCCATCCTGTTTGCCTGTGTAGTGATCGCCGGGGGCCTGCTGATCGCCGCCGGGGCGCAGCTCGACTACATCAACGGGCAGCGGGAGGCGATGGGCCTTACGATCAACACGCCCCTGGAGAACGCGCCGCCCACGCTGGCTTTTGCCACCGTCGCGATGGGCGCCTTCCGGGGCCTGGTGGTCGATATTCTCTGGATGCGGGCGGACAAGCTCAAAGAGGAAGGGCAGTTCTTCGACGCCAGGCAGCTTGCCGAGTGGATCACGATGTTGCAGCCGCGATTCGCCTCCGTCTGGGAGTTTCACGCCTGGAACATGGCCTACAACATCTCCGTGGCCATTCCCGCCAGCCAGCCTGAGCAGCGATGGCGCTGGGTGAAGAACGGGTATGAGCTGCTGCGCGACCAGGGAATCCCCCTGAATCCCAAGTCGATCTCGCTGTACCGTGAGCTCGGGCGGATTTTCCAGCACAAGATCGGGGGGGTCTCGGACGACGCCCACGAGTACTACAAGCTCCAGATGGTCGAGGCGATGGAGCCTCTGCTGCACTCGGAGGATAACGGCCTCGGCCGCGAGTCCAACGAGTTTTACGAGGCCCTGATCCGGGCCCCGATGGCATGGTCTCAGATCGAGGGCGATCCGAACGTCGCTTCATTCATTCAAGCTCTCCGGCTTGCGGATGAGACGTTCGCCAATGCGGACGGCAAGGAATTCGTGGCGAACTACCTGTCGCTGCGCCAGAATCCGCAACGCTTCAAGCCCGACGCTCTCAAGGCCATTGACGCGTTCCGGGCCAGCCCCGCCATCAAGAAGTTCGACATCTTCGCCAAGGCCTACCAGCTCCGCCACGAGTGGAAGCTCGACCCGGAGATGATGCAGGAGGTGAACAAGACGTACGGTCCCATCGATTTCAGCGACCCGAATCACCACTTCCCCATGGACTGGCGCAATGCCGACAGTCACGCGATCTACTGGGCGGTCAAGGCGCTGCAGATCGTGGCCCAGAAGGAAGGCCGCAAGATCAGCATGAACGAGACGAACACGGACCGCATCGTCGTGCACAGCCTCCAAAACCTCTTCCGCAGCGGCAAGATCACGGTCCTCCAGGGTCCCGCCGAGCCCGCCGACGCAAACGCCGTCGGACCGGTGCAGCCGCGTATGCGCAGGGACATCTTCCTGACGCCGGACCTGCGGATTTTCGATTCCTACGACAAGGCGGCCCTGGCGATTATCAAGAAGAACGTGGAGGCCGGTGAAAAGGAGTGGGGGCCGCTGGATTCCCTACGCACCGGGCATCGCAACATGCTCAAGAACGCCGTCATGTCGTTCTACCAGGCGGGAATCAAGGGGTATGCCTTGAGGATCTACAACGAGCTGCGGCAACTGTACCCGGGTATCGAGGAGTTCCACGGGTCGCTCGACGAGTACGTGAAGATCCGCTTCAAAGACGAGCTGGACAGCCTTGCGATTCAGGACGCCACGGAGATGATCATCACGACCCTGATGGAGGCGTACTTCCGTCTTGCCATCCACGAGGATGATGAGGCGGCGGCCAGAGAGAGTCTCGCTCAGCAAGTCTACGACTACTACATTAAGAAATACGAAGACCCGACGTTCCGGATTGACCTGCCGCCGATGCCCGTACTAAGATACATCGCGCTGGGTCAGTTCCTGAAGAATGATATGTATCCGGCCTATGTACGGGACGATTTGCTGCGCCGCATCAAGAATGAACGGCCCGAGCTTTACAAGGAAATGGAGCAGACGGAAGAGGTGCTCCAGCAACAGATGGAGCAGTCTCAGAAAACACAGGGATAGGACCGAGTTCGGGCATGGAAGAGGCATCTCTGGAGCAGTTGACACCGTCGCAGAGGCTGGCCGTCTGTCATCG
>Ga0315275_10007269_pt1 | contig 10687 bp, 7 predicted proteins | sample YL17G03_0_MG_FD_205557 | JGI IMG/M metagenome (GOLD analysis project Ga0315275, IMG submission 205557) | Sediment microbial communities from Yellowstone Lake, YNP, Wyoming, USA - YL17G03_0 | ecosystem: Environmental > Aquatic > Freshwater > Lake > Sediment | place: USA: Wyoming | collected...
TATTTATATTTAAAATCTTTACGCCCCTATTTTGCGGTATTTTATGGTGCCGGGTTAGAATTATACGGTCGTCTCGTAGCGCCTCCACAATCAATGCACCCATATTGTCTTTAGTAAAATAGGTTGCATCCAACCCTAAAATTCTTAACCACTTGCTTAAACGGCCGAGTTCCTTAGTAAGGATAAATTTCATTTTTGCCTGGAAAAATAGGCGACCTCTCCCTGGCAAAGCGTATATTCTACCCAACCTTTAAATTTAAATCCCAAAAAGGCGCTATTGTGAGAACCGGAAACAATTTCTTCTTCATGAAGGACCCATTCTTTATCCGGATCAATAATAGCAATATCAGCATCTTTACCTACGGAAAGTGTGCCCTTATCTATACCTAAAATCTTGGCTGGATTTATAGTTAATTTCTGGACTAACTCTGGCCAACCGATTAAACCAGAATGCACTAATGCGGTAGCGCTTGCAGAAAATAAAGTTTCCAGGCCAATGCTACCAAATTCTGCCCTTTCGAATTCAACGTCTTTTTCATTTTCCGTGTGCGGTGCATGATCCGAGGCGATTATATCAATTACTCCGTTTTTAAGGCCCTGTTTTATGGCGGCCAGGTCTTCCTTGCTCCTTAAGGGCGGGTTGATTTTCATATTGGTATTGTAATCCCGCAACGCCTCTTCGGTAAAAGTAAAATAATGCGGGCAGGTCTCGGCTGTAACTCTGGCTTTGTGTTTCTTTGCCCTAGCAATCAGCTCAATGGATTCTTTACAGCTGACATGCGCTATATGAATTGACGCATGAGCCTTTTCTGCCAGATGAATATCTCTTTCTACCCTCTTATATTCGGACTCCTTAGATATTCCCCTTAAGCCCATGCGCGTAGAAATTGCGCCCAGATTCATTACGCCGCCGGCGCTTAAATCTTTATCTTCACAATGCGCAATGACTAGCAGTTTATTCCTTTTGGCCTGCTTAAGAGCTACAAGCATCAAACTGGCATTGTCCACAGATGCGCCGTCATCGGAAATCGCTACTATGCCAGCCTTCTTTAGCGCTACGATACGCGTTAATTCTTCTCCTTTTCTGTCTTTAGTAATCGCTCCACAGATAAAAACATTAGCCTGCGCAGTCTTCTTGATTATCTCTTTTAACGCTTTAACACGCTCAGCTTGATCCATAGCCGGCTGGGTATTCGGCATGGCTAATACGCTGGTCACCCCGCCCTTAAGCGCTGCCCTTGTGCCGGAGGCAATGGTTTCTTTGTCTTCTCTGCCTGGCTCTCTTAAATGCACATGCATATCCACAAGGCCGGGCATGACAATTTTATTGGCAGCGTCAATCACTTCCTCAACATCTCTATTGGGAATATTTTTTGCCACCCGGACAATGCGCTTGGCCTCTACCAAAATATCCATTGTAGAATTAATATTATTTGCCGGGTCAATCACTAGACCGTTTTTAATAAGTATTCTCATTCTTGGAGGAGAGGTTGGGCCCCTCTTGCTTGCGATACCAAGAAAAGTACTGCCATCCTTACGGCAATACCATTGGTTACCTGTTCCAAAATCACCGAATTTGGGCTATCTGCTACTTCGCTGGACATCTCTACGCCCCGGTTAATCGGTCCCGGATGCATAACCACAATGTCTTTTTTCGCTTTTTTCAACCTATCTTTGGTAATCCCATAGCTTTTAAAATATTCTAACTGCGCGGGAAAGGCTTTTTTTTCATCGCGCTCAAATTGCATGCGCAATACATTCACTGCGTCCGCATTTTTGAGCGCTGCGTCGATATCGCAGGTAATCTTAGCACCCATCTCTTCTATGCCTACAGGAATCAACATCTTCGGCGCACAGACAATAACCTTGGCTCCAAGCTTTGTTAATCCCCAAATATTGGAACGCGCCACGCGCGAATGTGCGATATCGCCGACTATGCTGATATTTAAACCCTGCAGGCGGCCAAGTTTTTCTTTTAGGGTAAACATATCTAAAAGTGCCTGCGTCGGATGCTCATGCCATCCGTCGCCGGCATTAATTACGCTGATGTCGACGCTACGCGCCAATATATTCGGCGCACCCGAGGAGCTATGCCTTATGACAATAATATCTGCTTTGAGGGCCTGGATATTCCTTCCGGTATCAATCAAGGTTTCGCCTTTGCGTACACTGGATTCCTGGGCAGCGATATTGATCACGTCTGCGGATAATCTTTTTGCTGCCACCTCAAAAGATACGCGCGTGCGCGTGGATGGCTCATAAAATAAATTCACTACCGTAGCCCCGCGTAAGGCAGGGACTTTTTTTATGCTGCGCGTGGAAACTTCCTTAAAAGAAGCTGCCGTATCTAAAACCAGCTCTATCTCTTCTTTACTCAGATACTCCAATCCTAAAAGGTCTTTTTTATTCCAGGCGCTCATGGGTTTTTCTCCACTACCAAGACTTCGTCGCTGCCATCGGCTTCTTCTAAATGCACATCTACCATCTCATTATTGGAAGTGGGGATATTTTTTCCTACGTAATCTGCGCGAATAGGCAATTCGCGATGGCCGCGGTCAATCAAAACTGCCAGTTGAATTGAGCGTGGCCTGCCTAAATCTATCAGTGCGTCTAGAGCTGCTCTGATAGTCCTGCCTGTATACAAAACGTCATCCACTAATACGATATTTTTATCATTTATATCAAAATCTATTTCTGTCTTATGCACCACCGGCTTTGCAGAAATCAGGGTCAGGTCATCGCGGTATAAGGTAATATCTAAAATCCCCACGGGAATGCTTTTCTGCTCGATAGTCTCAATGCATTTTCCCAGGCGGCCGGCAAGATAAGCACCTCGATTGCGGATGCCTACAAGACAAAGTCCTTCTGTACCTTTATTTTTTTCCAATATTTCATGGGCAATGCGCATGATTGCACGCGCCATGCCTTCTTTATCTAAGATTAAAACCTTGTCTTTGGCCATAGCAATAAAAAACCCAACTCTTGCACGCAAGGGCTGGGTGAGTTATCAGTTTTATATTTTAAGTCTTTCATTTTACTCCTTAACTGCCTCGCAGGGCAGTTTTAAAGGCTTTCATATAGTATATCCTGCTTAGGCAATTAGTCAAGTTTTTATTTTTCCCCTGGCGTAAACACTATCACAAATTCGCCGCGGGGTTTGTGTGTTTTAAAGTGTTCTAGAATCTGGCTAACTTTAGACCGCTTTATTTCCTGGAACTGCTTGGTTAATTCACGGCCGCAGGCAATGTTTATATCACCCATGACCGCTAAGATCTCGCTCAATAATTTTAAAATCCGGTGGCAGGATTCATAAAGAACGACTGTGCGCTCTTCATTGGCCAATTCTTTCAGGCGGCTTAAGCGCTTGCCCGGCTTAATTGATAAAAACCCTTCAAAGCAAAAACGCTGCGTAGGCATACCCGATAATACTAGTGCCATAATCAAAGCAGTCGGCCCGGGAATGAATTCCAAGGGAATATCATTATCTATGCATAAGCGAATAAGATGCGCGCCCGGATCGCTGATGCCGGGAGTGCCGCTATCTGAAATAAGGGCAATGGATTTTCCCTGTCTTAACAACTCCAGAAGCTCCGGCGCCTTCTTTATTCTATTGTAAGAATGATAACTGGTAAGCGGTTTATGGATCTGGTAGTGCGTAAGCAGAATTTTGCTGTGCCGCGTATCTTCAGCAGCGATCAGGTCTACGCTATTTAGGGTTTCAATAGCGCGAAAGGTAATATCCTTGAGGTTGCCGATAGGGGTGGAAACAATATAAAGCATTATTCCACGGTTACGGATTTGGCTAAATTACGCGGTTGGTCTACATCACATCCGCGTTTTTGGGCAATATAATAGGCTAATAATTGCAAAGGTATGGCCACCAATAACGGCGAAATCAACTCCTCTGTCTTAGGAATATAAATTATCTCTTTGGCCTGGCCCTTGATTTGGTCTTCGCCATCAGTAGCAATAATAATAATCTTTCCCCGGCGAGCCTTTATCTCCTGGATATTAGAAATCATTTTTTCTAGAGTGCGTGACTCAGGCGCAATACAAACCACTGCCCGGTATTCATCGATTAAGGCAATCGGCCCATGCTTCATTTCTCCTGCAGCATAGCCTTCTGCAGGGATATATGAGATTTCTTTTAGCTTTAACGCGCCTTCCAGGGCCGAAGGAAAATTTACATTCCTGCCCAGATACAAAAAAGAACCGAAATGCGAATGGCGCCTGGCTATCCGGGCAACTATTTCTTTGTCCTGTAATATTTTTTCTACCAGGTCCGGGATCTTCTTAAGCGCGTTAATATATTTTGCCAGGATATCCTTATTCGGCTGGTTTCTTAATTGCGCTAAATATATCGCTAATAGAGACAGCACTGCGATCTGCGCCGTATAAGCCTTAGTAGAAGCCACGCCGATTTCCGGGCCGGCATAAGTATATAAAACCGCATCTGATTCCCTGGTGAGGCTGGAGCCTAAAACATTACATACTGATAATATAAATGCCCCTTTGTCCCTGGCCTCTTTTGCTGCTGCCAGGGTATCTGCTGTTTCTCCGGATTGGCTGATGGCAATAACTAAGGTATCTTTATCTATCAAAGGATTACGATAGCGAAATTCGCTGGAGAGATCTACGCAGACAGGAATCCGGCACAATTCTTCAATCACATATTTTCCCACCAGGCCGGCATGGTATGCTGTGCCGCAGGCAATAATTGCAATGGATTTTTTTGTAACTAATTCTTTTTCTTGGGTTTTTAGCTCTTCAAAAATAACTTCTGTGTCATTAATCTTATGCTTAAATAAAGCGCGCAATACCGCCGGCTGCTCATGAATTTCTTTAAGCATAAAGTGGGCAAAACCCTGCTTTTCTGCCTGGCGGATATCCCAGTCTATTTTTACAGATTTTTTTTCTAAAACCTTTCCGGATAGATCCGTGACTTTAAAACCGCCTCTGCTTACAGAAACCAACTCGCCCTCTCCCAGAAAAACTATCTCTTTTGTGTAATCAAGCAATGCCGTGACATCAGAAGCCAAATAATTTTCTCCTTTTCCTATGCCTAGGACCAAAGGGCTGCCCAGCCTGGCACCCACTAATTTATCTTTTTCTTTTTCCGATAATACTGCCAGGGCAAAAGAGCCTCTTAATTCCCTTACGGCTTTGCGCACTGCCTGCTCTAAATCGCCATTATAAAATTTTTCTATCAAATGCACGATGACTTCCGTATCAGTCTGGGACTTAAAAACGTGCCCTTCCTTCAGAAGCTGGTCTTTTATCTTTTCGTAGTTTTCGATGATTCCATTGTGGACAAGACTGATCTTATTCTGGCAGTCTGAATGCGGGTGGGAATTAATGGTATTTGGGGCCCCGTGCGTCGCCCAGCGCGTGTGCGCAATGCCGATGCTGCCTGAAAGGGGCTTTTTATTTAAGAGGTTTTCTAGGGATTTAATTTTACCGGAAAGTTTTCTTACAGAAACGAGTCCTTTTTTATCGACGATGGTAGCCATGCCTGCGGAATCATAGCCGCGGTATTCCAGGCGCTTGAGGCCTGCCAGCAGTATGGGTTGTGCCTGTTTTTCGCCGATGTAGCCAACTATTCCGCACATAATTTTAAGCGACCCCAGCGGGATTCGAACCCGCGTCGAGAGCTTGAAAAGCTCTTGTCCTAGACCAGGCTAGACGATGGGGTCTTGATTGTAGGGTCTAGAGAATTTATTCTTCTTTCGTAACTACTTTGGCGGTGGCCGTTAATATATCACCTTTTTCTAAAGAAATCAAGCGCACGCCCTGGGTATTACGGCCAGTGGAGCGGATATCTTTTACCGGGCAGCGCACAATCATGCCTTTTTGAGTAATGGCCATGATCTCATCTTCATCATTGACCACTTCCAAGCTCACCACTGATCCGTTCTTATCGGTAACTTTCAGATTTATTATGCCTTTGCCGCCGCGGGATTGCAGGCGATATTCATCAAAACCTGAGCGTTTGGCAAAACCACCGGCGGTCACAGTCAGTAAAGTTAAATCTTTACGTTTATCAATTTCTGGGGCAAAAACCTCCATGCCGATAACCCCATCCTTCTTACCCAAACGAAAACCAATAACTCCCTTAGCTGCCCTGCCCATATCGCGGATCTGCTCTTCTTTAAATCTGATGGCTTTCCCTTCGCGGCTGGCCAAGAGCATGTGGTGCTTGCCTTCAGAAATTTCCGTATCCACAAGGACATCATCTTTATCTAGCGTAATGGCGATGACTCCAGCTTTGCGAGGATTGCTGAATTCAGAAAGCCTTGTCTTTTTGATTACCCCTTGCCTGGTGCACATAATCAGGAATTTGTCCTCTGAAAATTCTTTTACAGAAAGCACCGCGGATAGAACCTCATCAGAAGCCAAGGATAATAAATTCACAATAGCCTTTCCTTTGGCTACCCTGCCGGCTTCGGGTATTTCATAGACCTTTAGCCAATAGACCTTTCCTTTATTAGTGAAAACAAGCAGGTAATCTTTCGTAGAGGCCACAAACAGATGCTTTACAAAATCTTCCTCGCGGGTTTCCATGGCAGTGACACCCTTGCCGCCGCGCTTCTGTTTGCGATATGCACTTACCGAGAGCCTCTTGATATAGCCGGCATTAGATATGGTAATCACCATATCCTCTTCGGCGATCAAATCTTCGATTTCAATCTCTTCTACCTCACCGACAATTTCAGTGCGGCGCTCGTCGCCGTATTTCTTCTTTAGTTCCTGCGCCTCTTCTTTAATAATGCCCTCAATCTTTTTCTCGCTGGCAAGAATAGATTTATATAATTCAATCTTCTTTATCAAATCTAGATATTCTGCCTCTAATTTGTCGCGCTCAAGCGCGGTCAGCCGCTGCAACTGCATCTCTAGAATTGCCTGCGCCTGTACGTCTGAAAAATCGAAGTTTTTTACCAAAGCCGCCTTTGCCTGAGGAGTGTCTTTGGCTTCGCGGATAGTTTTAATAACTTTGTCCAGGAACTTCAGGGCAATTTTTAAGCCTTCTAGAATGTGTGCGCGCTTCTGGGCTTTATCCAATTCAAATCTGGTGCGCCGGCGGATTATGTCTTTGCGATGTTCGATATAAAAATGTATCAACTGTTTAAGGTTTAAAAGTCGCGGCCTGCCGTCAACCAAAGCCAGAAAGATAATGCCAAAAGTAGTTTCTAATTGCGTGTGTTTAAATAACTGGTTTAAAACAATTTGTGGTTCAGCATCGCGCTTTAACTCCACAACTACGCGAATACCGTCTTTATCGGATTCATCCCGGATGTCAGAAATACCTTCTATCTTTTTGTCTTCCACTAATCCGGCAATTGCCTCAATCAAAGAAGCCTTGTTTACCTGATAGGGAATTTCATTAATGATAATTAAATCTTTTCCGCCTTTCTGGCGCTCGATGTTGGCCCGGGCGCGCAGGGTAATTTTGCCCTTACCGTTGATATAGGCTTCTTTAATCCCTTCTTTGCCGCAAATAAGCCCGGCAGTAGGAAAGTCCGGGCCCTTGACAAAGCGCATTAAATCCTTGATTTCTGCTGCGGGATTATCCAGGAAAAAGATCGCCGCATCCAGGACTTCCGTGATGTTATGCGGGGGGATATTTGTAGCCATGCCCACCGCAATGCCGGATGAGCCGTTAATCAAAAGATTGGGTAATTTGGAAGGCAGGATTTTTGGCTCAGTTAAAGAGCTATCGAAATTGGGAACAAAATTAACAGTTTCTTTATCTATGTCTGAAAGTATATCGTCGGATATGGCGGCTAAGCGCGCCTCGGTATAGCGCATGGCCGCAGGCGCATCTCCGTCTACAGAACCAAAGTTACCTTGGCCGTCAACTAACGGATAGCGCAGGGAAAAATCCTGCACCATTCTTACCAGGGCATCATAAACCGCTACGTCGCCGTGGGGATGATATTTACCCAACACCTCTCCGACGATCCTGGCGGATTTTTTGTAAGGCTTGGAGCGGTCAAGGCTTAATTCCGACATGGCGTAAAGGATACGCCGGTGCACCGGCTTTAAGCCGTCACGCACATCAGGAAGAGCCCTGCCGACAATTACGCTCATGGCGTAATTCAGATAAGAATCCCTTACTTCTTCTTCAATATAAACCGGTATGACTTTTTCTTTTTGATTTTCTACCATGATTAAATGTCTAAGTTTTTAACTTCGTGACTGTGTTCTTCAATAAATTCGCGGCGTGGCTCAACCTGATCTCCCATTAAAACCGTAAAAGCCTTATCCGCCTCCACCACGTCTTCCAAAACCACTCTAAGCATAGTGCGCCTTTCAGGGTCCATGGTTGTCACCCAAAGCTGTTCCGGGTTCATTTCACCCAAGCCCTTATAGCGCTGTATATTTATGCCTTTCTTAGCCAGGGCTTTCGCAAAATGCAGGATTTCTTTCAGCGCATAAAAATCAAAGCTCTCTTTTGCGCCACTTATGCGATATAGGGGTTTTTGTTTTGTCTCTTTGCCTGCCTTGCCCTGGGGGGCTTCTTCAGGAATAAATTCATAGCTATTAGCATCTAAGCTGAGCTTTTCCAGCTTCTGCATTATCTCTTCAATCTCTTTGACTTCGTAAATCTCTACTATGTCTGCCTTATTTTCTGCCTCATCCCCGGCTATCCCGCTTAAATCGTTCTCATTATAGCAAAAGTGGGTTTTCCCCTCCACTTTTACCATATAAATCGGCAATTTCTTGGTCTTTTGATGCCTTAATTGCATGTATTTTGCCAAGCTTACTCCACGCTTACCTAAAGAATGCTCAACATGCTCTAGCTGAGAAAGTAAATTCAGTAGCTCTCTAAATTGGGCATCGCTAAACTCTTTTTTTTCCTTAAGCCTAGCTAAGCTTAAGCCTTCCCTGCCTAAATCCAAGAGCAGATTATTCATCTGCTCCTCAGTCTGAATATATTCTTCGCGGTTTCCTCTTTTCATTTTGTAAAGAGGCGGCTGGGCAATATAAATGTACCCATCCTTTATGAGTTGCTGCATCTGGCGGTAGAAAAAGGTTAAAAGCAAAGTGCGTATATGGCTGCCGTCTACGTCCGCATCAGCCATAAGCACAATTTTATGATATCTTAACTTGGCGATATCAAATTCTTCATGGATGCCTGTGCCTAAAGCAGTAATAATGGTGCGGATTTCTTCATTGCTGAGCACTTTATCCGGAGCTGCTTTTTCAACGTTGAGAATTTTACCTTTTATGGGAAGTATTGCCTGAAAGCGCCTGTCTCTACCCTGCTTTGCCGAACCGCCGGCAGAATCACCTTCTACGATGTAGATCTCGCACAATGTCGGATCACGCTCAGAACAATCTGCTAATTTGCCCGGCAGGCCCGCGCCTTCTAAGGCGCCCTTGCGGCGGGTAAGTTCACGGGCTTTGCGCGCTGCTTCTCTGGCGCGCGAAGCTAAAATTACCTTATCTACAATTTTATTGCCAATAGAGGGATTTTCTTCAAAATAGCTGGAAAGCGATTCAAAGGCAAAAGATGAAACCAGGCCTTCGATCTCAGAATTGCCCAACTTAGTTTTAGTCTGGCCCTCAAATTGCGGCTCAGGCAGCTTTAAACTGATTACCGCAGTCAGGCCTTCGCGCACATCATCGCCGGTGATAGACATGTCTTCTTTAAGCATGTTCTTATTTCTGGCAAACTGGTTGATCGCGCGCGTAAGCGCGGTTTTAAAGCCGGTAAGATGCGATCCGCCTTCGATAGTGTTAATATTATTGGCAAAGGAAAACATGGATTCGCTGTAGCCGTCGTTATACTGCATGGCTACTTCTAAAACCACATTATCCCTTTCTTTTTCAAAATAAATCACTTTATTGTGCAGGGGATTTTTATTTTTGTTCAAGTACTCCACAAACTGCACGATGCCGCCCTTAAATTCAAACATTGCTTCTTTGTCCGTTCGCTCATCCACTAATTTTATTTTTAAACCCTTATTTAAAAAGGCTAGTTCTCTTAAGCGCTGGGAAAGAATATCATAAGAATAATCTATAGAATTAAAAATGCTGCGGTCAGGCTTAAAGGTGATTTTTGTGCCGGTGGAAGAAGTTTTTCCGATGGTGGTTAATTTGGAAGCGGTCTTGCCATATTCATAGCGCTGATGATAAACCTTGCCGTCTCTTTTTACCTCGGCATCCATCCATTCAGAAAGCGCGTTGACACAGCTGACCCCCACACCATGCAGGCCGCCGGCAACTTTATAAACACGATGGTCAAACTTTCCTCCTGCGTGCAGCGTAGTTAAAACAACTTCTATGGCCGGCTTTTTCTCGGTTTTATGAATATCCACGGGTATGCCGCGGCCGTTATCAACGACACTAATGCTGTTATCAGGATGCACCTGAACCTCAATAGTATCGCAGTATCCGCCCATGGCCTCATCCACAGAATTATCCACCACCTCATAAACCAAGTGATGCAGGCCCCTGGTAGCCGTGTCGCCGATATACATCGCGGGCCTGCGGCGTACAGCCTCAACGCCTTCCAGAACCTGGATAGTAGTGGCATCATAGACTTTATCTTTGGGTTTTTCAGCCGCAACGCCGGGCTTCTTTTCTTCCTTTTCTTTCTGTTTCAATTTATTTCTCCTAAGCGCAGGCGGATATCCTTGAGCCCCAGCTGTCCAATCAAGTCCTGTTTTTTCAAATTAATGGC
>Ga0315275_10007270_pt1 | contig 10685 bp, 9 predicted proteins | sample YL17G03_0_MG_FD_205557 | JGI IMG/M metagenome (GOLD analysis project Ga0315275, IMG submission 205557) | Sediment microbial communities from Yellowstone Lake, YNP, Wyoming, USA - YL17G03_0 | ecosystem: Environmental > Aquatic > Freshwater > Lake > Sediment | place: USA: Wyoming | collected...
AAACCGCTTAAAATCAAGCAACATTAAAATAAGTAGCATATATTTCCATCATCGCCTCCACCTTCGCCACGCAGCCCAAATCCCCTGTAAACTCTTAAAAATGTGGTTTAAAACCCCGTGGATAAGGCGGGAAGATGAATTATCCGTCCGCGCGATGAACGTAACCGGAACCTGGGCGATGCGTGAGCCCGCATAATGCGCCTGAATAAGGTTTTCATGCGTGTAGGTATGTCTGGAATGGACCTGAATACTTTCCGCTGCCTTACGCGTATAGGCGCGAAAACCGCTTGAAGCATCGCGGACGTTACTGCCAGTTACCATTCTTAAGAACCAGCTTCCCGCAAGATTGCCGTATTTTTTGCCTAAGGACATAAAACGCAAAGATCCCACCTGCCGGTCGCCGATAACCATATCGACTTCACCGGCCAAAACCGGCTCGATCAATCTGGGAATCTCCTCGGAAAGATACTGTCCGTCGGCATCAATATTCACAATCAAATCAGCCCCCCATTCGAGGGCCTTTTTTATACCGGCAAGAAAAGTGGCGGCAAGGCCTTTGTGGGTTAATTTTAGAACTTCAGCGCCATGCCGGAGGGCAACTGCGGCAGTTTTGTCAGACGACCCGTCATCAATGACGAAAACCATGATGCCGCTTACGCCGTGAATATGCTGCGGAATCGCTTCAATCACCTGGGCAATGGTTTTTTCCTCATTAAAGGCCGGGATACAAATGGCAAGTTTCATACATTCATTATGGTGGAAAATGCTTGCTTCACAAAATAAAAAGGTATATTATAGTTATGTAACTTTGGTTACATAACTATAATATATGGCCTTAAGAAACGTTCAAAGGGTAACATTCTCTATACCGGTTATTGTCGTAAAAAAACTGTCATTATCGGTACCAAAAAATAAAAGAAGCAAATTTGTAGCCGAAGCCATTATTAAAAACCTGAGTTCCAAAACCCACGAAGTCGTAACGCTGGAGGAGGTGCATGCATTTTGGGACAACCTTGCAAACAGGTCGAAAAGAAAAACTAATAAAACTGCTGTAGAACTAATCAGAGAAGACCGTTTATCTCATTAAAATAAATCGTGACATGAAGAATATAAAAACCATCGTCCTGGATACTTCGGTCATTCTCAAGCCGCTGCTGAAGGAACACGGCGGAGAAATTGTGAAGAAGATTATGTATTTGAAGGAAAATTTTGAATTATCGATACTGGTTCCTGATATTTTTCGATATGAGTTCATGAATACTATTGGTAGAGAGCTCGATACAGGAATTGCCGAAGATGCATTTATGGCATTTACTGAAAGACAGGTAAGTATCATTCCGCTGGCCTTGGACCTTATAAAAAAAGCTTTTGAAATCACAAATAAATATCCGAAAGTTTCGTTTTACGATGCCGTTTATCATGCCCTGGCCAAAGCCTATAACACGGATTTTATCACGGCTGATCATCGTTATTACGAACAGACAAAAAAAGAAGGCAACATCAAATTACTTGAGGATTTGAAGCTACAGACATAACGTGGCAGAATAATGCAGTCCTAGCATCATTCTCCTGCCACACAAAATAGAAATTACAGATTCAAAAAAACTCTTTAAAAAGCCATTCCAATGGATCGTGCTTCTATTGGTCATTTTTATTGCTAAAGAACTTTTATGGACGTACGTTACCCCGCCATGGGAAGCACCGGACGAGACCGGCCATTACGGCTATGTGGAAAGCATGTTTTACGAAAAGAAATTTCCGGTTTTGGGAGAAACACTATTTTCCAGCAGGGTTATGGCTGTTGGCCCGGAAGAGTCACAGAAACAAACGGATAAATACATTGGCGGTTCTTCATTAAACTGGATTGCGCAGCACCCGCCGCTTTATTACCTCTTACTGGAGCCTTTTTATGCCATATTGCCGCATGACAACGTTTTACCGTCTATTTTCTTCTTGCGGTTTTTTTCAGTTTTTTTGGGCTGCGTGACTTTGTATTTTGGCTGGAAAACTGTGCGCATCCTTGTGCCGGACCAGGAATGGCTGCAGGTTGCCGTTATTGTGGGTATGGCTTTCCTGCCGATGTTTTCTTCCATTAGCGCGTCGGTGAACAATGACAACCTGGTTTTTGCGCTTTCGGCATATTTGCTTTACCGGTCGTTAAAATTCTTTGAAAAAGAAGACACGGCAAACAATATCATTTTGGGCATCATTCTTGGGCTCCTTGCGCTTACCAAGGTCACGGCACTGCCACTTTTCGGAGGGATTCTTGTCATTGAAACGATCAAGCATGTGAGGCTCAGGAAAAAAAATAGAAACAAATGCGGTAGTTTTTGGGGTCACCTTGGAACAGTATTCGGCATCGCTTTCATCATTGCGGGCTGGTGGTATATACGCAACTATGTACTTTACCAAAGCTTTTTGCCTGATCTTGTCACGGTGGTAAACCGACATCCGGAAATACTGGTGAAATTTCCGAAACTGGCCACGTTTTTCCCGGAAGTCGTTTCCCAAAGCGCTAAAGCAGGTACCGGGCTTTACGATTTCTTCATCACGAAAAATTTTCTTCTTGAATACTTTAAAAATATCTGGGGCGCCTTTGGGCGATTCTTTTTCCAGCTGGCGGATTGGCAGTACGCGATCATTTACCTTATCACGGCATTAAGCGTGGCTGGATATATACGTGTGCTTTATCTCGCAGCGCGGGAGAAAAATTGGCCCACCTTAAAACAATTTTTCGGTTGGAAAGGGGGAGTGATATGGTATCCGTTTCTTTTTGTGAGCGTCGCGGTTACCTGGAAACTTTATATAATATTCCAGGAAAGGGGCTTTTTAGGGGCTCTGCAAGGGCGTTATCTTTTTTCGGCGCTCCTGCCGTTCATATATATATTAGTTCGGGGTATTGACCACCTTCTGCCGGAAAAGTGGAAAAAATTTTTCTGGCTGGCGCTGGCATGCTTTTTTGTGATCAACGACGCCGCGACATTATTATTCCGCATTATCCCTGAATTTTACTGATGAAAAATATTTTTATGAAAACGAGGCTTTTGGTTGGAAGCGGTGTGGTGCTGGTGATTGCTATAACATTGGTATTGTATTGGTTCCTGCCGGTTTCCTTTACTATCTATGCCCAACCCGATAAGGGAAACCTTCGTCCGGCAGATACCATCAGCACGGCAACGCCCCTGGAACAATGTATTGACGGTACGTTTGCCGCCGTAAACAGCCTGGATATTCTTTTAGGCACATACAACCGGCAAAATACAAACATGAACCATTTTGAAATTTTCACGTTTGAAAATGGGCAAAAGAAAGTGTTGTTCAAAGAAGATTTTTCATCGGCCAAGGTGGAAGACAACGATTACTTTGCCTTTATTTTCCCGCCGATGGATATAGCCGGAAAATTTTGTTTCCTCCTGACTTCAAGTGATGCCGGCAATACAAACGGAATTACATTATGGCTGAATAGCCAAAGCGAACCCGTGCTCAAGCTGACGAGCACTATGCCACTCCATGAAGCAGTAAAAAAAATGGGAATGGAAAACCGATTTCACCTTCCGCAAATAGCTGTAGTTGCGCTATGCTTGCTGTACCTGGCTTCCAATATCGCCATGGTCATATTGCTCCTTGCACTCTATGCAAAAAAAACGGCAATACCAAAACCTGCGCATCCTTCGCGAGCTGGTAAAAAGCGAATTTAAACTGCGGTACCAGAATTCCTACCTTGGTTACGTGTGGACGCTCATAAAGCCGCTCCTGCTTTTTGGCGTTATTTACCTGGTTTTTTCGGTCTTTATGCAGTCCCCGATTCCGAATTACCCGGTGTATCTTCTGCTCGGGATCATTATCTGGAACTTTTTTGCTGAAGCCACGCTTATAGGCATGAACACTTTTTTGGCCAAGCGCGACCTTATCATCAAAATATATTTTTCCCGCGCCACACTGGTGTTCGCGTCGACCGTATCCAGCCTCATCACGCTGCTGTTGAACCTGGTGGTATTTTTTGTGTTTATCATTGTGGCAAAGATTCCAGTCCATATTGAAGCGCTATTTTTCGCCTTATATGTTGTAGAACTTTACCTGGTAGCAACGGGCATGACATTTATTTTGGCGTCTCTTTACATTCACTTCCGCGACCTCCAGCACATCTGGGAAGTTCTCCTTCAGATCGGATTTTGGCTTACGCCCATCATTTATCCGATCACCATTGTCCCGGTCCTTTACCACCGGTACATTTTTTTAAATCCCCTCGCGCGTATTATTGAATATTCGCGTGACATTTTTATTCGCCATCATATTCCGGACATGAACCTGAACCTGGTCCTTTTACTCATGAGCCTGGTGATTTTTGTGGGCGGATATGCTATCTTCAGAACCCAGGCACCAAGAATTGCCGAAAAAATTTAACCGCCGGGCCTTTATGCCTGCAGTTGTAGAGCTTAAAAACATTGGAAAAAGTTTTATCCTGCCGCACGAAAAACGCGACACTTTAAAGGAAAACGTGCTGCACTTCCTGAAGAAGCGCACCTATGAGCATTTCATGGCGCTTGATAACGTGACGCTGAAGCTTGGGAAAGGGGAATTTCTCGGGATCATCGGCAAGAACGGGAGCGGCAAAAGTACCCTTTTAAAAATCATTGCGGGTATATATAAGCCTGACAAGGGCGTCATTGACGTGAACGGGAATATCGCGCCTTTTTTAGAACTTGGCATTGGTTTCCAGCCGGAACTCACGGCGCGTGAAAATATCATGGTGAATGCGACGCTGCTTGGTTTAACCCGAAAGGAAATTATTCAGAAATTCAGCAGTATTGTTGAATTTGCCGAAATCGGTCATTTTCTCGATCTGAAAATGAAGAACTTTTCATCGGGCATGCAGGCAAGGCTTGCATTCGCGATAGCCAGGGAAGCGGATGCCGATTTATACCTGTGTGATGAGGTTCTTGCCGTGGGTGACGAAGCTTTTCAGCAGAAATGCCTGGAGGTCTTCAGGAACTGGAAAAGCCAGGGAAAAACCATGATCCTGGTGAGCCACAATGCGTCGCTCATCACCCAATTCTGCACGCGGGCAATGCTTCTGGAACAGGGGAAACTCATTTGTTCCGGCGACCCGGAAACGGTCGTTGACGAATACCATCGCCGTCTCCAGGTACAGTCCACCAAAGAATCTCCCGCACCGGATTTCAGCAATTCGGATGTCCGCATCACGGATGTCCGGTTCTTTAATAAAGGTGACGAGGAAAAAGACAATTTCAGGACGGGCGAAACGATGGTGATCCGCATTTTTTACAAGGCGATAAAGCCTGTGGAGAAACCTGTATTTGGTATTGCCATCCACAGCGATGAAGGTGTACATATGAGTGGCCCGAATACGAAGACGTCCGACTATACAATAACAAAAGTGGAAGGTGAAGGTTATCTGGACTGCGTAATCAGTCCCATAAACCTTCTGGGCGGGAAATATTTCCTGACAGTTTCCTGTTTTGACTACTCATGCGCCTATCCTTACGATTACGCGGACAAGAAATACAGTTTCACCATTGAAAAAAACAGGGCAAACCAATTCGGGCTGATTGAACTTCCTGTAACGTGGCGGTTCCATGATTGATAAAAAGCTCACCCTTTCCATAGCTCCAGACCTTTATTCGCGCAATGCGACCATTGCGTTTCTACTTGGCACATTTGACCTGCCGGAAACGTCCACGATTCTTGATGTCGGAGGACACGACGGCAGGCTCGCCTGGTTTTTGGACGAGGGGAAAAAAGTTATTATTGCAGACCAAAAACCGCAGGAGAAACCGGAGGAAAATCTTGCCGGAGAAGAATATATCCAGGCCGATGCACGGAAATTGCCTTACCAGGACGGCAGTTTTGAAGTGGTTGTTGCTTCGGACATGCTGGAACATATACCTGCCATTGATCGCATAAAAGTCCTGGAAGAGCTTTGCCGTATCAGCAAAAATTACATCATCCTTGGCGCGCCTTTCAAAAAGGATTTTTTGGAAAATATCGAAAATATTGTCAGCCAGCAGTTCCAGGAAAATGCCGGAATCAAGCATCCTTTCCTGGAAGAGCACCGCAGTTTCGGACTCCCGGACCAGCAGGAAGTGGAAACGTTTCTCCGTGAAAAGGGGCACGCGTTTATGACAATTGGAGAAGGCAATATGGCTAACTGGGTGCTCCAGCAGCTTTGCATTGGCGCAAAAAACGGTGAATCTGAAACGGAATCACTGACAGGTTTCAACGAATATTTCAACAGCCACCTATATGAGCTCGGCAATTACCAGGAGCCGACATACCGCACAATTTTCTGCATTTCCAAGGAAAAAACATTGAAGAGCAATGCCATTCTGGAAGGCATCAGGGAAAGAAACCATTATTCAATAAAAACGTTTTCCTATGCACTGAAAATAGCTTTCGGCGAAGACCGGAAAATGCTCAACCGCCGTAAGAAACAAATCCAGCAGATTGCGGCAGTCATACGTGAAGCAAAGGAAAAAATAGTGCATTTGCGCAATGAACAGGCAGGCTTGCGGGAACAAAATAATGAACTGTACGCCCTCCTCCAGGAAAGGCAGCAGGCGCTTACCCTTTTACAGGCGGCACTTGAGGAAAAAGTGGCGATGATAAATAACCTTCAGGCTGAAAATGCGGCTATGGCAAGCGAAATTGGCAATGACAAGACACTTATCCGAAAACAGGATGAGGAATTAAAAATGACAGAAAAAGAAAAAGATTACCTGAAAAAACATATCGGTAAACAGGAACATTATTTGAAAGAAAAAAATCTTGCCCTGGATTCAAAGGAAGAAAAGATACTTGAACTCAGTAAAAGCCTGAGCGACTACAGGCATTCACTTGAGGAAATCAAGACATCGAGGTCGTGGAAACTCATCATGTTCTATGCCAAAATCAAAATGTCACTTTGGACAAAGCCCGCAAGGTTAATAAAAAACGGATGGCAGGTGCTCATAAAACTCGGGCCCAAAATTTTCCTGCAGCGCCTGGTAAGGAAAATAAAGCGGCCATCCGAACAGAAGCAACTTCATGGCCAATACCAGAAATACCTTGAAAATGATGTGCTGACGGTAAAACAGATCGGCCGCATCTTGCGGGAGCAGGACACTTTCCAGTACAAGCCGGTTATCAGCATTGTCATGCCGGTTTACAATATTGCTGAAAAATACCTTGTGAGGGCGATTGCTTCGGTGAAGCAGCAAATATACCAGCGCTGGGAACTTTGCATGTGCGATGACGCCTCGACCGCACCACACATCAGGCCGCTGCTGGAAAGATACGCCAAGGAGGATCCGCGTATAAGAGTAATATTCCGCAAGAAAAACGGCGGAATTGTAAAAGCATCAAATGACGCGCTGACACTGGCCCAGGGTGCATATGTCGGACTTCTGGACAATGACGATGAGCTGGCTCCCAATGCGTTGTTTGAAGTGGTAAAAGCAATCCAGGGAGAGCGAAGTGACCTTATCTACAGTGATGAGGATAAAATTGATATGGAAGGGAACCGGTGCGAACCTTTTTTCAAACCTGACTGGTCGCCGGATTTGTTATTATCCATAAACTACATTTCGCATTTCGGCGTTTACCGAAGGAAAATTTTAAATGATATCGGCGGGTTCCGTGAGGGCTTTGACGGCAGCCAGGATTACGACCTCGTGCTCCGGTTTACGGAAAAGACCGGCGACATCAAGCATATCCCAAAAATCCTTTATCATTGGAGGAAAATACCGGGTTCAACCGCCGAACAGATCCAATTCAAGCCTTACGCCATGGAGTCCGCAAAAAAGGCCCTCCGGGACGCGTTAAAACGCCGCAAAATAACAGGGGAAGTGACCGACGGCATATGGGAAGGATCATACCGCGTACAGCGCGCTCTTTTAGAGACTCCGTTAGTCAGCATCATCATTCCTTTCAAAGATAAAAAAGACGTCCTTGAAAATTGCCTTGAAAGCATTTTTGAAAAAACAACCTATCCAAAATATGAGGTCATCCTGGTGGATAACCAGAGTGAACTTTTTGAAACGTCCGAATTCCTCCGCAAGATGTCGGAAAATCCGCTTGTACGGGTCCTTCATTACAACAAGCCTTTCAATTACGCGGGCATTAATAATTTTGCAGTCAGAAATGCCAAAGGTGAGGTGCTTGTCCTTTTAAATAACGACACCGAAATTGTCACGCCAGGATGGATTGAAGCCATGCTTGAACATGCCCAGAGGCCGGAAGTGGGAACGGTCGGGGCCAAACTGCTTTATCCCGATAACACCCTCCAGCATGCGGGTGTCCTAATCGGAGTAAGCGGTGTCGCCAACCATGCGTTCAGCCGTCACAATAATTTTGACCATGGATATTTCGGCCAGGTCGACGTCATCCGCAATTACAGCGCTGTCACGGCAGCCTGTATGATGGTCAGGAAAGGAGTCTACGAAAAGATCGGAGGGCTGGACGAAGAAAACCTTGCGGTTGCTTTCAATGACGTTGATTTTTGCCTGCAGCTCCGCAAAGAAGGATATTTTATCGTCTATACGCCTTATGCATGCCTCTACCATTACGAATCGTTAAGCCGGGGTTACGACGTGAACATGGAAGAAGTCCGGTATATCCAGGTAAAACACGCGGGAATCTTGAAGGCCGGTGACCCTTACTATAACCCGAACTTGACCCGGGAACGGCTGGATTTCAGCTTGCGCTGCGACGATAAACTTGAAGTATAAAATTTTTGAGCTTTAGGCTGGGAAACACCGGCCGCAGGTAACCAGGAATTTTTTCTGCCGATGCCATAATAATGGAAACCGTGCTTTGCCATTTCAGCAGGATTAAAAATATTACGCCCATCCAGTATGTAATAATGGCGCATGAGCGATTTTATTTTTCTGTAATCGGGGTTATGGAATACGTCCCATTCCGTAAGCAAAAGAAGGGCATCGGAATCCTTCAGCGCACTGTAATAATCCCTGGGATATGAAAGGGAAGTGCCAAAGATCTTACGGATTTTTGGAATGGCGGCCGGGTCATAAACCTTTATGTTAACTTTTTCCTGAAGCAAAGCATACAGGAGGATTAATGAAGGAGCGTCACGCAGGTCGTCCGTCCCGGGTTTGAAAGAAAGTCCCCAGACGGCAATGGTCTTGCCTTTTAAGTTCGGGTAAATCTGATGAAGAACCTGCATGATACGATAAGGCTGGCGCTGGTTAACCTTTTCAGCCGCTTTTAATATGGAAAAATCAAATTGGTGCGTCTTGCCGATTTCAATAAGGGCGTGGAGATCCTTTGGCAGGCATGACCCGCCAAACCCGATGCCGGCCTCAAAAAATAAGTGACCGATGCGGTGATCAAGGCCGACGCCTTTCGTCACCTCCTTGATGTCAGCGCCGGCTAACTCGCAAAAATTTGCCAGTTCGTTGACGAAAGAAAGACGGGTAGCCAGAAAACAGTTCGAGGCATATTTTATGACTTCTGAACTGCGAATGTCGGTAAAAAACATGGGCACTCCGCGATCCGTAAAAGGCCGGTAAAGATTTTCCATAAGCTGCCTGGATTCCTTGTCATCCTGTGCCAATCCGATAATAATCCGGTCCGGATGGAAGAAATCCTGGAGCGCGCTGCCTTCACGTAAAAATTCAGGATTGGAAATTATTCGGTGCGAGAATTTGCCTTTCCCGTTCGCTGAAATGATGCGGCTGATTTCTTCACTTGTTCCGATTGGTACCGTGGATTTGTTAATAAAAAATTTGGCATTATTTGAATAAAGGGAAAAATCCTTTGCGACTACCAATACCGCGCTCAGATCGGCATAATGGTCTTTTAATGGTGGCGTGCCGACCGCGCAAAAAATCACGTTACTCTGTTCTATTGCAGTACGTGCGTCATTTGTAAAATTGAGTCTCTTTTCCGAAAGCTGGCGGATTAATAGTTCCTGCAGTCCGGGTTCAAAGAAAGGTGCAACACCCTGACAGAGCAACTCTATTTTTTGGGCATCTATGTCAACACCAGTAACATGATTACCCAACTCAGCCAGTCCTATAGCTGTCGTAAGCCCGACATATCCGCAGCCAAAAACTGAAATATTCATAATGGGAAAAATTCAACGACTATATCCTAACATACCTGTGTTCAAAGCCAAAGATGGCACTTGAAATAGGCAGGTAATGAACAGGATGAAATAAATTGTCAGGTACCTTCCGTCCAGCCGCTTAAGTAGGCTTTCTGTCGTGCCGTCAGCCGGTCTAAGTAGATTCCCATACTCTCAAGCTGGAGTTTTGCAATCTCAATATCAAGTGCTTCGGGAAGGTCATAAAGTCCGGCCTTAAGTTTCCCCTTATTGGAAATGAGGTACTCAACGGCTAAGGCCTGGCCGCAAAAGGACATAGACATGACCTCTGACGGATGGCCTTCCGCGGCGGCAAGATTTGCAAGACGTCCTTCACCGATTAGATAAATGAATTTTTTCTTCCCGCGGTTCATAAGAGTGTATTCCTCAAAATACGGTCGCATGAGCCTGCGACGTGAAGCCATTTTCCTGAGTCCGCCGACATCAATTTCAATGTCAAAATGTCCGGAATTGGCTAAAATAACGCCATTTTTCATAACCTTAAAATGTTCCGGGCGGATAACGTCGCAATCGCCGGTAACCGTAATAAAAATGTCGCCCTGGGGCGCGGCTTTTGCCATCG
>Ga0315275_10007272_pt1 | contig 10684 bp, 12 predicted proteins | sample YL17G03_0_MG_FD_205557 | JGI IMG/M metagenome (GOLD analysis project Ga0315275, IMG submission 205557) | Sediment microbial communities from Yellowstone Lake, YNP, Wyoming, USA - YL17G03_0 | ecosystem: Environmental > Aquatic > Freshwater > Lake > Sediment | place: USA: Wyoming | collected...
AGCAGAAGAAAAGATACCTTCCGGATATTGCCAAAGGGAAAAGACTCGCTGCTTTCGGATTGACAGAACCGGACGCCGGAAGCGATGCGGGCGCGATCCGGACGACGGCAACCCGCAAAGGGGATGGCTATGTCTTGAATGGAACGAAACAGTGGATCACCAATGGAGGAGAAGCGGAGATCTACTCCATCATCGCCATGACCGATCGAAGCAAGGGACCCCGCGGAGCCAGTGCCCTCATTCTGGAGAAAGGAACGCCGGGTTTTGAATTTGGGAAAAAAGAAAAGAAGATGGGAATCCGTGCCTCTACAACGCGGGAACTCATTTTCCAGGATTGCTTTGTTCCGAAAGAGAATCTTCTCAACAAAGAAGGGATGGGGTTCATTATTACGATGAGGACGTTTGACAAGACCCGTCCTGGCGTGGGGGCCCAAGGGGTTGGACTGGCTCAAGGAGCTCTCGACGAAGCGGTTCGGTATGCAAGAGAGAGGGAACAGTTTGGCAAGAAGATCATCAGCTTTCAAGCCATTCAACATATCCTGGCAGATATGGCCACGCAGGTGGAGGCAGCAAGGGCATTGATCTATTCTGTCGCTCGATACATAGATCAAGACCCCAATGCCAGAGAGATCTCAAAAGTCTCAGGGATGGCCAAGGTCTTCGCAAGCGATGTGGCCATGAAAGTGACGACGGATGCCGTTCAGGTCTTTGGCGGCTATGGGTACATGAGAGAGTACCCTGTAGAGAAAATGATGCGTGACGCCAAGATCCTCCAAATTTACGAGGGCACAAATCAGATCCAGAGAAACATCATCGGTCAGGAATTGATTAAGGAGTCTGCGGGAAGAAAGAAGTGAAGCTTCCCGCCACACGGCGGGGCTTCCGGGAGATGTAAACAGGATTACACGGTCGGCTTCCCTCCCCACCCCTGCCTACCGGCAGGAAGGTGGGGCATCCAGCCGACTTGCCCGCGAGGATAATTTGACGGGTATGAAGAAGACAGCCTTCATCTTTCCAGGGCAAGGATCTCAACATATTGGAATGGGAAAAGAATTCTACGACAATTTTCCCATGGCAAGACAGGTATTTGAAGAGGCGAATGACGCTCTCCATTTCTCGATTTCGTCGCTTTGCTTTAGCGGTCCTGCGGACGCCTTGAAACTCACCGAAAATACGCAGCCCGCGATTCTGACGGCGAGTGTGGCCGCCCTTCGGGTTTTGCAAAGCGAAAACGGGATTGCACCGGAGATGACCGCGGGTCATTCTCTGGGAGAGTACAGTGCCTTGGTCGTTTCTGGAGGCTTTACATTTGCCGCTGCGGTTCAGATTGTGCGGCTCCGTGGAAAGTTCATGCAGGAGGCGGTTCCTGTGGGAGAAGGAGCCATGGCCGCGGTCCTCGGGATGGAGAGGGAAGAGATTGAAAAACTGTGCGAAGACGCCTCAGAGGGAGACGTACTTTCTCCTGCGAATTTCAACTGTCCGGGTCAGATCGTCATTGCTGGCCATGCGAAGGCGGTTCAAAGGGCCATCGACCAGGTGGAGGCAAAAGGCAAGAGGGCGCTCCTTCTTCCTGTGAGTGCCCCGTTCCATTCTCCCTTAATGAAACCCGCCGGGGTCCGGTTAGAAAAAGAGCTCGACCAGATCGCGGTAGATGATCTGAAGATCCCGGTCGTAACGAACGTGGAGGCTGAACCGAATGCGTCAAAAGACCGGGTGAAGGGTTTGCTCGTAACTCAAGTGTCCCATCCGGTCCGGTGGGAGGAGTCGATACGGAGGATGATCCGCGAGGGGATCGAGCGTGTGTTCGAAATTGGACCTGGAAAAGTCCTCACAGGGCTCATGAAGCGGATCGACAGTAACGTGGAAGCAAAGAACCTGGAAGACATCCAGGGACTGAAAAGGCTTAATTTGGTAAAGAACTGAACTGTGGCCATAGTGGTGCACCACACATATATCGCTATCCTTGGAAAAACGCTTGAGTCAATTGATAGCCGCCCGGAGGATTATCAAACACAGTTCTATTTTAGAGGTACACCCCAAGCAGGGAGAAACGAATGGAATTGAAAGAAAAGGTGGCATTGGTGACTGGAGCGGCCCAGGGGATTGGGAAAGCCGTGGCCCTTATGCTGGCTCGCCATGGGGCGGACGTCGTCGTCGCCGATGTCAATTTGGAGAAGGCCGAAGAAACGGCCAGAGAAGTGGAAGCCATCGGCCGTGGGGCGATGGCTGTCAAAGTGGATGTCACTCGGCTGAGTGACGTAGAGCAGATGGTAGAGTCTACGCTTGGGCGATTTGGAAAAATCGATATTCTGATTAACAATGCAGGAATCGCTCGAGACAAACTGATCCTTCGCATGACCGAGGAGGACTGGGACGCAGTCCTGGATGTCAATCTGAAGGGCACGTTTAATTGCACGAAAGCCGTCATCAAATATATGTCGAAACAGCGAAGCGGAAAGATCGTGAACATTGCCTCTGTGGTGGGGGAAATGGGAAATGCTGGCCAGGCAAACTACTCTGCCTCAAAGGCTGGAGTCATCGGGCTAACCAAGACGATCGCCCGAGAATTTGCCCAGAGAGGCATTAACGTGAATGCCATTGCACCGGGCTATATTCAGACGCCGATGACGGATGTTCTTCCGGATAAAACCAAGGAAGAACTCAAACGGATGATCCCGATGGAGCGTTTGGGGCAACCAGAGGATGTCGCTCATGCCGTCTTTTTTCTCGTAAGTGAAGCGTCGAGTTATATTACTGGGCAGGTTCTGAATGTGAACGGCGGTATTTACATGTAGAAACGCGTATACAAGAATGGGACACAAAAACTAACAGGAGGTAATTACATGTCCACCGACAAGAGGGTAAAGGAGATCATTGTGGAGCAGTTGGGTGTCAATGAGAGCGAGGTGAACCCGGAGGCGAAGTTTGTGGATGACCTGGGGGCGGATTCTCTCGACCTCGTCGAACTCGTCATGGCCTTGGAAGAGGAATACAACATGGAGATCACGGACGAGGATGCCGAGAAGATCCAGACCGTCGGCGATGCCATCGAATACATCAAGAGCCATACGTCCCAATAAGCGTCTCTCTCACTTGCTTTATGGAGGTGCGGTGTTTTGAGAAGAAGGGTGGTTGTGACAGGCGTGGGCTTAGTCATCCCCACAGGGATTGGGGTTCCAGAAGCTTGGAAGAATGCCTGTGAGGGAAAATCGGGGATTGGACCTTTGACACGGTTCGATGCCAAAGACTTCGAGACGCGCATCGCTGGAGAGGTGAAGGGGTTCACGCCAGAAAAATACATCCAAAAGAAAGAGATCAAGAAGATGGATCTCTTCGTCCAGTATGCTCTGGCCGCCACAAAAGAGGCGATGGAAGACGCCCAACTTAAGATTACTTCTGAGAACAGCGAACAAGTCGGTGTCATTGTCGGTACGGGGTTGGGTGGACTCCCGACGCTTGAGGAGACCCACAAGGTTCTTCTCGAGAAAGGCCCAAGCCGCATCACTCCCTTCTTTATTCCAAAGCTCATCGCCAACATGGCCTCTGGGCAGATCGCCATTCAATATGGGGCCAAGGGACCCAATACGTGTCTGGTGACGGCCTGCGCCACAGGAGCCCACTGCATCGGGGATGCGTTCCGGGCCATTCAGTACGGAGACGCGGAAGCGATCATCGCAGGGGGAACAGAGGCAAATATCACGCCCCTCACGATCGGCGGGTTCAATGCCATGAAGGCCCTTTCAACGCGAAATGACGAACCAGAAAAGGCCTCCCGTCCTTTCGAAAAGAATCGCACGGGTTTCGTGGTGTCAGAGGGGGCGGGAATCCTCATCCTGGAGGAGCTGGAGTTTGCACGTAAACGGGGAGCCAAAATCTACGGCGAAGTGGTGGGGTACGGCTATACGGGCGATGCCTACCACATTGCGGCACCGAGTCCGGATGGGGACGGGGCGATTCGCTGCATGCGCATGGCCATCCGAGATGCGAGGATCAGACCTGAGGACATTGACACCATCAATGCTCATGGAACGTCCACCGTTCTCAATGACGCCACAGAGACGGTAGCGATCAAGGCCGTCCTTGGAGACTACGCTAAGAAAATTCCTATCAGTGCGACGAAATCAATGACCGGCCATCTCCTCGGTGCGGCGGGGAGCACCGAAGCGATCTTTACACTTCTTTCCATCCGTGACGGGATCCTGCCTCCTACCATCAACTACGAGGAACCTGATCCAGAGTGTGACCTTGATTACGTTCCTAATGTGGCTAGAAAGAGTGCAATTCGAATAGCGATGTCCAATGCCTTTGGCTTCGGCGGAACGAACGCCACTCTGATCTTCCAGAAGTTTACAGGATAAGACCATGAAGATTGGTTTGGCTTGTGATCATGCAGGATTCGAACTCAAACAGGAGATCAAAACCCTTCTCCCGTCTCTTGGGTTTGAACCCGTGGACTTCGGAACGTTCAATGAGGAGTCCGTGGACTATCCAGATTATGGAGTCCTGGTCGCCGAGAAGGTATCGAAGGGAGAGCTTGAGCGAGGGATTCTCATCTGCGGGACGGGTATTGGGATGTCGATCGTGGCGAACAAATTTCCTCGGGTGAGGGCCGCGTTGGTTCACGATCTCTATTCCTCCCGATGCAGCCGCGAACACAACGACGCCAATATCCTTGTGATCGGCGGTCGCGTTGTCGGGAAAGACCTCGCAAAAGAGATTGTGAAGGTGTGGCTTACCACTCCCTTTGCCGGAGGAAGACACCAGAGGCGCGTCGATAAGATCGAGGTGCTTGAAAAAGATAAGTGTCAGTGAGGATTGTGACATGCTTGCTGGAAGGCAACTCTTTTGGCTTGTCCTTGAACCCACAGAGGTTTGATCCACTCTCGGAATGGCCTGCCACCGAAAATGAAAAAGAAGAAAGAAGAGACGACACATCCTGCCAGCAGGAGATCACGGCCTTCGATGCGCCATCGTATGGCCGGCCTGTCTCCACGCGGGTCGGGAGGGGTCGACCGACACGGCCACTTGAGTGAAACACACCTGCCTGCGGTAGGCAGGGGGTTGGTCGGGAGACTGCACTCAAGGCCGAGCTGGGAGGAGTATTTTATGGATATTACCCAACTGGTGGCTAAACGTTCGACGTGTCTCCGGAGACAGGTGGGCGCCCTTCTCGTCAAAGACAAGAAGATCTTGGCCACGGGTTACAATGGGGCTCCCGCTCGATTGGAACACTGCCTCGAAATCGGTTGCCTTCGTGAGCAACAGTCCGTCCCCTCGGGTGAACGACATGAACTCTGCCGTGGTCTTCACGGAGAACAGAACGCCATCATTCAAGCCGCTTATCATGGAGTGGCGATCCGAGGAGCCACACTCTATTGCACGAACCACCCCTGCGTCATCTGCTCAAAGATGCTCATCAATGCTGGCATCGAAAGAATCGTCTATGAAGAGGGCTATGCCGATGACCTGGCCGGGAAAATGCTCAAAGAATCCGGGATCAAGGTGGAACGATTCAAGCGAAGGGTGTCAGCAACTCTCTTCCCTCGACAGACGAAATTGGAGCAAAGATGAAATGTCCATTCTGCAGTCACACCAAGAGCAAAGTGGTTGACTCCCGCATTAACAAAGACAAAGACACGATTCGTCGGAGGCGGGAGTGTCTGAGTTGTCAAAAACGGTTCACGACGAGTGAGAGGCCTGAGGACGACCTCCCTCTCGTTGTGAAAAAGGATGGGAGAAGAGAGCCTTTCAACCGACTAAAGATTTTGAATGGATTGAGGAAGGCTTGCGAGAAAAGGCCGATCAGCATCAATCAAATCGAGAAAATTGTCAGCCGCCTCGAACTCCAGTTCCAGGAAAGAGGTGAGCGCGAGGTGAAGAGCACAGAAGTGGGTGAGAAGGTGATGGAAGAACTCCACCAATTGGATGGTGTTGCCTATGTTCGGTTTGCCTCCGTCTATCGCGAGTTCCGAGACATCCAGGAGTTTATGGATGAGCTGAAGGAACTTCTCGAAACCAAGGAAGAATCGAGAAAGAAGTAGTCCATGAATGACCAGCACTGGATGAAGCGGGCTCTCCGGTTGGCCGAGAAGGGAAGGGGAAGGACTTCCCCCAATCCGATGGTGGGGGCTGTGCTTGTCAAGGACGGGAAGCTTGTTGCAGAGGGTTTCCACGCCAAAGCAGGAGCGGCCCATGCCGAGGTCGTGGCGATTGAGCGAGCTGGAGATGAGGCCGCAAACTCCACGCTCTACCTGAATCTTGAGCCTTGCACCCATGTTGGGAAGACCCCTCCCTGTGCTCCTCTGGTAGTCCAAGCAGGAATCAAACGGGCCGTCATCGGGATGAAGGATCCCAATCCTCTGGTGCAAGGAAGAGGAGTCGAAATCCTCCAACACTCTGGAATCGAAGTCACCCTCGGAGTCCTTGAGGAGGAGTGCCTGAGGCTGAATGAAGCTTTCTCCAAGTACATTAAGAATAAGGAACCTTTCGTTATCTTAAAAGTGGCGACGACCTTAGACGGCCGGATTGCGACGAGGGAGGGTGAATCAGAATGGATTTCTAACGAAGACTCAAGACGTCTCGTCTATCGGCTTCGCGATGGGGTGGATGGGGTTATCGTTGGCATTGGGACGGTTCTGAAAGACGACCCGCGCCTGACCGCCAGAATCCCCAAAGGGAAAGACCCCTACCGTGTCATCTTGGATAGTTCTTTAAGAATCCCGGAGGACGCCCAAGTTCTTCATGAACCCTTCTCCAAGACGATCATCGCTGCCACAGAAAAGGTTCCCGTGGACAAGATAGAACGCCTCCACAAGCGAGGAATCCATGTCCTGCAGCTCGATTCTGATAGAGGGAGAGTTAACCTTGTCTCTCTCCTTCGACATCTGGGAGAGATGGGAATGATGAGCCTCCTTGTGGAGGGAGGAAGCCAAGTCAACGGGTCATTTTTGGATCAGGGTCTTATAGATAAAGTACTGTTTTTCTTAGGGCCGAAACTCCTTGGTGATCCCCAGGCTTTGGGAATTTTCGGAGGGAAAGGGTCCGGTGACCTCCAACGAGCTGTATCCCTACGGGATCTTCGGACGAAGAAGATCGGGGGAGATCTTCTCATCGAGGGTTATGTCGTAAAGGACGTAGGCTAATGTTCACTGGAATCGTAGAGGATAAAGGGAAAATCCTGAGAGTGGATGTGAGAGGTGAGGGAAGAAGACTGATTCTCAGGGTTCCACCTCATTTGACAGACCTGCAACTGGGTGATAGTATTAATGTTAACGGTGCCTGTCTGACTGTTGTTGAAAAGACAGGAGACAGCGTTGCTGTCGATGTCTCCTCGGAAACCGTTGAAAAGACAACGTTTCGGGAGATGAGAGAAGGGGACGAGGTCAACCTTGAGCTAGCGATGAAGCTCTCTGACCGACTTGGAGGTCACATCGTGACCGGACACGTGGACGCTGTGGGGACCCTCGTGGAGCGGCGGAACGAGCGGGAATTCGTTCATCTCAGGATTCAAGTTCCAAAGTCTGTGTCAAGATACGTCGTCCCCAAGGGCTCCATTGCCGTTGACGGAATCAGCCTCACCGTGAATGTGTGTGACGGGGATGAAATTCAAATGACTGTCATTCCCTATACTCTTGAGAAAACGACCCTCATCAATAAGAGGGTGGGAGATCGGGTCAATCTGGAGGCAGATGTCCTTGGGAAGTATGTCGAAAAATTGATGGAAGGACGAGAATCGGGAAAAGTCACTGTGTCTTTTCTGCGTGAGCACGGGTTTATTGAGGAGGAATGAAGCTCCTCGCCACCCGTTAAGACGGGGCAGGCACAGGGCGGGGCTTCCGGGAAATGGTCATGCGATTGCAGGGTCGGCTTCCTTCCCCGAGGGGTATCCAGCCGACTCGCCCGCAAGGGGGTCTTTCATGTTGAGTAGAACCGAAGAGGCCTTGGAAGACATCCGCCAGGGAAAGATGGTCATCCTGGTTGATGACGAGGACCGAGAAAACGAGGGCGACCTGACGATGTCCGCCGAGAAAGTAACACCCGAGGCAATCAACTTTATGGCCAAACACGGGAGAGGATTGATCTGTCTCTCCCTGACGGAGGAGAGGCTCAACGAGCTGCGCCTCCCCATGATGGTTTCAGACAACACCTCCCGGTTTCAAACGGCGTTCACCATTTCCGTTGACGCTAAAAAGGGTGTCACCACAGGAATCTCTGCAGCCGACCGCGCTACCACCATCCTCACGGCCATGGACGATCAGACCCAGACGGAGGATCTGGTCAGCCCGGGTCACATTTTTCCTCTGAGAGCGAAAAAGGGAGGGGTTCTAGTGCGGACAGGACAGACGGAGGGGTCTGTTGATCTGGCGAGGCTCGCAGGACTCAAACCTGCTGGGGTCATCTGTGAAATTATGAACGAAAATGGCACGATGGCCAGAATGCCTGACCTAGAACTCTTTGCTAAACAACACGGCCTGAGGGTTCTCACGATTGCGGAACTGATCAAATATCGCATGAGCAAAGAATCTTTGGTTCGGCGCATCGCCACGGCAAAGCTTCCGACGAAGTACGGCGGAACGTTTACGGCGATCGCCTACGAGAATGACATCGATCCCTATCACCACCTGGCCCTTGTGAAGGGAGAGATCGGCCCCCACGATGTTGTTCTGGTCAGAGTTCACTCCCAATGTCTCACAGGAGACGTGTTTGGTTCGAAGCGATGCGACTGCGAGGAACAACTCCATACGGCCATGGCCATGGTGGGAAAAGAGGGGAAAGGCGTCATTGTTTACATGAGACAGGAGGGAAGGGGAATTGGTCTCGTCAACAAACTGCGAGCTTACACCCTTCAAGACGAGGGTAAGGACACGGTCGAGGCCAATGAGGCCTTGGGCTTCAAAGCAGACATGCGGGAGTATGGCATCGGAGCCCAAATCCTCGCGGACGTGGGTCTTCACAAGATCCGTTTGATGACGAATAATCCTCGGAAGATCATAGGTCTTGAAGGATACGGCATTGAGGTGACTGAGAGAGTTCCGATCGAGACGAGACCTAATAAGGAGAACCTTGAATACCTGAAGACCAAGGCCAAGAAGATGGGACATCTGCTTTCCATTCCTTCATCGGATCAAGAGAGCTAAAGGGGGCCTTCCAAAGCGTCACGACGAAGAAGATCAGGGTGGGATCGTCTGGGTCGAAAGGAGAAGAAAGATGGTAAAGAAACTCGAAGGCAAGTTGACGGCGAAAGGGCTTAAGTTCGGGATCGTCGTGAGTCGGTTCAATAACTTTATCAGTGAAAGACTCCTGGAAGGAACGATGGATGCGATTCGGAGAAATGGAGCGAATGAGGACGATTGCACCGTCGCCATGGTTCCTGGCGCCTTTGAGATTCCGCTGATTGCCAAGAAAATGGCAAAAAGTGGCCGCTACGATGCCGTCATCTGTCTCGGATGTGTCATCCGTGGAGCGACCCCCCATTACGCATACATCGCTGCGGAGGTGACGAAGGGTATTGCGATGACGAGCCTTGAACAGGAAGTTCCTGTCTCGTACGGAGTTCTGGTCACGGATACGATCGAACAAGCCATTGAGAGGGCCGGGACAAAGGTAGGGAATAAAGGGTTCGATGCGGCCATGTCTGCCATCGAAATGGCCAATCTCTTGAAGGAGATGGGCAAAGGATAAAAGGACCTTTGAGTACGAGGAGGAAATCGAGGGAATTAGCCCTCCAGGCCCTCTATCAGTGGAACATTACGAGACAGGACCCCTTTCTCATTCTTGACCAGCAGAAGGTCAACTTCTCGCCGGCAGATGAAGAAGATGAATTTGCACAACAGATCATTGTTGGGGTCCTCGAACACTATAACCACATTGACGAATTGATTGAAAAGTTTTCAGAACACTGGCGCCTTGATCGGATCTCGATCATCGATCGCAATATTCTTCGAATGGCTATCTTCGAACTCCTCTTTCGTGAGGACATCCCTCCCAGAGTTACCCTGAATGAAGCCATCGATCTCGGGAAACGCTTCGGATCTGAAGATTCAAGCGCGTTCATCAACGGGATTCTTGACCGCATCCAAAAAGAGGTGATCCATAAACCGAATTGAACGTGATCCTTCCGTCGTTCGGTATTCTAACTTGATGATTGAGGGTTTTACCCGAACCCGGAATTCTGGACTCCGGACGGGAAGTTCCTCGCCCATCCCGTTAAGACGATACAGGCACGGCAGGGGCTTCCGGGAGATGTAACCGCGATTACAGGATCGGCCTTGACTCCACTTCGGGAGTCCGTTACCGCCGTCCCCGCCATCCCGTTAAGACGGGACAGGCAGGGCGGGGCATCCAGCCGACTTGCCCGTGAAGGTTCCATGGACATTATTCTCTCGAACGATAGCATTGATGTTCAAGAATGTGACGTCATAGCAACTGGATTTTTCCTGGACGAGAGACCCTTGCGGGGAGCATCCGGTTGGATTGACTGGAGATTGAACGGAAGGCTCTCTCGTTTCATTCAAGCGAAGAGACTCACCGGGGAATGGAAAGAGACGATCCTTGTTCCTTCTGAAGGAAGGATCGTGGCTCCGTTGATTCTTTTGATCGGTTTGGGAAGGGTCAAGGAGTATGGTCCCCTCCGGTTGAGAGAACTGTCGGCCCATCTCATCATGACACTCCAGGGCATTCAAGT
>Ga0315275_10007273_pt1 | contig 10683 bp, 10 predicted proteins | sample YL17G03_0_MG_FD_205557 | JGI IMG/M metagenome (GOLD analysis project Ga0315275, IMG submission 205557) | Sediment microbial communities from Yellowstone Lake, YNP, Wyoming, USA - YL17G03_0 | ecosystem: Environmental > Aquatic > Freshwater > Lake > Sediment | place: USA: Wyoming | collected...
TGCTTCCAGACGACCCGCTGCTCGTCGACGAGCGTCTGGAGCTCGCGCGCAAGCAACAACGCATAGTACGCGCGCTTCACCGACGCTTCGATCGAGAGGCGGACGCGCGTCACCGACGGCTCGAGCTGACGGACCTCTGCGGTCGCCAACTTGGCGCGCAAGTCCCGCTTGCCCGAATACGGCAGTTCCTGGCTCACCATGAAGCCGAGCGTGGTCATCGGCATGCTGCCGAGGCTCGGGACCCACCCGTCGTTCGTGAAGGTTGTCGACACCATCGGATTCGGATAGGCGCGCGCCTGTTCGACTCGAGTCCCCGCCGCCGCAATCGTCGAGTGCGCAGCCTGAATGCCGGGATGCCGAGCCAGCGCTTCCTCGATCAGCATCTGCAACACGGGGTCGTCGGACGGCGCACTCGGAGGCGGCTGTGCGGCGACGGCACCACCAGCCCCCAGCCACGCACTGACCACAACGGCCCCGACACGCCTCCATCGAAATACCGACAACATTTCAATCCTCCACGGGGCCTGAGCGATCGCACATCACGCTGTCTGCAAGGGACGTGCGCGGTTTCCGGCACCGCCCCATCGACTCGCAGAGACGTTCAAAGCAAGGAGCATGCCGTAGGTCCGCCGCGCTCAGACACGCGTCGCGGGCCGGTTTTGGCGCGGCGTTGAAGGGGGCGTCGATCGGTAATGGAAAGGGCCGTTCTTCACTGGCTATCTTCCCACACCCACGGCAGGTTGGCTGTGCGAAACCAGACAGCTTAGCGGTATTCCACGACGCGAGCCATCCCGGCTTCCATGTGGTAGAGGTGGTGGCAGTGCAGGAACCATCTCCCGGGATTGTCCATGTGGGCGTCGAATTCGACGGTGGAGCCCATGGGTTCGACCAGCACCGTGTCCTTCAGAGGGGCGTAGCTGTCACCGCCCGCCGTGCCACGCACACGAAAGAAGTGCCCATGGAGGTGAATCGGGTGGCGCATCATCGTCCCGTTCGTGATGGCGAACCGGATGTGCTCCCCTTCTGCCACGGAAATGGGATCGGCGTTGGGATACGCCTGACCGTTGATCGTCCACACGTAGCTGCCCATCATCGCCTGGCCGAGCTGCAGACGTACGACGCGGTTTGGGATGTCCACGGTCTCGCGAACGGTCAGGGCGGCGAGATCCTGCAGTCGCAACGTGCGCCCGCGGAGGAGCGTCGACGGCCAGACTGTCGGAGCGACGAGCCGGTCGGAGTAGCCGTCGTAGACGAAAGGCACGACGACGCCAGGCACACTGCTGTCCAACGGACCCACGAGGAGCGGGTACGTCCCGGGTGAATCCGCGCTGACCACCACGTCGTAGCGTTCGCCCATGCCAATAGGCAGGGTGTCCACGGTCACGGGTTGGATCGGTTGCCCGTCCGAATGTGTCACGAGGAGCCGGTGGCTCGGCAGTCCGACGCGGAACGTCGTCGAACTGGCGCTGTTGATCAGCCGGACCCGCACCCGTTCTCCGCGGCGGACGCGCAGCGGCGTGGCGCCCGCGGTGAGCGCGCCATTCACGAGATAGCCGCCGGAGGCGGGGCCATCGCTGCCGCCCATCATCCCCGCCCCCATACCGCCCATCATGCCGCCACCCATGCTGCCGGCCTGGCGAAGCTGAGTGAGCGCGGCCTCGGGCGTGGTCGTCAGCCAATCGTCGAGGACGAGGACGTACTCGCGGTCGAAGGCCGGCTCCTGGGTTGTGTCCGCCGGATCGACGACGAGAGGACCGACGAGCCCACGATCCATCTGCAGGCCGTGATGGGAGTGGTACAGGTACGTCCCGGGCGTCTGTACGGCGAACTCGTAACGGAACGATCCGCCGGGCGGCGCCGGTTCCTGGGTCAGCCCGGACACACCATCCATGGCATTCGGCACGGGAATCCCGTGCCAGTGAATCGTGGTGGGCTCAGGGAGTTCGTTTACCAGGCGAAGTCGGAGGCGTTCGCCCTGGCGAACGCGAATCAGCGGACCTGGGACCTGACCGTCGTACGTCCACGTCCTCCACGTCCGACCGGGAGCGACGGTCACGTCCGCATCGCGCGCCGTGAGGACGAAGTCTCTGATAGCGGGATCGAGGCTTTGCCCGTGAAGTGCCAATCGGGCGGACCCGACGAAGGCACTCGAGGCCAGGACCTGGCGAAGAAAGTCGCGACGAGAGCTGACGAGCATGCGGTATCTCCCCGATAAGGCAGCGTGGTTCACATCGTCCACAGCAAACGACGTGCCGATGACCGCCTTCAACCAGAAGGCGATCTGGCGGAGCGAATCGCCGGGATGGCTCCATCGCATGACTGGGAAGGTGTCTGAAATCAGACGCCGTCGGCCCGCTACTGCTTGAGAAGCAGCACCGGTCCTCCGATTAGTCTGCAAATCTCTGGGATTGGCGTCGAAATGCGAGCGCCCGCGCGGAGGCACGTCATTTGCTTTGTTTTGCGGCGGCGACCCACACGATCTCAGCGGACGTCTCTATGGGAGGTGCGTGTTGTCCAGCAACGGTGGGTGACGGATGCGACTCCTGCTCAAACTGATCGTCTTCGCATTGGCCGCAGCCGGGTTGGTCGCGCTGGCGGCGGCTGTCGTGCTCGTGCCCGGCGGAATCAGCGCGCGTCCGGACCCCGGCAGGATTGAGGCGTCCGTCGCCGGACGGCTTCGCGCCTTTGCGATTCCTCAAGCGGCGCACGCCCGCGCGAACCCGGTGCCCGTCAGCGACGAGCTGATCCGCTACGGCATGGCGCACTTCGCGGATCACTGCGCTGGCTGTCACGCGAACGATGGCAGCGGGAGTACGGAGTTGGGGCGCGGGCTGTATCCCCGCGCACCCGACATGCGGCAGCCAGCCACGCAGGGGCTGTCCGACGGAGACCTGTTCTACATCATCGAGAACGGCGTGCGCTTCACCGGCATGCCCGCCTGGGGCACCGGTGCTCCGGACAGTGAGGCCGCCACGTGGCATCTGGTGCACTTCATTCGCCGGCTGCCGAAGCTGACTGACCACGAAATGGCCCGCATGCGCGAGCTGAATCCAAAGAGCGCCGAAGAATGGCGCGCCGAAGAAGAGGCGCGTCGATTTCTGGAACCCGACCGAGCGGTGAAGCCGGCTGAGCCGGCGCACAGGCATACAGGAGGACGACAGTGAAGCGATGGATCGTTGCAGTCGTAATCGCCCTGATGGGCGCCCCGGTGGCCATCTCGCTCGCGCACGAGGGCCACGAGCATCGCATCATGGGCAACGTCTCCATGCGGCATGAATTCCATCTGGAGGTGAAGGCCACCGACGGCAAGACGACGGTCTTGACGCTGACGGACAAGACGAAGGTGCGGAGGGGGGACGCGGTCGTCATGCTCGACAGCATCAAGCCAGGCGAGCGGGTCGTGGTGACGGCCGTCGAGACGAAGGGCAAGGACGGTAAGCCCGTCATGGTCGCAACCGACGTCCGCCTGGCCGCCAGCGCGGGTACGGGGAAATAGGTCCGCAGCCTCGGCAGGACTGTGCGCTATTGGACAGCGCCGCCATCGCGCCTTTGCCGATGATCAACGGAAGGGAGACAACCATAACCACTGACGGTGTCTGCCAGCGGCGGGCATGCCCTGGACAGAGCCCCCTCATGAACAAGAACGCCAACACAATCGTCGTCGTCGTCGGAACGGTCGTCGTTGTCTTGCTGCTCGTGCTGGTCTTCGGCGGCGGCACGATGATGAACGGCGGCATGATGAACTTGTGGAGGTAGCCGCCGGCCCGGCGAGCTTCACCGTGCCCCCAACCCCATCGATGCTGACGCCAGTCGCGGATTCCGTCGAATACACCTGCCCGATGCATCCGGAGGTGCGCCAGTCTGGACCCGGGACTTGCCCGAAGTGCGGCATGGCGCTCGAGCCCGTCGCGACCGCGGCGCCGGAGGAGGCCGCCGAGAATCGCGAACTGGCAGACATGACCGGACGCTTCTGGATGAGCACGTTGCTCACCGTGCCGTTGGTCCTGATGGCAATGGCACACGATCTTCCCGGACACCTGCTGGAACACGTGGCGTCTCCGGCCACACGTCGGTGGCTGGAACCGGCCTTGGCAACACCGGTCGTGCTGTGAGGCGGCTGGCCGTTCTTCGTACGCGCGTGGCAGTCGCTGGTCCTCCGCAGCCTGAACATGTTCACGCTCATCGGCCTGGGCGTGTCCGTGGCGCTGGGTAATCTCGCGTTGTTGCAGCAGCTGAACATCGATCCTGGTCCGTTGGCGGCGCACGCCGAGACCCTGCGTGCCGACGGACAGACGGTGATGTTCGTGGCGATCGACGCGCAGCCGGCGGGGCTGCTCGCCGTTGCCGATCCGATCAAGTCCACGACGGTCGAGGCGATCCGACAACTGCACGCCGAGGGTCTGAAGATCGTGATGCTCACCGGCGACAACCGCACGACCGCGGAGGCGGTGGCCCGCCGGCTCGGCATCGACGATGTCGTGGCGGATGTACTCCCGGACCAGAAGGCGGATGCGGTTAAGCGGCTCCAGGCAGACGGCCGGTTCGTCGCAATGGCGGGCGACGGTATTAACGACGCGCCGGCCCTCGCGCAGGCGCAGGTCGGCATCGCGATGGGCACGGGCACGGACGTGGCCATGGAGAGTGCCGGCGTGACGCTCGTGAAGGGCGACTTGACCGGCATCGTTCGGGCCCGACGACTGAGCCGGGCGACGATGGCCAACATCAAGCAGAACCTGTTCTTCGCGTTCGTCTACAACGCGCTGGGGGTTCCGCTGGCGGCCGGCGTGCTCTATCCCTCCCTGGAGCTGCTGCTGAGCCCCATGATCGCCGCAGCGGCGATGAGTGTCAGTTCGGTGTCGGTGATTGCGAACGCCTTGCGGCTTCGACGCGCGCGGATGTGATGACGGTCGTCACGGCCTATTCGACTCGGAGGAGAGCCGCGTGACGTCCAGCGCAGCTGTGGGAACACGGGTCCGCAGCGGCATTACTCGGTGGGTTCGGATGGCACTTGGGGAGTGACGTCCAGGCCATGCGCCAGCGCATGTTTCTGCATGCGATAGATGAGGGTGCTGCGCGTGACGTCCAGATAGGCCGCGGCGCGCGTCTGGTTCCAGTCGTGCTTCTCGAGCGCCGCTCGGATGAGGTCGCACTCGACGGCATCCAGCGAAATCCTCTCGTCGGGGAGTTCGAAGCGGACGTTCCCGCAGTGCTGTGCCCGGACGTGGAAGCGCTCGGGCAAATCGTCGATCCCCAACACCCCGTCACGGTCCAGCACGAGCGCTCGCTCGACGACGTTTTCCAGTTCGCGGATGTTGCCGGGCCACGCGTGGAGGTTGAGCGTTGAGTACACCGCCTTGGCGACCGACGGCCGTGCCCGTCCCAGTCGTTCGCTGTGTTTCTCGATGAAGTGATCGACCAAGAGCGGAATGTCGTCCGCGCGTTCGCGCAACGGGGGCATCCTGATGGGAACGACGGCGAGGCGGTAGTACAGATCCTCTCTGAATCCCCCGTCCGCTACCATCTTCTCGAGATTCCGGTTGGTGGCGGCGATCACGCGCACATCGACGCGCCGCGGACGCGGGTCACCAACCTTGTCGATTTCCCGCTCCTGCAGCACGCGGAGGAGCTTGACCTGCAGCAACAGCGGGAGTTCTCCGACCTCATCCAGGAAGATGGTGCCGCCGTCTGCCAGTTCGAACTTTCCTTGCTTGTCGGCCGTGGCGCCCGTGAACGATCCGCGTCGGTGCCCGAACAGTTCGGATTCCAGCAGTGCCTCGGGTATCGCGGCGCAGTTCACGACGACGAACGGACCGCGCGCGCGCTCGCTATGCAGGTGCAGGGCCTTGGCCAGCAGCTCTTTGCCTGTGCCGCTTTCCCCTTCCAGCAGGACGGTTGTTGCACTGGGCGCCACCCTCGAGGCCATGTCGGTGACCGCGCGCATGGCGCGAGACCCGGCGACCATGTTCGCGAACGAAAATCGTTCGGCCACCATCTGGCGCAGTTGGCGGTTTTCGATCTTGAGATCGGCCAACTGGAGCGCCTTCTGGACGCTGGCCTGGAGCTGCTCCCGCGAGAAGGGCTTCGTGAGGTAGTCGACCGCTCCGAGCTTCATGGCCTCGACCGCCGACGCGATCGTGCCGTGCGCAGTCATCACGATCACCGGCAGGTCGGGCTGCATCGCCTTCAGCCGGCTCAGCAGGTCTATGCCTTCCATCTTCGGCATGCGGACGTCGGTCAACACTAGCGATACGGACGAGGACTGGAACAGCTCGAGTCCCGCTTGCCCGTCGGCCGCCGTCAGTACCGCATAGCCGTCTTCCTGCAGCCGGTATTCGGTTACACGTCTGAGGCTCTCGTCGTCGTCAATCACCAGGATCGCGCGCGTGGTCGTCATGGGCGTGCCCCTTGCGTCGGTAGGTCGCTCGAGCCCCCCGGCAGGAGCGGGAGGGCGATACGAACCACCGCGCCCCCGTCAGCCGCATTCCGGACGTCGATCTCGCCCTGATGGGCCTCGATGATCCGTTGCGAGATGGCGAGCCCGAGCCCCGTCCCGTGGGGCTTGGTCGTGAAGAATGGGTCGAAGATGTGGGCAAGATGATCCGACTGGATCCCCGGCCCCCGATCGGTCACCTCGACGATGACGTGACTGCCGCTCGGGAACGTGGTGATGCGAATCTCACTGGAGGCTGGGCTCGCTTGAATCCCGTTCAGGACGACGTTGAAGAGCACCTGCCGAATCTGTTCCTGATCCACGGCAATCTCGAACAGCGGTTCGCGATCCTCCTGCACGAGGACGACGCCAGCCCGTTCAGCTTCCGGCCGCAACAGGAGAAGCACGTGCTCGACGACGTGCTGAAGACGGTGGGACCGAAGTTCGGGCGCGTGCGGCCGAGCGTAGGTCAGGAACTCTTGAACGAGTTCGTTCAAGCGTTCGACTTCGGTCGCCGCAATCGCCGCGAATTCCGCCTCCGGCGTTCCCGGGGCGACCTTCGTCAGTACGATGTCAAGGGCGCCCTTCATTCCCGCGAGCGGATTCCGGATCTCGTGGGCGAGGCCGGCCGCAATCTGTCCGAGCGCGGCGAGGCGGTCAGCGCGGCGCAGTTGCGCGTGGGACTCGGTGAGTTCCCTGTTGGTGGTCTCCAGCGAGGCGGCGGCGCGTCGGGCCTGCTCGGTCAGCCGCCGCTGCACGTCCACCAGGAAGCCGACCAGCAAGCCGGCGCAGACGAAGATCACCAGCTCCGAGTTCTGGCTGAACGTGTACGGGGCATTATTGGCCCAGGCATGGCGAATGTGCGGGAGGTAAGCGAGCGCGGCGGCTACGGCTGTCGCGAGCCCTCCCCACACGCCGAACCAGTACGCCCCGACGATGATCGGCCCGTAGTAGAGGCGCTGATACAGCACATGGAGTCCCGCATGCTCCGGATTCGTGGTGTAGTGGAGCACTGAGATCACAGCGAGCGTGACGAACAGCCCTGCCCACTTGAGCCCCCAGGAGTTCGTTCGCTTCCACCACACCGCACCAACGCTGTTCACGGGCACCATGTATCGCAATCCTAGCACCGCAGGACTCAACTGTTTGCCTTCGCACACGCACGGCGGAGGGAGTGTCTGAAATCAGACGCCCCACTCCGATCTGTCTACGTGGGCGAAAGGATTCTCGCCGGTTTTCTAGTCAAGCATGACTTGTGCCAGTGGCACTGCAATTGCTTTCAGGAGTTGTGCGGGTGATCCGTCGCCGCCCGTTCTGGGACCGGAGACCTCGCAGCGTTGAGCTTCGTCACGGAGGGGTGACTTCGTGAATCACATCGGGTATGGGCAGATGGCTGCCTGCTCACAAGAAGGAAACTCCAAATGCGTACGTGGATTGTATCGCTGACTCTCTTGACTGCCGTTACCGCAGCCGCCTGCAGCGGATCCTCCGCGGTTACTCCCGCGAGCCCAACCCCCACATCAACCCCTACCACCACGGTGTCGGCTGTGACCGGAACGTGGTCCGGCGCTGCCTCCGATTCCAGTGGCACAACGATGGGCATGTCCATGGGTTCCGGCATGGGAATGGGGTCCGTAGGGACGATGAACTGGCAGATGACCCAGACTGGGAATGCGTTTACGGGGAACGTGACCTTTTCAGGCTTCCAGGGCGGAACCACGATGACCGTGTCTGGCACGATGAACGGGAAGTCCGGCACCTTCACGATGACCATGCCGAACGGGTCGATGCCCATGAATGGATGCAGCGGCGCGGTCACCGGCACCTTCGACATGGACGATCTCATGGTCCAGATGCATGGCGCTTACACGGGCTCGACGACGTGCAACGGCCCGTTCAACAACGGTCAGATGACGATGGCCAAAAGGTAGCATCAGGGCACGGACGCGGACGGCGGTCTCGTCGCGGGTGGCGCGATAGCAGAGCACGCCCGGAAGGTCAACGATCGCGCCCATCCAGCGGCCATCGCTCTCGTGTTCGAGATCAATCCGAGAGCTCACCGTCATCGAACCTAACGTAGCAAGGGGAACGACCGTGCGGCCTCCGGCTGCTTCCGCCGGCGGCCGCAGGTGGCGCAGGGACCCTCACCCTGCGCCTTGCGCAAGTGGAAACGGTTCCGTCTCCAATATGTCTCCACGACCGGGGAAGATCCCTGAGGACTGGCGGGGACTGCCGTGCACGAGTCGATGCCTTTAACTGCCTGAGACTCGAACCCTTAGAGCCAGAAGTCGCGCGCCATCAACCATTTAGAGAAATGCATTGTTAGGGTTCGGATCCCTCTCTCTCCGCCATTCGACTCGCCTCGCCTCCCCCTTCGCGAGCCGCCAGGCTCGCTCATGGCAGGCCAGCCCTTGGAGAATGCCCTGAGCGAGGGAGCGAAGCAACCGAGTCGAAGGGCTCCCTTCGCTCACCATCGGCTTGCCGCTCACCTCGGGTGAGCTACGGCTGGGCAAGCCAGCCACACCAGCGAAGGCTGTCTCCTGGCGTTCAGCCGAGCTTGATTCTAGCGTTCAGCCGACGCTGATTCTAGCGTTCAGCCGACGCTGATTCTTGCATTCAGCCGACCGACCGCGCTAGGATGCCCCGTGCCCAAGAGCGTCAGACCTTACCCGCGTGTCCTCGCGCCGCGGCTGCGTGAGGCGATCGCCGACACGCCAGCGGTGCTCGTCCACGGCCCGCGGCAGAGCGGGAAGACCACGCTCGCGCGTATGGTGGGCGAGCCCCGCGGGTATCGCTACGTCTCCTTCGACGACGATGCCGTCCTTGCCGCCGCGCGACACGACCCAGTCGGTTTCGTGGCTCGGTTGCCGGCGAAGACGATCCTGGACGAAGTCCAGCGCGTTCCGGAACTGTTCAGTGCGCTCAAAGCGGCCGTTGACCGGCGTCGGACCGCCGGCCGCTTCATCCTGACCGGATCGGCCAACGTCCTCCTCGTCCCGCGCCTGGCGGAGTCCCTCGCCGGGCGCATGGGGCTGTTACGGCTTCATCCGCTGGCGCAATGCGAGATCGCGGGCGCGCGGCCAAGGTTCATTGATGCCGTGTTCACAGGCCACTTCAGGACCGGCATGACGGAACGCCTCGGTGCTGACCTCGCTGAGCGCATCGTGGCAGGCGGGTATCCCGCGGCGCTTGTCCGTCGCAGCGCGGGTCGCCGCGGCGCGTGGTATCGCGACTACATCCAGACCCAGATCCAACGCGACGTCCGCGACCTCGCCCGGGTCCACTCGCTCGACGTGTTGCCCCGACTGCTCGCCGTGGCCGCGAGTCATACGGCCACGTTGCTCAACGTGACGGACCTGGCGGGGCCCTTCGAATTGACGCGCCAGACGATTCACGACTACGTGACCCTGCTGGAGCGGGTGTTCCTGATCGATCGCCTGCCCGCGTGGCACACGAACCACCTCGCCAGATTCGTCAAGCGTTCCAAGCTTCATATGGGTGACACCGGCGTGGCCTGCGCCCTGCTTGGAATGGACGGGCCGGCGCTCGACCGAGATCGGACCGTGATCGGGCCACTGCTCGAGACCTTCGTGCTCCAGGAACTTCGTCGCCAGGCGAGCGGGCGCCCGACGCCCGTGGACTTCTTCCACTTCCGCGATCGCGACGATTTCGAGGTGGACATCGTCATGGAACGGGGCCATGCCGCCGTTGCCGGCGTCGAGGTGAAAGCGGCGGCGACCGTGGCGGAACGTGACCTCCGCGGACTGCGTAAACTCAGGGCTGCCGCGGGCAGCCGCTTCACCGGTGGCGTGGTCCTCTATGACGGGACCGCCACCATCAAGTTCGACGACAGCCTGTACGCCGTTCCGTTGCGCTCGCTTTGGGAGGCGGCGTGAGGACGCGCTGCTGGGGCCGCGTAGCGGAATCCAACAGAGCACGATCGCCCCGGGGCGACCGTAGCCGGCGTCACGCCGGCCACGTATTCCGCGCCCTTCATCTCGAGGGTGGACGACGGCTGGCGCGCACCACGAAGGACGCGGCCTGAAGGCAAGACCCTCGAGTTCACGCGAGAACTCTCTGCGCAGGACCGCGTCCTGAAGACGATCGCCGCCTTCGCCAATACCGCCGGCGGGACACTGCTGATCGGCGTGGAAGACCGGACTCGCCATGTTCACGGCATCGGCGAGCCGCTTGACGTGGAGGAGCGACTCGCGAATCTGATGAGCGACGGGATCGCTCCGCGCCTGGTGCCG
>Ga0315275_10007274_pt1 | contig 10682 bp, 7 predicted proteins | sample YL17G03_0_MG_FD_205557 | JGI IMG/M metagenome (GOLD analysis project Ga0315275, IMG submission 205557) | Sediment microbial communities from Yellowstone Lake, YNP, Wyoming, USA - YL17G03_0 | ecosystem: Environmental > Aquatic > Freshwater > Lake > Sediment | place: USA: Wyoming | collected...
GCTCAGATGTCTCTATCGATTTCGACCGAGTCAAGCGACAGGTGATTATCTCCCAGGTGAATGAGTCTCTGGCGGTCGCTGGCGTAGATGAAGAATTCGCCCGACAGGTGTCCGAGTTCATCGATCACTATCGCCCCGCTTTAGAAGCCCTCGCCAAGTCATGATTTATCTGACGCCGGAGCAGGTTTTATTTCTACATGCCCAGTTAGTCGCTGAAACAGGTGGCAGCTATGGCGTGCGCGACTTAAGCCTGCTATTATCGGCTTTAGGAAGGCCGCAAGCGAGTTTTGATGATCAAGACCTGTATCCAGATATTTTCACCAAAGCCGCCGCTTTGATGGACTCACTGATCCGCAACCACCCCTTTGTAGATGGGAATAAGCGCACCGACATCGCCGCAGCAGCTCTGTTCCTGCGTATCAATGGATACCAATTGACTGCCGCCAATCCTGATTTAGAAAAGACCACGTTGGAAGTAGCGCGGTCAGAACATACGCTCGAGGAGATTGCGAGTTGGCTCCAGGCTTATGCAGGCGCCGTAGACCAGGAAAGCCGGCCGAATCAGCTATGACAGGTCTAAGTGGCTGCGATCCTCCTCAGCGCTTCTCCCAACCTGTAAACTTCATCCACCGTGTTGTAGTGCACCGGACCCACGCGCAGCATCCCGCCGCTTTCCTCCAGCCCCAGCCGCTCGGTCACCGCCAGGGCATAATAGTTCCCATCCCACACATAGATCCCCTCCTCAGCCAGCCGCTCCGCTAGCTGCCGCGGGTGCCAGCCTTTCAGGTTGAAGGACACGGTCGGCACGCGCTCTTCCAGCCGGCGGCGGTCGGTCAGCCCGTAAATGGTCACGCCGGGTGTCTCCTCCAACACATCCAGCACCGCCCGGCTCAGGTCGAATTCATCCGCCCGGATGGCGGACATGGCCTGCTTGAGGTACAGCCGCCGCCCGCCGAAGTTCCCCGCATACCGTTCCGCATGTTCACCGCCAAAGGTCTTTCCGGCCCATTCCAGGTACTCCACCGCACCCAGCACGCCCGCAATCCCTTCGTGGTTCTGGGTGCCAGTCTCGAATTTATCAGGCAGCTTGTTCGGCGCGGGCCGCACCTTATAGGCAAACAGCTCTTCCAACAGGTCATAGCGACCGTACAGAATGCCTTCATGCGTCCCGAAGAATTTATAGGCGGACGAGACGAGAAAATCACAGCCTGTGCGCTGAACGTCAATCGGCCCGTGGGCAGCATACTGGACCGCATCGATATACACCAACGCCCCGGCCTCATGAGCCATTTTGACGATCTTATCCACCGGATTGATCGTGCCCAATGCATTCGAGGCGTAGCCTACCGCCACCAGGCGCGGCTTGTTCTCAAGCGCTTTGTGCATCTCCTCCAGGTTCAGCGTGCCGTTTTCGGGGTGGAAGTCCACCCAGCGCACGCTGCAGCCGCGCTCCTGCGCAGCCAACACCCAGGGGGTGCTGTTTGCATCGTGATCCAGGCGTGTGACCACGATCTCATCTCCCGCATTCCAGGTCCGCGCCAGCGAGCGGCTGATGTGCAGCGTTAGCGTGGTCATGTTGGCACCAAAAACGATCTCCTCCGGCCGGCTGGCGTTGTAAAAATCGGCCATCGCTGCGTGCGCTTCTTCCAGCACCGCATCCGACTGCTGGCTGGTCGCGAAGGCCCCGCCGTGGTTGGCATTGCACTGCACCAGGTAGGCCGCCACGCGGTCGAGAGAAGCCTGGGCGATCTGCGTGCCGCCCGGGTTATCGAAAAAAATGACGGGCGAGGGCTTTGCAGCTTCGCTGCGCAGCGCAGGGAACTGGTTTCGGATCAGGGTCAGATCAAGGGTCATGCTTGGGTATCTCCTCACTTATCAAAAAAGACTCGCATCGCTGCGATCTTCAGCTATTTTCCGGAAGCTGGCAAACGGACAGGCAGCCAGTTGCTCCCCCCATCGACAGTCTTCCATAAAGTTGAGACCTGGCGGCAGGCAAACTCCAGGCTGGCCTTCTCTCCCTGACAGTCGCCCTCCACCGTCACCGCCCAACCCCCCTGAGCGGAGGGAAAGGCCAACCGGTCGACCTGCCCGGGCAGGTTGGCTGCCAGCAGCTTGCCGGGATCCAATTGGCTGCCAGCCGGCATACTAACGGAATTCGAGTCTGCAGGCTGCCAGGTCAGGCCGCCATCCGCTGTGGTGTAAAATTCATCCCCGGCTGCGCCACCCGCCGTCCAACCCGAAAGCGGGCTGTCGAAAAAGACAGGCTCTCCGATCGGCAGGTCATGCGCTGTCCACGTTTTCCCGCCGTCCTCCGTCTTGAGCATCACGCCCCGGCTGAACAGAACGCTCGTCATCAGCCGGTAAGTCACCCAACCGTTAGCTGCATCCAGGAATGTAACTTGCCGCGGCTGCCATTCGCCCGGTGGCAGCGGTAGGGACTGCCCCAGCCAGGTCTGGCCTCCATCCGTCGTATGGTAGGCTCGGTATTCATCGGGTCTGGCTGGGAAGGGCAAAGCCCAACCTTCATCCACATGGATAAAGAAAGCTGTGGCCAGAGAAACCCTGGCATTCTCTTGTGGTGTCTGATCCTGCCAAGTACTGCCGCCGTCATCCGTCCAGAGCAGGCGGCCTCCAGCCAGGGTCCAGCCCTGGTCTGCAGAAAGCCAACCCATATCCTGGATCAAGGGCTGGCTTGGCAATCCAGCCGCCGGCCTCGCAGCTGCCAGAGTTACCCCCGGTATAGCGACTTCGCCATCCGCGATATTGCTATCGATCGTATTGGACTGGCTCCCCCAAACTTCCTTATGCCCGCCGGCGTACTGGCGGATGCGCTGGTGGCTCGCCCACAGGGAATTATCCAGGCACAGTACGCCGAAGACAGAAGCCTGCGCGTCATAAGTATTGGTATACCAAGAAGCCGCCCAGATATAATCCGGAACATTAGGCAGCGCGGCCCAATCCCGAATATGAGAGGCGCAACCCGAGCCGTACACACCCGCCCGCTGCCCCAGCTCGCGCAGGCGCCCCGTCCAGCCGTTGACAAAAGAGCTGGCTGCCAGCCGGCACTCGCTGCTGGCGTTCGAGCCAAAACCTTCCAGATCGTAATAAAGAACCGTCCCATGGCTGGCGTTGATCAAACCCACGTTGGCAGCCGCTGTCATAGCCAACGCCGCTTCCGAACGCCCCTGCTGGTAAGCAGCTGCAGGATCGCTGCTCATCTTATTGGGGAAGACCGAGCAGGGCGCCTGCGGCCCCACCCAGGTGGGGATGAAGCTCCAACCCTGCTGGCGCACGGCAGAGACCCAGGCCGAATCCGCCTTGGTGCAGCCCGTTGCATAACTCGACCCGCCCAGGTACAGACCGTAGATCCAATAAGGGCTGGCATCCCACCAGGTTTGCATTTTAGAGATAGATGGCAAGATACAGGCATCAAAGCCCGGTTTATTGCTCACCTGCACTCCCGGGGAGGGTGTGGCGGTGGGTTTGCTGGTAGAGATGACCGGAAAATAGCGCGTCTTAATTGTGTCAATAAAGGTGAAGCGCATGGCGCTGAAAGAGATGGTGGAAGTGAAATTCACCTCGCTGTTCAAATCGGTGAGGCGAACATAACCCGCCTTTCCTGCTTTGAAAGGGTAAAGTCCCAGGTCCAGCCACTGGTTAGCCAGCGGGCGCTGTCTGGCGTTCTTGTTCGTGACACCTCCCACGTGGTGGATCTCATACCGTGCCTCCACGGTGTCGGACAAGATGATGCCGATATTCGTGGTGCACCATTCGATTGGGGCATGGGCGGGGATGTAGGCCTCCACCTGATAAAAGCCATCCTGCGGCAGGTCCGGGCTCCAGGTACCTGAGTTGGTCGAGAGCGCCGGATCGTTGACGTTAAGCGTCAGGTAGGCGTACGGGCCGCGATTGGTTGGGATGCGCTCCCAGGCGTCAGCGCACCCGGGATCATAAAGTGGAGCCAGAACCGGCTCATCAACAACGACTTCAATTGCCGGGGCCATCTCAGGCAGCAGCCCCTCGCTGCGGCTATCTTGTACGCGGCCAAGGACTAGCAGGACCAGTGCAAGCAGAGCAAACGGGATTACAATCGTTGAGAGGAAGAGAATCCGGCGGCGCATCACAACTCCTTTACCAATAATCAGCCAGCCTGAGTTTATCCGAAATGAGAGGGGATGTCAAATTCTTCTTGTCTGAACGATCCTTGGTCCCCTCACTTCATAAAATGACCGGCCTCGTATAGATTCCCAAATATTCCCCAGGGGCCCTTATAACTAACCAGCCTTTTCTCTTGCAGAACGCTCCTGGCAGCCTGGGCTACGTCTTCCTCGGTGGAAAAGTGGTGTTCGTGGATGTCGTAGCCTAACAAGCGAAACAGGAACACCATCAACGGCCGCTCCACTGGCACGCCATAGACCACCTGTCCGCCCGGCTTGAGCACGCGGCAGATCTCTTGGAAGGCTTTGACTTGATCGTTGGGCTTAAGGTGTTCCAGGATGCTGATGAGCAGGACGGAGTCGAAATAATTATCCTGATAAGGCATTTCCAGCACGCTGCCGTTACACAAGTTGGTCGAGATGCCTTTTTTCTCGAAGAAAGCCTGGATTTCGGTGACATTGGCGGTCAGGTCCATGCCGTAGATTTCCTTATAAAGTTCGTGCAGATTGAGGAACGTCACGCCTGAGCCGAAGCCGATTTCCAGGACGCGCTCGCCTCTGCTCAACTCAGCCAGGCAAAGTTCTACCCGGCGGCGGTACAGACCGCCGAACACGGGCGCGTTGTAAAAGCGGATGGGGTCATCACGGTTGACGCCCCCGTATTCGGATATGGGCAGCATTTTGAGGCGCGGAACGGGCATTCGATAACTCCTGAGGCAGTTTTAATAAATCATCTCAGCCAGGCGTTGAAATGTCTGGCGTCGTGTGGAGAGCTGTTTCATTGGACCGCTGCGCCTTGGCGTCCTTTTCCAGCCTGCCTGGAAAGAGGATCATCAGCGCAATCAATCCTTCCATCATCAAAATGAAAGGGTACTTATTCATCAAAACCGGCGGTGTGATCGAAAAAAGTCGGGTGAGGAATAGCGCCAGGAACATAAAGGCAGCCATCTTGGCTAGCTCCACAGGCTTGCCGGTCTCGGTATAGCTCTTCACCAGCCAGTACAGGATGATCGTCAACGGCGCACTTAGAATGACCAGCTTGTAATCGTGGCTGACGGTGGGTACCAGGTTCATCACCGGGACAGACAGGCAGAAGAACAACAGCGCGTTGGCCGGGGTGCGTTCCCTCCGCCACAGCTCAAACGTTCCAACTGCCCAGACCAGCAGTGGCACGGCGGTGAAGAGCAACCCAGGCAGTGTGAAACCCAGGCGAGCAGCCAAGTAGCTGTTGACAAAATCAGCAAACGAGGCGCCAGAGTGGTTGCCGATCCAGATGAACGGCTCCTGCGTGTACTGGACAATGGTCTGGACGAACTGCCAGGCATAGACTGGCCCGGTGCAGAGCAGCAACGCCAGATTAACGGTAAAGAGCGGCAGCAGGCTTTTCCAGCCATGTCTCCAAAGGACAAGAAAGAAAAGGATGGCCGGGTAAACTTTGAGATGGGCGGCGAGAGAGATAAGCACCACTTGCAGCCACAAACGATCTCTTCGATCTGGCCTTTTGAGCAGCAGCCATAATCCCAGCACGCTGAAGAATTGGGCATAAATATCAAAGTTGCCGCGTTCCAGGCTGAACAGAAAGCCATAGCTGTTCAGCGTCAGGAAGACTATTGAGAGGAAAACGACATTGAGAGCAGGATTGAGCAGGCTCGGCTCTTGATCTTGATCCAGTCCAGAAGCAGCCGATCGGGCAGCGATATAGATGGTAGCGATATTGGCCATATAGAGCAGGATGACTTGCAATATGTAGGCTGTCTTGATATCGAACAAGCGGAAGGGGATGGAAAAGACCGCCGTGAATGGCGGGTAGATCAGATTGTAGTGCTCATAGGGGCTTTGACCCTCCAGCAGGACCATGGCCGGGTAGAACATCCCGATGCGGAAATCTGTCCCAATCGGTTTTATATAGGGAAATAGGTAAGGGCGATCCCAGGTCTCATTTTCCAGGTTGATAACCGAGAACAGGTTGTTAACCAGGTAGATGCCCAGAATAGAGGCGATAATGAGCCACTGGCTGATCTTCAGGCGTTGGGCCGGGTACCCAATCATGTTATTCAACTTGCTCTCCTTCAGAAGCTTTCTAACCTTGATACCGGGTTGATCCAAATGATGCTACATTCAGCTATCAGATAAACTTGATCCGGCGGGCGGCAATCGCCAGCATGCGCAGTAACAGCCAGCCGTGCTTCCATCGCTGAATATTGGTAGCGCCATACTTGCGCTCGCGGTAACGTACCGGCAGATCCACGATCTTGCGATTCAACCGGACCGCGCCGAAGATCAGGTCGAAATCCCCGAACGGGTCAAAGTCACCGAAGTAGGCGCGGTTGGCAGCAATCTGTTCGTAGTCAGCCCGCCACAGGACTTTGGTGCCGCACAGTGTATCTTTGATGGGCTGCCCTAACAGCCAGGAAAAGGCCAGCGAGAAGAACTTGTTGCCCAGGAAGTTCAAAAAGCGCATGGCCTGCCTTTCCATCGGGTAGACCAGGCGCACGCCATTGATCAGCTCGCCCTTTCCGGAACAAAGGGCAGTATAGAAGCGCGGCAGGTCTTCGGGCGGCACGGTCAGGTCAGCATCCAGGATCATCAACACCTCTCCGGTGGCATGGGCAAAACCCAGCCGCACGGCATCGCCTTTGCCAACACCGGCCTGGCGCAGCAGCTTGCAGGGGCGATCGGGGTGGCTGGCGATCTCTTGCTCAATGGCCGCTGGCGTATCGTCTTTGGAATGTCCTTCAACAAATACCAGCTCGGTCTCCTGGCCCATGTGGGGGGTACGCGTGAAGATTTCGGGGATGTTGCCAGCCTCGTTGCGGGCCGGGACGATCACTGAGACGCGATATTGCTGTTCAGACAGGCTGGGTTGTGGGCGGAAGGTAAGAAAATTGGTCAGCGCCAGTTGGCTGAAAGGCCACAGCTTGACCAGGAATTTATTAGACAAAGGTGCTAACAGTGGGACAGGCAGCGGCCAGAGTATTTCTTGCCAGCGACGGATCAATTCAAAATTTGCCAGGTTTGCCAGGTTGACGATATCTTCATTGGTCAGCCAGTTGCCATGCAGGATGGGGTGGGCTGCACCAAGCTTTTCAGCCGCCGAGAGAGGCAGCTCCCACAATCGAGAATAAGAATTGATAATCAGGCGGGTATGTGGCGCAGCCAGGCAGGCGGCCTTTTCCAGCACCTGCTGCACATCCCACACATCGTTGAGCAGATCGGAGAGGATGATAATGTCAAATTTTTCATCAAGCTCCAGGCGGTGAACATCCGCTTGGACAAAGCGTAACCCCTGATGGCGTTTCTGGGCGCGGGCGATCATCTCTGACGAGAAGTCTATCCCTAAACCTGCTGCCGGGCGTAGAGCAGCCAGCAGGTCGCCTTGCCCGCAGCCAAACTCAACCACGCTTAGCCCAGGATGAACAAGGTTCTGGTAAATCTCGGCCTGCCGGCGGTGATAGTACTTGCCCAGGCCTCTGGATGTCTCAGCGTTACAAGCGACTGAATCCCAATAGGAGAGGCGCGCTTGTGTGTAGGCTTGCGCAGCAGGATCGGAGAAGGTGGAGGCGGTGGGATATTTCACTGGTTGGTTACGATTATTTTTCGGGCACTCGTGCAACGAAGATGTATAACCCCCCTGACGGATAGCCCTGGAACTGCAAGGTTGTATTACCGAACTCGGCCAGCTTGATTTCGGGAGCAAAGCCACTTTCCCAGATGGTGCCGGCCAGCGAGCCGTAAGTGCTGTCGCTGCTGAGACGATCGGTGCCAGCCACGTAGGTGATACCCTTTGTGCGTAAATCTGCTGCGCTTTCGGCCAACCCGATGCGCTCGTAGGGGATACCTCGGGTATCCAGATCTGTTTCCACCCAGGGCAGGATATCCAGGATGCCCACCTTATCGCCTGGTTGAAGCAGTGTCTGCAGGTATTCAGCAGCCTGACCCTGGGAAGGCTGGAAGTGGCTCATGCGATCAATATAACGGCTGGTCAGGCGAATCTGGCCGATGGAACCCAGCAAAAAAAGGCCGAAAATGATCGCAGGGGCAGCCTTTTGTAGGCGGGGGCCATAACGTTGTGCGAAGCCGCCCATTTTTTTGCCCCCGCTAAGACCGCCTGCTCCGCTCAGCCTTTCCAACCCGATACGCAGCCCATCCTCCAGCAGGCTGAGGCCCAGCCCAGCGCTAATGCACACGATAGGGTAGAGCAGCAAGACGTGGCGGGTGAAGCGCTGCACCACCGGCAGAACCGAGTACAGGTGCAGCAGGGTGAAAGCCCCGATCAGGATGGCCAGGCGAGGGTAGCGCACAATCAGCTTGCCCAGGCTCACCACCATGAGCACGCCCACCAGCAGCCCAAAGCCGATGCTGCCTGTGACCGAGTCCACATAGCTGGAGCTGAAGCCAGGCTTGAAGATGCCTTGCAGGTAAAAGCTCAGGCTGGTCAGGCGGTGGCTCCAGGTCAGCTCGTGGTACCAGGAGAACGAAGTAATTTTAACCAGTTGAGTTGGCAGATCGAGCAATGCGTATGGTGAGGTCAGCGTGAAACCCAGAAAGATGCCCAGGCCAAGCGTGACAAGTTTGAGGATGGGCCGTTCATGCTGGCGTGCCAGCCCAAATCCCAGGGCCGGGATGGCAACTACTGTGTACGAACGGATTGTGACACTCAGGATCATGCCAGTCAGCGTGCCCAGCGCCACCCAGGGCAGCAGGCGGTCGTCTTGATCCTCAATACATTCGCAGGCGGCGATCAGCAGCAGGATGAAGAGCGTGGTCGCCAGTGCATCGGGTAAGATGAAGGCTGAGTAATAGATCAACTCGCGGCTGAAGGTTGCATAGATTAACCCTCCGCCAAAGGCTGCCCAGGAGTTCAGCCGAAAGTAGTGGCGTAGCAGGATGTAGATGCCCACCGGTGCCAAACTGTTGAGCAGCGCCATTAACAAGCGAGGGATTCGCAGCGGGATCCCTGAAGTGTGCACCGCTTCATAGATCGTTTTCACACCCTGCGGGGGCGAAACGTATCCCTGGATCGAATCTACCTGCTGGGTGCGGAAGCCATTCAGCAGTCCAACTGCTTCCCCGAAGGTGGTGAGGTAAACCAGCAGGTCGCCATAGGAAACCTGTCCATAACCGGGCACATCGGAATAGGGCTTGAGGCCCGGTTCGACAAGCATGCGCAGCGATTGGGGATAAGTGACAACCTCGTCCCACACGGTCTGGTAGGGTAGAGCATAGCCGGTCAGGCTGGCACGTGGCAGCAGGGCAGCCAGGAACAGCACACCAGCCAGGCCGATATTCAGGCAGCGTTGCGTGAACTTTATCTTGCACCGCTTCGAAATCCCGTTGGTACAAGACACAGCGCACCAGATAACAGCCATCTGGCCTAAGAGCAGCAGCCCCCAGGCCGGGAATGGGGCCAGGCGCAGGATTTTATCTCGGTTCAGTTCGGCCAGAAACTCACCCTGGTACATCAACACCCAACCCAGCAGCAGCAGTCCTGCCAGTCCGGTGACCAGGATGATCATTGGAATGGTCTGCTCGTTCTGCAATAACCTGCCAGCGATCTTTTCCGCCAGGGTACGGTCTTTCCAGACCTTGAACAGCAGGCCGCTGAAGACGAGCGTGGGAACGAGCACTGCACCCAATAAGACGTATCGTGTGGCGGAATAGCCCAGGCTGCCGCGTGTATCCGCGTCGGTGGGCAGGAGCAGGAAGAAGAGCAGGAAAGCCAACCCTTCCAGGGTGGTCAGCAGGAAGAAGAGGTGCGTTGGCCATGCTTTAGGTTGCCAGCCAGAGTCCTTTAATGGAAAGTTGTTGGATTCCATAGTTAGCGGGATATCAGGGTACAGGGGGTAGGTAAAGTTGCCACTCGGCCGCCTGGTAGGCGTAATCCAGCCCGTTGATGCTCTGCTGATCGGCTCCACAACCGTGGCAGATGATGGCGCAAGGCTGGAAGTCGAGGGGTTTGTAGCGGCTGGTGTTGCCGCTTACGATCCACACAATCCGCAGATCGTCTTTCCGTGGTGCGCCCATCAGCACCCAAATCAGATACTCGGGATCGTCGCCGAGAAGCATGATGCCCACCTGCGCACAGCCTCTGCCTTGGATATCCTCCGTGAGCGGTGTGAGTACGCTGTCCAGGTGGGTGGCGTTGGCAAAGTACAACTTCTCGCGCGGCTCGGTCAAGATGCTGCCCACTGTGGATCGGCCTGGTTGAGGAATCAACGGGCGCGAGTCAATTCTGAATAGCCAGGGGTATGAACTGACCAGCAAAAAAGCCGCCAGCAGGTAACCCAACTTAAAGCGACGGGTTATATCCCCGCTTTCAAGCGGATTATATTGCAACCATTGACCCCAGAATACACCCAGTGCGGGAGCAAAGAGCACAAAAAACGGCAGATGATAGCGCACAGTGAAAACATGCCACTTGAAGATAGCACTGAAGAGTACAAAGGTGGATGCAACCAGGATCGCATAGAGCATAACCAGGCTATCGATTGAAACTCGGTTCACCTTTCGCTTCAAAAAGAAGGG
>Ga0315275_10007277_pt1 | contig 10681 bp, 14 predicted proteins | sample YL17G03_0_MG_FD_205557 | JGI IMG/M metagenome (GOLD analysis project Ga0315275, IMG submission 205557) | Sediment microbial communities from Yellowstone Lake, YNP, Wyoming, USA - YL17G03_0 | ecosystem: Environmental > Aquatic > Freshwater > Lake > Sediment | place: USA: Wyoming | collected...
AAAAAGAAAATTATCGCGAATACTACGAGAGTTTAGTCGACGAGGCAGAAGACTAATATGGATATCGCGGTTTTTAAGAAAAAACCAATTCTGGGCATTTTACGAGGGATAGAAGTTGATCTTATTGAACCATTGGTTGAGACGGTGATTTCCGCGGGCCTGGCGACTCTTGAGATAACCATGAATACCGCCAAAGCTGCAGAATTAATCAGAAAGTCCAAACAAGTTGGTGGCCAGCGTTTGACTTTAGGCGCAGGAACAGTGCTTACGCAGCAAGATCTAAAATCTGCTTTAGGCAGCGGCGCCAGTTTTATTGTGCTGCCGGTACTAGTTAGAGAGGTGGTAGGATATTGCGTAAAGAATAAGATTCCGGTGTTTCCCGGAGCACTTACTCCACAGGAAATTTATCAGGCACATGTTTCAGGCGCCACAATGGTTAAGGTTTTTCCGGCAAAATTTTTCGGGCCTGAATATTTCCGGGAAGTTAAAGGCCCTTTTAATAAAATTGAGCTTCTAGCTTGCGGCGGAGTCACCGCTGAAAATTTAAATGATTATTTTACTTCCGGGGCAAGTGCGGTGACTTTTGGCGCCAGCATTTTTAGGCAAGATTGGCTGGCGGCTAAAAATTTTAAAGCCATTGGCCAGGCAGTTAAGAATTTTATTGATGCCTGGGAACGTTTAGATAAAAAAGAGTAAAAAGGGGACATTTCCCCCTAACTAGGGAAACGTCCCCTTTTGATTGGTGCATGGATAAATATAAGAGTATAGCCATAATGATCATTGGATTAATGTTGTTATTTGGATGTTCTATGGAAGCTTTTTCAAGTGAGCCAGAAAAGGTTAAAATCTTTAATGCCACAACCGGTCAGATTGAGGAGTTGGATAAGGTTTATAAGACAGATACCCAGTGGAAAAAGATTCTTACCCCTGAGCAATACATTATTACTCGGCTTAAAGGCACAGAAAAACCTTTTGGCAAAGGCTGTATTTTGCCTAAAAAAAATGAGCAGGGGATATATCAGTGCGTTTGTTGTGGTACAGATTTATTTCTCGTCCAAGCAAAATTTGAATCTGGTACTGGCTGGCCGAGTTTTTGGCAGCCGGTTTCAGAGTTAAATATTAGAACTCTACCAGATAATAGCTTGGGCATGCGTAGAGTAGAAGTGCTCTGTAGCCGTTGTGATGCACATCTGGGGCATGTTTTTGACGATGGCCCCCTTCCCACCGGTAAACGTTATTGTATGAATGCCGCCGCGCTTAAATTTATGAAAATCGATATGCCTAAAATTGGACAACTCCAGAAAGCTGTTTTTGCCGCAGGGTGTTTTTGGGGTGTCCAGGCAGCTTTTGAACAAGTTAAAGGCGTGGTTAAAGCCACGGCGGGTTATACCGGAGGCAGCCTAAAAAACCCTAGCTACGCGGATGTCTGCACAGGTAAAACCGGGCATGCGGAAGCCGTAGAATTGGAATTTGATCCCTGCGTAGTATCTTACGAAGAGCTGCTGGATTTCTTTTGGAGTATTCATGATTCCACCACGCTAAATCGGCAGGGTTCGGATATTGGTAACCAGTATCGCTCCGTAATTTTTTATTATACCCCTGAACAGAAAAAAATCGCCCTGGCTTCTAAGGAAAAGTTTAAAAGCTCCGGAGAATATAAAGATCCAATTGTCACCCAGATTCTCGAGGCCAAAGATTTTTATGAAGCTGAAAGCCACCATCAAGATTATTATGAAAAGCACGGTTTAAAACCACTCTGTCAGATACCTAAACGTACCCATAATCGTCAGTAACAATATTAACCTGAAGGGAGAGTAGCTAGTATTTAGTGCAAGAATTTAAAGAGAAATGTTTATCCATATAGTTATAGCTATCCTGGTAATTGTTATAGCTTATCGATAGCTAAGGTTTTCTGGTCTAGTTAAAATAGAGGAGGGGGATAATGGTTCAGATTGCGTATATTATTTTAGGAGTGATTGCCGGCTGGTTAAGCGGGATCTTAGGAATTGGAGGGGGATTAGTTTTAATTCCGGCGCTAGTTTTTGTCTTCGGTCTTACTCAGCTTCAGGCTCAAGGCACGACGCTGGCCTTGATGGTTCCTCCCATTGGACTGCTTGCCGCAATTCGCTATTATCAGAGTGGTAATGTAAAACTGGGCATGGCGGGTTTTATCTGTTTAGGGTTTTTTGTGGGCGGGCTGCTGGGGGCCAACTTAGTGCAAAGTTTACCGGAGCCGCTTATCAGAAAGACGTTTGCTTTGTTTCTACTGTTGGTTTCTTTACGCATGTTATTGGTAAAATAATACAGCTAATCTAGGGGTGGATGATGAAAAAGGATCTAACTGTAAAACAATTTATTGCCGGAAGCTGCTATTCTTACATTTTAAACTCTCAAGCTGAAGCTTTGATTATTGATCCGCATATCAGCTTAAGGCAAGAGTACAAGAAGTATCTAAATAATAATCACCTGACGCTCAAGCTTATCATCGATACGCATACGCATGCCGATCATTTTTCTTTAGCGGCGGTATTAAAGAATGAGTTTGGCGCTGTGGTGGTTATGCATGAGAAAGCTGTCTCTGAGGTAGCTACACAAAGGGTCAAGGATGGCGATGAGCTTGGTATTGGCACAGCCAAGCTTAAGGTAATTTATGCTCCCGGCCATACGGATGACACTATAAATCTATACGCAGAAGAGATGGTGTTTACCGCAGATGTACTTTTGATTGGCAGCGTAGGAAGATCGGATTTTCAGAATGGCTCTCCCGAATCTATGTTTGATACCTTACAGAGATTAAAAGCTTTGCCTAGCCAAACGCGGGTTTTCCCGGGACATGATTATCATGAGAAAAAATCTTCGACTATCGCCCTAGAAAAAGAAAACAATCCTTTTTTAAAAGAAGACTCAAAAGAGAAGTTTGTTAATAATATGCGCTCTAAGGTAATTCCCAAGCCATTTAATATTGATAATATTATCCGGGTTAACCGTAAAGGCGAAGTGGTATCTTTGCAGATGATTTCACCTAAAGATGCCAGCGCTTTAGCTAGCCAGGATGCGCAGGTGAAGTTTTTAGATGTGCGCTCTGTCTTGGAGTTTAGCCAGGCGCATATCAAGGATTCTATCAATGTACCGATTGATATGTTGACGATGAAAGTCAATGAGTTAAGCCAGGCTAAACAGACTTATATCGTGCTTTGCCGTACAGGCAATCGCTCTCCCATGGCTGCGGATATGCTTATACAATCAGGGATACATGGTGTAGAGGTGATGGATGGCGGTATAACCGGCTGGCAAAAAGAAGGTCTTGCGGTGATTAAAGGAGAAGGTGGAATCTCCTTAGAAAGGCAGGTTAGGGTTATGGCTGGCAGTATTGTTTTATTGGGTATCCTTTTATCATGGTTCATTCATCCCTGGTTTATCGGGATTTCTCTTTTTGTCTCTTGCGGTCTGATTTATGCCGGCCTGACTGATAATTGTATGATGGGGATGCTGTTGATGAAGCTACCATATAATAAGAAGCTCTATAAGACTAAATTGGGCGGCGGGACCTGTTCAATGGGCGGGTAAGCAAAATGGAAGTAAAAATAATCCGTAGCCGCAGGCGCCGGCATTCAGTAAGCGCGCGATTAATTAATGATTTGCTTTTGATTAATGCTCCTTTAATGCTTCCTCAAGAACGCCTGGATAAGATGATCAGCGGTTTTAAATTGAAATTCGAAAGGCAAAAGCTTAAAACCGAACTAGATAAAGAAAAAAATCTCTGGGATTTAGCGAGCGCACTAAATGCGAAATATTTTGACGATAAACTAAAAATCGAGTCGATAGAATATGCCACTAATCAGAATAGTCGATTCGGTTGTTGCAATTATCGCACCGCTAAAATTCGTATCTCACACAAAATAGTCCTAATGCCAAAGTGGGTCAGAAAGTATGTCCTCATCCATGAAATGGCGCATTTAATTGAGCCAAATCATAGTCGGGTATTTTGGGATATAGTTTGCCGTTATAAATTAACAGAAAGAGCCAGGGGTTATCTGATGGCCGCAAGCACCAGTATGAAGGAAGGAGACTAAAAATGCAGGTTTTGCTTATATCTTCAAGTCCGCATAAGGAGAAAAGCAGCACATTTTTATTAGCTAAAGAAGTTCTGCACAGTTTGAACGCTGAAGGCATATCTAGCGAAACCTTGCATCTGGATAATTTTAGGGTATTTTTTTGTAAGCACTGCGAGGCTTGTCATAAGAAAATTCTGAAATGTTCACTTAAGGATGATGTGAGTATGATTTTACAGAAGATGCTCAAAGCTGACGCCATACTTTTGGCTTCACCTAACTACATTAACCAGGTGACCGCGTCCATGAAGGCATTATTAGACCGTTCAGCGCATTTTATCCACTGTAAAAGGCTCACCGGTAAATATATCGCTGGAGTCGTATCTAGCGGCAGCGGTCAGAATCAAGAAGTTTTGGACTATCTTAAATATTACGGTGCTACCTGCGGTGCGCAATATTCAGGAGGAGTTTCTGCCCAGCAGCAATTCGGCCAGGATAAAAAAGATGAGGCCTTCGGTCTGGGTAATAAAATTGCGACTGATTTAAAAGAGAAAAGACTCTATGCGGATCAACTGCAGGATATCCAAAAGGGCAAGCAGTATTTTGCCCGGGTAATCAAATCTAGGAAGGATGACTGGCAAGAGGAATATGAATACTGGTTGCAAAAAGGCTGGCTATAAACGCAAAATGAAATGCCAAGATTAAAAGGTTGCATTTTTGCAGGGATATGCTTGGTGTTACTGGCTGGATGTGCTGATGATCAGCCGGTTAAAGGGTCGTATCCAAAGACCGGGTTGGCTTCCTGGTATGATCCCAGCCTCAGTTCTCCGGAATTATTTAAAAAATTGGGCGTAACCTGTGCTATGCGTAAGACAGATTACGGAAAATATTATCGCGTTTGTAATTTAGACAACAATAAATGCGTGTTTGTCCGACACAATGATTTTGGCCCTTCGGCCGGCATGTATAAAAAGAGCAGGATTATTGATTTAAGCAAATCTGCTTTTAGAAAGATCGCCGAACTGGATCACGGATTAATTCAGGTATCGGTGAGCCAAGTATATGAGGCCAGTGTCGATTAAAATAACCGGGTTGCTACCAGCTTCTTTCTTTACAGAATTTAAGTTTTGTGCTACATTATTTTTTAAGGCGCAATATCCCTAACTAGGAGGCTTGATGAAAAAAATCATAATTTTAGCAGCTTTTCTATTAACGCTTTGCTTTAAAGCCAACGCAGAGGAGGCTTTTGTTCCTATGCAGCCTGCTATCACAGGTGATTCTGAATGCGATAATGAATGTCAGCCTCATCAAACCATGAAAAACTTAGTTGAAGGAAGAGTAGCCAATGTTGGCTGTTTGCAAACCTGTAAACAAAGAAAGGTCTGGGAAAAGCTGTCTACTTCAATTGCGGATGTGGCGGATTCACTAAAAAAGAATTCTTATAAAGAAGTACTGGTTCCCCTGGAAATGAAGATGGATGAATTAAAAACCAAAGTAGATTCACTTGAAAAAAAGCTGGACAATTTAAAACCTGTTGAAAAAGAAACACCTTTGATTAAATAGATTCTAGAATATGAAAATTGCGATTTTCTTATTCTTCGCATTGCTGTTCTTTTCTACCTGTTTGGCTAAAAATATTCCGGCGGCGGTCAAAGATAGTAAGCCCGCTAATTTGTCCATCACCGATAAAGTATTATTAAGGCCGGAGATTCTCCATGTGGGCGCCAGCCGGGCGGTGGTTTTAGTAAGTAGAATCACGGGCAAAGTTGAATATGTCTGGTCATATGTTTTTAAATGTTATGTCAGGCCTAAATATACCATGACCAATGCCCAGATCCTTTACGACCGATTCCATAACTAGGCAGATACGTGAGCTTAACCAAAGGAGGTAAAGATGAGCTGCGGATGTGGATGTAAGAAACCTAAGAAAAAAGTCAAGAAGAAAAAGAAATAAGTTTGTTTGGAAAAAGGGCGCTTCTACAGGCCAACCAAAAGATAGGAGCGTACCCATTTTATGAATTTTTAGATACAAATTATTAACAATAACCCAAGAAAGGAAAAAAAGATGAATTATCTGCCGATTGCAATAATACTTGCCGTAGTAGGTATAGGATTTGGCCTGTTTATGATTTACAAATCTGATGCAATTATAAAGATCCATATAAAATCCGCTGCAAAATCGAATTGGCGTGTGGAACCGATATCTATGGAAAAAGAACTAAAAAATACAAAAATTAGAGGGATAAATTTTGTTGCCCTTTGCATATTGGCAATTATATATATCAAATTCTTTATAGACTAAGCTAAGTGTTTACAATTATTTTCATCTCCGCCTGCTTGGTCTTCGGGCTGGCTTATTTAAGGTATGGTAAATTTCTAACTCGGCTCTTTGAATTGGATAACCGTAACAAAACTCCCGCACATACCATGTCTGATGGAGTAGATTATGTTCCAGCTCCTGCTCCGGTATTATTCGGCCACCATTTTTCCTCTATTGCCGGAGCCGGGCCGGTTTTAGGTCCGATTATTGCGGGTTTGGCTTTTGGTTGGTTACCGGTCTGGTTATGGATCATTATTGGTACTATTTTTATCGGTGGGGTGCATGATTTCTCCAGCTTGGTGATTTCTATTCGTAACCGCGGTAAGTCCATCGCTGAAATTGCCAATATTTATATGTCCAGACGGGCATACCGGCTGATGCTGGTTTTTATCTGGCTATCGCTGGTTTATGTGCTCACGGTATTTACGGACCTGACGGCTGCTACCTTTAAAGCCGATGGCGGAGTGGCTACTTCTTCGATTTTATTCATGATCCTGGCTGTGGGATTTGGAATATCGCTTTACCGTTTGAAAATTCCGCTTTCTTGGGCTACCGGTATTTTTGTATCTTTACTTTTTTTCAGTGTTTGGCTGGGCCAACAGCTACCGCTGAATAATATTCCGGCTTTATTCGGTGACTCCGCAAAAACCTGGGACGTGGTTTTAATTATTTATTGTTTCATTGCTTCGGTTACCCCGGTTTGGATACTGCTGCAACCCAGGGATTATCTTTCAAGTTTTTTGCTCTATAGTTCCATTCTCGGCGGATTTTTAGGAATACTTTTTGGGGGGTTGTCTTTGAAATTTCCAGCTTTTAGCGGATGGAGCTCACCGGATATCGGCCCGATGTTCCCACTTTTATTTGTGACAGTGGCTTGCGGGGCCATTAGCGGATTCCATTCAATTGTGGCTAGCGGGACTTCATCTAAGCAGATTAATCAAGAGACTAATGCCTTACCTATTGGCTATGGAGCAATGTTGGTAGAGGGGTTAGTGGCAGTGATTGCTCTTTGTACTATCATGATGATTGATATCCATGATCCGTTAGTTAAACAAGCACCTCTGGCTATTTATGGAGCGGGGATGGCCAGATTCCTTTCAATATTTGGTATTCCAGCAAAATATGGTAATTCTTTTGGGATCTTAGCCTTGTCCACCTTTATTCTAACTACTCTTGATACTGCTACCCGGCTGGCCCGGTATATTTTTCAGGAATTCTTTAATTTGGAAGGTAAGCATACCCGGTATCTGGCTACCGCTATAACTCTGTTTCTGCCGGCGATATTTGTTTTGATAAACTTAAAAGATGCCAGCGGAGCGATTGTTCCGGCCTGGAAAACCATCTGGCCAATTTTTGGATCCACTAATCAGCTGTTGGCAGGTTTGGCGCTGATGGTGGTAGCGGTTTGGTTAAAGAAAAAAGGTAAGTGCGTTTGGTTTGTAGTATTGCCGATGATCTTTATGCTGGTCGTGACCTTATGGGCACTGATCATGGTGATCCAGCAATATAAGTTCAGCCTGTTGGGGATTATTGGCCAGATTCTGCTGTTTTTGTCGGTTTTCTTAATTTTGGAAGCGATTAAAATATTTGAAGTCATGTACCATATCCGGCGGATTATTAAACTATAGCAAAAGAAAGGAAAAAGAGATGAATTATCTCCCCGTTTCAGTAGTACTTATCATAATCGGTATGATTGTGGGTCTACTTGTGTTTTTCTATCCTGTCTCGGTAATGAGGATGCAAGTAAAATTCTATGAAAAAATCAATTGGCGTATTGAACCTATATCTTTGCAAAAAGAATTTAAGCGCACAAGATATACGGGATTATATTTGGTTTGCCTTTGTCTGTCTGCAATTATGTATATCTGTTTCTTCTTAAGGTAAAATATTTGAATCAGAAAAATAAAAATGACTTCCTACTTTTCTCAGCGAACTAAAATAGAAGTGCCCACTAAATTTTTTATCCCTAACCATAAATAAAAAAAGGTGTTACGATGAAAATAATTTCATATCAAGTTGTAGCGGTATTGGGGTCAACGCTGCTTATGGTATCAGGACTATTAAGGTTTCTTCATTCGCAAAACCCAAAAGAATTGTTTATCGGTATACTTTATTTCATCGCAAATCTCCTTATATTTTGTCTATAAACGAATAATCTTAACAACTCTCCTGGTTCCATACGCTTTCTGAGTTAATCGTAGACTGAATTTAAATATCCAGTCTTTTATTTTTCTTGACAAACCACACAAATGTGTGGTATAGATACAGGTATGGAAGAAAGAATATTTTTGACCCCAAAACAGGAAAAGGTGCTTAATTTTATCCGAAAACGGGTAGGAGGGAGGCTGCCTCCTACAATCAGGGAAATAGGAGAGGAGCTGGGGTTTAAATCTACCGGAACAGTCAGGGACTATTTAAGGGCTTTGATGCAGAAAGGTTTAGTGAGGCGGATGAATAATAAATCTAGGGCAATAGAATTAACTGAACGCGCAAGTTTTAATAAGATCCCTATAATTGGTACGATTATGGCCGGCAAGCCGAATTTGGCTTATGAAGAAATCCAGGGTTACCTGGATGCCGATGATTTATTTCTTGGGCGCTTAGGCTTTGATGATGTTTTTGCTTTAAGGGTTAAAGGCGACAGTATGATTGATGCTGGGATCCTGGATGGCGATGTGGCCATTATTAAGAAACGCCCTAATGCCGACAATAATGATATTGTTGCTGCGCTGTTGGATAATAATGAGGTTAGCTTAAAAAGGCTGCGCAGTAAAGCCGGTAAGTTTCATTTGGAAGCGGCCAATACAAATTACCCGCCAATCTTCGAAGAGTTTAAGGTGATTGGCAAGCTGATCACGGTAATTAGAAAGTATTAAGTAGTACGAAATTATCTGTCTACCGGTAGGATAGAATTACTTGACATTAATAAATAAAGGAGTAAGGTTTATTTAAAGGGATAAAATATGATAAATTACACTCCGCCAACTCAGCATACCTCATTATTCTATAACTCGGAAGAAGAGTATTTGGATATTATAATACCTTATCTTAAGGCCGGATTAGAGAATAATGAATTCTGCTTATGGAACCTTCTGGAAACCTTAAAAGTCGAAGATGCACAGGAGCATTTACGTAAATCCGTAGAAGATTTAGATGCTTATCTTGAAAAAGAACAGCTATCCATCAGAGATTATGAAAATTTCTATTTAAAGGATGGAATATTTTCTGCTCATAAGGTCCTGGAAAGTTTTATAGAATTAGAGAAAAAAGTCTTAGGAAATGGATTTAAAGGAATCCGGGTTACCGGAGATGGTAGCTGGGCCTTAGGGGATAATTGGTTTAGTCTTGTAATGTATGAAAAAGAGATTAATCGGATTATTGAATTACATAAAATAAGAGCCTTATGTTCATATTCTCTTATGAAGCTTGATCTAAAGGATATTTACGATATAGGGTTAAGCCATCAATCATCTTTGGTTAAACAGATGGGGAGCTGGAATAGGCTTGACTCTAGCAAATTTACCAAAGCCAGTATTTATTAAGTTACAACTTACCTAGTAAAACATAAGCATCCCCAAAAATGAATCAGAATAGTTTTAGCCCTAAAGCCCGTTGGGACAGGTTTGAACCGGATAAAACCGGTTTTAATCCTGATGCCTTAAATGAGCGGATTGAAGTTCTGGCCTTTTTTAAAAACGCCAAGATTTTCCCCAAAAGCTTCACCTGGAATAATAAAGAATACCAGATCCAAACCATTACCTACAACTGGCAGGAACGTTTGGGCCAGGCTTTGGTTAACTACTTTTCCGTACTTTGCGCAGGACAAATGTACCAGATTTCATTTGATAATTCCACCTTCCGCTGGCAAATTGACAAGTTGATCAGTTGATCCCATAAAATCCCGGTAAGTTTAATTGAACACCTTAAGCTTTGATTTAGAGTGAAATCCCGCGCAGCGGGAGTAGAAGGAAATTAGGCATGATTCTACATGTTGATATGGATGCTTTTTTTGCCTCAATTGAGCAGGCAATTAATCCCCGGCTTAAAGATAAGCCTTTGATTGTTGGCTCCCGGGGTAACAAAATGCACACGGTAGTTTGTGCGGCAAGTTATACAGCTAAGGCCCTAGGGATCCATTCCGGAATGCCTTCCCGGGAAGCCTTTAGTATCTACCCAAAACTGGAGTTTGTGGCAGCGGATCAGGCCAAGTATATCTGGACTTCAGAGCAAATATTCCAGCTGCTTAAGGGCTATAATTTACCCCTAAATTATGCCTCAATTGATGAATTTCAGCTGGAGCTTGTCGGCC
>Ga0315275_10007278_pt1 | contig 10680 bp, 11 predicted proteins | sample YL17G03_0_MG_FD_205557 | JGI IMG/M metagenome (GOLD analysis project Ga0315275, IMG submission 205557) | Sediment microbial communities from Yellowstone Lake, YNP, Wyoming, USA - YL17G03_0 | ecosystem: Environmental > Aquatic > Freshwater > Lake > Sediment | place: USA: Wyoming | collected...
CGTATCTGGCTCGAACAGGATGGCTCGTTGACAGTTGAGGGCGCGGTAGGAGCGAAACTTTCCCCTCGAATAAGATCGATGGGCTGGTTCATTTGCTGGTAAGGTGGCCTCTTTGATCATCACCGGCCTCGATAGCATCCTGCCGCGCGTGTCCAAGCCCGCCCGCTATACCGGCGGCGAATGGAACGCCGTGGTCAAGGACTGGGATGGCACGCCCCTGCGCGTGGTCCTGGCCTTTCCCGACATCTATGAGATCGGCATGTCCAACCTGGGGCTGGCCATCCTCTACGATATCCTCAACCGCCAGCCGGACGTCCTCTGCGAGCGCGTCTTCGCCCCCTGGACGGACATGGAGGAGGCGATGCGCCAGGCCGGCGTTCCCCTGTTCAGCCTGGAGACGCGCCACTCCCTGACCGACTTCGACGTCATCGGCTTCTCCCTGGGCTACGAGTTGTCCTACACCAACGTCCTCAACATGCTGGACCTGGCCGGCCTGCCGCCGCTGGCCGGCCAGCGACGCCGTGCCCTCCCCCTGGTCCTCGCCGGCGGCGGCGGCGCCCTCAACCCCGAGCCCCTGGCCGACTTCGTCGATGCCTTCGCCCTGGGCGACGGCGAGGAACTGGCGCTGGACATCGTGGAGCGCCTGCGCAGGTTCAAGGCGGGCGGCGGCCGCTCGAAGATGGGACTGCTTCGGGGCCTGGCTCAGGTGGAAGGGATGTACGTCCCGCGTTTCTACAGCGTCCGCCATGAGCCCGACGGCACCATCGCCGAGACGAAGCCCACCGATAAGGCAGCGCCGGCCACCGTTCGAAAGCGGTTCGTCCAGAAACTGCCGCCGCCTCCCACCCGCCCCATCGTGCCCTTCGTGCAGGCGGTCCACGACCGGGCGAACATCGAGATCCAGCGCGGCTGCACCCAGGGCTGCCGCTTCTGCCAGGCCGGTGTCGTCTACCGCCCCCGCATCGAGCGCGACGCTGAAGAGGTGGTGGCGGCGGCCCGCGAGCTGCTGGCGAACACCGGCTATCGCGAGCTCTCCCTAGTCTCCCTCAGCACCACCGACCACTCCCAGATCGTCCCTATGGTGCGCGCCCTCAGGCACGAGCTGGGCGAGGACGTTGGCATCTCCCTGCCCAGCCTCCGGGTGGACAGCTTCTCGGTGGATGTAGCCAAGGTGGTGGCCGGGCCGGGCCGCCACGCCATCACTTTCGCCCCTGAGGCGGGCAGTCAGCGCCTTCGTCTAGTCATCAACAAGCTGCTGACGGACGAAGATGTCCTGCAGGCAGCGGAGGTGGCCTTCTCCTGCGGCTGGACGGGCCTGAAGCTGTACTTCATGGTGGGTCTGCCCACCGAGACGCTGGAGGACGTGCAGGGCATCGTCCAGTTGGCGGCGCAGGTGAAGGAGATCGGTCGCCGCTACCACCACGCCCGTGCCCGAGTGCGGGTCAGCACCTCTACCTTCATCCCCAAGCCGCACTCGTCCTTCCAGTGGGCCTGCCAGAACACCGCCGAGGAGCTGGCCCCCAAGCACGAACTCCTGCGCCGTGGCTGCAAGCGGGCGGGTGTGGAGCTTGCCTGGGAAGACCCCGAGGGCAGCCTGCTGGAGGCCGTCCTCTCCCGCGGCGACCGCCGGCTGGGGCGGGCTATCCTGCGGGCCTGGCAACTGGGCTGTCGCTTCGACGCCTGGCACGAGCACCTGGACTGGGGTAAGTGGCAGCAGGCTCTCGCCGAGTGCGGCCTCGACCCCGCCTTCTACGCCCACCGCGAGCCGGGGCTCTTCGAGAAGCTCCCCTGGTCCCACGTCGACGTGGGAGTCAGCGAGGCCTACCTGCGGGGCGAGTGGCTGAAAGCCCAGCGAGGTGAGTCCACCCCGGACTGCCATCTCGAGCCCTGCAACGTCTGCGGCGTCGAGCACCTGGGTGCGGAGGGCTGCCTGGCGAAGGTGAGGGAGCTCGCCGAGCAGCGCCGGAGCCCCCGCCAACCGTAAGGGCGGGGCTTGCCCCGCCAGTGTGTAGGGGCGGCTCGCGAGCCGCCCCTACACACTGGGATTCGTTGTCGTCTGGCAGTTGGTTATCCGCCGGTGGACCGCCGGCGGGCGAGCGCCAGGCCGGTCCCTGCCAGCGCCAGGATCAGCAGAGCGATGCCGCCGCCGATGGCCGCCCAAGCACCAGTGCTCATACCGTTGTCACCGCCGGGGCTGCCCTCGCCGCTGGGCGGCGGGGCCACGGGCGTGGCTGTAGTCGGCGCCGCTGTGTTCGTGGGTGCGGCGGTCTTGGTGGGTGTAGCGGTGGCCGCAGGCGTGGTGGTGGTGGGCGCCGCCGTGCTGGTCGGCGTCGCTGTGGCGGCGGCTCCGGTCACGGTGAAGGCGGCTCGCATGCCGGACTGGTAGTGGCCGGGGATGTTGCAGATCAGCACGTAGTTCCCGGCCTCCAGGTTGATGGTCTTGGTCTGCTGCGTGCCGGCCTCGAACTCCTCGATCTCGTCGACGACCTGCACGCCGGGCGCGTCCTCATTTGCCTTGTTGTCGACCACTGGTATGGCGTCCGGAGCCAGGTCGGTCTTGACGATCACCAGCTCGTGCTCCATGGTGCCTGGTGTTGGAGACCACGAATTGGACTTCACCGGCAGGCACCGTGCTGGGGTTGGCCGTGACGCTGAACTCCTTTAAGTCCACCTGAACACTGGTCGTCCCCGGCGCGGGTGAAGGGGTGGCGGTAGCGGCGGCCCCGGTCACGGTGAAGGCGACCCGCATGCCGGACTGGTAGTGCCCGGGGATGTTGCAGATGAGCACGTAGTTCCCGGCCTCCAGGTTAACGGTCTTGGTCTGCTGCGTGCCGGCCTCGAACTCCGCGATCTCATCGACAACCTGCACGCCGGGCGCGTCCTCACTCGCCTTGTTGTCGACCACCGGTATGGCGTCCGGAGCGAGGTCGGTCTTAATGATGACCATCTCGTGGTCCATGGTGCCGGTGTTGGAGGCCACAAACTGGACGTCGCCGGCCGGCACCGAGGCGGGGTTAGCCGTGATACTGAACTCTTTCAGTTCCACTTGGACCGTGGTAGCTGCGGCCGGGGCCGCCTGGGCCTCGCGGCCTTCGCCGCCCAGCCCGATCAGGGCAAGGGCAAGGGCGACCGCCCCCAACACAGCCACAAAGGTTACTCGCTTCATTTCGCCTCCTTTCACGGCCTAGCAGGCCCAAATTGTAGCTCCGCCTCGCAGACGGTTCATAAGGCTGCTACGTTGGCTCCCCAGCCCATCGGTTTGCTGCAAATGCGAAGCGTTATTAACAGTCTACCACGAGACATCCCCCGAGGGACGGGGAAAGGAGGAAACATCTCATAAGGGTTGACAATTGCGACGGATGGCGGTAAAAAGAAAATGAACGCTCGTTTTTAAAACCGAATGGCCGTTTTCTATAGAGGTTTCGCTCATGCCTAAGGTCACGGTGGAGCACCTGAACGCCCGCAAGGCCCAGATCATGGAGGCCGCCCGCGCCTGCTTCGCGCGCAAAGGCTTCGTCCAGAGCACCATCCAGGACATCTGCACGGAGGCCGGCCTGAGCCCCGGCGCAATCTATCGCTACTTCAAGAGCAAAAGCGACATTGTCTTCGCCATAGGGGACGAGAGCCGAGAGATGGTGCTCGGCATGATTGAGGAGATGAAGGACCGTCACACCGCCCTGGAGATCCTCGACTTCATCGGCGAGCGCTTCTTCGGCCTACTGGCAGAGCCCGCCGCCGACGAGGTCATGCTGGTGTATCCGGAGGTGTGGGCCGAGACCCTCCGCAATGCCGAGATGCGCGAGCAGGCTCGGCGTAGCATGCTGGCCTGGCGGGACGCTCTGGCTGCTCTCATCGAGAAGGGTCAGGAGGAGGGCATCTTCGGCCGGGAGGTTGACCCCAAGGCCTGCGCCATGGTGCTCATCGCCACCTTCGAAGGGCTCCAGCTCCAACTGGCCCGCAACCCAGAGTTGGTGGACGTACGCCGATTCTACGACACTATGCGGGGCCTCATCTGGCAAGAGGCTTGGGATCACTTGAGTCAGAGCTCTCAATCACACCAGGCCCGGTCCATACAGGGGAAGGAGTAGGGAGATGTGGGAGGTCTATCTGCCCGAGTACTATGTGGAGCGCGTGTTCCGCCCTGAGCAGCAGGAGGCGGAGCGCAAGGCGGCCCGCAAGGCCAAGATCGGGGAGCCCGAGAGCTTTCGCGCCCGACTGGCCCGGCGGCTGGTGGACCTGGGCCTGTGCCTGGACAAAGAGGCCGCCGAGGCCGAGCTGGTCGGCACGCGCTCACGCTCGTGATACACTGTTCCTCTCAGAGGAGGCAATCATGCTCGCCCTGGAGGTGGAGGGCCTGCGCAAGCGTTACGGCGACCTGGTGGCCGTCGATGATGTCGGCTTCGAGGTCGCGCCGGGGGAGCTGTTCGGCATCCTAGGCCCCAATGGGGCCGGTAAGACGACTAGCCTGGAGATGATCGAAGGCCTGCGTCGCCCCGACGCAGGCCGAATCACTATACTGGGCCTCGATGCCGTCCGGCAGCGCCGTCGCGTGCAGGAGCGCATCGGCGTGCAGCTTCAGGCCCAGGCCCTCTGGCCCGACCTCACCGTATCCGAGACGCTCCGGCTCTTCGCCAGCCTCTACCCCCGCGGCGTCCCCCTGCCCACCATCCTGGAGCGCTTCGCCCTGGCCGACAAGGCCGGCGCCCTGGTGAAGCACCTCTCGGGCGGACAGAAGCAACGCCTGGCAGTGGCCACGGCCCTGGTCAACGACCCGGACTTGGTGTTCCTGGATGAGCCCACCACGGGCCTGGACCCCCAGGCCCGCCTCAGCTTCTGGGAGCTCATCGCCGGAATGCGGGACGAGGGCAAGACCGTCATCCTCACCACCCATTACATGGACGAGGCGGAGGCCCTCTGTCAGCGGGTAGCCATCATGGACCACGGACGCATCATCGCCCTTGACTCGCCGCGGGAACTAGTCCGCAGTCTGCAGTTCGAAAACACCATCGAGGCCCAGATCGAGGGTGAGGTGCAGATGGAAGCCCTCGCCGACCTGCCGGCCGTGCGCAGGGCCCGCTGCGGCGATGGCACCCACTTCCTCCACACCAACGATATCGCCGCCACGCTGGCCGGGCTCATGCAGCTGGCTGGCCGGGACGGCTTTGCGGTGCAGGGCCTCCAGGTGCGTACCGCCACTCTGGAGGACGTCTTCATCTCCCTCACCGGGCGCCGTCTGCGGGACTAGGGGGAGCGAGGCCGCATGCGGGGAATCTTTCGCCTCGTTCTTGCTCAGGCCACGCTGCTGCGGCGCAACGTGAGCTACTGGATCCCCACCCTGGGGCTGGCCATCATCGTAATGATGGTCTTTGGCTGGCTGTTCCAGGTTGGCACTCAGGCCTTCTCCCTGGGCGTCGTGGACGAGGATCGCAGCGAGGCGTCCGGTCGCCTGGTGGAGGCCTTCGACGGCCTGGAGAACGTGGAGCTAAAGCAGGGCTCCCGCTCCCACGAGCTGAGCGCCCTGGACGACGGCCATCGGGCGGCGGTGGTCGTCATACCCCAGGGCTTCGAGGCGGCGCTGGCGGAGGGCAGATCGACCCTGGACGTCCGCTACGACACCTCCAACCCCGTAAGAACCTCCTACGCCTCCACCACCGTAGAAGCCGTGGTGGACGCCTTCAACGCGGGGCTGGTCGGCGAGAGCGGCCCGGTGATCATCCAACGGCAGGACGTGGGCACCCACCGGGTGGAATACATCGACTTCCTGACGCCCGGGCAGGCCGGGCTGACCCTTCTCTGGGGGGCCCTCTTCGGCGGCATCGCCTTCCTGACCGGCTGGCGGGAGATGGGCATCCTGCGCCGGCTCGGCGTGACGCCCCTGCGGCCGGCGGTCCTCATCGCCAGCCAGGGCGCTTCGCTGGCCCTTCTCTCCTTCGTGCAGGTGGCCATCATCTTCCTGGTGGGCCGGCTGGCCTTCGGCGTGACCATCCACGGGAGCTACCTGCTCCTCGCCGTCACCCTGCTCCTGGGCATCGTCTGCATGCTGGCCCTGGGCTACATCATCGGTAGCTTCCTGAACACCCTCACCTCGGCCAGCGCCGTCGCGAACCTGCTGGCCTTCCCCATGATGTTCCTGGGCGGCTCCTGGTTCCCCTCGGACTCGGCGCCCGGCTTCCTGCAGCCGGTCATTCGGGTCATCCCCCTGACCCACCTGAACGAAGCCCTGCGGGCCATCGTGAACAAGGGAGACGGGCTGGGCGACATCTGGTGGAACTGGGTCGTCCTGGCCGCTTGGGCGGCGGCCGGCTACGTCATCTCGCTGCGCGTCTTCCGCTGGCAGTAGTCCGGCCGCTACTGCTGGCCGAGCGACTTGATGTAGGCGGCGAGGGCGTTGATGTCGGCCTCGCTGAGGCTGGTGTAGGTAGGCATCACCGCCTGAAAGCCCTGCGTTATCTTGACTGCCGGCGTCCGGATGGACTCCGTTATGTAGGCCCAGTCGGCGGTGACGGTGGAACCATCGCTCAGGGTGACCGTGCTGCCGTAGAGCTCCTTCCAGGTGGGCCCCACGCCGGTCGCTCCAGTTGACGTGTGACAGCTGATGCAGGCGAAGCTTATCGCCACCTTCTCTCCCTGAGCGATCCAGGCCGGCGGCACTTCTGTCGGCTCGCCGACGGGCGTGGCCGCCGTCGCCGCCCGGGCTACAGCGCCGCAGTAGCCGGTGTTGATCTGAGTGGGGTCGGTAGCGGAGGGAGGCGCCGGTAACTCGAACTGAGCGTCCAACTCGTCGCTGTACTTAAGTTCCTTTTCCCAGGCGTTACCAGCGTTGGTGGTAATGAGCACGACTAGCTGGCGGATCTGCTCGTCGTTCAGCGAGCCGCCGTAGTCCAGATGCCAGGGAGGCATTATCGTGCCGGCGCGCCCGCAACGGATCGTGTCGCCCAGGCGGAGCTGGAGGGACTTCAGTTCGGCGGCGTCGGTGGGCCGGTTGGGCTCGATGTTCAGGGGAATGCCCGGAAAGACAGGGTTCTCGCTCACCCCTTTGCCGGTGCGGCCGTGGCAGAGGCGGCAGTTCTGCGCGAAGAGATGGGCCCCCCTCTCTGCCGCCGTCTCGGCCTGGCGCTCTTCGGCTCGCTCCGCCCGGACCGAGTCCCAGGCCCAGTACAGCCCCATGGCCAGGACTGTCAGGAGCAGCAGGAGGACCATGACGTCGACCTGTCTGCTGGTCCTCATGCCCGGATCGTATCTCTTCGTGATGAGATGCACAACCGATCGCACCCGCGGGAGCGGCCTCGAGTCGCGTTGACAGTGGCTGCGATGCGCTGCTATCTTGGCCTCAGGGGGATCCTTTGTGACGAGGAACTACTACACCGTTCTCCAAGTCAGCCGCAACGCCGAGCAAGAGGTCATCGAGGCCGCGTACAAGCGTCTGGCCAGGAAATACGATCCGGATGTCTATTCGGGCGCCGATGGGGCCGACCGCTTGCGGGAACTGAACGAGGCCTATGAGGTGCTTCGCGATGTCGGGAAGAGGGCAGAGTATCATGCCACCCTCAGCCGCGCACGCGCTCGCGCAGCCCCCGCGGGCTCCAAGCAAGGAAGCCCCACCTCTTCAGTGCAGCCCGCAGTCGCCAAGCCACCCAAGCGGCCACGGGCGAAGCCGCCCGCGCGGCCTGGCGCGCGGCCCGGCCGCCCCGGGCGGACCATCGGGCAGTTTCGCAACCTGCGTTCTGTGGCGGCCCTGGGGGCGACGGTAGTCGCAGCCGTCGCCCTCGTCATCATCGTGGCTGTCGTGCAGGGAGACGACAACAGTACGAGCAACGGTAGCATCGGCGATATCCCCGACCACACCGCTACCGCCAACGGCATGACGCTGGGAAGGGCCGACGCGCCGGTCACCATCTATGAGTACTCGGACTTTCAGTGCCCCTTCTGTGCCAGAACGGCGGCGGAGGTAGTGCCTCGGCTGGACACGGACTACCTGGCCACCGGCAAGGCCAAGCTCATATTCAAGAACTTCGCCTTCCTGGGGCAGGAGTCCAAGTGGGCGGCGGAGGCCGCGGCCTGCGCCGGCGACCAGGAGAAGTTCTGGGACTACCACAACAAGCTCTTCGAGGAGCAGAACGGCGAGAACAAGGGCGCCTTCAAGGTGGAGAACCTGAAGCGCTTCGCCCAGGAGATCGGCCTGAAGCAAGGCGATTTCAACACCTGCTTCGACGAAGGAAAGTTCACGGGCCAGATCGCTGATGAGATCTCGGAGGCGGAGCGGCGGGGTGTCAACTCCACGCCGACCTTCTTCGTGGGCCAGGACCCAGTCGACAGCACCTACGACGCCATCAGCAAGGCCATTGACGCCGCGCTGGCTACGCCGGCGGCAGGCACGGCCACGCCGGCAGCCACCCCCACGGCGGAAGGCACCCCTGGTGGCTAGGACGGCTCGGGTGGCGAAAGCGGCCGGCGCCAGGAAGGCGGCCGCCAAGAGGACAGCCGCGGCACCCCCCGCGGACGAGACCGCCCTGGGCGTCGGTGGCTTAATGCGCTGGGGCGCGCTGGCAGTCCTGGGCGTGGTCGGAATGGGCGTGGCCGCTTATCTGACCTACACCCACTACGCGGATAAGGTGGTGGCCTGCGGCGGCCTGGGCCGCTGCGAGGCGGTGCAGCAGAGCGAGTACTCGACGATTGCCGGCGTGCCGGTGGCTCTGCTGGGCGGCCTGGCTGCGGCCGCGCTGGTGGCTGTCGCCCTGAGCCGGCTGGGTGGGCTGCCGCTGGCGGTGGAATGGGCGTCCCTGGCGACCCTCGGCCTGACGACTGCGTCCGTGGCCTTCGCCGTCTACCTGACCTACGTCGAGCTGTTCGTGCTGGAGGCCATCTGCATCTACTGCGTGGCGCTGGCCTCCATCTTCACCGCCAGCTGGATGATCAGCCTAAGCGACTCGTTCCTGACTAGGGATATATCCCCCGAACCAGGGTAGCCTCGGCTACCCGCTGCACGCCCCGCATCGTCGCTGCCTCCCGCATCGTCGCGTGCCGCTCGTCCGCCAGGCTCTTCACCTCGGCGAAGGCCCGCACCATCACCCGCCGCAGGCGTTCGTTGATCTCCTCCTCCTCCCAGAAGAAGGACTGGATGTCCTGCACCCACTCGAAGTAGGAGACGACGAGTCCGCCGGCATTGGCCAATATGTCCGGTATTACCGGGATCCCCCGCTCCCTCAGTACAGCGTCGGCTTCTGGAGTGAGGGGGCCGTTGGCCCCTTCCAGAACTAGCTTGGCCCTTAGCTGGGGCGCATTGGCGCCTGTCACCTGGCTCTCCATGGCTGCAGGGACGAGGATGTCCACCGGCAGGACCAGTAGCTCCTGGTTGCTGATGTGGTCGCCGCCGGGGGCGTCGGCGAGCCTGACCCCCTGTTGAGCGCAGCGGTTCAGAGCCTCGACGTCCAGGCCGCCTTCGTTGTAGAGGCCGCCGGAGATGTCGCTGACAGCAACCACCCGACAGCCCTCAGCGGCCAGCAGGCGGGCGGCCACGCCGCCCACCTTGCCGAACCCCTGGACGGCCACCGTGGCGCCTTCGAAGGGCGTGAGCCCGCGACGGGCCGCCTCCTGGGCGATGTAGACTATGCCGCGGCCCGTGGCCTCCTGCCTACCCAGCGTCCCACCGATGGACAGGGGTTTGCCGGTGACCACACCCGTCACCGAGTAGCCCCGGTGCATGCTGTAGGTGTCCATGATCCAGGCCATGACGTGGGCGTCGGTGCCCATGTCGGGCGCTGGGATGTCCGCCTGGGGGCCGATGAGGAGGGCGATCTCGGTGGCATAGCGGCGGGTCAGGTTCTCCAGCTCTTGTGGTGTGAGCTTCGCGGGGTCGACGGCCACGCCGCCCTTGGCGCCGCCGAAGGGGATCTTGGCCACGGCGCATTTCCAGGTCATCCACATGGCCATGGCCCTCATCTCGTCCAGATCGACGGATGGGTGGTAGCGGATGCCTCCCTTAGCCGGACCCAAGACCACGTTGTGCTGCACGCGGTAGCCACGGAAGACGGCCGTAGACCCGTTACTGAGGCGAACGGGGAAGTGGACGGTGAGCTCGCGGCTGCAGGAGCGGAGGATCTGGCGGAGGGCGTCGTCAAGGTGCAGGCGTTCGGCGGCGTCGTCGAACTGGGTAAGCGCGGTCACCCAGGGGTTGGGTATCTGGGACATGAGCGTCCTCCTCCCTGATGAAAGGCCCTGGGCGTCGCGCCTTGTCACGGACAGCCCAGGGCCCCCTTCGACTCTACTGCGAGCGGCGCGACTACTCGGCCTCTTCGCCCTCCTCCGGCTCTGATCCGATCTCCATCTCGCCCTCGAGGTGTTCCTTGGGCTCCTCCACCACGTGCTCTAAGTCGCCGTAGCTGGAACCCGCACGCAGCTCAGACAGCTCACGGGCCAGCTCCTCGGCGAAGCCTTCCGGCAGTTTGGGCGGGCGCTCGCCTTCGTCCATCAGCTCCGCGGTCTCACCCGGGAAGAACGAGGCAGCAGGCCCCAGGAGCTCTGCCGGCGGGCGGCGCTCCGGTACGGTGACCTGTGCGCGCGCCGGGATGAGCTTGCCGATGATGACGTTCTCCTTCAGGCCAATGAGGTGGTCCACAGCGCCGGCCACGGCGGCCTCGGTGAGGACGCGGGTGGTCTCCTGGAAGGAGGCGGCGGCCAGGA
>Ga0315275_10007279_pt1 | contig 10680 bp, 8 predicted proteins | sample YL17G03_0_MG_FD_205557 | JGI IMG/M metagenome (GOLD analysis project Ga0315275, IMG submission 205557) | Sediment microbial communities from Yellowstone Lake, YNP, Wyoming, USA - YL17G03_0 | ecosystem: Environmental > Aquatic > Freshwater > Lake > Sediment | place: USA: Wyoming | collected...
CCCTTTCTTGCAGAAAGATGACCTGATTTCTCCACAGCAGCTTTTCCCGGGCAAACCCTGGTTTTTCAGCGTATCAGGAAAATGGTCGTTAGCCAACAATAGTTGTTTAATAAGTCCTATTCCTATATGCTGCCCCGCTCCCCATCCAGTTCCCGGGCGTTATGGTGGGGTGGTTTCAGGAGGGAGCGCTCCCCTCCTCCGGGGCCCGCCGGCGCCGGGAGTGAAGCGCAAAATCTATCTATCAACCGTTCTCGACGCGTCTCCACGTGTGGTGTTCCACGCGAACGCTGGAGGGTTGCCGCCCGCGTTTTCGCACGGGAGCTAAAGGCACCGTGGCGACGCAAGAGGATGCACAATCTTAAGAGACGTAGGTAAAGAACGCGAGAACAGCCAGAGACCCGGAAGAGGGGCAGAGAACAACCCAGCATGAACAGACAGTCCTCAGGTGATGCATTTCACACTACACTTGAGCACATCAAACATCGCGGCAGTGAGAGGAAAAAAGATGGTATTATAAAATTCAAGCTAATCAGAGATCCGCGACTGAAAAAATGTAAAGACTCAACTGAAAACGTCAAAGCATAGTCCGGTTTCAGTTTCGAAAAAAAAATCGCAGCAGGACTTCGAAAGGGGCTAAGCTAGAAAAGGCAGGAGAGACATTTTGAGGCTGGGTCCATGCCGGCATGGCCGGACATGGCAAGGTTGGCTGGAAGAACGGCAAGATTCGAGGGGCTGGCGATTGACAGCGAAGATAGCAATTACCGGGTCCCCCGGCGTTGGCAAGTCCACGCTGGTGGAGAAGACAATAAAGCTCTACAGGGGCAGAGCCGGCGGAGTGCTGGCACGAGAGGTGAGGTCAGAATGCAGGAGAGTGGGCTTCGAGCTGCTGGACTTATCCTCCGGAGAGAGGGGCATCTTGGCCTGGGAGACGGGAGAGGGGCCCCGGCTGGGACGCTACAGAGTCAACCTGAAGGATCTGGAGGAGATCGGCGCCCGGGCAGTGGAGAACGCTCTTGGCTGTGATCTCATTGTGGTGGACGAGGTGGGGCCCATGGAGCTATTCTCGGAGAAGTTCGTGGAGGCCGTGAAGAAGGCCATCTGCTCGCATAAGCCGATGCTCGTGGTCTTGAAGGAAGGATCGCAGCACCCCCTGGCCAGGGAGATCAGAAAGACCTTCAAGGTAACTACAGTGACGAGAGTTAACCGCGATGCTCTGCCTGAGGAGATCGCTAGAGAGCTATGGTCGTGACTTTCTTCCCGGTCCAATCGACCTCAGCTTTCAGTGCTAGACAGCGCTTTCTTCTGCTGCCGGACTGCAAGCCCTTATAGAAAATAGTGTCGCTCTTGAGGGGGGCGGCATTTTATCCCATCATTGAGGCTTCAAGAGAATCTGGTGGCAGCCGTCGTAGGCAGGGTAGTACCACAGCTCTCCACCCTCCTCGTGATGCTCCGCTTGGCCGTCGGAGAGCCTGAGCTTGAAGCCCTGCGGATACTGTACTTTAGGCACCCGGATCACTGCAGGCGGAAGGCCGGGCCGACTTTTGAAACGGACCAGAAAGGCCTTTGTCCGGCAGTTGAAGCTCTGGCTGATGGGCTGGCCCTCCAGCCTGGCCAGGTAGGGACGGACGTTAACCTCGAAGCCGCGCGGTTGGCCTTCTTCATCGATCAGGGAGAAGTCCTCTTCGTTCCAGGCATTCACATCTCTGACGCTATAATCCCAGTAGGCGCAATCGACGAAATTCGCCTCCAGGCTCTGCAAAGCGTCATCCACGGCCATGTTGCGGGCGCCGGAGGGCTCCATGCTCCATGGGGCGCCGAACTCCCCAACGAAAAGGGGCAGGGACAGCTCCCTGGCCTTCTCCTGGTGGGCTTCTAGAAGATGGCAGAAGAGCATGTCATTAGGGAGAAGGTCGAACCTCAATGTCACCGCCAGAGAGTCGTACAGATGTGGGGCGTAAACCAGGCCCCGGATAGAGAAAGGTTCCAGCTTAGATGAGTACATGTTCTGGATATGTGGCTCCACAAACCCTACCGCACCGGGATGTACTTCGCGGATGGCGGAGATCATCTCCTCGTAGAAGGGCTGCAGCACAAAGTTCTCAAACTGCCCGCGGTCATTGGGGATGTCTCCTCTTGAGGGCTCGTTCATGATGTCGTAGCCCAGGATGAAAGGATGGCCTTTGAATCTTGCCGCCACCTCCTGCCAGGCGAGCCGATAATGTTCTTGCAGCCCTTCAGATAGGAAAAAATGGGTAAAGCAGCAGCGAACGTCCCTGGACAGAGTGTAGGCGGCGCTCCAGAACTGGCCGCCGAAGCTATCGTTTCTCTGAGGATCTACATAGCGTGGAAAGGCCCAATCAGGTGCGCCGTCTCCGCATAGCGACCGGCTGTAGAGATCCTGGTGCATATCCAGCAGGATGTACAGGCCTCTTTGGGCGGCCTGGTCTACCAGAGACTCTATTTTATCAAGGTAGCTGCGGTCGTACTTCCCCGGGGCAGGCTCCACGGCCTCCCAGAAGAGGGTGAGCCGCACCATGTTGAAGCCCCAGGAGGCTAGGAGATCCCACCAGGAAGGGTCTTTGAAGGGAAGGAAGGGCGAAAGCTTGGCATTCCCCGCCACGTTCACTCCCCGAAAGCAGATCCTTCTTCCTTCTCCGTCGTGGAATCCATCACTCGCCAGAGCCAGCTGGGCGTCGTCTTCCCTGTAGGATCGACAGCGTTGCATTCATCACCCCAACAGGCTATCATCTTTGACTAACTGTATATAAATTTTTATCCTATTAATAATCTCGATGAGGGCTGTGTCTCTCGGACAGCCCATGTATCAAAAGGGATTGCCCGACATCAGACTCCTGAAACTAATGACGAGAGATAAGTTTCGCGTCCGACGAAGGGAGAACAAGATGATGATCCCAATAGGACTAATCTCGATTGTCTTTTCTGTCTGGTGAGCTTAGGCTCGGAAGATTCTTTTGTTCTTTCCAGTACTTTTCCGCCTTCTTTGGCATTGATTCATTGAAAAATTGCCATAAAAGCTGGGATACAACAGAAGCTATAGGGCTAAGAAAGGGACTGTAATCCCAAGCAATAGACTCGACCGGGGTCTAAGGGCTGGCATGAAACTGCCTTCTCCAAGCATTCTGCCGCCTCCCCGCATTCCCCAAGCCCCAAATGACGGCTTCCCAACAGCCTCCATTCATCAGACACTTCTTCCTCAGGAGAAAGAATCCTGACCTTTATCGGGATTAGGTATTATGTCGCGGTATACATAGGCAATCGCATTCTGATACGAAGAATAATATAGATTATAAGGTAAAGTTTATATATTATAGGATCAGCTTATTAACCAGATAGCTAATATATCTCAACACGAGGGCGTAGGTTATAGAGGGGTAATATGAAGCCACCGCAATTGGAGGTATTTATCCGATTGGTTAGGTTTTTGGATGTTGATGCCTATGGGCTCAGGCGGTTTGTCTTGAACTGGATCGTCGAGACGAGAGAGTTTACTGCGGATTCTCTCTACGAGATAGTGAGCCAGAGGTTCGAGGTCTCCAAGAAGTCCATAGCCTCCCTCATCGGCTACATCTCGTCCCACTTGGGGCTGCTTCATGTGAACAAGCGCTCCTATCGATCTCCCAAGAGGTACATGCTCAAAGAAGAGTATGTCGATTTAGCCAAATCAGTGCTCAAGCCGTCATGACCACAGTCAAAAAGGCCCCCCGGACGGCCACCACCCTGAAGATCCGCTCTAAATCCGAGTTCACAGTGAGCCGCTCTCGAGATCCGTACCACGAACTGATGCGCCGGCTTTTTCAAGACGAAACCACAGCTCAAAGAGGGAGGAAGTTTTTAATCATAGTAGAGGAGCGGCAGAAGAGCGGAAAGCCCCTGAGAACAAGGGAATGGAAGCAGCTGCTGGAAGAACTGGACGTCAGCCGGTCCGCTTTTTATGCCATGAGAAATAAGCTCCTGGGAGCAGGCATGATAACCAACAGGATTGGAGAGTACCGGCTCTCCGGCATGTTCAGCCGGGATCTAGTCGACATGGCCCGATGGTGGTGGACGGCTGTCCTCAATAACGATTTAGAAAATCTATAGGCAGGCCTTGAGCTCCCCAATCTGCCTCTCTAGGGTCTCCACCATTCTGGCGTTCTCCATGTACTCCAGGCTGCTCTGGCAGAAGGGGCATACGAAGCTGGCCTCGCTAGCCTCGTCGAAGACGAAGCGTGCGCACCCCTGGCTGCAGGCGTAGAAGATATTGTTCTTCTCGTAGGCCAACCTCTCCTCCAGCTTTCTTACCAGCCTTCTGACCTCTGACTCCAAAGCCTTGTCGAAGTTCTCAGGACAGAGCTGCCAGAGGTAGGTCAGCCATCCTGAGTCGGGATCTCTCTTGCGCCTGTAAACTGCCAGCCTATGCTCATAGAGAAGGTAAAGCGTTCTCCTTACGGTATTCAGGCTGATGCCCGTAATCTCCGCCAGGCGCTCGTCAGTAATCTCCTCACTTGGGATAGACTCCGCAATGCGCAATCCTTCTTCTCCCACCAGCTTGTTCAAGTATGCTCTGTGAATTGTCTCCTCGAGAGCGGCCAACGGATCCCACCCAGCGATCATATTGTCACAAATCAGATGTCATTCCCTTGGGAATTAGTGTCTTCAAGCTGTGCAGCTTTAGCGCCTTTTGTGCTAGCATCACGACTCTTGGGTAGAGCCTGCATCGAGCCTCGAACTTATAAGTTGCGCCTTCCCACTATATATCGTCATCGTGAAGAGAAATTTAATAGAGTTTATCGGGGAAAACCGGCAAAGGAAGCGAGGATTCCTAAAAAACCGGTCAAATCTCGCCATTCCTTTCTAGATCTATAAGAAGAGCATGAAAAAATCGGAGGTTACCAGGAATCCTCAAGAATTTAATATTAAATTTTATAAATAAATTTATTAAATGAAAATAAAATTTTATATAGAACCAATTTGAAGTGCAATATCATGAACTAATTTGAAGTGAGATATTATTGGCTCCTCGCGATCTCCCAGAGTGAATTCCTGGCTGTGATTGGCCTATCGTGCGGGAGGATGAGAAGGTTGAACTCACCCCGCCGCACAATGCCATCCATCATTTCATTATCCGACAGCTTATCCCAACAAGCTATTTCTTTGGCAGGACCCCGAGCCAACAGCGGACTGCTGCGGGCCCCGCGGGAAATAGCGAAGAGCTATATTATTCTAAGCAGATCCGGCCTCGGAAAGAAGGGTCTTCAACCTTTGAATGGACTGCATGGCACGATTGGCCTCGCTCATCTTTTCCTCTTCATAATAGCGAAGGATCTCCTCAATGGGCGCCTTTAGGCGGTAGACCTTCATAGGTCGGCCTGTTCCGTCACTGCGGCAGATCTTCTCCTCTATCCAGTCGTGCTGTCTCAGCGTGCGCAGAGCGATGCTCACCTCAGGCTGCCTGAGGTCAGATCCTCTCTCAATTTCGCGAGAGCTGGCCTCAACGCCGCCGGCCAGATAGGCTATCATGTTGGAGACTTTTCGAGGAACCCCCAGGCTCCGCAGCGTCTCCACAACCTCAATGTCTTTCTCGTCAAACCTCAACACAAAAGTTTCCTTCATTGCGATCTACTCCCTTTATTGCTCCCTTATGAAGAAAACTTGTACTTTATGATATAAATAGTTTTTTTATGTTAAATAAATTTCTACTATTATTACTACATTCTGTGGAGCTCTTATTAAATAATCACTTTGTTAAAATTAGAATTATCTATTTCTTATCCTCTCAACAAATTTCCACTTTTTCTCCACAGCTCTCCGAGCCGCCAGATCCACCAGGCCTTTCATCACCTCCACATCCCTTTGCGCATCCTGGCCCACTGCCTTCTTTATGGGGGTATAGGCCGACTCCCTGAAGCGGGGTGAAAAGTCATCCACTCTATTTTCAATATGCAGCTCAGCTCCAACGCCTTCTTCCACCCATCCGACCTCATCTACAGCCACGCCTGCCCCTCTGATGGCATCAGCTATTGCGCGCGCCTCCTCCTGCGGGGCTATGACTAGGAGGGCGTCTATGGAGACTCCCAGATAGTCTATCTGTAGAGCGTCCAGCATCTCCAGCGCGCGAGGATTGACCAGGCGCCTCATCCTATCCTCTTCAAAGACCAGCTTCACGCCGGCCGTATGCGAGATCTCCTTAGCGTCGCCCCGGATGCCGCCGTTGGTGACATCGGTCATGGCATGTATCTCCAGCTCTCTTTCGAGCAGGGCCTCGCTCGCGACTAAGAACTTGATATTCAGGGTCTCCTCCACCACCTCATGCCAGCCGTAATAGAGTGCAGCAGAGCATACCGTTCCCCCTCCGGCGCCCTCCGTCATCAGGATCACATCGCCCGCGCGAGCATCCTGGCGCGGGGTGAGCTTCTGGGACACTCCAACAGCGCCAACACAACCAGTCAGCCTGTCTCCTATCACCATGTCTCCACCAATGCGCAGAGTGCTGCCGGTGACCAGGGGAACTCCCGTCAGCTCGGCCACAGTGGCAATGCCGGCGAGGTGGTCGAAGAGCTTGGAGACGTCCCCATCGTCCGCCAGATGAATATCAGAGAAGAGGGCCACCGGTCGCGACCCCATCACATAGATGTCGCGTAGAGCCGCTCTGGTGACGTGGAAGCCGGCCAGGAAGGGGTAATCGCTCAACCTGGAGTGCATACCGTCCACGGTCACTGCTATGTATCTGCTCCCAGCCTCGACCACTCCCGAATCGTCCAGCTGACTTGAGTCTATGAGGGCGCCGGTCTTGCCGATGACCTCGGCGATCTTGGTATGGGCATAGAAGTCCCCCTGCCCTCGCGAGCCCACCCCGAAGTCACCCATGCTGACCCCGACCATTTGAAGCTGGAAGACATCTCCTTCAGGATTCAGGGAGACCTCAGCCTCCTGGATGACTGCTCTGGCCAGGATCTCTGCCCTGCTGGCGGGGATCTCTTTCACCTCTCTTATCAGGGCTACAAGCTTGGCTTCAAGATCAGGATCTCTTCGGCGCAATCCCCTTTTGGCAAAACCTTCCAGGTCCATGGGGGAGGCCTTTGGCCTCTGTGGATAAAAACCCCGATCATCGCCTCTGAAAGAGCGTCTCCAGCTGACCGCGATCTATCACTACCATCACTGGCCGTCCATGGGGACAGGTGAGGGGATTGTTGCAGGCGAAAAGATCCTTCAGCAGTCGCTTCATCCCGCCCGAATCCAGCTCCACCCCAGACTTGATGGAGCCGCGGCAGGCCAGAAGCTTCAGGATCTCCTCTTTTGCGGTCGCGCTCGCTCCCACCTTCCCGAGAGAGAAGAGATCCTTGAGAACGTCATGAAGGGCCTGGGGGCTCTCCAGCCGCGATCCTATGGCGGGAACGGCCCTCACCTGATAGGTAGCTCCCCCGAAGGGGGCAATCTCAAAGCCCATCTCCTCAAGAGTCTCCTTCCAGGCTTCAAGGAGGATCTGCTCAGAGGGAGTTAGCTCGATGGTCACCGGCACAGCCAGCTCCTGGGAGATCATCATTGTCCTGTACCGCTCCTGCAGCCTCTCAAAGCTGATTCTTTCCGCAGCGGCATGCTGGTCGATGAGCATCAGCCCCTGCTCGCCCTCGGCCACAATGTAGAGATTCAGCACCTGGCCCAGGATCCTCGCCTTTGGCGAGGCTGCCGGGGAGACAAGCGCGATCTGGCCGCTTGGCTCCAGGGGCAGAGTGCTCTGCTCGCCACTGCCGATGTCCAGGGGCATCTCGGGAGGCATGGCCTTCAGCTTCTTTTCCGGCGGCCTGGCCTCGGTCCGTATCGCCGAGGAGACGGCCTGCGTCAAAGCGCCGGATATCTCTTCTTCCTGCAAAAGTCGGACCTCCCTCTTGGCGGGGTGTACATTCACATCCACTAGCCTGGGCTCTGCTCGCAGGGATACGACGCCAATAGGGCTCCTTCCTACAGGTATAAGGTTGCGATAGGCTTCTCTGTAGCCCGACATCAGAGCTTTCGCGGCCACAGGCCGGCCGTTGATGTAGATGAAGATCCTGTCCGGACTGCTCCTGGTGTTCAAAAGATCTCCCGCCATCCCCTCCAGGTTCCAGCCCTTTCCTTTCGCCCTGAAGGGGAGGAGGGCTCGAGAAGTCTGCAGCCCGAAGACGCGGAAGAGAGCATCGTCCCAGCTCTGGGATCTTATGGACTTGAAGATCGTCCGCCTGCCTGTAAAGAGCTCGAAGGATATGCCGAAGTTGATGATGGCCAGCTCAGTGATTAAGTCTGCGATCTCTGCCAGTTCCGCCTCACCACCCCGGAGGTGCTTCCTGCGGGCGGGGATGTGGTAGAAGAGGTCAAAGACGGCAATGCTGGTGCCGGCAGGACATCCCGCCTCTTTGAGCTCCAATGTCGCCGCCTTCTCTATGAGCAGATAGGTCCCTACTTTTGCCTCCCTGGTCTTGGTGAAGACAGCCAACCGCCGGGAGACGCTGGCTATGCTGGAGAGAGCCTCTCCCCTGAAGCCCATAGTGCGGATAGCAGCAAGGTCATGGGCTCCGGAGATCTTGGATGTGGCATGCTGCTTGAAGGCTAACGGAAGGTCCTGGCCATCTATGCCGCAGCCGTCGTCGGTCACCTTGATCAGGCTCTTGCCACCGTCCTCCACCTCGACCAGGATCTTCCGGGCTCCGGCGTCGATGGAGTTCTCTACCAGCTCCTTGACTACTGAGGCCGGCCTCTCTATGACCTCCCCGGCTGCTATCTGGTTGATTGTCTCCTCATCGAGAAACTTGATCTTGGCCATTTTTATCCCTCAGGATCCTCTGGAACTCTGCCAGCCGGTTCAATGCCTCGCGGGGCGAGAGAGAGTCCAGGTCCAGGTCCAAGATCTCCTCCAGCACGGGATCCTGGGATTTCTCCTTCTCGGCCGTGTCGAAGAAGATGAGCTGGGTGTACTTGGGAGACCTTCCCGCTTTCTTTCTCCCTCTCAAAGGCTGGATGTCCGCCTCTCGTTCGATCTCTCTGAGGAGGGCATCTGCCCGCCGGGTCACTGCCTCCGGGACCCCGGCCAGCCTGGCCACATGCACTCCGTAGCTCTTGTCAGTGGCCCCTGGAACCACCGTCCTCAGGAAGGTTATGCTGCCCTTCTCCTCCTTTACAGCTATGCTGTAGTTCTTGATCCCAGGGAGGAGGCCCTCCAGCTGGGTGAGCTGGTGGTAGTGGGTAGCGAAGATGGCCTTGCATTTTATCACGTTGTGCAGGTGCTCAGAGATGGCCCAGGCTATGCTCAGGCCGTCAAAGGTGCTGGTGCCCCGTCCCACCTCGTCCAGCAGCACAAGGCTCTCCCTGGAAGCATGGCTCAGGATGTTGGCAAGCTCGCTCATCTCCACCATGAAGGTGCTCTGGCCGGCTGATAAATCGTCGTAGGCGCCCACCCGCGTGAAGATCCTATCCACCAGGCAGAGCGAGGCGTGCTGTGCAGGCACGAAGGAGCCGGCCTGGGCCATTATGAGCGCCAGAGCGATCTGGCGCATGAAGGTCGACTTGCCGGACATGTTGGGGCCGGTGAGGATGATGAGGCGGCTTTCAGAGCCGTCAAGGTTGGCATCGTTGGGCACGAAGGATCCCCGCATGGCCTTATCAAGAACGGGATGCCTTGAGCCCCGCAGGACTATTCTCCCATCTTCGTTCCACTCCGGCCTGACCAGGGAGTTCTCAGAGGCAATAATTGCGAAAGCGCAGAGCACGTCCAGCTCCCCCAGGGCTGCAGCTCGGGACTTTATCTCCCCGGACCTCGCGGCCACCTCGCCCTTCAGCCGGGCGAAGATCTCCTGCTCGAGGGAGATCAGCCTATCCTGGGCGGAGATGACCCTTGACTCCATATCTTTGAGCTCCGGGGTTATGAAACGCTCTGCGTTGGCCAGGGTCTGCTTTCGGATGTAGTCCTGGGGCACGAGGTGCAGGTTGGCCCTTGATACCTCCAGGTAGTAGCCGAAGACGTTGGTGTAGCCCACCTTAAGCGACTTAATGCCCGTCCTGCGTCGCTCCTCGCTCTCCAGGCGCAGTATCCATCCCTTTCCCTCCTTGAGCAGGGTACGCAGGGAATCGAGCTCCTGGTGGCAGCCCTCCCTGATCACCCCCCCTTCGCGCAAGTGGGCGGGAGGGTCTTGGACTATGGATTTTTCTATCAGTGCCACCACGTCCTCCAGGGGGCTGACGCCCGCTTGCAGCTGCTGGAGGTAGGCGGATTTGGCCCTCTCCAGGGCCTGGTGGAGGGCAGGAAGCCTTTGCAGCGAGCTGTTCAAGGCGGCCAGGTCCCTGGGGTTGGCAGCTCCGCAGGAGACCCTGCCCACCAGCCGCTCCAGATCGGAGACCTCTTTTAGCTCCTGGACCAGGCCCTCCCTCATGACCAGGTCTCCGCACAGCTCCTCCGTTGATTCAAGCCTCCTTTTTATATGGGGCAGGGAGCGCAGCGGCATCTGAATCCATCGCACAAGCGTCCGGGAGCCCATGGGAGTTCTGGTGGCCCCCATGAACTCGAGGAGCGTTCCCCTGCGGGATCGGTCTCTGATGTTCCTCAAGATCTCGAGATTGCGCAGGGTTACCTCGTCCAGGACCATATGCTCAGAGACGGAGATTATCCGGATCTGGTCGATATGCCCGAGCGCCTGGAGGTGGGTGGCGTGC
>Ga0315275_10007282_pt1 | contig 10677 bp, 6 predicted proteins | sample YL17G03_0_MG_FD_205557 | JGI IMG/M metagenome (GOLD analysis project Ga0315275, IMG submission 205557) | Sediment microbial communities from Yellowstone Lake, YNP, Wyoming, USA - YL17G03_0 | ecosystem: Environmental > Aquatic > Freshwater > Lake > Sediment | place: USA: Wyoming | collected...
GGATCACCGCGGAGTTCGCTGATGTGAAACAGCGGGAGCGCTGCTGGCCCAACAACGATGTTCCCGGACTCGTCTCCGCGGACGACGTCTGGAGGCGGTGTAGGTGTCGTAGGCCAGATATCGGAGGTACCACCAACAATGACCCCGCGAGGTGGCACCGGGCGACTCCTGTACTGCTTGCGACGCGACTCCACTTCGGCTTCTAACGCCGATCTACCCCGGTGCCCGCGGCCGGAAGCGATGAGGTGGGCGGCAACCGCTCTACCATCGCGCTGAAACTCGACAAGACCGTCCTCAAGTATGACTGCCACTGCACCAGAGATTCGGGCCACCATGGCAAGCGCCAAGAGGAGGTCCGCGATCAGACCGGGAGCGTTGGCCTCAACCGGGCAATAGGGCTTCTCGTGTAGGAGCCAGTACGCCCGCAGCTTTCCTAGCTTGACCAGTCCTAAAGCGCGCAGACGAACCAGAAGATCGGCGACATCTTCGGCGTTTCCATCTTCCCGAATCTTCCGATCAACCGCATGCTGGAGTTGCCCGACATGCTCCATCAAGAGGCGCTGCGACAACTCGTCCATGAACTGGCACCATCCGCCCTGAATATATTGGGACGTCTCAAGTGCCAACTCCTGGAAAAACTTCGAGCTTGCCTTGTCCACAAGATCCACTTGGTAGAACTTCGTGGCCGCGGGCAGGGCACGCCGAATCAGATTGGTGCTCGTAATCAAAACGGCCACCGGCGTGCCAAGGCCTGCAAATACGACGACCGGTGCCGTCAGCACCTTGGTCGTAACGATCGGCTCCCAGTGGTCCTTCCAGTCATGCTCCAATGAAGCGGTCCGCAGAACCCATGACTCTCGGTCTGCTGCATTGACGTTTCGGTGGAGGTAGTAGACGTTGATAGCCTTTTGCTTTGGTAGATCGTCCGGCGACTCTATCACCCCTATGTGGTCGGCCCCGAGTACGCTGAGCGCGTGGGTCAGTGCAAGATCGAAATTCAGAGTGACCACGGAGGAGATAGCACCCTCGCAGAGCAACGCCGCAGCTATTAGGTACCCATCATTGGCGGTCGCAAGCTTCAGGTTATAGTGCTCGTCGCAGAGGCGCTCGACCACATCCCGCTGGCTGCCTGTCTTGGCAAACACCGCATCGGCCACAAGCGAGAGATCAGTGGGGTCTGCGCAGTCGCCATTCTGGAGTATTCCGTCGGCGACGAGACGCCGATGGACCTCCACCGAGCAGTCGCGCGCCGTCGGAAGGCACGTCGGTGGCTCAACGGAACACCCAGCCCCCACGACGAGGGCAACCTTTGCACCTCCCGGTGAAGAGATAGCTTGGAGCAATTCTGCGGGCAGAGCCATCGCGGCTCCTGGGAGAGGCAACTGCCATGCCTTGCTCACCGGGGCCACCCGCCGTAGAACCTCGGCGTCCGCTGACCAGGAAACAGTCCCGACGGAGGCGGACATGCGCTGGACAGATTCATCACCGCTCGTTTCGCAGAGACCCCGCGCCAAGAACCAGCTTCCATCATTAAATTATTGGGGAACCTGCATGTCAAGGAGTTTCTACTGTCAACCACTGTTACGCCGACGCCTGGTAGATCCGGCTGTAGGCTTTGGGCTGTAGGCTGTGGCGATATGTAGCGGCGACCCCGCCTGGCGGGGTCGCCATTTCAAGCGTGCCGGTGATGGCGGTCTAAAGACCGCCGCTACATCGGCGGCTGGTCTGCCGGCCACCCGCCGCCTGATGAGGCTTGGTTTGCCGCATCTTGGCCCCGCGTGGTAGGCTGAACTCGTCTCGTGGAGAAGACGCTTCAAGTCCTGACCGAGTTGGAACACGACGGTCTGTTGCTGCGCTACGCGATCGGCGGCGCCATGGGCGCCACCTTTTACGTGGAGCCGGTGTTGACGTTCGATTTAGACGTTTTCGTCATCCTCCCGCAAGCGGCGGGCCTTCTGCTCACGCTGGCGCCCATTTACGACGCGTTGCGCGCCAGGGGCTACACGGAAGAAGGCGAATGTGTGAACATCGAGGGCGTTCCGGTCCAGTTTCTCCCGGCTCACAACGCACTGCTGGAAGAAGCGCTGGCGGAGGCGCGCGAAACCTCCTACGGAGCGACCGCGACCCGGGTGTTGCGTGCCGAACATCTGGCGGCCATCGCAGTTCAGACGGGGCGCGACAAGGACCGGGAGCGCGTGCGCCTGCTTCTGGAACAGGCTCCACTGGATGGTGAATACCTTCGAGCTGTCCTCGCCCGCCACAATCTGGAGGCCAGATGGAAGCAGTGGACAACCTGAGGCCGGAAATCGCGCGGCTCATCGCCGCTAAGCAGGAGCGCCGTCACAAGCTGGCCGCACTGCCTTTCCCGGAGAAAGTGCGTATCGTGGTGCAGTTGCAGCGAATGGTCGCGCCCGTTTTGCGCGCCCGCGGGCGCCCGGTGCGGGTTTGGCATCTGACGGGCGACTGAGCCGCCGTGCCGCCGGTCCCGCCGCGCGGGGCCGGCGGTAAAACAATTTCCTGAAACAAAACACCTGTACACTGAGTTAAAAAGGATGACACGGAACAGGTGTGCTGAAACGCCTCATCTTCTGGCTGGTCCTTGCTGCCGCGTGGCTGTCGGCGGCTGAGCACCGCGGTGTCGTCAAGGCCAAGGGATTGCCCATCCCCGGCGCCGTGGTGACGGCCCGGCAAGGCGCTCAGCAGTTGACCGCCAGCACCGATCAGAACGGCCAGTATCACTTCAAGGACCTTGCGCCCGGCGCCTGGACGCTGGAAGTGCAAATCTTCGGCTTCGAGCGAGCGCGGCGCGAGCTGAACCCCGCCACCGAAACCGCCCCGGTGGAATGGAACCTGAAAGTGGCGCACACGCCGGCGCTGGCCGCGCTGCTGGCGGCCGCTGCCGCCAAGTCGCCAGCGGGCGGCTTCCAGCGCCTGGATGTGAGCCAGACGGCGGAGGCCGAAGCGACGCCTCCGCTGACGTCCCCGCCCGCTCCTGCGCCGGCCGGCGAATTGAGCCAGAACGCCAACGAGGCTTTCCTGCTAAGCGGCAGCTTGAGCCGCGGGCTTGCTGCGGCGCAGCAGGAGGACACCTTCGGCCGGGCGAGCCAGCCGGCGCGCAAGGCACCGGCCGGGAAGGCGGCGGGCAAAGCGCCGGCGGGCCAGGCACGCCCCGCCGCCCCGGCACAGGCCATCGGCAACCGCGCCGGCCTTCCGACCTCCGTGCAGGCCGGCGCGTTCTTCGCGCTCCGGAATTCGGCGCTGGACGCCCGGCCGTATTCCTTCAGCGGACAGCCGCTGGCCAGGCCCTCGTATGCCCAAAGCTACTACGGAGTAGTTGCGGGCGGGCCGCTGCACATCCCGAAGATCGTCAAGAGCGACCAGACGTTCTTCTTCATCAGCTACATTGCCAACCGCGGCCGCAATCCCTTTGGCGCGGTCGGAACCCTGCCGGTCGAGGCCGAGCGGGCGGGTGATTTTTCCCAGTCGCAGGTGCGCGGCCCCCTCGTGGTCTACGACCCCCTCACGCGCGCGCCCTTCCCTGCCAACCGCATCCCGAAGGCCAGGATGCACCCCATTGCGGCGGGGTTGCTGCCGTTCATCCCCCTGCCGAACCAGCCCGGCAGGGCGCAGAACTACGAATTCCTCACCTCCGTACCCGCCGACAACGACAATGTCGGCCTGCGCCTGGCGCGGAACTTCGACAAGCGCAACCGCGTGTTCTCCACCTTCAACCTGCAAAACCGGAGCTCGCAGACCGTGCAGCTTTACGGGTTTCGCGACGGCAACGAGGGATTGGGTTATTCCGGCGACATCACCTGGCAGCACACGCTGAAGCGCGGGCCGATCAATACCCTGAAGTGGAGTTTCTCGCGGAACAGCAACCACGTGGTCCCATACTTCGCTTCCGGGCCCAACGTGGCCGGCGCGCTGGGAATTGCGGGAACCTCGAGCAACCCGCTGGACTACGGCCCGCCGAACCTTTCCTTCACCAACTTCAGCGGGCTGACGGACGCCAGCGCCGCGCGGCGCGTGGACCAGAACACGGGAGTCACGGAAGCCTTCTCGCGCATGAAAGCGAAGCACACCACGACCGTGGGCGGCGACTATCGCCGCGCCTTGGTCAACTCGCTCAACAACCAGAACGGCCGGGGCAACCTCAGCTTCAGCGGCCTGCTCACCAGCGACTTCGATGCCCAGGGGTTGCCCCTGAACGGCACCGGGTTGGACCTGGCCGACTTCCTGCTTGGCTTTCCCCAGACCAGCTCGGTGCGCTACGGCAGCGCCGACACCTACTACCGCACGGCCGTCTACAACCTGTTCGCCCAGGACGATTGGCGCCTGCGCTCGAACCTCACGCTGAACGTCGGGCTGCGGTACGAATTCCTTTCGCCGGTGCGGGAGAAGTACGGGCGCATGGCGAACCTCGACATCGCGCCGTGGTTCACCGGCGCCGCCGTGGTCACGCCGGGCGGCCGCGGGCCATACAGCGGGGAATTTCCGCGCGGCCTGGTGGATCCGGACCGCAACAACCTGGCGCCGCGCGCGGGCCTGGCCTGGAAGCCGTTCCCGAAGCGGTCACTGCGGCTGCGCGCCGGCTACGGCGTGTACTTCAATACCGGCGTGTACGCCCAGGCCGCCGGGCGCCTGGCCCAGCAGCCGCCCTTCGCCCACGCCGTGGTGCGCAATACGACGCTCGGCCGCCTGCTGACTTTGGACAATGCCTTCGCCACGCCGCAGCCGGCGGCAACCGGCGAGTACATCGCCAACACCTTTGCCGTGGACCGCGGCTACCGCGTGGGCTACGCGCAGACCTGGAACGCTTCGCTGCAGCAGGAATTCCCCGGCTCGCTGGCGCTGGAGCTGGGCTACCTGGGGACAAAAGGAACGCGGCTCGACATCCAGCGCATGCCCAACCGCGCGCCCGCTGGCTCCCCGCTGACGGCGGAGCTGCGGCGGCGCATCCCCAACGCGGTGGGCTTCCTCTTCGACGGCTCTGACGGGAACTCCATCTACCACGCCGGACAACTGCGGCTGACACGGCGGTTCAGCAAGGGCGTATCACTCAATGCCCTGTACACCTATTCGAAATCCATCGACAACGTATCGACGTTCGGCGGCGGCGTCCCGGTGGTGGCGCAGGACGACGCGAACCTGGCGGCCGAGCGCGGCCTGTCCAGCTTTGACCGCCGGCACACGCTGGACCTGTTCTACGTGCTGACCTCGCCGGCCGGCCAGCCCAAGTCGCGCTTGGCGGCCGGCGGCTGGGCAGCGCGGCTGCTGAAGGACTGGACGCTGAGCGGCGGCGTTACCGTCAAGTCAGGCACGCCCTTCACCGCCACCATACTTGGCAACCGCTCCGACGTGCAGGGCACTGGGGTGGTGGGCGGCGCCCGGGCCGACGCCACCGGCCTTTCCGTCCACGCCGGCGGAAGCTACTTCAACCCCGCTGCCTTCACCCTGCCTCCCGCCGGGCGATACGGCGATGCCGGGCGAAACACCATTCCGGGGCTGGGAATGCTTGCGCTGAACGCTTCGTTCGGGCGGGCGTTCCGCCTCAACGACCGGACCCGCACCTTCGAGCTTCGCCTGGCGGGAACGAACGTGACCAACCACGCCAGCATCACGCGGCTGGCCACGACGGTGAATGCCATCAACTATGGCCTGGCGACCGGCGCGGCGCCCATGCGCACAGTGAACGCGGTGGCGCGATTCAGGTTTTAATGCGGAAACACTCACCACCAAGACACCAAGGCACCAAGGCGGCGGGCTTGGTGTCTTTGTGTCTTGGTGGTGTATTAGCGGCAGTACTGGCGGCGGGACAGCAGCAACAGCCGCCGGCAGTCAAATTCCAGGCGACTGCGAACCTGGTGCTGGTCAACGTCGATGCGCGGGACCGCGCCGGGCGCCCCATTCAAAACCTGAAGGCCACGGATTTCGAGGTGTTCGAAGACGGCCAGCCGCAAAAGATCGCCTTCTTCGAGTACGAGCGGCTGGACGCGCCGCCGCAAGCGCTGGCCAGGCCGTCTGCCACTGAGCCACAAGCTCCGCAGGCAGCGCCGGCCGCTCCCTCGCCGGTGCGCTACAAGGACCGGCGGCTCCTGGTGCTCTATTTCGATCTGTCGGCCATGCCGGTGGCCGACCAGGTGCGGGCCATCCGGGCGGCCATCAAGTTCCTGACCGAGCAGACCACGCCGGCCGACCTGATCGCCGTCATGAGCTTCTCCACCCGCTTCCAGATCGTTCAGGAGTTCACCGACGACCGCGCGCGGCTGCTCGAGGCCATCCGCGGCCTGCGTGTAGGCGAAGGCGCCGAGCTGGCCGCCGAGGCCGCCGCCGGCGAGGAAGACGAGATCGCCGAAGACACCGGCTCGGCCTTCACCGCCGACGAGACCGAGTTCAACATCTTCAACACTGACCGCAAGCTCAGCGCGCTGGAATCGGCAGTGAAGCTGCTGGCGGCGCTGCCGCAGAAGAAGGCGCTGGTGTACTTCTCGAGCGGGGTGGGCAAGACCGGCGTCGAAAACCAATCGCAATTGCGGGCCACCGTCAACGCCGCGGTGCGCGGCAACGTGGCCTTCTACCCCATCGATGCCCGCGGCCTGATGGCCACCGCGCCGGCTGGCGACGCCGCGCGCGGCTCGCCGCGCGGCGCCGGCGTCTACTCGGGCGCTATGCAGCGCCAGTTGCAAGCCCGCTTCAACGACCAGCAGGAGACGCTGCATACCCTGGCCGCCGACACCGGCGGCAAGGCGCTGCTCGACAACAACGACCTGACGCTCGGCATCCGGCAGGCCCAGCAGCACATCTCCAGCTATTACGTGCTCGGCTACTACGGCACGAACCCGGCGCAGGACGGGCGATTCCGCCGCATCCGCGTGCGCCTGGCCTTGCAGCCCGCGGCCAGGCTCGACTACCGCAGCGGCTACTTCGCCCCCAAGGACTTCCGCCAGTTCACCTCCGCGGACAAGGAGCGGCAGCTTGAAGAGGCGCTGCTGCTGGGCGACCCGCTGACCGACCTGTCGCTGGCCGTCGAGATCAACTACTTCCGCCTGTCGCGCGACCGCTACTTCGTCCCCATCGCGCTAAAGCTGCTGGGCTCGCAGGTGGGCTTGACGAAGAAGGGCGCCAACGAGTCGGCGGAGCTGGATTTCGTGGGCCAGGTGCGCGACGGCGGTGGCAAGATGGCCGGCTCGGTGCGCGACACCATCCGGGCCACGCTGCCGCCCGACAAGGCCGGCCAGCTCGGCAGCCGCCCGCTCCAGTACGACACCGCGTTGACGCTGCGGCCCGGCGCCTACACGCTGCGCTTCCTGGCCCGCGAAAACGCGACGGGGAAGATGGGCACCTTCGAAGCCCGGTTCACCGTGCCCGATCTCGACGCCGAGAACACCTGGCTGCGGTTGAGCTCGGTGGTGCTGGCCGGACAGCGGGAGCGCGTGGCGGCCGCCATCGGCGCGGCGCAAACCCGCGCTGCATCGCCGCCCGGCCACCCCCTGGTCCAGGACGGGCTGAAGCTGATCCCCAGCGTGACGCGCGTGTTTCGAAAGGACCAGGAACTGTTCGTCTACTTCGAGATCTACGATTCCAGGGCGCCGGTGGCGGCCACGCTCAGCTTTTTCCGCGGCCAGAGCAAGGCTTTCGAATCGCAGCCGGTGCGGGTGGCTGCCGCCGCGCGCCCGCACGTCCTGGCGGTGCAGTTCCGCGTGCCGCTGGCGCGGCTCGCGCCCGGCCGCTACACCTGCCAGGTGAATGTGATGGACGAACAGGCTGAGAAATTCGCCTTCCCCCGCCTGCCCGTTGTGCTGCTGGACGCGGTGAAGCAGTGAAGTGCCGCAGCGCCTGCCTACAGCCTACAGCCCACAGCCTACAGCCCACCCCGCGCCCGCAGCCAGCTTTCGATGGGCCGGCTGGGGTAAGCCGGCTCGTAAGGGAAGTCGATGCGCTTGCCGGCGGCGGCCGACTCGTAGGCCGCGAACATCACCTCCAGCACGGCGCGGCCGTCCTCGGCGGTGACCAGCGGCTCGGCCTTGCCGCGCACCACGTCCACGAAGTGCCGCATCTCGGCCGGGTAGCCATACTGCCAGTTCTCTTCGTAGATCGCGAACGTCCAGCCCTTGGTGATATCGGCTTTCTCGATGGCGTAGCCATAGCCTGCGGCGCTGTAGACATTCATCGAGTTCCCGCGGGTAATGTCGCAGTAGATGACGCCGCCGGAGCCGAAGATCTCGGCCGCGTCCTCCATCCCCCCGGGACGCGCCCAACTATCCTCGACCTGGACGATGGCGCCGTTCTGGAACTCGACGATGAATACCGAGTCGTCATCGCCGCGCGTCTTGTCGGCGTGAACGTACAACCCGCAGTGCGCGGTCACGCTTTTCACCTTGGGCTTGCCCAGCACCCAGCGGCCCAGCGCAAAGCCGTGGCAGCCCATGTCGAACAGCGCCCCGCCTCCGGAGCGGTCCACGTCCCAGAACCAGGGCGAGTGGGGGCCCGAGTGCTTTTCGATCTGCCGCACCCGGAAGACCTTGCCGATGGCGCCCTGGTCCGCCAGTTCCTTGGCCCGCACGTATTTGGGCGTGAAGCAAAGGTTCTCGGCGTACATCAAGGGCTTGCCGGCGGCGCGGGCGGCGGCCAGCATGCGGTCGGCCTCCTCCAGCGTCAGGCACAACGGCTTCTCCACCACCACGTGCTTGCCGGCGGCAAACGCGTCGCAGGCCACCTGGCAGTGCAGGTCGTTGGGGATCGAGAGGCACACCAGGTCGATATCCGGGCGCGCCAGCAGTTCCTGGTAGTCGGTGTAGGCGTGCGGGATGTGGTGCTGGGCGCAAAATTCCTGCACCTGCTGGCCCACCAGCCCGCAGGCCGCGATCACTTCGGCGCGGGCCACCTGGGCCAGCGCCTCCACGTGCAGCGTGGCCGCAAACTGCGACCCGATGAGGCCGACTCGAACCGTGGACATGCGGTCGTCTCCTTGTCGTGAACTGGGCAATGCGTGATGCTACCACAGGCCGGCGGTGTTCGTAGCAAGTCAAGATGTCCGGTTTTAGTAGCACACGATCTGTCCGGTTTTGGGTTTCTGGTGTTTGGTTTCAAGAGAGAAAACCAGTAGTAGTAGGGGCTGTGGGAAAGTGGGAATCCCGCGTGGTGTGCGGGATTTCCAAGCGCTGTGGGAACGGTGGAAAAGTCCTGGGTTTGGACTTTTCCACGGTTTCCATCAGCGCGTCTTTTCCACAGCCCTTTTTCTTTTTTGAAACGGCCGCGATTTTCAACGCGCCGTCGGCAGCGAACCGCGCCACCGTATGCGGCCCCAGGCCGATGCTCACAGTGCCGTCCAGATGCTCGTACACGATCACCTTGCAGCCGGCCAGCGTAGCCCTCCACCGCGTCTGGTCGATTTGTAGCACCTGGTTGCCAATCTGCACGGTGTTGTCCCGGTTGACGACTCGCTCCTGCTGGATGGAGAAAATCCGCTCCAGATTGCGTCGGGGCGCTGTACCAAACGCGCTGCCCCGCTGCTCGGCGGGCACCGTGAACCGGCGGTTGAACTCGCCCACGTACTGGCCGCGCAAAAACTCGTTCGCCTCTTCCAGCAGCCTGATCCCCCGCACCCGCAGCTCCTGCGGCAGACGCCCTTGCCAGGTACCGAAATTTCGCTCGCTGCGGCCCCTGGCTTGCGGCGAATAGGCCGGAATGATCTCCGTGCTCAGTTCCTTCAACGCCCGGCCCACCTGGGTCAACCGGCTGCCATCCACCGGCCCGCCCGCCTTCGGCGTCACAAAGAAATGGCTGGCCCGATCGCAGTACATGGCGCAGAAGACCCCCTTCCCCTCGACCACCTCCCGGATCGCCGCCAGCACCGTCCGCGTCGATTCCTCCTCCACCAACTGGGCGTAGTAAATCTCGCTGGTCGCGTCGTCGAGAATCACCAGCAAGTCGTACCAGCGCTCGTCTTGGAACCACTGGTGCCGGCTGCCGTCGATGTGCAGCAGCATGCCCACCAACGGGCGCCGCGGCCGCCGCCTGCGGTGCACTCCCCGCCGCGATGCCTTCTTCACCAGACCCGCCCCCTGCAGCGCCTGCTTGACCCATGTGTAGCTCAGGTCGATCGCGTGTTCCTCCTGCAGCTTCTCGTGAAAATGCCGTACGCTGAAGTCGAAGTATTTCTCCTGGTACAGCCCCAGCACCTCCTCCACGGTCTTCAGCGGCACCCGCTTCGGACTGGGCTTCCCCAGCCTTCGGTCGTACAACCCGTCGTACCCCTGTTCCTCGTAGCGCTCTTTCCACCGCCGCATCGTCCGGTCCGTCACCCCGATGATCTCCGCTGCCTGCCACCAGGTGATCCGTTTCCCCACCGCTCGCAAGATCACTTCCTGAATCTTCATTGCCCGCTCCACTGCGGCTCTCGGAATCGACTCCATTTTCACCCCCGCCTCGGAGTCTGTACCGATTCCCGCTCAAGCGGACAGATCGTGTGCTAATTCGACCGGACAATTCGTATGCTACCAACATACCACAGGCCGGCGGCTGCGGGACCGGCGCCGATGTGGTAGAATCCTGAAGATCGCCGGGGCCCGTAGCTCAGTTGGTTGGAGCATCCCGATGAAATCGGGAAGGTCTGGCGTTGGTCGGTTGTTTTCTTGGGCCCGTACCTCAGTTGCTTAGAGCGTCCCGATGAAA
>Ga0315275_10007286_pt1 | contig 10676 bp, 10 predicted proteins | sample YL17G03_0_MG_FD_205557 | JGI IMG/M metagenome (GOLD analysis project Ga0315275, IMG submission 205557) | Sediment microbial communities from Yellowstone Lake, YNP, Wyoming, USA - YL17G03_0 | ecosystem: Environmental > Aquatic > Freshwater > Lake > Sediment | place: USA: Wyoming | collected...
TCATCCCCAGGCCGCCTCAAGTGGGGGGTTCAGGGTTTTTCGTTCCTCCTCTTTGCGTCCCTCATCTTCGGCATGTTTCATCCCCTGAGGGGAGAAATCCCACATCGGCTGTTCCTGGACCTGGATCCCCTGGTTGTCCTTGCCTCACAGTTCGGCACCCGGAATTTCTACCTCTTGGCCGCGCTCACACTGGCGAGCGCTTTCCTGTTTGGGAGGTTCTTCTGCGGGTATGTTTGTCCCCTGGGGTTCTTGATTGACCTCGTTCCTCCTGGGTTGAATAAAAACAAACCGGCCAAGGCCGGGGTTGGCTCTTCGGTAGATTCCGGGGTAAGCCCCCCCTCAGCCGATGAGCTTTCCGGCCTGCGACGAGGGCAGGGAATTCGCAGAGTGGAGGGATTCGAGTGGGTTCTTCTGACTGTCCTGGTCGCGGGCCTGATCTTGCGCAACGGTCTCCCCTATGTTCTGGATCCCATGGGGCTCCTCACCAGGACGATGGCAGTGGTCGTATTCCCTCTGGCCGTCTGGATTGCCAATGGTCTCACCGCTCTCGTACGCCCTTTTGCCGAACAGTTTGGATGGTACGGGATCGCCTATCACGCGTTTGCTCAGCCCGGCACGCAGGGCGCTCTGACAAGCCTCGTGCTCCTGGTTGGGGTTCTGGGCCTGAGCAGCATCCGGCCGAGGTTCTGGTGCCGATATCTATGTCCTCTGGGTGCCCTGCTGGCCATACCAGCCAGGGTCTCCCTGATCCGGAGAAAGGTTGCGCCCACCTGCACCCGATGCGGCCAGTGCCAGGCCGCCTGCCCGATGGGTGCTGTGGAGGATGATCCGGTCCGCACGCGATATTCTGCGTGCCTTCAGTGCAGATCCTGTCAGGAAGTCTGCCCCGTCGAGGCGGTCTCTTTCTCGCTTCGTTCCTTTCGTTCCGTTGGAAGGGATGCCGTGCACTCGGGAGATCCTTCGCGGAGAAGGTTCTTCCTGGGTGCGGGACTGGGCGGGATTCTGCTCGTTTTGACAAGGCTTGACCCTCGTGTTATGAAAAAAGCCGGTCGTTTGCTGCGGCCTCCAGGCTCGATTCCGGAATCGGACTTCCTGGCAGCGTGCATACGATGTGGTGCCTGCCTTCGGGTTTGCGTGACCCGCACCCTTCAGGCATCCGGGATCGAGGATGGCCTGATGGGGTGGGGTACCCCGGCCCATCGAATGCGAACGGCGGGCTGTGAACAGGCCTGTGATCTTTGCGGAAAAATCTGTCCCACCGGAGCTATCCGCGAACTTCCGCTGATCGAGCGCCAGCACGCCAAGATCGGAACAGCCGTTCTCTCGCGAGAGCGGTGTGTTGCCTGGGCCCAGGATCGACTCTGCCTCCTCTGTGACGAGGCCTGCCCCTACAATGCCATCGTGTTCGGGGTCGTGGATGGTCGCAAGAGGCCCTTCGTGGACGAGAGCCGCTGCAACGGATGCGGGATGTGCGAGTTCGTCTGCCCGGTGGACGGGGATGCTGCCATCGTCGTTTACCCGACGGGTGAAGTGAGGCTCAAGGCCGGATCCTACCGGAAGGTTCTCGAGGAGAGCCGGATCTTCTTGAAGCCCAGGACGGACAGCCTGGATCCAGCTCAGGAATCGCTTGATCCTGACGGGTTCGAATAGAGGGGAGGAAACGCTCAGATGGTGGAGTTGAGGCCTTTTCGGGGCATTCTGTTCAACGAGCCGAGAATCGGAGACCTCTCCCGTGTTGTGTGTCCTCCCTACGATGTGATTTCTCTGGAGGAGCAGGAGGCCTACTACTCCTTGCACCCCTGCAACGTGATCCGTATCGATCTGGGCAGGGTCTTTCCCGGCGATTCGGGGGAGGAGACCCGCTATACCCGTGCGGCCCGGTTTCTTGACGAGTGGCTTTCGGACGGGATCCTGATCCAGGAGAAAGCGCGTGGGTACTACCTCCTCGAGGAGACCTTTCTCGATCCAGAGGGCAGGCCCGTGACCCGGCAGGGCCTGATCGGCCTCCTGCGGCTGGAAGAAGATCGTCCGGGTGCTTCCGTCCGGCTCCACGAGTTCACCCATGCCGGGCCGAAGGAGGACCGCTTCGAACTCATGAAGGCGACCTCCGCAAACCTGAGTCAGGTCTTTGCCCTCTATCAGGATCCGTCCGGCTTTCTGGCAGACAGCTCTCTGCGGGGGCAGGCTGGTTGTGGCCGGGGTGAAGCTGTTGGCAAGGACGGCGTGAAGCGACGCATGTTCTTTCTCGGTGAGCCCGCGGTGCAGCGCAGGATCGAAGCGTTCTTCGAGGAGAAAAGTCTGTTCATTGCGGATGGACACCACCGGTACGAGACGGCTCTGGCCTACCGGACCTGGAGGAGGGGTCAGGAGAAAAAGGCGGGAAGGCAAGACGGCTGGGACTACATCATGGTGTACGTGACGAACAGCGAGAGCCCTGGACTGAGGGTGTATCCGACCCACCGGATTTTGACGGGTTACCCCCGCTGGGATCCTGACGGATTTCTGCGGTCTGCCCGGGAGGTCTTCGAGATTCAGGAGATGGCTCCTGCAGAGGACCCGGATTGCCGAAAGAGATTCTTCAGATGGCTCAAAGAGGCTCCGGACGGTGCGAGCCGGATCGGTTGCCTTTTCAAGGACCACGAGGTCTTTTTCCTCCTCTCCATCAGGGATCCGGTCCGGGCGGCCTCTCTTTTTCCGTCCGGAATGCACGCCCTCATGCGTTCCCTGGACGTGAGCATCCTCCACACGGTCCTGCTTGGCCGAATTCTGGGCATGTCCCGGGAGGAACAGGAAAACGAAAAACATTTGCTGTACGTAAAGGGTGAGGACGCTGCCTTGGAGGCGCTCAACCGAGATCAGCGCCATCAGGCCGCATTCCTGTTGGGGCCGCCGGCGATCCGGAACATCATGGAACTTTCCGGGCTCGGCATCCGGATGCCCCAGAAGACGACCTACTTTTACCCCAAGCTTCTGACAGGTCTCGTCCTCCGGAGGATTCTGGAAGACTAGTCAGGAAACCGCCCCAGTCGGCGGATCGTCTCCCATCCAAGAGATCGTGTTCATGAGCCAGAGACCGGAGAATCCAGGACAGGGATGCCAGGAGGTTGTCCCTGCGCAACTCCTGGGCCTGCAGCGGGAGGATGAAACGATCGAGCCCCTTCTTCTGGACAAGGGGCTCATCCTCCAGAAGAGGCGTGGATACCGGTTCTCCATCGATGCTCTCCTGCTCGCCTCGCTCGTGGTCCGGTCCCGGGCTCCGGCCCGCCGTTCCGGGAAGATCCGTTACATGGATCTGGGCAGCGGGTGCGGCATCATTCCGATCCTGCTTGCGAAATGGAATCCGAACCTGCAGGGCCACGGCGTCGAGATCCAGGAACCCCTTGCAGATCTCGGCGAGCGGAACATGCAGCTTCATGGACTTGAAGGGCGCATCCAGGTACTTTGCATGGATCTCAAGCGTCTTCCCGAGCGGTTCCCGTCGGCCTCCCTGGACTGGATCACCTGCAACCCGCCATACAGGCAGCTCCGCGCGGGCAAGGTCAACCCCGATCCACAGAAGGCCATGGCGAGGCATGAGATCACGGCTTCCCTCCAGGACATCTGCAGCGTGACGTCCTATCTGCTGCGCACGAAGGGAAGGGCCTTCCTCATCTACCCGGCCAGTCGCTCCGTTGAACTCCTCAGCCGCCTCCGCAACGCTTGCCTGGAGCCCAAATACCTGAGACCTGTGTACCCGAGAGTGGGCGAACAGGCGAGGTGGGTCCTGGTGGAGGCGGTCTCCAGGGGGAAGGAGGGGCTTGTGATGGATGAGCCCCTTTTCGTGGAGGACGAACAGGGATCCTACTCCACGGAGATCCGGAGCATCTTCAGGTGGGATTTCTGACCCTTCTGCTCCAGCGCGAGGCGACGTTCTTGCCGGGGTCATCGTCCGGGCGGCCAGAGGATCAGGAATCCTGTGCCCTGGATGTTCCCAGCCGGAACCGGATCTTCTGGATCATGGTCTGGCCCAGTTGCCGGTTCATCCGTTCGCGCAGCGTCTCCTCCTGCATCTGCAGATGATGCATCCAAACGGAGTGCTCCACTTCCACGATCAGCGTGCCCTGCTCAACCTGAAAAGCCGTGGCTTCAGCGTGCCTGGAGAGTTCATCGCCGACCACTTGATCCCAGAGCAACAGAGCACGGTGGGCACGGCTCTTCTGCTCCCATTCCGGCTGCCGCAGGAGTTCTTTCAGGACCGCACCGATGTGCTGCGGTCCACTGCCTGGATACCGGTTTTCCATGTTGGGCGATCCTCAGACGGATCTGTACGCGCGCAAGCCAAGAGCTCTCGGGCTAGAGGCCTTGATCCCTCAAGCGTCCGGATCCTAGGGTGCGGAGACGTTCGAAGGAATCGTGAGCTTCTGGCCGACTTGTAGACGATTCGGATTGCGGATGCTGTCCCGGTTTGCTTCGAGAATCCTCACCCATTGCCGGGCGTCCCCGTAGTGTTTGGCAGCAAGCCAGTGGAGGTGGTCTCCGGCATGGACCTCGTACACGAAGGACTCCTCGACGTGGTAAGTGCCCTCGGGGAGTCTCACCACGGTCCCCTTCTCGGACTCGGAAACAGCAAGAACCTGGCGAGACAAGGAGAGGAGGAGGGCCGGAAGGACGGCCAGGACCCAGAGGACAGCGAGGAGACGCCTACGGCCGGTTTTCTTCATCATCGTCAGTCTCCTTATTCTGCCGTTCCTGCAGACGGCTGTGGAGGTCGTCTGGCATGGCTTTCCGCATGCAGGAATGCCTGCCTCGGAAATATGCAAGGGATATGCCAGAGAGTCCTCCGCCATGGCGCAGTCTAGAGACGAACATTCTTGAAGTCAAGGTGCAACCCCTGTGGTCGGCTCAAGAGGTACTCGGACAGCGCGGTGCGACGCTTTTTCTCGCGCGCCAGTTCCTCTCGAAGGCAGCTCCTTGACAGCTTTCCGCGGATTCCAGTACCGTGGTGGCCGACTACGGCAAGGAAAAAACGTTTCGGCTCCCCTAACCTTTTTGCAGGGTTGACACATTCTGCCGGGGAGATTTCCGGATGGGTGGTCTTTTCACGGCTCTTGTCTTGTTTGGCGCTTTCCTGGGGCTGAGCTCGGGGTGTGGAATGGACCAGGGGTCCTCGGGCGAGATCCCTCGGGTCGATGTCTTCTTGACCAAGGATTGGAGCCTCGAAAGCGTGGATCCGGTCGTGTTTCCGGTTACGATCCCGTACGGCGTCTCCCTTCTGGATGTGAACCTGGAAGTTCTTTCCGGCGAGGCGGATCTCATCGTGGGCACAGGGGTGACGGTCCTGAAGAAAACCCCGGAAGGGATTGTCATATTGGAGGTCGTCCCGGATTTTTTCAGCCCTGCCCACGGTACGGGCGTGCAGAAGATCCTTCTGGGCCCTGAGAGCCACGAACCGCTCCAGGCCAGGACCTGGTACATAGAACTCGTAAGCCCCTTCGGTGTGGGCGCTGAGTGGAAGCTCAGCGTCCAGCGGAGGCTGGCGCAGCCCGGATCGATCCTGCTGGAGGAGGAAGGCCAACTGCCTGCCGGGCAAAACGCGCTGTTTCCGCTCGTGGTCCCTGAGGATGCGGCCTCTCTTGAGGTGGTGCTGGAGAGCGAACGGGGCCATGAGGGCGGGCCAGCCGACGCAGACTTGTTCCTGGGATCCGGCCTTGCCGAGGAGGAGTATTCCTCCCTCAACCCTGGAACGGGCTTCGAAGTCCTTGTGCTCGGCCCCGAGGTGGTTGCCGCTCTTGCCGGACAGACCCTCACCGCCAAGATCGAGGGCTACGAAGAGGAAACCGCGTACCATCTCACGGCTTCTTACCTTGCCGCAAACCCTGTCGTTGCCGGAACGACCGGCTCCCCGTGATCACGGCTTAAGAGCCTGCTGCCCATGCTGGGATTCGTTTACGCCCTCGCCGCGGCGTTCTTTTCTTCCACGTCGGATGCCCTCTGCAAGAAGGCCCTCGATCAGCACACCCCTCTTCTGACGGCATGGGTTCGATTCGCATATGCGACCCCGTTTCTTGCGGTTTCGCTCTTCTTCGTGGACCTCCCTCCGGCGGACAGGACGTTCTGGGAACTTCTCGCGGCACTGGTCCCCCTGGAGATCCTGGCGGTGATCCTCTACATGAGGGCTCTGAAGGTGTCTTCGCTCTCCCTCACGGTTCCCTTCCTCGCCCTGACGCCGGCCTTCACCCTGGCAAGTTCGTTTCTCCTCTTGGGCGAGGTCCCGGACAGATCCGGTCTGGCCGGGATCCTCCTGATCGTCCTGGGTGCCTATCTGCTCAACGTGCATCTGTCCCGGGAGGGTGTGCTGGAGCCCTTGCGCGCCATCGTGAGGGAGAGGGGGTCCCTCTTGATGATCGGTGTTGCCTTCCTGTACAGCATCACCTCCAGCATGGGAAAGCTGGCGATCCAGCATTCGAGCGCTGCCTTCATGTCTGTCGTCTATCTCCCGATCCTTTCCCTTGCCTTCCTGCCGTTGCTTCTGCGGGCCAGGGTGCAGATGTCGGATTTGAGGAGAGGAGGTACGATCTTTTTCCTGATCGGTGCGAGTCAAGCGATCATGGCTTTCTGCCACTTCCACGCCGTCGCCCTGATCCTGGTCTCGTACATGATTTCGGTGAAACGCCTGGGTCTCGTCCTGAGTGTTGTCTTCGGCAAGGTCTTCTTCCACGAGGCTCACGTGAAGGAGAGGATCCTGGGAAGCTGCATGATGCTCTTCGGAGTGATGCTCATCCTGATCTGAAGGCGCCCTGCACAAATCGTCGCCGGAACACAGGTCGGACGGAACGGTCCATCACAAGCACAGCGACATTCTTGATCCATGGCACTTGCACATTCGTGTGGTTCGCGGTGCGTCGCATTGAAAATCCGTTGGAAATGGGATATTTTGAGTTTTCCAGCCACCACGGCGTGTAAACTTGCTCCCGGGATTCGTAAGCCAGCGGTTTCTGCCTCATGACGGATTTCCTGATCAACCCTGCCCGGCTCTCCTTCCGCGTTCCGGACCTCCTGTCCGGTCTTCTCGTCTGCGGGAACAAGGGGGATGCCCGGCCCTCGGCAGGCAATGGCGACTGCATCCTCATCGATGGGGCTGCGGGTCTCATCGGGGTCGCCGACTGCACGGAGAGAAGCCCTCAGGCCTCCCGCCGTTTTCTGACAAGTCTGTCCGAGCACCTGGCCGGAAGTGGCCCTTTCGAGGACCGGCACCGGCCCGATGTCCTTCTGGCTGCGGCCCGTTCGGTCCTGGAGGAATTCCACTACGACGACAGGACCACGTTTCTGTGCGTCCTGGCCCTCCCGGAGGGCAGAGTCTTTTACCTGAACGGGGGAGACAGCCTGCTCATGCAGCTCGGATTTCAGGGGAGCCGGATCGTCTTTCGAAACCGGCCCAACATGGGATTTGCCGGAAGGTGCCGGGAAATCTTGGACTCCGGGTTCCTGGAGGTGGCGGACAATGACTTTTTCCTGCTGGCGACCGACGGACTCTGGGACCTCCTGGGCGACGGAAGCGAGGATTTGTCCACGTGGATGCCGGGTGCGCTCCGATCAGGATCCCTCGATGGGTTGCCGCACGCTCTCGTCAAGGGCCGGCATCCCGCCTTCTCGAGCATGTCCGGAAAGCTTTACGACGATCTGGGCCTCGTCCTGTTCAGGCCTTTTCAAACGGGCTCTTTCTGCCAGCGTGTTCTCCTGGGCGGTACGGACAGCCATTCCGAAGAGCACTACCAGGACCGGTTGCAGAGGAAGGGCCTTCCGGATTGCGACCTCGTGCTTCCCGAGGGACCCCAATCGCTCTGGGTGCTACCCGATGCCCTCGACGGTCTTCTTGCCGGGCCAGCCCCAAGAGCCTGTTGAAGGATCAGCTTGTCATGCAGGCTCCAGGGCATGCTGAGTTCCTGAAAACGGACGATGGACAGGATGGTTCCGGAGGTCGCGGCAGGTTGAGGAAATCCTCACCCCGAGAGCTGAACTACGAGGCGAGAGGAGGATCGAGCATGCTGCTGGAAAAATACCGCAAGGCGCATTTCCCGGATACGGTGTTTCCGGAATTCAGAGTGGATCCGGAGAAATGCACCCACTGTGGCCGTTGCGTGGAGGCTTGCCCCACCATGGGGCTTGTCATGGGTGACGACGAACTCCCGTACCTGCGGGGCTACAAGGGGATCGAGAAGGCCTGCCTGGCGTGCCGGAACTGCGAGGTTGTGTGCCCGGCCGGAGCGAATACGCTGATCGGCACTTACAGGGTCAAAGGGGGCCGCTACAAGACCGTGCTGCCGGACGAAGTGACCCCGCCGAATCCCTTTGGCCAGGCCGAGCCTCCTCCATTTGAGGACCTTGCGGAGAAGCTCACCCTGACAGAGCGGCAGATCCTCACGCGCCGGAGCATCCGCCTCTACCAGGACAAGCCGGTCCCCAGGGAGATGATCCTCCGGATTCTGGAGGCGGGCCGGTTTGCTCCCTCGGCCGGCAACTGCCAGCCCTGGAAATTCGTGGTGGTCACGGACCCAAAAGTGATCCGCGAGGTCGAGACGGAGTCGATGAAGGTGCTCAGGAAATTCCGGGACATCTACATGGGCGGCAGGGCCTGGAACAAGATAGCTTCCACCCTTTTCAGTTACCTCTACGTGAACAAGATGGACCAGCGGCCCATGACGGCGATGGAGAAAGCCGACCAGTGCGACAGCGTGATCTACTGGAATGCACCGGCGGTGATCTTTGTCCTCGTGGACAGACGGGGAATCAGCAATCCGGACCTGGACGGCGGAATCTGCGCGCAGAACATGGTCATGGCCGCGCACGCCATGGGGCTGGGGAGCTGCTACATCGGACTTGCGATCGCTGCGCTGGACTACCTGCCTGCGTTGCGCAAGAAGCTCGGAATCGTTCCGCCCTGGAGGGCTTTGACGTCCATCTGTTTGGGCTTTCCGAAGGGGAAGATCGACAGGGCTGTGGCGCGCAGTGCAGTACCGGTCGAGTGGATTGAGTAAGTCAGTTGTCAGTGGACAATTCTCAGGGGCCAGGGGGAGGCCTCTTGCCTGATCCCTGATCCCTGGCAACCGACCCCTTTCTTTCCTCTCCTTTCAGGCCGAGCTGGTCCGCGATGATCTCCTTCATGATCTCGTCGGTGCCTCCTCCGATGCGGCTGAGCCGGATGTCCCGCCAGTACCGCTGGATCGGGTACTCCATCATGTAGCCGTAGCCGCCGTGGATCTGCAGGGCCTGGTCCGCAACGCGGAAGGCCATCTGGGCCGACAGGAGCTTGACCATGGAGATCTCCTTCACCGGGTACTCGCCCTGCTGGAACTGCCACGCAACGTTGTACGTGAACTGCCGCATGGCTTCGATCTCGGCTGCCATCTCGGCAAGACGGTGGCGGGTCACCTGGAAGAGGGCGATGGGTTTCCCAAACTGTACTCGCTCGGTCGCGTACCGGCAGGCGAGTTCGAAGCAGACCTGGGCGCGGCCCACCGAAAAGGCAGCCGACACGATCCGCTCGCCCTGCAGCTCCCACATGATGTGATGAAACCCCTTTCCCACCTCGCCGATCCGGTTCCGGTCCGGCACCCGGCAGTCTTCGAAGAGCAGTTCCGCGGTGTCCGAGCAGCACATGCCGACCTTCTTGAGCTTCCTGGCAACCGAGAAGCCCGGGACACCTTTCTCGACAACGAACAGAGTGAACCCTCGCTTGCCAGCCTCCGCGTCGGTCCGCGTCACGGTGAGGACGAAGTCCGCCCTGCAGCCGTTCGTGATGAAGATCTTGCGGCCATTGAGAATCCACTGATCGCCATCCCGCCGGGCGCGGGTCTGGATCGAGGCCACATCGGAACCCGCGTTCGGCTCGGTGATCGCAAGGGCCGCGATCTTCTCTCCGCGGTTGGCAGGGACGAGGAATCTCCTTTTCTGATCCTCGGTACCGAACTTGTAGATGGGAGGGGTGGCCATGCCGTTGTGAACGCCCACCGCCATCTGGAGGCCGGCCATGCCGCACCGGGCCATTTCCTCGGCCAGGATGATGGAAAAGAGAAAGTCGCAGTTCTGTCCTCCGTACTCCTCCGGATACTGGAGCCCCAAAAGCCCGAGCTCGCCCATGCGCCTGAAGACGCTGGATGGGAACTCTTCCTTCTCTTCCCACTCCTCCGCGTACGGGGTGAGCTCCTTCTCCACGAACTTCCTCACGGTTTCGCGGAACATCTCGTGTTCGCCTGTGAACATGGGGTGCTTCATTTCTGGCTGCCCTCGTCGCAAGTTTTCCAGGGGATGGTTGCCTTTTTTCAATGCTCCTTGCCGTGCATTATAGGCGCCTTTTCACGGTTCCGGAAGTGCCTCTTCGGGCATGCCGGATGCTCCTTGACGAAGGGACTTCGTTTGTTTAGCTTAGTCTTCGGCAAACAGCCTCGGGAGGATGTCGAATGGCGAAACACACGGCTCAAAGGGAATTCGAAGGCTGGAAGGAGTTCTGTTCCAGGCCTCTCCAGGAGAGACTGCCCCTGTTCTCCCGGGACGGAAGGATCTACGATGTCCTGTTCTCCCAGCAGTTCAACAGGCCGTTCCTGGATTCCCTCTATGGCTTGACGAATCGAATCCGCAGGATCGCCAAGAGCCGGGAAGGGATGATCTGGCTGCACGAGCTTCATGCCCACCAGCGGGCC
>Ga0315275_10007289_pt1 | contig 10672 bp, 7 predicted proteins | sample YL17G03_0_MG_FD_205557 | JGI IMG/M metagenome (GOLD analysis project Ga0315275, IMG submission 205557) | Sediment microbial communities from Yellowstone Lake, YNP, Wyoming, USA - YL17G03_0 | ecosystem: Environmental > Aquatic > Freshwater > Lake > Sediment | place: USA: Wyoming | collected...
AGTCTACAAAGTAAGCGATCTTTCGCTGGCTAAAGCCGGGAAGCTTCGCATCGAATGGGCAGAATCGCGCATGCCGGTGTTGATGGCTCTGCGACAGAAATACCGTAAGGCCAAGCCGCTGAAGGGATTCAAGATTGCCGGGTGCTTGCACGTCACCAAGGAAACTGCTGTCCTCGTAAAAACATTTGTCGAGGCTGGTGCTGACGTTAGTTGGAGCGGATGCAACCCCCTTTCGACACAGGATGATGTTGCCGCAGCCCTCGCCGCCGATGGGGTTTCCATTTTCGCCTGGCATGGCATGAACGTGGAGGAATTCTACTGGTGCATCGAAGAGACTCTTCGCTTCAAGCCGAATCTCACTCTCGACGACGGCGCGGATCTCATTTTCACCATCCACAACAAGCATCAGGAGCTCGTGCCCAATGTCATCGGCGGAACCGAGGAGACAACGACAGGCGTTCATCGCCTCCGTTCGATGGCTGCCGCTGGAGCACTGAAATACCCTGTGATCGCAGTCAATGACGCCGAAACGAAATGGGATTTTGACAACGTGTACGGAACCGGCCAGTCAACGCTGGACGGCATTCTGCGTGCGACCAGCGTGCTGTTCGCCGGAAAAAACGTGGTTGTCGCCGGATTTGGACATTGCGGACGGGGTGTCGCGCTTCGAGCGAAAGGTCTTGGCGCAAATGTCATCGTCACCGAAGTCAGCCCGACGACAGCTCTCAAGGCGACGCTCGAAGGATTCCGTGTGATGACGATGGACGAAGCGGCAACGGTTGGAGACATTTTCGTCACGGCAACCGGCGTCAAGGATATCATCGTCCAACGGCATTTCAAGTCGATGAAGGACGGAGCAATCGTCTGCAACACCGGTCATTACGACTGCGAAGTCAACATCCACGATCTGGAGAAACTGAAAAAGAGCGTACGTGAAGTCAGGGCGAACAACGAAGAATATTTGCTCAAGAATGGGCGTCGGATTTACCTGTTGGCCAAAGGTCGCCTGGTGAACCTCGCTGCTGCTGAGGGCCATCCCTCAGAAGTTATGGACATGTCGTTTGCCAACCAGTTCATGTCGCAACTTCGACTTGCAGATCTTTACAAGAGGAAGAAGCGGCTCGAAAACAAAGTGTACGACATCCCAAAGGAGCAGGACCAGGAAATAGCGACTGTGAAGCTCAGCACGATGGGCATCACCATCGACACGTTGACGGCGGAGCAGTCAAAGTACCTCAACGACTACTCATCGGGGACATAGCGATCAATTCCATCTTGAGACATGAAGAGGCATCCTCCATCAATGGGATGCCTTTTCTCTTTCCCTGATTGACAAATACAGGAAATTTGGATAAGCTATTCCCCCCTGAACAGGAGACCTGATAGATGAAACAGAAAGCCCTTGTCGCCGAATTCATCGGAACATTTGCCTTCGTCTTCGTCAGTGTCGGAACGATAACGGCCGATCAGATGCTTTCCGGCAGGCTTGGACCTCTGGCCATTGCCCTCGCGTCCGGCGTCACGCTGGCGGCCATGATGAGTGCGACGGCCGCCCTGAGCGGTGGCCATCTCAATCCTGCTATCACGTTCGGCGTTTTTCTTGCGCGGAAAATCGACAGGGGAACAGCGATCGGCTACATCTTTTCCCAATGCCTTGGTGCCCTCCTCGCCATGCTCGCTCTTCAATTCACGATGCCAGCCATGTCGGCCGCCGCAGTCTGGTTCGGAGTTCCAAAGGTCGGTGTCTACATTTCCACATTTCAGGCTCTTGCTGCGGAAATCGTGCTCACCTTTCTCCTGATGTTCGTTTTCTATGGAACAATGATAGATCAGCGTGCTCCCAAAACCGGCGGGTTGTTCGTCGGGCTCGTGTATGCCGTCTGCCTCTTGGTTGCCGGACCCATCAGTGGGGGAGCGTTCAATCCTGCCCGACATTTCGGACCCGCATTGATCAGCGGGATCGTAGACAACTTCTGGATCTACTGGATTGGCCCTGCTGCCGGGGCTGCGCTTGCTGCTCTTGTTTACAATCTCATACTCGATAGACAATAGGATTTCTCCCAAGAGGACTTCGATGACTACCTGGTTCAGCAGACGGGGGTACCTCTCACTTCTTTTCGTGTTAGTGTGCGTGTCGATTGTGCAGGCTCCCGCTCAGTCAGCAAACGACAACCCGTCCGCGTACGACCGCAAAGAATTCATGATCCCTGTCCGGGATGGTGTTCATCTCTACACCGTGGTATTCACACCCAAGGATCAACGAGAACCACTCCCCTTCCTTCTTCAAAGGACCCCCTACGGGGTCGAGCACATGTTTCCGCCGGACAAAAGAACCTATGTCAAAGACCTTGCTGCGGAAGGATATATTTTCGTTTGTCAGGATATTCGCGGAAGATATCGGTCAGAAGGGAAGTTTGAAATGCAGCGGTTTTCCCGCGATCGCCGGAACAACAAGTCGATCGACGAGAGCACCGACACCTATGACACCATCGAGTGGTTGCTGAAAAGCATCTCGAACAACAATGGACGCGTTGGCGTCCTGGGAATATCCTATGATGGCTGGCTGACGGTCATGGCCACCCTCGACCCTCATCCGGCGCTTAAGGCTGTATCGGAGCAGGCGACCCCTTCGGATATGTACCTCGGAGATGATTTCCACCACAATGGAGCCTTTCGTTTGAGCTATGGGTTTGAGTACGCCTTTAGTGAAGAGGCATCGAAGGTCGACACGCTTTACCCCTTCGGGACGTATGATACGTACGAATGGTATCTCAAGTTGGGTCCCCTTTCTCACGTCAACGAAAAATACTTTCATGGAGCGATACCGACGTGGAACGATTTTGTCAATCATCCTAACTACGATGACTTCTGGAAGAAACAGTCGCTCCAGTACCGCCTCGATGCTCCCACTGTCCCGACCATGCATGTCGCGGGCTGGTGGGATCAGGAAGACTTCTATGGACCGATGAAGGCGTATGAAGTCTTGGAGAGAAAAGACACGAAGCACCTCAACTACCTCGTGGTTGGTCCATGGAACCACGGCGGCTGGGGAAGAGGCGAGGGTCGGAAGCTCGGCAACGTAAGCTTTGACACTGCAACATCAAGGACGTTCAGGGAATTGATCCAGGCTCCATGGTTTGCCTATTGGCTCAAAGACATGGGCAAAGGTGATTTCCCCGAGGCGCGGACATTTCGAACAGGATCGAATGAATGGACGTCCTACGATGCGTGGCCTCCCAGGAAGGACATCATACTCAAGAATCTTTACTTTCTTGCGAACGGCAAGTTGTCGTTCGAGATACCCCAGACAGAGGATGCGGCGGCATTCGATAGCTATGTGTCGGATCCAGCCCACCCAGTCCCCTATCGCTCAAGGCCTATCGAGGAGACGTACAGTCCCGGCTCCCGGTGGTCCACCTGGCTCACGGAAGATCAACGGTTTGTTCATATGCGGCCGGACGTTCTGAGCTGGGAAACCGAAACACTGAACGAGGATATCACTGTGACAGGTGATCTTGTCGCCCATCTGTTCGCTTCAACAACAGGAACCGACGCTGACTGGATCATAAAACTCATCGATGTCTATCCGGAGGAATACAAAAAAGATCTCAAAATGGGTGGCTACCAGCTGATGGTTGCCAATGAAGTGTTCCGCGGTCGGTTCCGTAAGAGCTTTGAGAAGCCCGAGCCCATTACGCCCAATGATGTCTTTGAGTACGTCATCGACATTCACCACAACGATCACACATTTCTGAAGGGGCACAAGATCATGGCGCAGGTGCAGAGCACCTGGTTCCCGATTATCGATCGAAATCCCCAGAAATACGTCGACAACATTTTCCTGGCGAACGAGACTGACTTTCAGGCTGCGACACAGAAAGTGTACCGATCGAAGAAATTTCCCTCATCTATTGCACTACCAATAACAAACAAATAACTGGAGCGTTGGAAAACCTATGAAATACATTTCTCTTCTCTTTCTTCTTCTCACACTTTCGATGGCGACTTCAATGGCAAACCCGCAACCTCAAGCAAAACCTGATACCGTCGTGGTGACAACGACCATGGGAACAATCACTGTGGTCCTCTTCGGGAAGGAAGCCCCGATCTCGACGAAGAACTTTCTGGCATACGTCGACAGTGGATTTTACAGCGGCCTCACCTTCCATCGCGTCATGTCTGGATTCATGATCCAGGGGGGCGGATTCTTGAAGAACATGACAAGGCGTCAACCCATCCTCCCACCGATCAAGAACGAATCGGACAACGGACTCAAGAATGCACGAGGCACGCTCGCCATGGCCCGAACGATGGACCCGAACAGCGCAACCTCGCAGTTTTACATCAACCTGGTCGATAATGATGCTCTCGACTTCACCATTCGCAACGTGGGATACGCGGTGTTTGGCAAGGTAATCAAGGGGATGGACGTCGTTGACAAAATTGCCCAAGTCAAAACAACCACCGTCAACAACAATCAGAATGTGCCTGTCGAACCCATCATCATACTCTCAGCGAAAAGAAAGTAGCTGTCGGATGCAAACGACCCCCGGCCTCCTCCTCCCCGAGGAGGGGAACGGGGTAGCGTGCGGATCAGCGACTGCCGCACGAAGTAATTGTCCATTTCCGATTTACGATTTCTGATTTGTGTTTTGCCAATTTCTCATTTGCGATTGATATGAATCGCTTCGCTCAGCGCGGCATCAGGCTGCTGCGGTCGCTTGTCATCGCTGCCATATCAGCTCTCCTCATCTGGACAATCATATTCATGATCTTCGAAGAGAAATTCATTTACTTCCCGCAGAAGTATCCGCAAGGGCCATACGATCAGGCGCGATCCATCCTCAATCTTCGCGATTGCTGGATCAAGACAGAGGACAGCGTCACGATCCATGCATGGTTTGCTCCCGCGGAAAGCGCAAAGGCTACGCTTGTCGTATCCCACGGGAACGCCGGCAACATCTCCCATCGGTATCTCCTTCTTCGGTCGCTGCAGCGCCGCGGTTTCAACGTTCTCATGTACGACTATAGAGGATACGGACGGAGCGACGGAACACCGAGTGAAGATGGAATCTACAAAGATGGGCGGGCAGCGTACGACTACGCCGTCACTCTTCCCGAGGTCAAGCCAGAGCGAGTGTTTCTTTGGGGGACGAGTCTCGGCGGTGCTGTTGCGATTGATGTTGCCACACACCGCCATGTGGCCGGTCTGATTCTTGAGTCCACGTTCAGTTCTGCAACGGATGTTGCACGTGTCGTGTATCCTTTCCTGCCTGTGCAGTTCTTTATGCACACCAAACTTAATTCGATCGAGAAGATCAAGACTCTTACCATTCCGACTTTGGTAATCCATGGTGCTCGCGACTCTATCGTACCGATTGGTTTGAGTCGGAAGCTCTTCAACGCAGCAAACGAACCGAAGGACTTCTACGAGATCCCCAACGCCGACCACAACGACACATTTTTCGTGGGCGGAAACGAGTATTTCTCCCGCGTCGACCGTTTCATAGCATCGGTGATCCATCAGTTGTAGCCGCCAAACCACTGCAACCTTTTCTTCCTTCGTTGAGTCTAATTTTGTGCCCTTTTTAGCTCCTCGAATGAACCGGGATGAGTCCGTGCCGTAACATTTGCTGCTCTTGGGCGTATCTCCAGAAGGACCTGTACCACACTTTCCCCTTTTAAAATAGCGGATTTCACATGAGGCTCTCTATGAAACACAAGATCATGATTTCTACTTTTGCCGTTATCGTCCTTGTTGGAGCGGCAGTTCTCTTCTTTGGAAGCTCAAAGTCATCGAAGGATGAACAACTCCCGAAGGTAAAGGTGAAAACGGGCACGATCGTTGACAAAGCGCTTGCTGTCGGAACCATTGAGCCGGAGATTGAGGTCTCTGTGAAATCCAAAGTCTCAGGGGTCGTGAAGCATATTTTCGTCGACGTAGGGCAGTTCGTCAAGTCCGGGCAGCCGCTGCTCGAGGTGAGACCCGACCCTACGCCCCTCGAGCTTGCTGACGCCAAGCGGCAAGCCCAGCTCGCACAGGTTGATGTCGACAATCTGAAGAAGGACCGTGCACGTCAGGAGATCCTTATCAAGAACAAGCTCATCTCGGACAAGGAGTACGAGGACTTCCAGAGATTGTTTGACGGTGCGGAACTGCGCCTGAAGATCGCCAATGAGCATGTCGCACTGATGGAGAGCGGCAAGGTAAAAATCGGCGACACTGAAATCGAATCGATCGTCAAAGCCCCGATTGACGGCTTTGTGCTCAATCGAGCGATTGAAGTGGGAGACCCCGTTACCCCGCAAACCTCCTTCATGGAAGGCACCGTACTGATGAAAATGGCAAACATGGATCGTTTACTTTTCAAAGGGCTTGTGGACGAAATCGATGTCGGCAAGATGAAAGAGGGTATGGAAGTGGAAATCAAGGTCGGCGCCCTCCCCTCTGACACGGTCAAGGGCGTCCTGCGCAAGATCTGGCTGAAGGCTCAGAAAAAAGACAATGCAACCATGTTTCCGATCGAGATCCTCATTCCAGGCGCAAGGAATTCAGTTCTCCGCGCAGGCTATTCGGCAAATGCCAACATCATCATACAGAGAAAGAACAATGTTCTGACCCTTCCGGAACGCGTCATCACGTTCCGCAACGACTCTTCATTAGTAAAGATTCCTGCCGGCCAAAACAAAGACCAGGAAAAGCTCATCAAAACTGGACTGAGTGACGCCATCAATATTGAAGTTGTGTCCGGCCTGAAGGAAGGCGAAGAAGTGTTTGAGAAACCAGTGAAGAAGATCGACTAGCAGGAAGAAGCCAAGCTGGAAGACAGAAGTCAGAATCCAGAAATCAGAATTCTGTCTCCTGTTTCCTGACTTCTGACTCCTCATTCTCATGAACCATCTCTCAACCATCATATCAGAATTCGCCCTTGATCTCCGGGCGCAGAAGTTGCGGGCATTTCTTACGATGTTCGGCATCGTCTGGGGAACGGTGACGATCATCGTGCTGATAGCTTTTGGCGTCGGCTTCAAGAAGCAGATGTCGATCAACATGCATGGCATTGGAGAGAGCATTGCAATCATGTTTCCCGGCAAGACCACCAAAGCCTGGGAAGGATTCGGTATCGGACGCCCGATGAGCTTCATTGAAGAAGATACACGGCTGATCGCGAGTCAAGTGAAGGGGATCAAGGCAATCAGCCCTGAGTTCGGACGACGAACGGTGACACACGTGGGGCAAAACATCCTGACACCTCTGATTTCCGGCGTTGTACCGGCGTACGCCGACATGCGCAACATTATTCCGGAAGAAGGGGGAAGGTTCATCGATGATCTCGATCTGAAGCATCGGCGGCGCGTGTGTGTGATCGGAGATAAAGTCAAGGAATTCCTCTTCGGCGAGAGCAACGCATTGGGAAAGGTCCTGTACGTTGGCGAGACTCCGTTCACAGTGATCGGTGTGATGCAGAAGAAGACGCAAAGCTCGTCCTACAACTCGCGTGATCAAGACCGGATATTCATCCCTGCAACCACTCATTCTTCGGTCTTCGGATCGATGTACCTCAACAACATTATCTATCAGGTTGAAGACCCCCGACAAGGAGATGCAGTGAGCGAGCAGGTGCGGGCTGCGCTTGCCAAACGGTACAAATTCGACCCTGCGGACAAGGACGCAGTCTGGATTTGGGATACGACGATGTTTGACAAGTTCATTTTCTATTTCTTCCTGGGCTTCAACATATTCATGGGATTGATTGGGAGCTTCACTCTCGGCGTGGCCGGGCTCGGAGTTGCCAACATCATGTTCATCGTCGTCCAGGAACGGGTCAAGGAGATCGGCGTGAAGCGGGCCGTCGGCGCAAAGCGGTCGAACATACTCTTCCAGTTCTTCATGGAGACCTGTTTTTTGGTTGGCCTCGGATCAGCGCTGGGATTCCTGATAGCGTATGGAATCATCACCGCCCTGCAGTACGTGCCAATCAAGGAGTATGTTGGCACTCCAGAGCTGTCAACAGAAGTTGCAGTGGCAACGGTCGTTATCCTCAGTTTCATCGGTCTCATGGCCGGCCTCATGCCCGCACGCAGGGCGGCAAACCTGGATGTAGTAGAGTGTCTAAGAGCGTGAAGCAATTTCCGATTGCCGATTTTCAATTTTCGATTTGAAAACGGCATTCTGGAACCATAAATCATAAATCGTCAATCGCAAATCGGAAATGTACGTCGAACTGCTCAAGGAATTCTTTCAGGATTTGAAGGCGCACCGCACGCGCGCCATTCTAACGCTTGTCGCAATCACGTGGGGAACGGTAGCGGTGGTTCTTCTGCTCTCGTTCGGCGAAGGCCTTGGCGATCAAATGATGAAAGGCCTTCTCAATGCCGGTGACAGGATCCTGATTGTCTATGGCGGAGAAACGGGCAAAGTGTTCGAGGGATTGCCGAAAGGGCGGCGTGTTCGGATGGTCGAAGACGACGCCATCGTTCTGGCAAAGGCGATTCCGTCAATCGATTTGATCTCGCCGCAATATCGGAAGAACGTTACTCTGACATACGGGAAGTCATCGGTTACAACTGAATGCGAGGGGGTCAATCCATTTTTCGAGGAGATGCGGAGGATGTTCCCCAGCGCGGAGGGAAGGTTTCTGAATCAGGTTGATGTGATGGAACAACGTCGTGTTCTTTTCCTCGGCCCCGAAATTGCCGCGGACATTTTCAAGGAAGAGCCACCCGTTGGCAAGACGATCACTGTGGATAACGTTCCGTATACCGTCGTTGGAATCATGCAGAAGAAGTTGCAGACATCTATGAACAACGGCCCGGACGTGCGGCGCGCAGTGATGCCGTATACGACTTTTCGCACCACGTATGGGAACATCTACGTCAATTCGCTTCTCGTTCGTCCGACAGACCCCGGTCAACAGCAACGTGTGAAGAGTGAGATCTTCAGAGTTCTGGGAAGCAAGTACAAGTTTGATCCCGAGGACGAGCGCGCTCTCGGCATCTGGGATTTCATCGAAGCCGAGAAGATCAGCCGGAAGATAGGCCTCGGGGTTAGCATCTTCCTCTTCTCCGTCGGCTTCCTGACTCTCCTCATCGCCGGCGTCGGTGTGGCGAACGTGATGTACGTGGTCGTGAAGGAACGTACCCGTGAGATCGGTATCAAGATGGCTGTTGGGGCGAGGCGATCGTATATCCTTGCTCAGATCATTTTCGAAGCGCTGCTCCTCGCGTTCATCGGAGGAGGAGTCGGAATGCTCTTTTCGTACGGAGTTGTTGTCGCTGTCCGAATGATCCCCGCGGGTGATGGGATCAGTGCAATGCAATTTCTCGGCAAGCCAGTCCTCTCTCTCACCACGATGTTGATGACCAGCGGAGTTCTCGCCTTGATCGGATTGATCGCCGGCTTCTTCCCTGCACGGAAAGCTGCCAGTGTGGATCCGGTGGAATCGCTGCGGTACGAATAGGGCTCCCCTGTTTCCTCACATCTGTCTTCTTTCCCCTCGTTCGATTGCCCCTCGGGCGGTATCACATGGTTTGAGGTCCCGATCAGAAACGTATCGGGACGACGGAGTAAATCTCGCTTTTGTTGCTGGGACATTGTTTTTTAGATATATTGAAAGCGCTAGTTATTGTACTCTCCAATCTCTTCTCGAAATCGCGGCAACCTGATTCATCACTACTCATCAGGAGTCACTCCCATGAAAACCATCCGACAACTCGGGGCTCTGTTCTTTCTCATAGCGATCTTCGCCTCGCTGATAGCGATCCCTGCAACTGCCCAGCAATTGCAATACCCGCAAACCAAGAAGGTCGACCATGTCGATACCTATTTCGGCGTCAAAGTCGCCGATCCGTATCGATGGCTGGAGGACGACAACTCAGCAGAAACCGCACAATGGGTCGAGGCAGAGAACAAGGTTACGTTTGGCTACCTCGAAAAGATTCCTTATCGCCAGCAGGTGAAACAACGGCTTGAGAATCTGTACAATTACCCTAAATACACGGCGCCCTTTCGAAGAGTGAAACATTTCTTCTTCTACAAAAACGATGGCCTTCAGAATCAGAGTGTGCTTTACATCCAAAAAGGGCTGGATGGAACACCAGAGGTGTTGATCGACCCCAACAAGCTCTCGGCCGACGGCACGTCACGGCTCGGTGCGTTCGCTCTCAGGAAAGACGGCAAGTACGCAGTCGTCGGCATCTCACGCAGCGGCTCAGATTGGCAGGATTTCTCCGTGATGGAAGTTGCAACGAGGAAATACTTGCCCGACACATTGCTGTGGACAAAATTCTCTGGAGCCTCATGGCGGGGGGATGGTTTCTACTATAGCCGGTATGATGCTCCCGAGAAAGGAAAAGAGCTCTCTTCAAAGAACGTGAACCAGAAGGTCTACTTTCATAAGCTCCACACCCCCCAGTCGGCAGATGAATTGATTTACGAAGATCGCGCTCATCCGGAACGAATGAACGGAGTCGGAATATCACAGGACGAGCGGTTCACTATCCTTTCCATCTCGGAGAGCGGCTCCGGCAAACAGGGCAATGCACTCTATTACCGCGATCTCAGCAAAAGAGAAAAGACCTTTCAGCCCATCGTGTCTACAATCAGCGATGACAGCTATGGATTCATAGACAACATTGGGGACAAGTTTCTTGTTCAAACAAACAAGAATGC
>Ga0315275_10007292_pt1 | contig 10667 bp, 12 predicted proteins | sample YL17G03_0_MG_FD_205557 | JGI IMG/M metagenome (GOLD analysis project Ga0315275, IMG submission 205557) | Sediment microbial communities from Yellowstone Lake, YNP, Wyoming, USA - YL17G03_0 | ecosystem: Environmental > Aquatic > Freshwater > Lake > Sediment | place: USA: Wyoming | collected...
CGTCTTCGAGGTGTCGATAATCGCTGTCGCCATCGAACTGGCGGTGCTCCGTCAGCACCAGGCCGTCGATCGGCAACACCCCCTTCTTCTTCAACAGCCACTGCAGGTAACCGACGACCGTCGCGCGGCTGTCCTCGGACTTCTTGGAGTGGACGTGGAGATCCAGTATCACGCTCGAGCCCTCTGAAATTTGGGGATTGCGAGCCCCTCGTCGATGTCTTCGAACACCACCTCGACCGGCATGCCGATCGTTACCGCATCCGGGGGAGTCTTGACGACGTTGGTGAGGATACGCGGACCCTCATCGAGCTCAACGTAGGCCATCACGTAAGGCAATTCATCCCGGAAACCCGCTGCCTGGTTCTGGTAGGTGACGGTGAACGTATACACCGTGCCGCGTCCGCTCGCGCGGAGGTACTCCGTCTTCGAGGAGAGGCACGAGGGACAGAGGGCCCGCGGATAGAAGCGAATCGTCGAGCACGACGCGCACTTCTGGAGATAGAGCTCATGGCGCGCGCAGGCTTCCCAGAACCAGCGGTTCTCCTCGTCGAGATGCGGAAGCGGCTTCTTGTAGTCCTTGCTAGCCATCAGAAGGAGCTGCCGAGAACGAGCGTCGCTCCGCTGTGCCGGCGGGAGATGACGCCTCCCGTGCCGTGGCAGAGCACCACCGCGCATTTCTTCACCTGCCGCGCCCCGGCCTCGCCGCGGAGCTGCTTGACGCCTTCGATGACCAGGAAGATGCCGCGCATGCCGGGATGGTTCGACGAGAGCCCGCCACCGTCGGTGTTGGTGGGGCAGGGCCCGTCGAAGCCGAGCCGTCCTGCGGAGACGAACGCACCTCCTTCACCGCGCTTGCAGAAGCCCAGGTTCTCGAGCGTGAGCAGCACGGTGATCGTGAACGAATCGTAGATCATCCGCAGGTCGACTTCGCGATGGCTCACTTCCGCCATGGCCATTGCTTTCGGGCCCGACTGCGCCGCCGCAACCTCGAGCAAGTCCTCGTGGCCGACTCCGGTGTGGCGCACGGCCTCGGCGGCACCGAGCACGAACGCCGGCTTCTTCTTGGCGTCTCGCGCGCGCTCCGCCGAGGTGACGACCAGCGCGCCGCCTCCATCGGAGATCATGCAGCAGTCGAGAAGGTGGAGCGGAGAGGAGACCACGCGCGAGGCGAGCACGTCCTCGATCGTGATCGGATCGTGATACTTGGCCGCGGTGTTGAGCGAGGCGTGGCGGCGCGTGGTGACCGCGATCTCGGCTAGCTGCTCGGCGCTCGTGCCGTATTCGTGCATGTGGCGCATTGCCGCCATCGCGTAGTTGCCGACCACGGTGGGGCCGTAGATCGCCTCGTAGGCGTCCGGCGGGTCGCCGAACGCACCGCTGCCGCCGGTGCCGACGGCGAAGCGCTCCGAGGCGGCGGTCGACCCGTAGAGGATGAGTACCGTGTTGCAGAGGCCGGCGGCGATCGCCGCCGAGGCGTGCCCGACGTGGGCTACGAACGAGGAGCCGCCGAGGTTCGTCGAGTCGAGATAACACGGCCGCAGGTTCAGGTGGTTGGCGAGCGCGATCACCCCCATCGGCCCGACGCCTGCGGTGCAGAGCCCGTCGACGTCGCCGATGGTCAAGCCCGCGTCTTCGAGCGCGCCGCGCGCAGACTCGGTCATGATCTGGTACTGCGTCATGTGCGGCGCGTAACGAGTCGGGTGCTCGTAGACCCCGACGACGGCCGTCTTTCCCCGCAGGCTCACGGCAGCCGCTCCAGGAAGGAGTCGATCGCCGCGTGCAGCGCATCGGGGCGCTCCCGGTAGAGATAGTGCCCCGCGCCCGGAAGCTCCACCCGCTCGGCGCCGGCAATAGCGGCGGCGAGCGCTGCCGCGTCCGCGGGCGCCGCAATCGTGTCCTTGGAGCCGTAAATCACCAGCGCCGGCATGCGCAGCTCACCGAGGCGCGGGCGGAAGTCCGCTCTGCGGACGGCCAGGAGGTCGAAGTAGCGCACGCGCGGGTCGGTCTGCACCTGCAGCGCCCATCCCTCGCGCATGACCTCGAACGGTACGTCGTCTCCGTATCCGGCATTGCCGAACGCCTGGGGCGCCCGGCCGGTCATCACCGTTCGCCACATCTCGACCGACTCTTCCGACAGCGCGATGCGAGCTGCCGTGGACATCAGCACGAGCGCCTGGACACGCTGCGGCGAGCGCAGGGCAAGGTCGAGCGCGACCAGACCGCCCATGGACGTGGCCACGAGGATGGCGCTATCGATACCGAGTCGATCGAGGAGCGCGATCGTCGAGCCGGCGTAGGCTTCGATCGAGGGGAGCGCCTCGGTCCCCGAGGATCGCCCGTGGCCTGGCCAATCGAAGGCGATCGGGCTGTGTCGTGCCGCGAAGTAACGAAGCTGGCGCTGCCAGACGGCGCCGGTCGAGCCGGCGCCATGCAGAAACAGCAGCCGCTTCCCGCGCGACAAATCGGGCGGCACGCCGGGCAGCGTGGTCGGCGGCGCATGGAGCACATTCACCGCGTGGCCGGCGATCTCGAAGTATTTGCTCGGCATGGAAAGGCTGGATGCAATACCACCCGCAAGAGTAAATCAACCGGCCCATTCCGTCGGATCGAGGGTCTTGAGCGCGAGCGCATGGACCTCGCGCTTCAGGAGATCGCCGAGCGCTTGATAGACGGCTCGATGACGCTCCAGCGTCGAGCGGCCGCGAAACGCCTCGGAGACGATCACACACGAGAAATGGCTTCCCCCCGCGGCCGCTCCGGCGTGTCCGACGTGCTGGCCGCTCTCGTCGAGGATCTCGAGATGGGTGGGTGCGAGGGCTTGTTGCAACCGGCTTTCGATTCGTTCGGCTGTAGTCATCGGCTGCTCAGTCGAGCTCAGTCAGTGGCCACGATCGAAAATCGCGCTGGTAGATGACCTCGCCTTCGCGGCTGAAGACGAGAAAACGGTCGACCGGCTCGGCCAGCGAGCCGTCCTTCAGATACTCCGCGCGCCGGTGCGCGAGCACTTCGTCGCCGTTCCCACGGCCCGATCTGGCGAGCGTCCAGGCCTGCTCGTCGTCCCAGACCGAGAGCCGCGCTCGCTCCTCTTTCTGTGCCGCCCGGGCGACGTAGTTTCCGAATCCCGCGAGCTTCCGCTCGCCGAGCGTCGGCGCCACGAGCACGGCGTCATCGGCGAGCCATTGGAACGGCACGGGCGAGAGCTCGAGATCGAGCCCGAGGCGCGCCGGCGCTGAGCGGGGGGCCCGCGCCTGCGGTGCTCCGCGGCGGATCGAAGCGCAAGCCGCGGTGACGACGAGCAACGCCAGAACGGCCGCCGAGGCGGTTCTAGGAGTCGGGCGCCAAGCCGCAAGCATGCGGCGAGCGTAGCAAGCAGGGAGGCGAAAATCGACGCGGCCGGAATGCCTCGGGCAAGAACTCAGCAAAGCCATCGCAGAACGGTCAGCGCGCGTGTTTGTGTTCGATCCGAGTACGGCTCGAACACAACCGCCCGCGCGTTCCGTGTTACCGAAGCGTTCGCAGGCAGAGACCGAGGGGTTACCGCGGCCCGTGGACCCGCCGCGTGGCGCCTGCTACATGCGGTGGGGCGACCGGATGCTCGACTGGATCCTCCAATTCCTCCATCAGCTCTACGACGTCCGCGGCCTCATCGAGTGGGGCGGGCTCGTCATGCTCACCGGGATCGTGTTCGCCGAGACGGGCTTGCTGTTCGGCTTCTTCCTGCCGGGCGACTCGTTGCTCGTCACGGCCGGAATCTTCTCGGCCGCCGGCGCGCTCGACGTCGTCACGGTGATCGCCGTCTTGAGCGTTGCTGCGGTGAGCGGCGACCAGCTCGGCTACTGGATCGGTCTCACCACGGGACCGAAGGTCTTCTCCCGCGAGGACTCGATCTTCTTCCACAAGCGCCACGCCGAGCGCGCGCAGCAATTCTACGACCGCCACGGCGGCAAGACGATCATTCTCGCCCGCTTCATCCCGATCATCCGCACGTTCGCCCCGGTGGTCGCCGGGGTCGGCAAGATGGAATACCGGCGCTTCGTCGCCTACAACGTCGTCGGGGGCGTCGCGTGGGTCTGGGGCTTGACGCTCGCCGGCTACGGCCTCGGCAAGACCATCCCCAACATCGAGAAGAACATTCACCTGGTGATCGCGATCGTCATCTTCCTGTCGATCCTTCCCGGCATCATCGAATTCGCGAAGGCGAAGCGCGGCGCCGCGGCCGAGTCGTAGGGGGCTCACGGGCCGCCATCCGACTCGAGCCGCTCGCTCGGATCGACGTGCAACCAGCAGAGGGCGGCCACCAGGTAAAGCACCGCGACGCTGAAGAGCGGGGCCTTCCACGAGCCCCAGCGCTCCAGGCAGACGCCGACGATCACGGGGCTCAGGGCGCCGCCGAGGTTGCCGAACGTGTTCATCGCGCCGCTCACCACGCCGGCGTGCACGCCGCCGATCTCGGTCGACACCACCCATGCCGGGGCAACGCCGAGTGCAGCCAAGCCGGCGGCGGCGGCAAGAAGAAGAGCGGACGTGAGCGGGTCGGCGGCGCTGACTCCGATCGCGGTTGCGAGCGCCGCGAGGGGGAACCCCACGAGCCCCGGCGCGCGCCTTCCGCTCCGCGCTCCCCATCGTGCGGCTAGCCGGTCGCTCAACCAGCCTCCCGCGAAGACGCCGCCGGCGATCGCCACCAGCGGCAGCGCCGCGAGGAAGCCCGTCTGACGCAGGTCGAAGCCGCGCGCCTTCAGCAAATACGTCGGCAGCCACGTGATGTAGAAGTACCAGCCGTAGATTGCCGAGCCGTACATCGCGCAGAGCGCGACGAGCGATGAGTTGCGCGCGAAGGCGCCCCACGGAACGATCCCGCGCTCGCGCTGCTCGGCCCCGCCCGCGGCGATCTCGACAAGCTCCGCGGCGTTCACCGCCGGGTGCGTCGCAGGATCGTCACGGAACCACCGCCACCACGCGCCCGCCCATACGATTCCGACGACGCCGAAGATTGCAAACACATGTCGCCAGCTCATCAGCGCGAGCAGCGTCACGACGAGCGGTTGGGTGACCGCGCCGCCGAGCGCACCGGTCATGATGGCGAGACCGAAGGCGCGGCCGCGCTCGGACTGCGGGAGCCAGCGCGCGTAGGCGCGCGCGGTGGCGGGGAACGTGCCGGCCTCGCCCATACCAAAGAGCAGCCGGATGGCCACCAGCGAGGCGAAGCCGGTCGCGAGCCCGGTCGCGGCGGTCATCGCCGACCACCAGACGACGATGCGGGTCAGGGTGAGCCGCGCGCCGAATCGGTCGGCGAACCAGCCGCTCGGCACCTCGAACAGCGCATAGGCGAGCGTGAAGGCGCTGAAGACCAGACCCATCTGCGAGTCGCTGAGCCCGAGATCGCTCTCGATTGCCGGTGCGGCGGTCGAGATGCAGATGCGGTCGAGATAAGCGACCGCGACGAGCGCGAGTGTGAAGCCGACGAGCTTATGTCGTCCGCGCGTCGGGGGCGCCGACGATCCAGCGACTGCGCTTTCGGCCCGGCCCCTCATCGCGAGGTCGCGACACTAGCGAGTGAGAGGCTCCGCCGTCCAGCCACGCCGGTGATGGTCGGATCGGAAGAGAACAAGAGAGCTCTTTCGCGCGTCCTGCCAACGCGCGTCCCATCGCTCCCGAGGGGTGCCGAAGCTTCTCGCGCGGCCTCCGGAGGAGACCTCTTTCTTCAGTCCGCCTTCGTGTTCGCCTCGGCCTCGTCCGGCGATTTCTTGCTCGTCAGGAATTCGATGAAGCGCTCGGCGGCGGGAGAGAACTGCTTTCCCTTCCGATGGATGATGGCGAGCGGGCGAGAGAGCTGCTCGTCGCTGAACTGCACGACCGTCAACGTTTCGCTCTTGACCTCGGACTGAACCGCCGGCTCGGGAACGATGGCGACTCCTTGGCCGACTTCGACGAAGCGCTTGATGGTGTCGATGTTGTCGACTTCCGAGACGTAGCGGAGCGCCACACCGCGGGCCCGCAGCGCACGATCGATCGCGCGCCGCGTGGCGATGTCGCGCTCGAAGCCGATTGCCGCCTCCCCGTGGATCCTCTGCATCGAGATCTGCTTGTAGGAGGCGAGCGGATGCTGCGGGTGGCAGATCAACACCAGGCGGTCCTCGCGGAAGGGCATTATGACGAGCTGCGGGCGCCGTGCCGGGTAGGCGACGATGCCGAAATCGATCGCGCCGCGCAACACGTCTTCCTGGATCTCGCTGGAGCGGCTGTAAGCGAGCTGGACCTTCACCTGCGGGTAGGCGCGCAGAAAGCGCCGCAGCGGCGATGACAGCTCGTAGAGGCCTACGCTATAGACGGTGGCGATCCGCAGCGTGCCGCCGACGCGATGATTCAAGGACTGCAGGCCGCCCTCCATCTCGAGATATCGCTGGACGATCTCCTTGCTCGCTTGGTAGACGATCTCGCCCGCCGGCGTGACCCGCAAGGCGCCGCGCGTGCGCTCGATCAGCTTGCAGCCGTACTTGGTTTCGAGGGCGCGGATCTGCTGGCTGACCGCCGATTGCGTGATGAAATTCTGGGACGCGGCGGTCGAGAAGCTGCGCGTCTCGGCCACGTCACAGAAGACCTTCAGGGTCTCGATGTGCATGAATAGTTTTTTGTTGGATACCGGCTCTGAAACTAGATTAACGTGAACCGCCAATGCAAGGGGGAGTCGCATGATTCGACCGGGCAAGCTCCATCATGCAGCGCTACGCGTCGCCGACTTCGAGCGCTCGAAGGCGTTCTACGAGGGGGTGCTCGGGATGAGCACCGTGCCGCGTCCCGATCTCGGTTTCCCAGGGGCTTGGTATGGTCTCGGCGATGGACAGCTGCACCTCATGCAGTGCCAGAAGTACGGCGAGGGGCCGATCGATCCGACCGAGGCGCACGTGGCAATCGAAGTCGAGGACTACCAAGCCACCAAGGCGACGCTTCGCCAACGCGGCGTCGAGTTCCTCGAGATCGGGCCTCAGCTGTGGATCCACGATCCCGACGGCTACACCGTCGAGCTCCGGCAGAAGGGGAAGCGGCCTTCCGCTCGGCCGGTCGACTTGGCCCGCGGGATGAGGAACAGGGGCAAGCACTGGCTCTTCAAGACCGAACCCTCCACGTACTCGTTCGCTCAGCTCCGCGCCGAAGGTCGGACCACCTGGGACGGGGTGAAGAATCCACTCGCGCTGAAGCATCTGGCGAGCGTCGCCGACGGCGATTCCGTGTTCATCTACCACACGGGGGACGAGAAGGCGGTCGTCGGAGTCGCGCGCGCCGCGAGCGACCCCTACCCCGACCCGAAGACGAAGGATGCGAAGCTCCTGGTCGTCGATCTCACGCCGCTGCGGGCGCTGGCAGAGCCGGTTCCTCTGGCAGCGATCAAGGCGAGCAAGCGCTTCGCCGGCTTCGATCTCGTGCGCCTGCCGCGATTGTCGGTCATGCCCGTTTCCGAAGCGCAGGCGGACGAGATCGAGAGGATGGCCAAGGAGCGCTCGATTCGATAGAAGCCCTCTTCTTCCCGCGCGGTGGGGGGACTCTGCGCGGCGGCGTTTGGGGTGAGGCCCGATGGAATCGCGCAAGCTGAAGTTCGGCGTCACGCTGCCGCAATGGGGGGCGACCTGGGCAGAGGTGAAGGAGATCGCGCTCCTCGCCGAAGAAGTGGGCTTCGACTCCGTGTGGGTGGCGGATCACTTCCTCGGCGTCGGCTCGGAGGATCCGCTCGAAGCCTGGACGGAGATGACGGCGGTGGCTGCACTGACGAAGCGGATCGAGATCGGCTTTCTCGTGCTCTGCAACAGCTACCGGCCGCCGGCGCTGCTCGCAAAGATGGCCACCACGTTCGACGCCATCTCCAACGGTCGTTTGATCGTGGGTTACGGCGCCGGCTGGTTCGTCCAGGAGTACGAAGCCTACGGTTACGAGTATCCGCAGATCCGCACTCGCCTCGAGCAGCTCGAGGAGGGGCTCGAGATCTTGAAGCGCATGTGGACGCAGGACGCGCCAACGTTCCACGGCGTGCACTACCACGTCGAAAACGCGCGCTGCTGGCCGAAGCCGGTTCGCAAGCCGCACCCGCCGATCCTGGTCGGCGGCGGTGGCGAGAAGATCCTGCTGAAGCTCGTCGCTCGTTATGCGGACATCTGGAATAACCTCGGCGCGTTCCACGCCGACGTCGGCCGGAAGCTCGCTGTCCTGCGGTTGCACTGCGAGAAGGTCGGGCGGAGCTTCGAAGACATCGAGGTCTCGCAGCAGACCATCGGAGCGATCGGGCTCGACAAGGAACAGGCGCGCCGGCGCACCGAGGCGGTTCACCAGGAAGTCGGCTTCCTGACCGGAGCGCCGGCGCTTTGTCCGACCGGAACGCCGGGCGAGATCATCGAGCGCTTGCGTAAGAGCGTCGCCATGGGCGTGACGACCTTCATCATCAGCTTCGGCCGCCACGTCACGGCGGAGAGCGTTCGGCTGTTCGGCAAAGAAGTCCTGCCGGCGCTCCGCTCGTGAGTCGGGCCGTGCGAGCGAGACGTGTGTGGCTCGCGTTCGCGGCCGTCGTCGTTGCGGGATGCCGACATTCGCCCTCTCCGGAAGTGCCGCGACCGATCGAGCGGCCGGAGCGGTTCACCTGCTGCAACCTCCCGTACAGCTCCGAAACGATCGGCGACGCGAACTACTGGACGGGAACGAAGCTGCCCGCGGGCACCCCCGTGCGGATCGAGCGGCTGACCGACGATTCGGTGACGTTCTCGGCGGGCGAGGTCACGCTCACGCTCACCCACGAGTACGGTACGAAGCAGGAATCCTTCCAGCAGTATCTCGACAAGGTGCTCGTTGCCGACGACCCGCGACCGCGGATCGCCGTCTATCCCCGCGCCGTGCGCCGCGCGATCGGCAACGCCAAGGTCGAGCGGGGAATGACGCGTGAGCAGGTGCTGCTGTCGCTCGGCTATCCGCCCACCCACCGCACGCCGTCCCTCCGGGATCGCGAGTGGACGTACTGGTGGAACCGCTCTCTCACCTACACGGTCGTTTTCGACAACGCGGGCAAGGTCGCCGACGTGATCGGGCGGCCCGCCCCGACCGCCGAGGTGCCGATCGCGAATGCCGATCGACCGCCTCCCAAACCCGGTTCAACCAAGGCCTCGAAGAAGCACAAAGGGCAGTAGTCGGCGAACAGCGGCCGGGACCCTTTTCCGAGTCGCGGGCCATTTTGGGATCTGCACGAATGGTGGCTTCGATTGCCCAAATGACCCACTCCCCTCTTTCGGGCAATCTTGACTTGGTCGCCGACATTGAGGAAGGAATGTTCGGTTATTTTGACGAGACAACGCTGAAAGAGATTCTAAGGAGGATCGCAATCATGGGTCTACTCGATGGCAGGGTCGCGCTGGTCACCGGTGGCGGGCGCGGAATCGGTCGCGAAGAGGCGCTGCTTCTCGCCAAGCACGGCGCGGCGGTCGTCGTAAACGACCTGGGCGGCGGCTTCGACGGCAGCGGCAACGACGTCGGTCCCGCGCAGGAGGTCGTGAACGAGATCAAGAAGGCGGGTGGCAAGGCGGTCGCCAACGGGGACAGCGTCTCGGACTTCAAGGGCGCCAAGCGCATGATGGATTGCGCGGTCGACAACTTCGGTTCGATTGACATCGTCGTCAACAACGCGGGAATCCTCCGCGACCGGATGATCTTCAACATGTCGGAAGAAGATTGGGATGCGGTGATCGCAGTGCACCTGAAGGGCACGTTCGCGGTCACGCGTCACGTCGCCGAGTACTGGCGGAACAAGAACAAGCAGAGCGGTCAGCCGCTGAACGCCCGCGTCATCAACACCTCCTCCGACTCGGGGCTGCTCGGCAACCCGAGCCAGTCGAACTATGGCGCGGCGAAGGCGGCGATCGCGGCATTCTCGGTGATCGTCGACCACGAGCTCAAGAAGTACGGCGTCACCGTCAACGCGATCGCGCCGGTCGCGCGCACCCGGCTCACGGTCGATGCGACGCCGGCGACCGCGGCGATCATGGGCCAGAAGCCCCGAGAAGGCGAGTTCGACATCTTCCATCCTGCCAACGTCGCGCCCCTGGTGGTTTGGCTGGCGACCGACGATGCCAAGGACGTGCACGGAATGGTGTTCCGCGTCGGCGGCCGGTCGGTGTGGGTCATGCAGGGCTGGCATTCCGCGGCGCAGGTCAAAGCCAGCGGAAGGTGGGATCCGGCGGCGCTCGGCAAGGCTCTCAAGTCCGAGCTCGGCAAGGTCAAGAAAGAGACCACGAACGACATCTATGCGGGAGGGCTGTAGGACCCCCTTCCGCCTCGCCCAACCTTGGCTTCGGGCTACGGGCTGCGGGAAAAGACACCACGGCGCTTTTCCTGTAGCCTGTAGCCTCTATGAACGTCCTCTTCGTCTGCCACGCCAATACCAGCCGCTCGATCATGGCGGAAACGCTGCTGCGGCAAATGTTGCAAGAGTGCGGGCTTGCCCATTCCATCAAGGTCCACTCCGCCGGCGTCGCACCGTTCGCCCGCGACGGCGCCCTCGTCTCGCTCGATACGCGCTTCGCCCTGCGTGACCACGGGATCGAGCTCGCCGAGGGGAAAACTTCGACCGCCCTCCAGCGCAATCTCCATCTCCTGGAGACGGCTGACCTCGTGCTCGCCATGACGGCCGAGCAAAG
>Ga0315275_10007294_pt1 | contig 10666 bp, 12 predicted proteins | sample YL17G03_0_MG_FD_205557 | JGI IMG/M metagenome (GOLD analysis project Ga0315275, IMG submission 205557) | Sediment microbial communities from Yellowstone Lake, YNP, Wyoming, USA - YL17G03_0 | ecosystem: Environmental > Aquatic > Freshwater > Lake > Sediment | place: USA: Wyoming | collected...
CGGAACAGCCAGGGCTTGTCCCGCTTTGCAGATTTTCCGCTCATCGTCGTGCTCGATAAACTGATCCTGCCAGCAGGGAAGCATGACGGATCAGATAGGGCAATATGGCGAGAAGTCCTGCGGCAGGCCGAGCAAAAGTGACGACTAGTCGTCCGTGCCGCTTGAAGCTTCGGGCATGCCGAGAGGAGAGGGACCGGCGTCGCCCAAGGCAGGATCAGGATTGTCGTCCTCGGCGTCCACGGCCTCTTCGGCGTCGAGCTTCACCGCCGGACCCCGCTTCGGGGCGGCAACGGTGCCGGCGTCGACAGGGAGCGCATTGAAGTGCTCGCCCTCGATGCCGAAGCCGAGCGCGTCGGAGTCGACCTCCATGCCGTGTTGCTTCTCCTCGCGTTCGCCGGCAATGGCGAAAGTGGCGCCTGCCAAGAGCAGGGTCAAAGCGATAAGCAAGCGAGTGGACATGGGTCGTCTCCTTTAGGCGAAGAGAAGCCGATCTTGACCTCAAGGGCCTGATTTTACCCTAACGCGCTCATCACAAATGGCGCGATTCCGCTTCCTTGTTAAGGGGCAACTGCGCCCAAGCGGCGGAAATCCGCCTTTTTGTGCGGAGGGGTCGATCTGCCTGCGATTCTCTCCCTGGGCAGGGCTTCCCGTTTTTGCTAACGCTCCGCGCCGGAGGCTGGCTCTATTTGCCACAATGAAGGATCGGAGGCGCTTTTCGCGCGTTAAACCTGCTCTGCGTAAAATTGTTGCAGTCGCGAGATGGATGACAGACAATTGCCGCAACGCAAAAAACCGGGTAAAGGCGTCGGCGGGGGGACAAACGGATGAATGAAATGTCGCTAGCAGCAGTGCCTCTCACGCAGAGCGCGCCCGAACTGAAAGATCTTTACGCGATCGGCGAGATTCCGCCGCTCGGTCATGTGCCGAAGACCATGTACGCCTGGGCGATCCGCAAAGAGCGCCACGGTCCGCCGGACGAAGCGATGCAAGTCGAGGTGCTGCCGACATGGGAGCTCGACAGCCACGAAGTGCTCGTGCTGGTGATGGCGGCCGGCGTCAATTACAACGGCGTCTGGGCCTCGCTCGGGATTCCGATCTCGCCGCCCGACGGCCACAAGAACCCCTATCACATCGCCGGCTCCGATGCCTCGGGCATCGTCTGGAAGGTCGGCTCCAAGGTGAAACGGTGGAAGGTCGGCGATGAAGTCGTCATTCACTGCAATCAAGATGACGGCGACGACGAGGAATGTAACGGCGGCGACCCGATGTTCTCGACCTCGCAGCGCATCTGGGGTTACGAGACGCCGGACGGATCGTTCGCGCAGTTCGCGCGCGTGCAGGATCGTCAGCTGCTGCCGCGGCCGAAACATCTCACCTGGGAAGAGGCAGCCTGCTACACACTCACCCTCGCCACCTCCTACCGCATGTTGTTCGGCCATCGGCCGCACACGCTGAAGCCGGGCCATAACGTTCTGGTGTGGGGCGCCTCGGGCGGTCTCGGCTCGATGGCGGTGCAGCTCTGCGCAACCGCCGGCGCCAATGCCATCGGCGTCGTCTCCGATGACGACAAGAAAGACTTCGTCATGTCGCTCGGCGCCAAGGGCGTGATCAACCGCAACAATTTCAAATGCTGGGGTCCGCTGCCCAAAGTCGGCACGCCCGAATACGACGTCTGGCTGAAAGAGGCGCGCAATTTCGGCAAGGCGATCTGGGAGATCACCGGCAAGGGCGTCAACGTCGATAGCGTGTTCGAGCACCCCGGCGAGGCGACCTTCCCGGTCTCGACGCTGGTCGTGAAGCGCGGCGGCATGGTCGTGTTCTGCGCCGGCACCACCGGTTACAATCTCACCATGGACGCCCGCTATGTGTGGATGCATCAGAAGCGCATCCAGGGCTCGCATTTCGCGCATCTGTTGCAGGCAAGCCAGGCCAACGCGCTCGTCATCGAGCGGCGCATCGATCCTTGCATGTCCGAAGTGTTCCCCTGGGAGCAAATCCCCAAGGCGCATATGCGGATGTGGAAGAACGAGCACCGGCCGGGCAACATGGCGGTCTTGGTCAGCGCGCCATGCACGGGCCTCAGGACCTTCGAGGACGTGATCGAGACCAGCAAGAAGATGCACGGCGGTTAGGGCTCGCGGTCTCCAGGACAGACACGCCGAATGGGTGATCGACTAGGCGACTATCGCATCGAGAGAATGTCGCTCCCGGATGTCGAAATCGCCATCGACTGGGCGTCGCGCGATGGAATCCCGGCCTCAACGACGCCGCCTGCTTCCATGCCATCGATCCCAAGGGATTCTTCTCGGGCGTGATCGACGGGCAGACGATCGCGACTGGTTCGGCCCCGATTTACGACGGGCAGTTTGCCTTCATTGGCCTCTATATCGTCGAGCCGGCTTATCGTGGCAAAGGCTATGGACTCTCGCTGACGCAAGCCATGCTCGCTCATGGGGGCGATCTCAACGCCGGGCTGGACGGCGTCGAGGCCATGGCCGAGCGGTATGCAAGGCTCGGCTTTCGCACCGCGCATCGCAGCGTCCGCCATGGCTTCATTCCGACGAGCAGACGGAACGTTACCGCCGAGATCGTTCCGCTCGCGCAAGTGCCGTTCGCCGAACTTGCAGACTACGATCGCCGCCATTTCTTAGCGCCGCGCACCAATTTTCTTGAGGCTTGGATCACGCAGCCGCATGCGGTCGCCCTAGGTTTCGTCGATGGGGACCGGCTGCAAGGCTATGGCGTGCTGCGCCAATGCTGCAGCGGCTACAAGATCGGCCCCCTCTTCGCGGAGCAGCCAGAGATCGCGGAGGCGCTGTTCAATGCGCTCTGCAACAACGCCATCGGCCAACCGGTCTTCATCGACATGCCGGAGCCGAACCAAGCCGCAAGTAAGCTCGCCGCGAAATATGAGATGAAGCCGTTTTTTGCCTGTCAGCGCATGTATCTGCGCGGCGATCCAGGCTTGCCGCTTGATGCGATCTTCGGAATCACGAGCTTCGAGGCCGGCTGAGGTCGAGGCGCATTGACTTTAGCCGCCGCGCGGGTTTCCTTCCTCGCGCGACACCCGTTTTTTGAAGGACAAGACCACAAGTGACTGCCGCCGAAACCCTGGGCCGGCCGAAATCCGGCCTTCTGCCCAACCTCATTTCGACGCTCGATGCGACTGCCGCCGCTGCGGGCAAGCTCCGCGACCAGGCCATTGCAGCCGTCAGCGCCAAGGTTACATCCGGCGGCAAGATCGATGGCGAGGCGCTCGAACGCGAGCAGCATATCGCCCACGGGCTCGCCTGGATCGCGACTTACGTGGAGGCGTTGCGCCAGGCCGCTGCTTACGCGCATCGCATGCAAGATGAGGGTCGCTTCGGCGAGATCGAGGCGCTGCTCTGCCAGATCGGCGCCGCCGAATATGCCGCGCAGCTTTTCGGCGGCGTGATGATGAGCCAGAACGAGATGGTGCGGCTCGGCGAGCTTGGCGTCTCCGAAAAAGATCAAGCTGCATTTCTGACGCCCGAGGTTCGCGCGCTAATTCAAGGCACCGGACCCGAGACGCGCGCCCGCGTGGTCAAGCTGATCCGCGATGCGCAAGGCGCTGTCGCTTACGGCGATACCGGGCTCGACGAGACTTATCAGGCGATCCGCGATGAGATGCATCGCTTCTCCGAGACCGAGGTCGTGCCTTTTGCGCAGGAATGGCATCTGAAAGACGAATACGTGCCGATGCAGCTGATCGGTCAGATGGCGGAGCTCGGCGTGTTCTCGCTGACGCTGCCGGAGGAGTATGGCGGGCTCGGCCTCGGCAAGGAGGCGATGTGCGTGGTCTCCGAGGAATTGAGCCGCGGTTATATCGGCGTCGGCTCGCTCGGCACGCGCTCCGAGATTGCCGAAGAGCTGATCCTCAACGGCGGCACCGACGCGCAGAAACAGGAATGGCTGCCGAAGATCGCCTCAGGCGAAATTTTGCCGACGGCGGTGTTCACCGAGCCGAATATCGGCTCGGACCTCGCATCGCTCGCGACGCGGGCGGTGCGCGATGGCGATGTCTACCGCATCACCGGGCAGAAGACCTGGATCACGCATGCGGCGCGTGCCGATCTCATGACAGTGCTCGCGCGCACCAATCCCAATGAGAAGGGCTATCGCGGGCTTTCGATGTTCCTCGCGCCGAAGCCGCGCGGCACTGACGACAATCCGTTCCCGGCGAAGGGCATGAATGGCGGCGAGATTGAGGTGCTCGGCTATCGCGGCATGAAGGAGTTCGACATCTCCTTCGACGGTTTCGAAGTGCCCGCCGCCAATCTGCTCGGCGGCGTCGAGGATCAAGGCTTCAAACAGCTGATGCAGACCTTCGAGGCGGCGCGCATCCAGACCGCGGCGCGGGCCATCGGCGTGGCGCAATGCGCGCTCGATCTTGGCTTGCGTTATGGCACAGAGCGCATCCAGTTCGGGAAGCCGATAATTGACTTCCCGCGCGTCGCCGACAAACTGGCGATGATGGCCGCGGAAATTCTGCTCGCCCGCCAGCTCACTTATTTCGCCGCGCGCGAGAAAGACGCCGGCCGCCGCTGCGATCTCGAAGCCGGCATGGCCAAGCTGCTCGCCGCGCGCGTGGCCTGGGCGTCCGCCGACAACGCACTGCAAATCCATGGCGGTAACGGTTTTGCGCTGGAATATCCAATCAGTCGCGTGCTGTGCGACGCGCGCATTCTCTCGATCTTCGAGGGCGCGGCTGAGATCCAGGCGCATGTCATCGCCAGGCGGCTGTTGGAGGGCTGAGCGACGGCTTAGATCAAGGATTGTCGATGCCGGTATTGACCGATAAGCGCAGCCTCATTGCTCTCCTCATCGCGTTAGGCGTTTGCTTCGCCGCGTCGGCGATCGGCGGGCTTCTCACCGAGCCCAATCTTCCCTGGTACGAGACGCTGAACAAGCCAGGCTTCGCGCCACCGAACAGCGTCTTTCCGATCGTCTGGACCATCCTTTACGCGATGATGGCGGTGTCAGCCTGGCTATTCTGGCGCTCGCCCGGTAAAGACGAGGATCGCAAGTTCGGACTGACTTGGTTCGGTATACAACTCGCCCTCAATGTCGGCTGGTCGTTCGCCTTTTTCTGGCTGCATAGCCCGGCTGTGGGCTTCGCCGTCATCCTGCTGCTCATCGTTGCGATCATGGTCACTATCGTGCTGTTCGATCGGTCGAGCCGGCGGGCCGCGCTGCTGCTCATGCCCTATCTGCTTTGGGTTTCATTTGCGGCTGCGCTCAACTTCGCCTTCTGGCTCTTGAACAGTTCGCGATGACAAAGCGCTCCATCCTCATCACCGGCTGCTCATCCGGCATCGGGCTCGCCTCGGCGCGTGAGATGAAGAAGCGCGGCTGGCGCGTGTTCGCCACGGCGCGGAAGCCCGAAGACATTGCCCGGCTTCGCGACGAAGAGGGCGTCGAGAGCCTCTATCTCGATTATACCGAGCCGGGCTCGATCAGAGTCTCCGCCGAGCAAGTGCTTGAAGCCACAGACGGCAAGCTCGACGCGCTGTTCAATAACGGCGCTTACGGTCAGCCAGGCGCGGTGGAAGATCTCAAGCCCGAAGTTTTACGCGCGCAATTCGAGGTCAATGTGTTCGGCTGGCACGATCTCACCGCCCGCATCATTCCGGCGATGCGCAAAGCGGGCGAGGGGAGGATCGTGTTCTGCTCCTCGGTGCTCGGGCTGATCGCGGCACCTTATCGCGGCGCCTATTGCGCATCGAAATTCGCCATCGAGGCGCTCGCCGACACGCTGCGGCTGGAGCTCGCGTCGACGGGCATCAAGGTGATCCTGATCGAACCCGGTCCCATCGCCACGCGCTTCGTCGAGCATGCGCTCGAGGCTTATCGGCGGAATGTAGATCTGGAGAACTCCGCGCATCGGCATATCTATCGGGCGCGGATCGCGCGGATGGAGGAGGGTGGCAAGCAGAGCTTCAAGCTTGGGCCCGAAGCGGTCGCCGCCAAGCTCGTCGCCGCGCTGGAAAGCCGCAAGCCCAAGGCTCGCTATTATGTCACTCTGCCGACCTACGCCGTGGCGTTTCTGCGCAGGATCTTGCCGGCCCGCGCATTGGACTTCGTTGCGGTGCGGAACTAGCAAGGCCCGATAGCGGTTGCAAGCCAAGCGGGCCAGGGGGAGGAAGAACCCATGCAGGATTTGGTCGGATATGCCGTTCCCATTGCGCTCGCCGCGGTCGCGATCGTGCTCTTGTTGGGACTTGCCAATATGCTCCGGGGCGGCAGCCCCAATTTGAGCCAGACCCTGATGCGCTGGCGCGTGGTCTTGCAGTTCATCGCGCTCTGCATCGTGATGCTGGCGATCTATCTCTCCGGGAAATACTAGGGCGCATTTCGAGCTTGTCGACACCCCACCCCGGCGCCGCGCTGAAGCGCGCCGCCGACCCTCCCCGGGAAGTCGGCCGCTCTCCGGCGGCCGGGTGGGGTGAGACTCGCACCAACTCAGGGGCGTTCGGTTTCGTCCCATTTTCTAGAGGGTGACTTGACCAACCCCAAGGTGTAGCTAGGCTACCCAACAGGGGTCCCGGCGATGGTTGTCCTCAACAAGATCTATACAAAGACCGGCGATGACGGCACGACCGCGCTCGGCTCAGGCCGCCGCGTGCCGAAATACGATTTGCGCGTCGAGGCTTACGGCACGCTGGACGAGACCAATGCCGCGATTGGCGTCGCCAGGGTCCATACCAAAGGCAAGCAGCCGGAGCTCGATGCCATGCTGGCCCGCATCCAAAACGACCTGTTCGATCTTGGCGCCGATCTCTGTTTTCCGGAAGAGACCAAGGACGCGCGCGGACGGCTGAACGTCACCGATGCGCAAGTCGCGCGCCTCGAGGGCGAAATCGACAAGCTCAATCGCGACCTGCGACCGTTACGGTCTTTCGTGCTTCCCGGAGGCTCCCCGGCATCGAGTTTCCTGCATCTCGCGCGTACCATTTCACGCCGCGCCGAGCGGCTGATGGTGGCGCTGGCCTCGCGCGAGACGGTGGGAGAAGCGGGATTGCGCTATATCAATCGGGTGTCGGATTTCTTGTTCGTGGCCAGCCGCTACGCTAACGACAAGGGAGAGACCGACGTCTTGTGGGTCAAGGGTCAGAACCGCTAGTCGAAGGCGTCCGTGTGTCTCCGTGTTCATTCCGCTCCACGACACCAACCCGCTGAAAAGCATCGACCGTCAGTATGTCACGTTCGCGCTGATTGCTCTCAACGTCGCGGTCTATGCGATCTTCCAGAGCGGCTGGATCGTCCCGCTCGAGGGTGAGAACGCGGCCATCTTCGCCGTCATTCCCGCCGATCTCTTAGGGCCCACTGCGAAAACCGTGATCTCGCCGAATTTCCCCATGCCGGAGCGGTTCACGCTGATCACTTACATGTTCTTGCATGGGAGCTGGATCCATCTGCTCGGCAACATGCTGTTCCTCTGGGTGTTCGGCGACAATGTCGAAGACGCCATGGGGCATATCCGTTTCATCATGTTCTATCTGATGTGCGGGATCTTCGCCGCCCTGCTGCATTCCTGGATGATGCCGAATTCCGACCTGCCGCTGATCGGGGCTTCCGGCGCGGTGGCGGGCATCATCTCGGCCTATCTGATCCTGCATCCCAAGGTGAAGGTCTGGGTGCTGGCGCTTTGGCGGATTCCCCTCAAGATCAATGCCTCTTGGGCGCTCGGCATTTGGGTTGCCGCACAAGTGGCTAATCTTTTCATCGATACCGAGGAAAACGTCGCTTGGTGGGCCCATATTGGCGGCTTGGCGGCGGGCGCCATTTTGATCTTATTTATGCGGCGGCGCGGTGTACCGCTGTTCGACCAGACCCAAGGCGGGGCCTAAACTTCCAAAAATCCCTGGAAAGCATTGACTTGTGCACTGCCGGGCAGTACCGTCCCGGCCATTTCGCATGTGCGAGATAGAGCGGCTCGGCGGGGCCATTCATCGAAAATGCGGGGAAGGCTTGGCCGCATGAAAATTTTGGTTCCCGTGAAGCGGGTCGTCGATTACAACGTCAAAATCCGGGTCAAAGCGGACGGCAGCGGCGTCGATCTCGCCAATGCCAAGATGTCGATGAATCCGTTCGACGAGATCGCCGTCGAGGAAGCCGTCCGCATCAAGGAACGTGGCGAGGCCACAGAGATCATCGCCGTCTCCATCGGCAATGCCAAGGCCGCCGACACGCTCCGCACCGCGCTCGCCATGGGCGCCGATCGCGCCATCCTGGTGAAGACCGAAGGAAACGTTGAGCCGCTCGCTGTCGCCAAGCTCCTGAAGAAGATCGTCGAGACCGAGAAGCCCGAGCTTGTCATCATGGGCAAGCAGGCCATCGACGACGATTGCAATCAGACTGGGCAGATGCTTGCGGGCCTGCTTGGCTGGCCGCAAGGCACGTTCGCCTCGAAGCTTGAGCTGAACGGCTCAAAGATCCGTGTCGTACGCGAAGTGGATGGCGGGCTTGAGACGATCGTGCTGTCGAAGCCTGCGATTGTGACCACGGATTTGAGGCTCAACGAGCCGCGCTACGCTTCGCTACCGAATATCATGAAGGCGAAGAAGAAGCCGATCGACGAGACGACGCCGGAGGCGCTCGGTGTGGACATTACGCCGAGGTTGAAGGTTGTTTCGCTCACCGAGCCCAAGACCCGTGTGGCGGGCATCAAGGTGGATAGCGTGGCGGCGCTTGTCGACAAGCTCAGAAACGAGGCGGGGGTACTGTAGATGGCGGTCCTGCTCCTCGCCGATCACGACAACAAGATGCTCGCGCCCTCGACGGCGAGGGTATTGACGGCGGCGCGCGAGATTGGCGGTGATGTCGATATACTCGTCGCCGGTGACAAAGCCCGCGCCGTCGCCGAGCAAGCCGCCAAGCTGGATGGCGTGCGGAAGGTCCTCATCGCCGAGGCGCCGCAGCTTGCGCAACTCCTTGCCGAGGAGATCGCCACGCTCATTGTTCCGTTGATGGCGAGCTACGACGTGCTGCTGGCGCCGGCAACCACCATGGGCAAGAACGTGCTGCCGCGCGTGGCGGCGCTGCTCGATGTGGCGCAAGTCTCGGACATCATCGCGATCAAGGCTCCCGATATTTTCGAGCGGCCGGTCTATGCCGGGAATGCCATCGAGACGGTGAAGGCAACCGACAAAAAGATCGTGGCCACGGTGAGGATCACGGCATTCGCCTCTTCGGGCGAGGGCGGCTCCGCCCCAATCGAAGCGATCACGCCGCCGGCGCCACTCGGCCTATCGAGCTTCGAGACGAGCGCAATCAGCCAGAGCGCGCGGCCTGAACTCACCGCGGCCCGGATCGTGGTCTCGGGCGGGCGTGGCATGCAGTCGGGGGACAATTTCAAGACCTTGATCGAGCCGCTCGCCGACCGCCTCGGCGCCGCCGTCGGCGCCAGCCGCGCCGCGGTCGATGCCGGCTATATGCCGAACGATCATCAAGTCGGGCAAACGGGCAAGGTCGTGGCGCCGGAGCTTTATATCGCCATCGGCATTTCCGGCGCCATCCAGCACCTTGCCGGCATGAAGGATTCCAAGGTGATCGTGGCCATCAACAAGGACGCCGATGCCCCGATCTTCCAAGTCGCCGATTACGGCCTCGTCGGCGATCTTTTCACGGTCCTGCCTGAGCTCGAAGCCGAGCTCAAAAAGGCGGGCTATTAGGGCGATGTGTGTTCATGGAGAGTGACGATGGACGAAATCGTTCAAGGCGCGACATTGCTCGCGGAACCGAAAACATCGCGAGAGATTAAGACCATGCCCATTCGCAAAATCGGCATCGTCGGCGCGGGGCAAATGGGAAGCGGCATCGCTCATGTCGTGGCGCTCTGCGGCTACCAGGCGGTGATCAACGATCTGGAGCGGGAGCGGTTCGACGCGGCAATCAAGGCGATCGACAAGAATCTCGCCCGCCAAGTGGCATCCGGCAAGATCAACGACGAGGACCGCAAGCAGACGCTCTCCCGCATTTCCTTCGCCGAAACGTTTTCTGGGTTCGGCGATGCCGATCTCGTCATCGAGGCGGCGACCGAGGACGAGACGGTCAAGCGCAAGATCTTCGTCGCGCTGTGTCCCTACCTCAAGCCAGACGCCATCATCGCCACCAACACCTCCTCGATCTCGATCACGCGGCTTGCCGCCGGCACGGACCGGCCGGAGCATTTCATCGGGCTGCATTTCATGAACCCGGCGCCGGTGATGGAGCTGGTCGAGATGATCCGCGGCATCGCCACGGACGACGTGACCTTTGCCCGCGCCAAGGAGTTCATCGAGACGCTCGGCAAGACGACCGCCGTCTCGGAAGATTTCCCGGCCTTCATGGTCAACCGCATTCTGCTGCCGATGATCAACGAGGCGGTCTACACGCTCTATGAGGGCGTCGGCTCGGTCGACGCCATCGACACGGCGATGCGGCTCGGCGCGCATCACCCGATGGGCCCCTTGCAGCTTGCCGATTTCATCGGACTCGATACCTGCCTCTCGATCATGCAGGTCCTGTATGAGGGGCTCGCCGATTCCAAGTACCGGCCCTGTCCGCTGCTGGTGAAATATGTCGAGGCGGGGTGGCTCGGGCGCAAGACCAAGCGCGGCTTCTACGATTATCGCGGCGAAAAGCCGATGCCGACGCGATAGAG
>Ga0315275_10007295_pt1 | contig 10666 bp, 7 predicted proteins | sample YL17G03_0_MG_FD_205557 | JGI IMG/M metagenome (GOLD analysis project Ga0315275, IMG submission 205557) | Sediment microbial communities from Yellowstone Lake, YNP, Wyoming, USA - YL17G03_0 | ecosystem: Environmental > Aquatic > Freshwater > Lake > Sediment | place: USA: Wyoming | collected...
TTTCCCGCCGCTTGCTTACGCGCGCGGCTCTGTTTTGGCACGGTCCACAGAGCCGCGACCGTGAGGGAGCGGTAGAATAGGTCCCTCATAAATCACTTTGGCTCGTCGACTGCGTCGACTTCGCCGCCCTATCCTTCGCCTGAAGGCAAGCGCTTTCGACCATCCCCGATGGGAACACTAATCCCAGGCACATTCCATCACCGGGGAAATGGCAGATCGCCCGTTTGCGATGGTCTGATCAAACGGGCGATCTGTGCGCCAGAGCTCCCAGCGTATCGCGTCGCAAATCTTTAACCGCTCCCTCACGGTCGCGGCGCTGCAACGCATGGATGCAACAGATCCGCGCGCATAAGCATGCGGCGGAATATGCGCCAGGATTTGCGACGCACCACACTAGAAGTTGATCTTCAGCGCGAACTGGAGATCACGATTGTCGCCGTTCGTGCTGGTGATCTTGCCAACCGTCGGCGACCCAATGCTCGCATTAGGGAAGCCCAGGAGTGGCGTATTGAATATGTTGAAGGCGTCAAAGCGGAATTCGACCTTTGCACGCTCCGTGATCTTGAAATTCTTGGTGATGGAAATATCAAACTGAACGATTCCGGGCGAGTAGAGAACGCCGCGCGCGACGTTGCCGTATGTATTGGATGGTGGCGCGGCGAAGGCAGAGTAGTCGAACCACTTGTCCGCGGTTGGATTGTCAAGCCTTCCATTGGCGATCCGGTTCGGCCAGCTCGGCGCTCCGTTATTGACGCCCGAAGAAAGTGATACGTTGAAGGGTCTTCCGGTTGACAGCGTGACGATGCCGCTGGTCTGCCAGCCTCCGACGACGGCATTGGCAATGCCCTTGGAAGCCCACCTGTGGCCCTTTCCCAGCGGGATTTCGTAGAGATAGTTCGAAATCAAGCGATGCCTGACGTCAAACCCGGAAGGGCCGCGGCCGGCGCGGATATTGGTAACCGTCTGCGGATTGCCGCTCGAGCCGCCGCCGCTCGCGGCGGTTCCACCGAAGTCGAGCGACTTGGACCAGGTATAGCTCGAGAGGAACTGCAAACCGTTGGAGAATCGTTTGGAGACCTTTGTCTGCATGCCGTGATAAGTCGACATGTTGCGATTCAGGAATAAGGTGAAGTTGCTGAGGTTGTTGAGCGGCTGGATCAACCGGCGCGAGGCATTAGTTCCGGTTCCGGGCTGAACCTCATTCGTGTTGTAGCCGATGGGCAGATGGATTCCCCTGCTGCCGGCATAGGAAATCTCCCAAACGATGCTCTTGGTGAGCTGCTGCTGAAGATCGAGATTCCAGGTCTCCATATAGGAAGGGAACTTGCCGAACTCGTGGCCGATGACGCGTGGGTTGGCCGCATTGAGTTCCGCGGTTGTTTTTGGCTTTATTGGCTGAATCGCGGTGAAGGGATTGCTGATGAGGGGTACCTTGGACCAATCGGTGGGATTGGTCTCGGGGGCAAAATTTTGCGATATGGTATAGGGTATCTGCTGGCCGAGCAGATTCGATCCCGAGGCCTGGATGGGGAAGTAGCTCATGCCGAATCCGGCGCGGATGATCGTCATGGTTTTTCCGAAAACATCCCATGCAAAACCGATGCGCGGGGCAAAATTCTTTTTGCTGTACTCTTTGTTTACGCTTCGCGAAACGCCATCCTCGCCGGCATAAATGAGCTTCAGGGCGACGGGATCGAAGTTGGTCAGACGGTCGCGCACCTCGACGTCGGGCAGAAACAGATCATAACGAACGCCGAGGTTCAGGGTCAGGCGTGAGGATACCTTCCAATCGTCCTGGATGAACATCGCATGATCCTGATTGGTCATGTAGTAAGGCGTGATCAGGAACCCGCGCGATCCTCCGGTGGAATAGCCGATCAGCAGCGTGGCTAGTCCCGTGCCCTGAGTGTTCGTCTTCGGATCGTTCGTGAAGTTCTTATTGAAGCTCAGTGAGCTGCGCGTGTCCGTATTCGTAAATGGCGAAGTGAGCCGGCGCACGTAGCGGTAGCCGAACTTCAGACTGTGATGGCCCCGGTTCCAATACAGGTTGTTTTCCACCTGGTAATGGGTTTCGCGCGGATTTGCCGGCAGGAAAGCCGGACCGCCGCTTAGCCCGGTGAAGTCCTGAACGTTGATGTTGGGAATCCCCGTCGTAAACTCGGAGACGTTGATTCCCTGAATTCCGAGCGATGAGGCCGCATTGTGCCCGAAATCCGACTGAACGGTTCTCGGTGTGGTGCGCGCGAAACCGGTGCGAAACTCGTTGATAAGATTCGGCCGGATGATGTGACTATCGTTGACCGCAAGGCCTTGCGTCTTTAAATGGGTATTCTGGATGCCGGCGACCCACGGACCCAGATCGAACTGTTTTGCCGATTCCGGCGAGGTAGGCAGACAGCAACTGGCCTGGCCCTGCGGGGCATCAAGCCAATAATTGCTGAATGCATACCGCACAAACAGCGAATTCTTCTCCGACAACTTGTGATCCACACGGGCGGTAAAGGCATCATCCGTGACCACGCGGTTGGCGGTGGATACATAGTTGTTGAAGTTTCCTGCCACATTCGGTTTGGGATAGATGCCCGCGATGTTCGAGCCGACGGAGTTTATCCGGTTCTGAGGAATCTTGTTACCCGGAAACGGGTCGCGCAGGAATTTCCCCGGGTTGGCGGGATCCGGCCGAGTAGTCAGCGGATCGTAGATGGTGATCAGTTTGCCGCTGGTGTCGGTAAACTCACTAAAGTCGCCGATGCGCGTCTTTTCGGTTGGAACCGTGTTGACGAAGGGACTGCCTTTGATTTCCCGAAGACCGGCGTAGTCGGCGAAAAACCAGGTTTTGCTCTTTCCGTTATACATCCAGGGAAGTTTAACCGGCCCGCTGAATGCAGCTCCAAACTGATTGCGGCGCAGCGGCGTTTTCTTCTGTGTGGGCAGCAGGAAGAACGGGCGTGCATCGAACACGTTGTTCCTAAGAAACTCAAATAACGTTCCATGGAAGTCATTGCTGCCGGATTTCGTCGAGACCGAGATCACTCCGAAACCGCGGCCGAATTCGGCGGAATATGTGCCGGCGAGCACCTTGAATTCGCGAACCGATTCGAGCGTCGGCATGACGATGACGGTATTGAAGGTGTGTTCATTGTTGTCGATGCCGTCGACCAGCCATGCGTTGCCGTTGGCCTGGCTGCCCAATGCATTGAAATTGGACGAGCCGCGCGGATTGAAGGTGCTCGCCCCAGAGAGGTTTTCCCCCTGCTGCCCTGGGGTGATCCCGGGCGACAGGTAAACCAGGGTCGCGAAATTGCGGCCATTTAACGGGAGTTCCCGCACCGCGCGCTCCTCAATAACCTCACCCAGTTCGGAACTGGCGGTCTTGACCATCGGCGCAGAAGCCTCGACGCTGACGATTTCGGTCGCCGCACCGATTTGCAGGGCAAAATCGACACGCGCTTTCTGATCTACCTGCACAATCACGCCGGTCTGCACTTCCTTTTTAAAGCCAGCGAGTTCTGCACTGACGTCGTAAGTGCCCGGGATGAGAAGCGGCGCGTTGTACGTGCCGGACCCATCCGTGACAAAAGTCTTTGAGATGCCTTTGGAACTCTCGGTGATGACAATCTGCACGCCCGGCACCACGGCGCCGCTGGGATCCTTGACAGTTCCAAGGATCGTGCCCGTTGTCACCTGGGCCATGGCGTTGATGCCGAACGCAAAAATTAGAATCGTGACGGCTATGAATGTGTTTTTCATTTGCCCTCCTTATGGCAAGGTGTGCGCTAGCTCCAAAGCCGGTCGTGGGACCTCTCGGTGTCCCACTCCTTGGCAGGTGCGAAATACTCGGATTCGCGTAAATGTTGCTTGACCACTTCTTCATTGAGCTCTATGCCGAGTCCCGGTCCGCTCGGGACCTCGACGAAACCATCCTTGAAGATCGGCTTGGGAATACCCGTAACCAGGTCCTCCCACCAAGGAATGTCGAGTGAATGATGTTCGAGCACGAGGAAGTTTTCCCTTGCCGCGGCAAAGGAAACCGGCGTCCCGGCGAAGTGCATTACCATGGCGACGCCCCCTCAACGGCGCAAACGCTTCCGCCCTGGCGCGCATGGCCTCCGAACTGTTTGATCTTTCTGAAGATCTTGTCGACATTGCAGGGATTCTCGCCCAGGATTCGGCTCTTCAGCATCAGGGCATAGGTTTTGCTGGTGCCATCGCGCACCTCTCGATATCCCGAGATTCCCTGATTGGTGTCGATCCGTTAATGGGGCTTGCACCCACGACGGCCACGCGGAGGTCGGTAATCTTGAGCTGTGACGGCAGGGAGTTGCGGTTGACGTTTTGAACCGCTCCTTCGCATTGCGAGCCGTCCAACAGGAAGGCTGCGCCCGAGGCGGCGGCAATCCCGGCGGAGCTGAGGAAAGAGCGGCGATCGAGCATTCTGCACTGCTAGCAGTCAGATTCTTCTCGAATCGGAAAGATATCTTCAAGCTGCCTTTTTCACGCAGCGCGGCAAGCCGCTTGGGTAAATCCGGCTTAAGCATCTCTTTGGTTGCGGCTTGCCGCGCTGCGTAGCATTGACTTCATGATGCCTCCAGGCAAAAAATAATTATGAGTGACAAGAGAATATCCCAATCATAGATTAAGGCGCTGAGTGCTGTCAACCGTCGGCCATCGATGTCATAAAGGCGCCTTCAATCAGATCCGGCCGGCGCCGCGGAAGGAATACCGGCATCGATCGCAGGACCTCGATTGAGGCTTCTGGGCCGTGCCGATAAGAGATATCATAGGGCCTGGCCGGCCGACGGGGAAAAGCACGACCCAGCGGTTTGGCCATAGGAGAGGACAGAACCTGCCACAAGCCTATACCGAAAACGGAGGCCTGTTCATGAAAAAGCAACTCAAACCGGCAATGCCCCGACGGGAGTTCGCCAAATGTTCCACCCTGGCGGCCCTTTCTTTTCAATTCATTCCAAGCCGGGTGCTTGGATCGGATGCGCCAAGCAACAAACTCAACATCGCAGGGATAGGCGTTGGGGGCATGGGAACGTCCAACTTGCACGCGTGCGAGAACGAAAACATTATCGCGCTGTGCGACATCGACAGCGGGTACGCCGCAAAGGTGTTTGCCAGGTATCCGAAAGCCAGGATCTACCGGGATTATCGTCTCATGCTCGAGAGGGAGAAGGATGTTGACGCGGTTATTATCGCGACCCCCGACCACACACATGCGGTGATAACCATGGCTGCGCTGGATGCCGGCAAACACATTTATTGCCAAAAACCGTTGACGCACACCGTTTACGAGGCAAGAAGGATCACCGAGGCGGCAAGACGCAGTAAGTTCCAGACCCAGATGGGGAATCAGGGACATTCATCGGAAGAAATTCGGCAACTGAAAGAATGGCTCGCTGATGGGGCCATCGGAATTGTCAAAGAAGTCCATGCCTGGACGGACAGGCCCGTCGGCGGCGATCCCTGGTCAACCTTTGCCGTGCAGGCGATGCCCAAGGATACGCCGTCCGTGCCGGATACCCTTGACTGGAACTTGTGGCTCGGCCCCGTACCCTACCGGCCTTACCACCCGGACTATCATCCTTTGAAATGGCGCGCATGGCTCGATTTTGGCACCGGCGCATTGGGCGATATGGGATGTCATATTCTCGATCCCGCGTTCTGGGCCCTGGATCTCGGGGCGCCTCAAACCATTCAGGCAACTTCGACCCATTGGGAGGCGGATGTCAGCGCTCAAACCTTCCCAAGAGCCTCGATCGTCCGATATCAATTCCCGGCACGTGGAAATAGGCCGCCGGTGCAGCTGACCTGGTATGACGGACGCCTCATGCCACCGATTCCCGCAGAGCTGGAAGCCGATCGGAAACTGCCCACCAGCGGCGCACTGATCATTGGCGAGAAGGGGGCCATTGTGCACGGGTCGCACGGCGCCGCGGGTTTGCGCCTCATTCCTGAGGCGCGAATGGCGGAATACAAGCGGCCGGAGAAAACCATACCGCGCGTTGCCAATGGGCACGAGGGCGACTGGTTACGGGCATGTAAGGAGAGCGCCGGCGGCGCCCCGGCCAGCTCCAGTTTTGAATACGGCGGAGCTTTGACGGAAATGGTGCTGCTGGGAATGATCGCGATTCGCGTCAAAAATCAGATATTGGAATGGGATAGCGTCAACCTGCGATTCAAAAACAACGATGAAGCGAATGAACTTCTCCACATCAAATATCGCGACGGGTGGAAGCTATAGAGAGTTTGATTCGTGGAATAATCTCGGCGTCAGGTTGCTGAAAACCATCCGGCGTTCGGCTTTTGAAAGCTGCGCACGGCTTCGTCATCCATTTCCAGACCGATTCCCGGTCGATCCGGAACTGTCACATAACCCTTTTCGATAATGTTGCCTTCTTTGACATACCTGGACCACTCCGCCATGCGTCCGGCAGGGTGCCCCCAGTGCCACTCGAGCACCAGGCAGTTGGGAATCGATGCCAGCACATGGCAGGAGGCCATGGTTCCCAGCGGTGACGCCTGGCAGTGCGGGGCCATCGGCACGTAGTAGACATGGGCCATATCCGCGATCTTGCGGGCTTCTGACAGGCCCCCGCACTTCTGGATGTCGGGCATGATGATATCGACGGCGTGCTTTTCCAGAAGTTCCCGGAAACCGTGGCGCAGGAAAAGATTTTCTCCGCAGCAGATTGGGGTGCTGGTGGATGCGCGCACGTCGCGCATGGCATCGATGTTTTCCGGTGGTACGGGCTCCTCAAGCCATAACAGGCGAAAAGGCTCCATTTCCCTGGCTACCCGTTTTGCGCTGCCCAGATCATATCGTCCATGCATATCAGCCGCCAGATCGATCTGTTTGGGCAGAGATTCCCGCATGAACGCCACCTTGTCGATCATATGATCGATTTCAGTGTTGTTTGCCGTCCAATTCAGCTTGTCGAACCTTACGGGGTCAGTGCCGTCGTCGATGTCGACCTTGGCCGCGGTGAAACCGTGGTCGACGATCTGCGAAATGAACTCCGCGGCTCTGGGATCATTGCGATTGTTCGTGCCCGAGTCGCAATATATGCGAATGCGATCCCGCATTTTGCCGCCCAACAATTGATAAATTGGTAGACCCAGGGCTTTGCCGGCCAGGTCCCAAAGCGCAATTTCCACCGCGCTCAGGGCGGCCACAAACTGGCCTCCTTGCGCCCCCGCAAAGATTCCGGAGGTGCGGATCTTTTCAAACATGGCGTCGACGTTCAGAGGATCCTGGCCAATCAAAGCATTGCGAAAACCTGCGATGATGGCCGCGGCGCCGCTGACCGCATCGACGCCTTCACCGTGGCCCACAATCCCCTGATCGGTGTAAATGCGTACATGCAGAGCACGAGCGTAGGCGGTCCGGACATCCGTGATTTTCAATTTGGGACGGCGGGAGGGCGCAGTCGAATTCTGGACCGCCGCGGACAATCCGTCGAGGGTGAGCAGACCCGCCAGGCCTCCGCCCATATGGTGAAGAAACGACCTGCGATAAAGTAGGCGCATCTCCAAACCTCAATCTATCAATCACAGCGGCGATAGGACCGCTAGCGCGGAGTGCGTTGGGTCGTGCGTCAGTGCACCAAAGCTCACCGGATGCGGGCGCGCCTTCAGAACGGAAGGATCTCCTCGCGCAGAGGGTCGAAAACCAGGCGCCGCTTCTGGATATATGCAATGTTTCCCAGGTGCGAAGCCTGGGCGGAGCGGTGCCCGATCAGAACGTCGCCGTTCGGCCGCTGCCTGGTGCGCACGCATTCCAGGAAATTCCTGATGTGGTCCAGCGTGAGGCTGTCCCCCTCGGTGCCCTTTTCGGCATCCACAACCACCGGCTGAGCGCCGCGGGCTTTGAACTCAAAGCGCTGCCTGTCTATCCAGAGACGAGCTTCCGTGCCGCAGATCTCGATGGCCGCACCGGTGACTCCGGGCGCAAGCGTCGCTTCGAAGGTTGCCGTGAGTTCCGCCGGGTATTCGAGCAGGACGTTAATCGTATCTGGAGCTGTGCGGCCGTCCTTGTATGCGTAGACGCCGCCGGCCGCGGCGGCGGATTTGGGAATCTCCTGGCCGGTGAACATGTGAACGACATCGATCCAGTGAGTGAACAGGTCCGTCACCTGGCCGCCGCCGAAATCCAGGTAGGCGCGCCAGTTGTGATACTGCTGCGGATCCCAGTCCCGCCATCTCAGGGAGCCGAGAAAACGCGGCCAATCGAGACTGGCCGGTTTCTGCCTCAAAGACTCGGGGGCTTTGCGCAGGTGGTAACCGTTGCCGTGCCACCAGGTCCGGGCAAGGGTGATCTTGCCGAGCTTTCCGGTGTCGAAATATTCATGTTTGGCCTGGAGATAGTGTTTTGCGGAGCGCTGCTGCATGCCGACCTGGCAGACTCGCTCATTGACGCGGGCGGCCTTTACAATCGCCGGGCCCTCCTCGATCGTGAGGGTGAGCGGTTTTTCTATGTAGACGTCCTTGCCTGCGTTCAGCGCATCGATTGTGCACGGAGCATGCCAGTGATCGGGGGTGGCGATCAGGACGGCATCCAGTTCCTTCATCTCGAGCAGCTTCCGATGGTCGGCGAACCCCTTGGCGTCCGGAACTCTCTGGCGTGCGCGCTCGATCTGCTCGGCGTAGATGTCGCACAGCGCCATGAAACGCACCTTGGGATTGGCCAGAAAAAGATTCATGTCCCAGCGGGCACGCTCGCCGGCGCCGATCACGCCCATCTGGAGCATGTCATTGGCCCCCGGCACCCGCGCATAGGATGCGGCCGTGATCCCGAGCGTTCCGGCGAGGAATGCGCGCCTGCCCATGTCGATACCGGGTTTATCGGATGCATCGCTGGATGCGGCTGACTCGGGTGATTCCAGAAGTGTTGGTTCCATACGCTCAGACACGTTTCATTCTCCGTAAGTATTTTGAATGCCATCCCTATCGCGGCGTCGCAGCGCGGGCCGCACTCCAAAACGTTGCAGTCTGCGAGGCGCTACTTTCCAGCCTGCTTCGCCGAATATTTCTCGCGCACGCTGACTTTGTCGGCGGTCGGGAAGTCGGGCGGCGCCTTTATGGTGACTTTTCCGGTTGCGGCCCACTCGGTTCCTCTTTGATATGTCGTGACAAAACCGGCGCAGCTCAATGCCGCAACATCGTGCCCCATGATGGTGTGGAAAATCCTTCCTATGCCGAAGGTCAGCACCACGAGCATCGGCTCGTCGCGGCCCGTGCCTTTGTTAACCGGATCTGAAAACGCTGTTGCCAGAATCGTCATATTCTTTCCCGGCCCGCGCAGAGAATTGTACAGCTCGTCGGTCGCATGCATCCAGACCCTGGGAAGATCCTTTGTAATGGGGTGATCGGCGTTCTGCATCACTATGGCATAAGGAGAAGGACGGCCGTGACTCCCTGCGTTTCCCGGGGATGAATCGGAAACCAGCTTCCCATCCTTGATGTACCAGAGAGGCCCCGATTTCTCATTGCGGCTTCGCCAGCCCCCTATGCCGATCATGAGGTTGTAGGCGGGCCAGTTGGGAAAGGCGTTGTCGGCGGCATGGACAATCACAAGTCCGCCGCCGTTTTGCATATACTGTTCGAAGGAGGACTTTGTCTCTTCGGTCCACTGGCCGTCGGGAGCATCATAATTCATCACCACGGCCTGATATTTGCCAAACTCGGGTTTGAACCTGGCGAAATCTCCACCGGCAGGAGGCGCGGTTACAACGTCAACCTGGAAGAGGCCGGTTTCCTCGAGCATCGTTTTCAATGCGGGGGTGGTCTGTTGCCAGGCGTGATAAGGACCGCCGCTCTGTCCGTCGAGAATCATGACGCGGATAGGCGTCGCGGAGGGAGCCGGCATCGCCAGGGCAAAGACTGCGCTAAGCAGGACAAAGAGAAGTGTTTGTTTCATCGCATCGCTCCAATCGGGAGATTCATAACGAACCATATATATCCAACCGAGGTCAATCAAAAAGCAAATTTGAGACAGTCATTTCCACGCTCCTCTATTATTTCGATTCCGCGGGCGGCTGCAAAAGGATGTGGGTGGGCTGGTCACGATCGCAGGTGATCCAGCCGTCCTGGTATTCGAGTTCCGCGACCTGGATCGAACTTCGCCTTTGTTCGTAGCCGTCCTTCCCCTGTTCCGTTGCGCGCCGGCCCGGATGGGTGAAATAGAAAAGAAACGCGCGGTCCCCGCTCACGACGACATCGGCGTGGCCGCCTTTTACTTCATCATCGAGTCCCTTGCCGGGAGTCTCGACGAGGTTGCCGCTCTGCGCTGTCCAGAGGAGTGCTTCGTCTGAGCGATAAACGCCAAGCCCTTTCCAGACGTCGACAATCATCCAGTACCTATCTTTCCAGCGGAACACCTCGGGGCCCTCGGCAGGGCGTTCGCCGACTCCCACCACCCTGCCGCGGTCCTCCCACCGATACCGGTCCCGGCTGTCGGCGTAATAGATCGATTTCCGGTCCCGCTCATTGTTGTACCAGAGGCGCCAGGAACCGTCGGATAAGAGGGATACGCAGGCATCGATCACTCGGTCCGACGAGAGCTTGAGAGTCGCTTCATACTGCCAGTTGAGCAGATCGGAACTTGTGAGGTGCAGGAGGTCGCGGGGGTGGTTCCAGTCCGTGAAAACACCGGGGACCA
>Ga0315275_10007296_pt1 | contig 10664 bp, 8 predicted proteins | sample YL17G03_0_MG_FD_205557 | JGI IMG/M metagenome (GOLD analysis project Ga0315275, IMG submission 205557) | Sediment microbial communities from Yellowstone Lake, YNP, Wyoming, USA - YL17G03_0 | ecosystem: Environmental > Aquatic > Freshwater > Lake > Sediment | place: USA: Wyoming | collected...
GGCGCCCCCAGTGGGAGATCGTTCTCGTGGGACCGGTTCTCCTCGGCGTCGAAGACCGGGTGAAACGGTTGACGTCGCTCCCGAACGTGTTTCACCTCCCCACGGTGTCGTACGACAAGCTCCCCGGCGTGCTCGCCCAGTTCAGCGTGGGGCTCATCCCTTTCCGGTACAACGAGCTCACGCGCGGTGTGAACCCGAACAAGATGTACGAATACTTGGCGAGCGGGCTCCCCGTCGTGACGACCCGGTTCTCGACCGAAGTGGAAAAGTACCCGGACGTGGTGAAGGCCGTGGACCCCGGGGAGGATTTCGTCCGGGCGTGCGATGATGTCATGAGCGTCCTCTCGCCCCGCGGGGAGGACACCGGACTCGCCGAGTCCGCGCGGGCCGTCGCCCGCGAGAACGATTGGAACGCGATCGCGGCGGCCTTCTGGAGTCGAGTCGGCGAGCTATTCGGCCGGTCTTGAGCGGAGCGCGTGAAAAAAAGGACCCCAAACGCAAGGAGAAACACGATGCCCGATCCAATGCCCGAGGAAGAAGCCGCGCGACCTTCGATGGGTTTTGTCCAGCGGTTCATCGGGATTTTCGTGTCGCCGAGGAAGGTCTTCGCCGACATCGACGGCGGATCCCCGTGGTGGGAACCGTGGGTGTGGGGTTCGATCATTCATATAGCCATCGCGTACGTCGTCCTTCCGATCCAGATCCGGCTCTTCGAGCTCACGCGGAACCAGACGCCGCCCGAGCAGTTCGAAAAAGGGCTTGTTAGCATGCAGTCCTTTCCCGTGAAGTACCTGGGTGTCCTCACCGCCCCGGTGACGGTGCTTTTCGTGGGCGTGATCTTCGCGGCGCTGAGTTTCATCGCGGTGAGTGTTTTATCGGAACGCTCGAATTTCAAGAAACACCTCACCATCTATCTCTGGAGCTCGATCGTGGCCTCCGTGGGGGTTCTCCTCTCCAACATCGTCGTCCGTCTGAATGGGATCGAGCAGATTAGAGGATTCCGTGACGCGATGGCCCCGTTCGGACCAGCGGCATTCATCCCCGACGACGGCGGCAAAATCTGGTACGCGCTGCTTTCCACTCTAGATATCTTCTCCATCTGGTTCTACGTGCTGATGGCGGTGGGGGTGATGCAGGTATTCCGGATGTCCCGGTGGGCATCCCTCCTCGTTGTCGTCCCGATCTGGCTCCTCTCGGTTCTCATCGCCCTCATCGGGGTGAGGTACGGGGGCGCGCCTTGACGGCGCCGGGCCGTGGCGGCGGCCTCGCGCGCCCCGCGGGGTCCGCCTCGGGACTCGTTTGCAATCCCCGCCGGCGGGTTCGTCTCCGATGTCAATTCCGGCGTTTGCCCGGCGTTTGCCCGAGCGTTGACAAACGGGAAAGGCCGATGATAGACTTCCCGTTTAACCTTATTGTTGGCTCTCTGTCTTAAGGGGTGGAGGGCACCTAGAGGAGGACCATTGTGAAGGAATATACCCCCGACAGAATCAGGAACATCGCACTGGTCGGCCACCAGGACACGGGTAAGACGATGCTCGCCGAGGCGATCCTTTTCGACACCGGCGCGACGACCCGCATGGGGCGGATCGAGGACGGAAACACGATGATGGACACCGCCGCCGAGGAGATCGAAAGACAGATATCAATTCTGACGGCGATGGCCTACGTCGAACACAAGAGCCACAAGATTAACATCCTCGACACGCCGGGCTACGAGGATTTTGTCGGCGAGGTACTGGGCGCTCTCGACGTAGTCGATGCCGCCGCGATCGTCGTCCGGGCGGACGGCGGCGCGGAGGTCGGGACGGAGAAGATGTGGGGATTCATCAAAGAGCGGCGTCTTTCCGCCGTTTTCTGCGTCAACAAGATGGACAAGGAGCACGCCTCTTTCGACAAGACCGTCGAACACCTCCACGCCATCTTTGGGAGGAAAGCGGTCGTCGTCCAGCTGCCCATCGGCGAGGGCGAGAAATTCAGGGGAATCGCGGATCTTTTGAGCGGTAAAGCCTACGAGTACGCGGCCGATGGGAAGGGTAAACCGAAGGAGATCGCGATCCCCGCCGACTTGAAGGACAAGGTCGATGGGATGAGGCGCAAACTATTCGACTCGGCCGCCGAGAGCGACGAAACCTTGATGGAAAAGTACCTCGAGTCCGATTCGCTGACATACGAGGAGCTTCTCCAGGGTCTCCGCGCGGGCGTGGCGGCGGGAGAGGTCTTTCCCGTCTTCTGCGTGTCCGCGGCGAAAAATATCGGCGTCGCCCACTTTCTCGACGGGATCGTCGATCTCGTCCCCCCGCCGAGTAAGCGCGCGATCAAGCTCCCCGATTCGGATATCACGCTCGTCGCCGACCCGTCGAAATTCCCGGCCGCGAAGGTGTTCAAAAACGTTTCGGAGTCGCACGTCGGGGACATGCTCTTCCTCCGCGTGTTTCAGGGGACGCTATCCGCGGGTAGCGACATCTACAATGCCACTCGGAGCACATCCGACCGTCTCGGTCAGTTCTTTCACCTCCAGGGGAAGAACCGAACCGACGCGCCGAAGGTCATCGCGGGAGACATGGGGGCGGTGGTAAAGCTCAAGTCGGCCCACGTGGGGGACACGCTTTGCGACAAATCCAAACTCGTCCAGATCCCAAAGACGGACTACCCGAGACCCTCGGTGTTTTCGGCGATCGCCGCGGCGTCCAAGGGAGACGAAGACAAGATCGGCGCGGGTCTCAGCCGTCTCAAGGAGGAAGACCCGACTTTCGACTTCAAGGTCGATTCCGAGATCAAGCAGACCGTCATTTCGGGTCAGGGCGAGCTCCATCTCGAGGTCCTCGTCAACCGGTTGAAGAAGCGCCACGGTGTGGACATCGTGCTATCGAAGCCTCGGATCCCGTACAGAGAGACGATCACCAAGACCGCGCAGGCCCAGGGGAAATACAAGAAACAAACCGGCGGCCGCGGGCAGTACGGCGATGTCTGGCTCAAGGTGGAGCCGCTGCCGCGCGGGTCGGGGTTCGAGTTCGTCGACGGGGTCGTCGGCGGTGTCGTTCCCGGGAAGTTCATCCCCGCCGTGGAGAAGGGCGTAGTCGCGGCGATGGAGGATGGGGTTCTCGCGGGGTACCCGGTCGTGGACATGCGAGCGACGATCTACGACGGGAGTTATCACACCGTCGACTCATCGGAGCAGGCGTTCAAGGTCGCCGGATCGATGGGAATCAAGAAAGCGGTGGGGGAGGCGAGGATGGTGCTCCTCGAGCCGATTATGAACGTCGAGATCAAGGTCCCCGAGGATTTCATGGGCGACGTGATGGGCGATTTGAGCGGGCGGCGCGGGAAGATCCAGGGGATGGATACCGAAGGCAGGTTCAGCGTGATCAAGGCCCAGGTCCCGCTCGCCGAGCTTTACCGCTATTCGACGCACCTCCGGTCGATGACCCAGGGGTGGGGGACGCATAAACGGGAATTCTCACACTACGAAGAGGTGCCGCACGACGCTGCCCAGAAGATCGTGGACGAAGCAAAGAAGGAAAAGGAGCAAGAGGCCTAGCGGCGAGAACGGTTCCGTGAGGTGGAGAAATGTCAGGTCACTCGAAATGGTCGCAGATCAAACGGAAAAAGGGCGTGAAAGACGCCGCCCGGGGGAAGCTTTTTACGAAGCTCATACGCGAGATCACGGTTTCCGCGCGCCAGGGCGGCGCTGATCCCGCGGGGAACACCCGATTGAGGCTTGCCATCCAGACGGCGAAAGAAGCCAACATGCCCCAGGACAACATTGCGCGGGCGATCAAGAAGGGCACCGGCGAGATCGACGGGGTGAGCTACGAAGAGGTGAGCTACGAGGGGTATGGTCCCGGCGGCGTCGCCCTGCTGATCGATACCCTCACGGACAATAAGAACCGGACGACGGCCGAAATAAGACGCGTCTTGACGCGACACAGCGGGAATCTCGGGGAGGCCGGTTGTGTGGCGTGGAACTTCGAGACCAAGGGAGTCATCTTCGTCCCCAAGCAGGACTGCGACGAGGAAAAGCTCCTTGGATTGGCCCTCGAAGCGGGGGCCGAGGACGTTCTCAACGAGGGAGACGGGTTCGACGTGTTGACGGCGCTCGCCGATTTCGAGTCGGTGCGCCATGCGATAACCGGCGCCAAGATCAAGTACGAGTCCGCGGAAATCCAAAAGATGCCGAAGAACGTCGTCAAGCTCGACGGCGATGACGCCAAGAAGGTCGTCAAGCTCATGGAAATGCTCGAGGACCTCGACGACGTCCAGAGGGTGAGCGCGAACTTCGACGTGCCCCCGGGGATACTCGACGAGGATTGATCGCCGTCGCCGGACGCGGCGGGAGGGAGCGAGCCGATGTACATGATCCTCGGTGTCGATCCCGGGAGTCACTGCACCGGATACGGGGTGATCACGGGAGAGGGAGACGAGCTGAGGTACATCGATTCGGGTTTTATCGCGCCCCCCAAGACGGCGAGCCGGTACGAAAAGCTCCGGGTCATATTCGAAGGCATCCAACAGGTCATCAGGCGCCACTCTCCAACCCATTTCGCGATCGAGGACGTTTTCTACAGCAAGAACGCGAAAAGCGCGCTCATCCTTGGAGAAGCGAGGGGAGCCGCGATCCTCGCCGCGGCGCTGGCGGGAATCCCCGTATACGAGTATTCGCCGCGAGAGATAAAACAATCGGTCACCGGACACGGCGGCGCGGATAAGTCTCAGGTGAACTTCATGCTGGGAAAGATCCTCCGGCTCGACGAGACACCGGAGAACACGGACGAATCGGATGCGCTCGCCGTCGCCGTCTGTCACGCGTTCAAGAACCGGGAGTGGACGGTCACATGATCTCGCATCTTCGGGGGACCCTTCTCACCGCGTCGCCGTGCTGCGTCGTAGACGTCGGAGGTGTCGGGTTCGAGGTTCTGATCACCGAGAAGGATCGTAATCTCCTCGGGCGGTCGTCGCGAGAGGTGTCGTTCCACACGTATCTCCACGTCCGGGAAGACCGGATCGCTCTCTACGGTTTTCTTCGAGGTCAGGATCGCGAGCTTTTCACGAGGCTGATCGACGTGTCGGGGATCGGACCGCGCACTGCGCTCGGGATCATGGCGGAAGAGTCTGCGGAGAGAATCGTCCGCGCCATACGGAACGAAGATCACGGTTTTCTCTGCCGGCTTCCCGGACTTGGCAAAAGAACGGCGGAAAGGCTCGTCGTCGAGCTCAAGGACAAGCTGGCCGATCTCGAGATGGAACCCGCGGAGACCGAACCCGTCGCGGCGCTTCGCGACGACGCCATTCTCGCCCTCACCTCTCTCGGGATGCCGCGGCACGCCGCCCAGCGGGCCCTGGAGCGGATCGACTGGGCGAGACCCGAGATGTCGAGTCTCGAAGCGATCATCAAGGAAGCGCTCAAACACGCGAGCGGCATTTGAGCCGTGTGCGAGTCACACATGAGCACGAGGGGAGCGTCGGGCACGACGCCCGTCCCCGGGGGAGCACCACGTGAGCACGGAGAGAATCGCCAACCCCAAGCTGACCGTGGAAGAACTCAAGAGCGAGGCGATGCTCCGGCCGAAGACCCTCGATGAGTTCGTCGGACAACCCGAGCTCAAGGCGAACCTCTCCGTTTTCATCAAGGCCGCCAAACAAAGGGGTGAGGCGCTCGATCACACGATCTTCTACGGCCCTCCGGGTCTGGGCAAGACGACTCTCGCTCTCATTGTGGCCAATGAACTTGGCGTTCCCATCAAACAAACCTCGGGTCCCGTGTTCCAGAATTCGGCCGAGCTCCTCGGCGTGTTGAGCCACGTGGAGCGCAACCAGGTCGTCTTCATCGACGAAATCCACCGGCTCCCCAGCGTGCTCGAGGAGCACATGTACCAGGCGATGGACAGCCTCAGGTGCGAGCTCATCGTGGACAAGGGCCCCAACGCCCGGCACTTCACCCTCAACCTCCAGCCCTTTACGCTGATCGGCGCGACGACCCGTGTAGGGATGATCACCGCGCCGCTTCGCGACCGGTTTGGCGTGGTTTTCCGTTTGGATTACTACACGCCGGAGGATTTGAAAAAGATCGTCGTCCGTTCCTCGACGATCCTCGAGATCGCCGTCTCGGACGAGGGAGCGACCGAGATCGCCCGCCGGTCGCGGGGGACGCCGCGGATCGCCAACCGGCTGCTCAAGCGGATCAGGGACTTCGCCCAGGTCGAGGGGAAAACGAGTATCGACCGCGAGACGGCCGACTACGCGCTGAAAAGGCTCAAAGTGGACGAGAAGGGCCTCGACGAGATGGACCGCCGGATCCTCTCGTCGATCGTGGAGAAATTCGGCGGGGGACCCGTCGGTATCGGTTCCCTCGCGGTGGCGGTGAGCGAAGAGGTCGAGACCATCGAGGACGTCTACGAGCCGTTTCTCATCCAGCAAGGTTTCCTTCAGCGGACCCCCCGGGGACGCATCGCGACACCGCTCGCGGTCGCCCATCTGGGTCTCAAGCCGGGGCCGGCGACGGACCAGAACCAGCTCTTCTAAATGGCGATGCGTCTCGACGCGTTCGATTATCATCTCCCCAAGTCGCTCATCGCGCAAACCCCCCTCGAAGACCGCGCCTCGAGCCGTCTCATGGTCGTCAACCGCGCGACGGGGCGGTTCGAACACGCGACGTTTCGCGATCTACCTTCTTTTTTGACGCCGGGCGATCTGCTCGTCGTCAACCGTTCTCGGGTGGTACCCGCCCGGCTTTTTGTCCGGCGTTCGAGCGGGGGGCGGGTCGAACTTCTTGTGACACGCGTTCTCGACGACCAGCACTTCGTGGCGCTGGCTAATCCCATGCGGCGGACGAGAGCGGGCGAAATGCTCAGCGGTGAAAACGGCGCGTATTCGTGCTCCGTGGTGGCGCGGGAGAGCGATCGCGAGGTTCTCGTGGAGATCACGTCGTCTCAAAACGTGTACGACGTCCTCGACACGTACGGTCACGTGCCGCTCCCTCCGTACATCTTGCGGCCCGATGCGGAGAACGATCGTGACCGGTACCAGACCGTTTTTGCCGAGGAAAAGGGATCCGTTGCCGCGCCGACGGCGGGGCTCCATTTTACCGAGGATCTCTTGTCGCGCGTCCGCTCCCGGGGGATCGATGTGTGTTCGGTGGTTCTCCACGTGGGGCTGGGGACGTTTCTTCCTCTCGACGACGAGGTGGTGGAGAACAACAAACTTCATACCGAATCGTTCTCGGTTAGCGGCGCGACGCTCGATGCGGTCGCTCGAACCAGGGCTTCCGGTCGGCGGGTGGCCGCGGTGGGGACGACGGCGACACGGGTTTTGGAGACGGTCTCTCGTCGCGGTCTCCTCGATGGGGCGAACGCGGGTGTTGTCGATGCCCCCGAACCGCGGCGGAATGGCGGCCGCTCTCGGGCCGAGGGTCCCGGCGCGCCGCGCGAGGACATCGCCGGCGAGACGGATATCTTCATCTACCCCGGCTGCGAATTCGGATGCGTCGACAAGCTGATCACGAACTTCCATCTTCCCCAGTCGTCACTCCTCCTTCTCGTCTGTGCGTTTCTCGGGACGGAGAAGACGCTCGCCTGCTACGAAGCCGCCGTCCGCGATAAGTACCGGTTCTACAGCTACGGCGATGCGATGTTTATCCGGTGAACAGCGGACGGACGCGGAGGGATCGGCGAGGGCGACGAGCACAACCCCTTTTGAGGGCTTGATTCGAGCGGGGATGGGGCGTTAGTATATAAAGATACCATTTCGACCATCATGTCATCACGGCGCTCAACCGGCGCTGGTGCCGGATGGGGCTTGCCGTTTCATGACGCGTCGATCGCCGATACCGCGGTGGCGGAACCGGGAAGGCGGGAGACGAGTTGCGCCCAGTGAGTTGGAGGATCCATGGGTGTTCATTATCTGCACAGAGTATTCGCCCCAAAGTCCATCGCCGTCATCGGAGCGACGACGCGCGCGGACTCGGTGGGGTACCGCGTCTTCATGAACATGGTCGATGCCGGGTTCCAGGGCGACCTCTACCCGGTGAATCCGAATTATCAGGAGATCGCGGGAAAGCCATGCTATCCATCGGTTAAGGCGATCGGGAAGCCGGTGGATGTGGCCGTCGTGGTGACGCCGGCCAAAACGGTTCCCGGTTTGATCCGCGAGTGTGGTGAGCAGGGGATACGCGGCGCGGTCGTCATCTCCGCCGGGTTCCGCGAAGTGGGCGCCCAAGGAAACCGGCTCGAGGAAGAGATGGTGGACGCGGCGCGCCGATACGGGCTTCGGATCATCGGGCCGAACTGTCTCGGGACGATGCGGCCGTCGATCGGGCTCAACGCGACTTTCAGCCACAACGCAGCTCTCCCGGGCGATCTCGCGCTCGTGTCGCAGTCGGGCGCTCTTTGCACGTCGATCCTCGACTGGGCGCTCAGCAATCACGTCGGTTTCTCCGTGATGGTCTCGATGGGTGGGTCGGCCGACGTGGACTTCGGCGAGGTCCTGGACTACCTCGCCGTCGACCCGGAGACCAAGAGCATTCTTCTCTATATCGAGGGGATCCGGAACGCGAGGCGGTTCATGAGCGGACTCCGCGTCGCCGCCCGTATGAAGCCCGTTGTCATCGTCAAGGCCGGCCGTTACGCAGAGGGTTCCCGCGCGGCGGTGTCACACACGGGATCCCTGGTGGGCGCCGACGACGTCTTCGACGCGGCGCTCCAACGCGCCGGTGTGGTCCGTGTGCTCACCATCGCCGAGCTCTTCGACGCCGCTCACATTTTGAGCGCGGGTGTGCGCGTTAAAGGCAACCGTCTGGCAGTGGTGACGAACGCCGGAGGCCCCGGTGTGATGGCGGCGGATAGCGCCGTTGAGGCCGGTGTTTCCATCCCCGAGCTCGACGAAAACACGATCAAGAAGCTCGACAAGGTTCTTCCGCCGGCCTGGTCGCGCGGAAACCCCGTCGACCTCCTCGGCGACGCCCAGCCGGAGCGGTACAAGGACGCGATCCTGGCTTGCCAGGAAGGGGATCAGTGCGACGGGGTGCTCGCGATGTTCACGCCGCAGGCGATGAGCCGGCCCACGGAAGCCGCGAAACAGGTGATCGCCGCGGCGAAGAAGGGGAAGAAACCGACCATCGCCTGCTGGATGGGTGAGGAACAGGTCCGCGAGGCGCGCTCTCTCTTCGCGAAGGGCCGCGTTCCCTACTTCTCGACACCGGAGGCCTCCGTCAAGGCGTTTTCATATCTGGCCAACTACTCCCGCAACCAGCAGCTGCTTCGCCAGGTGCCCTCGCCCTTCTGGGATATGGCGGAGCCGGATGTCGAAGGCGCGCGGCTCGTGATCGAAGGCGTTCTCGCCGACGGGAGAAAGGTGCTTTCGATTACCGAATCCAAGGCGCTCCTCAGCGCGTTCCGGATACCCACGATGCCGAGCGTCGAGGTGCGTTCCGCCAACGAGGCGCTCATCGCGGCCCAATCTCTCGGGTACCCTGTGGCGATGAAGATCAACTCGCCCGACATCACGCACAAGTCCGACGCCGGCGGGGTGAGGCTCAACATCGACAACGCCCAGGCGGTGCGGACCGCGTACAACGAGATGATCGCTGCGGTCCAGAAGGCGCGGCCGAAGGCGAGAATCCAGGGTGCGACCATCGAAAAAATGCTCCGCAAGGTCAACGGACGCGAGCTTCTCGTCGGCGTGCTCCGCGACGAGGTGTTCGGTCCGGTGGTGAGTTTCGGAGCGGGGGGGACCGCCGTCGAAGTGCTCCGCGACCGCGCCGTGGCGCTTCCGCCCCTGAACGAGTTCATCGCCCGTGATCTCATCGGCCAGACACGGGTCTCGAAACTCCTCGGGCAGTTCCGCAACATGCCGCCCGTGGACGTCCATGCGATCGAAATGGTCCTTCTCCGGATATCAGCCATGGCTTGCGAGCTTCCGTATGTCAGGGAGATCGACATCAACCCGCTCATCGCCGACGAAGAGGATTCCATCGCCGTCGACGCGCGCGTCGTTGTCGACTATCACACTCCGACGTACGACCCCTACGGTCACATGGCCGTTTATCCGTATCCGGCCCACTTGACGAGCGGTTTCCAGCTCCCCAATGGGAAGGACATCGTGATCCGCCCGATAAGACCCGAGGACGCGGAGATCGAGGATATGTTTGTCCGGAGCCTTTCGGCGGAGTCGAAGTACTTCCGATTCATGCAGTCGCTCCAGGAGCTCACACACGAGATGCTCGTCCGCTTTACGCAAATCGACTACGACCGCGAGATGGCCTTTATCGCGACGACGGAGATCCGCGGGGAAGAAGCCGAGATAGCGGTCGGCCGGTATGTGACCAATCCCGACGGCAATAGCTGCGAGTTCGCTCTCGTCGTCGGCGACGACTGGCGCCGGATGGGAATCGGGACGCGGATTATGATGGCGCTGATCGAGGTGGCGAAATCGAGGGGCTTGAGAACGATGGAGGGCGAGATCCTCACCGAGAACACCAAGATGATCTCGCTCGCCCGCAAGCTCGGATTCACCATACGTCCGGTGCCGGACGACCCGTCGGTCCAGCTCGCGGTGAAAATCATCTGAAAGAGGCGGATCGTGGACATGAAGAAAAGCGCGAGAGCCCTCCTTGGGGCGGTCCTCATCGGAGCCGCGGCGGTGTCGCTCGTCGGCGGATGCTCGCGGGAGAA
>Ga0315275_10007297_pt1 | contig 10663 bp, 9 predicted proteins | sample YL17G03_0_MG_FD_205557 | JGI IMG/M metagenome (GOLD analysis project Ga0315275, IMG submission 205557) | Sediment microbial communities from Yellowstone Lake, YNP, Wyoming, USA - YL17G03_0 | ecosystem: Environmental > Aquatic > Freshwater > Lake > Sediment | place: USA: Wyoming | collected...
AATCAAAGATCATTCTGGTGCTCAAGTCGTGCACGTCGCCGGTCCGTTACGCAATTGGACCTGGTCGAGCTCACTCCACGGCGGTCCGTCATTTATCTATGAGCGCGCCCCCCCCGATTCGTTCTTCTTAGCCGCCAGAGACGCCGTGTACGAGCTGACGGTAACGGTTCGCACGCCCAGTTCCTTCACAATCCCCGCGTCGGTAGTACTCAAGTCCGGCGGTTGGAAGTAAGGAGTGAGTCAAAGGCGTGAAGAAAAGTTCAGCTGCTCCCTGCGGTTCCCGGGCCAGCAGTACGATGGGCTGGCGGGGCTGCATTACAACTACTTCCGGGACTATGATCCGGCGACAGGGCGGTATGTGGAGTCCCATCCCATCGGGCTGGATGGCGGCAGCATGTCGACGTACGCCTACGTTGGCGACAATCCAATCTCTCGCACCGATCCACTGGGACTCACTTACCTAACCAATTGGAATTATTTTTGGGACTGGTTCTGGGGCGAGGACAGAGCAACCGGTCATACGGCCCGAATGATGTCGAAACGCAAGAGATGAAACAGTCCGTAGCCGCGCAACAGATGCGCGATGCGTTTCACAAGGCCGGGTGTAAGAACGTGGGTGGGCTCAACTATGGAACTGCCCAGGCGTACGTGGATACCACAGCGAATCCATTGACGGCTGATTGGGGCGGCACGGCATTTGAGGTGGGTGGATTCGCTGGAGGCAGCGTGGTCAACAACGGCAACGGTACGGCAACGTACAGTTTTCCGAACGTCTCTGGAACCCACTCATTCTTCCTTCATCTTGTTCCCGATCGGCAATCGCCGACTGGAATGATGAGAAACATTACGCAGCGCTTCACCTGGACGGAGCCCGCTGGTAGTGGCTGTGGGTGCCAGTAGTGGTCCCGATTCGCACGGCAATTTGCGCATGCCTGCTTCTAAGCACGGCGGGTGCACTCATGGGTTGTAGCAAGTTTTCGCTGGACGCTCATTGGCGCAGCGGAAAGTACGTCTTGATTGCGGTCGATACGCGCGGACAGATGAGCTTGGCTATAGACGACCAAAACGGTATGTCGAGCGCGCTTGTCGGGCCGACAGTATTCTCGATCGGTGCCGACGATAGATACATTGTGGTCAAGCAGCATCCGAGCAAGGATGCGTTCGGAGGCCTTGATCGCTCTGTCACTAACTACTTCATTGTTGATCGTGCCGTCAGCTCTGGCCCTGCGGATGGTCAAAAGGCTGTCCGCGGTCCTTTGGGCGAGGAAGAGTTCAAGACCCTGTCGGCGACACTATCGCTCCCCGCGTTTACCAAAACGTTCGACGATCTTAAATAGTCGCTGCACGGCGCTGGGGTAGCCCTGTGGTTGGTGCCCGGAATCCCTCCCCGGCTGGGGCGTGACGTGGGCACCCTGGCTTCGGGGCAATCTCAGACGGGCTCGTGGGGGCGATGGGGCGACCGTGCCGCAACCCGGGGAACGCGAGGCAGTGAAGCGATCACACAAGAGCTTCGATTCGCGGACGGTCTCCTTCGTGCCGGGACCTGAATCGGTCGTCACTGCCTCAGCGTCGCGCTCGAGTCCCGCACAGATTTGAACTCGCTGCCCGGATTCCACTGCGGCCACGCGCGTGAATTCGCGAGCTGGCTGGCCATCTGATAGACGAGCATGACGTCCTGCGCCGCGCCGCTCAGGTCCCACGACTCGCTCCAGCGGTCGCAGGTCTGGTGGTAGCACTTCGCGGTGAACTCCGACACCCAGCGGTCGCCCGCCTCGCGTCCGCCGTTGACCAGGTCGTGCCCGCCGCCGATACCCATCAGCAGCAACGTCGGCACGCCCCGCTTGGCGAAAGGGAAGTGATCGGCACGGAAAGCCAGGCCACGCTCGGGTCTTGCGTCCGGCGTAACGACGCGGCCCTGGTCGGCAGCCCGTTGTGCCAACAGCGATTCCAGTTCGTTCTGTCCGGCACCGACCAGCACGATGTCGCGTGCGAGGCCGTTCGGCTGCAGCACGTCCATGGTGAAATTGGCGACGGTGGTCGCGAGCGGCAGCCAGGCATGGGACGCGTAGTACTCTGATCCCAGCAGGTTGCGCTCCTCGGCGGTCCACGCGGAGAACACGACCGTGCGATCCGGACGCGGACCCTGCTTGAACGCACGCGCAATTTCCAGCGTGCCGGCGATGCCGATCGCGTCGTCCAGCGCGCCCGCGCGGAATCGCAGGCCCTGCGCGTCGGGCTCGCCGCTGCCGTACGCATCCCAGTGCGCGCCGACCATGACGCTCTCGTCCGGATGCAGACGACCGGCGATCTTGCCGAGCACGTTGTGGCTGTCGATGCGCGCCTGGGCGAGCGGAAAGTCGGCCGCAAACGTCGAGTCCTTCAGTTCGACGGGACGGAAAGCCTTGCTGCGCGCACTTTTCTTCAGTGCGTCGAAGTCGAGCCCGGCGCCACGAAACAACTCAACGGCCGCGTCGCGGTGCAGCCACGACTGCAGCAGCAGCCTTTCCTTTGCGGGGTCGGGACGGACGATGTCGTAGCCTTCGCCGTTCGGTGCGATGGCGGTGTTCCAGCCATACGCGGCGGGTTCCGTCTCGTGCACGATCAGCGCGGCGACCGCGCCACGGCGCGCCGCCTCTTCGTACTTGTACGTCCACCGCGCGTAATAGGTGGCTGCCTTGCCGCCGAACTTGCCGTACGCGTCTTCACCCGGAGTCGCTTCAAAGTCCGGGTCGTTGACCAGGTACACGGCGACCTTGCCGCGCAGGTCGATGTCCTTGTAGTCGTCCCAGCCACGTTCGGGTGCGTTGACGCCGTAGCCGACGAACACCAGCGGCGCATTCTCGATGCGAACGCGATCGACGGGACGCAGGGCGAGGGCAGCCATGTCCTGCTGCTGCACGAGAGGCCGTCGTTTGCCGGCGACGGTGATGCTCATGGACGCGTCTGCCGGCACTTGTGTGCGCACGAGCGGTACGACCTGCGTGTACGAACCCCCGGGACCCGCGGGTTCGAGTCCCGCTGCCTTGAATTGCTCGACCAGGTACGCGATGGTCTTCGTCTCGCCAGGCGTGCCCGGTGCGCGCCCTTCGAACTCGTCGGACGACAAGGTGCGGGTGATGTCCGACAGGCGCTGCGGGTCAATTACGTTTCTTGCTGGTGCGTCTTTGGCCGGCACGACCTTTGCCGGCTCACTCTTCGCCGTGGCCGCGGCCTGCGTGAATGCCGGGGCCAGCAGCGGCAGGGCCAGCAGCGCGCTGACCAGTCGGAATGTCGTTTTTGTCACGGGTCGTAGTCCTCGAGCTTCGCTTCGCGCAGCAGACGCCGGTAGCGAATCGTGCTGTGCGGCCAGTTGTTGGTGATGGTGCCGTCGGCTAGCTTGTACCAGCTCGCGCCGGTGGCGGCCCACACGGACTTGGCGAGGTCCCGCTGCAGGCCGCGGTTGTAGGCTTCGAGCACGTCGCGTCTGACGTCGATGCGCTGGACGCCTCGCGCCTTCATTTTCGCAAGGGCGTCCAGGATATAGCCCACCTGCGCCTCGATCATCACCAGGATGCTGTTGTGACCCAGGTTGGTATTCGGGCCGTACAGCATGAAAAAGTTCGGGAAGCCGGTGACCGTGACGCCGAGGTACGCACGCGCGCCCTTCGCCCATTCCTGCTTCAGGTCGAGTCCACCCCGGCCGGTGATCTCCATCGGCGCAAGGAAGTCGGTGCTCTTGAAGCCTGTTGCGTAAATGATCACATCGGCGGCGTGCAGCTGGCCGGTCCGCGACCGCACGCCTTCGGGCTCGATGCGATCGATGGCGTCCGTCACCAGTTCGACGTTCGGTCGCGACAGCGCCGGGTAGTAGTCGTCGTTGAACAGCACGCGCTTGGCGCCGATTGGAAAGTCCGGCACGAGCTTCGCGCGCAGCGCCGGATCCTTCACCTGACGGCGCAAGTGCGCGAGCGATTTCCAGCGCGCGAGCGCCTGCACCGGTTTCACCTGCTTCATCAGCGGCGTGAGCTGTATCTCGCCGAAGAAGAACCACTGCGCGTCGTGGTACAGCTTCGCCAGCCCGGGGAACCGCGTGAGCAACCGCTGCGTGCGCGGTGCATAGAGGCGGTCCTTGCGCGGCATGAGCCAGTTGGCCGAACGCTGGAAGATCGTGAGCTTCGCCGCGAGCGGTGCGATCTGCGGGACGAACTGGACCGCACTCGCGGCGTTGCCGATCACGGCAACGCGCTTGCCGGCGAGATCCACGGCATGGTTCCACTGCGCCGAATGAAACTGCGCGCCGGCAAACGTGGCCTGGCCGGCAATTGCCGGGGTGGACGGTCGATTGAGCTGCCCGACACCCGCAATCACGAAGTCTGCGACGATCTCGGTGCCGTCCGCACAGGCCAGCGTCCACGTGTTGGCAGCCTCGTCATAAGCGATCCGCGTGACTTCCGCATTGAAGCGGCAGTGCGGCAGCAAGCCGTGCTTGATCGCGAGCTCGGTCGAATAGCCGAGCAACTCCGACTGCCAGGCGAAACGCCGGCTCCAGTCGGTCTTCTGCGCGAACGAGAAGCTGTACAGGAACGATGGTGCGTCACAGGACGCGCCGGGGTACGTGTTGTCGCGCCACGTGCCACCGAGCGTGGCGGCCTTTTCGAGGATCACGAAATCGTGCAGGCCGGCCTGCTTGAGGCGCATTCCCATGCACAGTCCCGAATGCCCCGCGCCGATCACCGCGATGTGGGTACGGCGTGCTTCCGTTGTCTGCTTCATGCGGTGTCCCCGGCTGGCATCACTTGGTGTTGACAGGCCAAGCTTGCCGCCGTCAGCGCAACTCCGCTAGATAGGACGTTCCGCCGAGCGCGTTCATCTGCCGCAGGATCCAGGCCTGTCGTCTCTGGACGTAGCGCGACGGCGCATCGACCTTGAAGCGCGTGGGGGCAGGCAGCACGGCCGCAAGCAGCGCGGCCTCGGACCGGCTCAGCCGGGCCGCGTCCTTGTGGAAAAAGCGGCGGCTGGCGGCCTGCACGCCGTACGTACCGCGCCCGAACTCGGCGATGTTCAGGTAGACCTCGAGGATGCGCTGCTTGCTCCAGCAGGTCTCGATCAGCACGGTGATGCCGGCTTCGAGGCCCTTGCGGAACCAGCTCTGCCCGCGCCAAAGGAAGATGTTCTTGGCGACCTGCTGCGAGATCGTGCTGGCGCCACGCACGCGGCGGCCGCGTTCCCGGTCCGCGAGTGCCTTGTCGATCTGCTTGAAGTCGAACCCACGGTGGCGCGGGAACTGCTGGTCTTCGGAAGCGATCACGGCGACGGCCGCATACTTCGAGATGTGGTCCCAGTCGACCCAGTCGTGGCTGAAGTCGTAGCCTTGCTCGCGCGAGAACAGCGCGCCCACGCGGTCCGTGAGCATGAAGGTGGTGAAGGGTGGATCGATCCAGCGGAACGCGAGCACGGTGACCAGCGTCAGCGCCGCCCAGGCCAGCCCTGCGAGCAGCATGCCGCGCAGGATCCGGCCCGCCCGCCCGCGCCGACGCTTCGCCATGCGGTGTCGCCCCGAACGAGGGTGCGGATTATTTCGCGGCTGCGACGCGCTGCGCGCTGATGACCTTGATCGGCTCGACCGGCACGTCGTCGTGGCCGCCGCGACGGCCCGTCTTGACCTTGGCCATGGCGTCGATCACCGACATGCCTTCGGAAACGCAGCCGAATACCGCATACCCGGCACCGCCGCGACCCGGGTCGAGGCTGGAGTTGTCGACCAGGTTGATGAAGAACTGTGAGGTGGCGCTGTGCGGATCGTTGGTGCGCGCCATCGACAGCGTGCCGCGCCGGTTCTTGACGCCATTGTCGGCTTCGTTCTTGATCGGGGCGCGCGTCGACTTCTGCTTCATGTCCTCGGTCATGCCGCCGCCCTGCACGACGAAGCCCGGGATCACGCGATGGAAGACGGTGCCGTCGAAATGACCGGCGTCGACGTAGTCGCGGAAATTCTGCACCGTGACTGGCGCGTCCTTGTCGAAGAGTTCGATCGTGAAGGCGCCGAGCGAAGTTTCGAATCGGATCATGGCTGCGTGACCTGCCTGCGAAAAGTGGAACGAAAGAGGGTGCGCATAGTGAACGCGCGGGCGCGCGATGTCACGCGCCGGGGATGCCCGGCCAGCGGCCTTCAGTGCAGCGGTCCAGACCGGCCAGGTCCTGGCGGGTCGTGACGTCGGCGAACCCCGCTGCACTCAACAATTCGCGCACGGCAGGGCCCTGGCGGTCGCCGTGCTCGACGACCAGCCACCCCCCTGGCGACAGGTGGCGGCCGGCCGCACCGGTGATCACCCGCAATGCCTCGAGCCCGTCCGCTCCCGCGAACAACGCACCGTGCGGTTCGAAGCGGCGCACGGCAGGCTCCACGCGCTCGTCGGTCGCGGCGATGTACGGCGGATTGCTGGCGATCAGGTCGAACCGTTCCTCCGCGACCGGATCGAACCAGCTGCCCGTGCGGAACACGACGTTGGCGAGGCCGAGCCGCCGTGCGTTGCGCCGCGCCACGGCGATGGCCGCCTCGGAGATGTCCGCGCCAACGACAGCAGCGCGAGGCAGTTCCTTGGCAAGGGCGAGTGCAATCGCGCCGCTGCCGGCAGCGAGGTCGAGGACCCGCGCCTCCTGGTCGCGCGGGAGGTGGGTCAAGGCGAGTTCGACGACGAGTTCGGTTTCGGGCCGCGGTATGAGGACGTCGGGCGTCACTTCGAGCGGCAGCGACCAGAATTCTTTCTCGCCGAGCACGTAGGCCACTGGCTCGCCGTGCGAGCGCCGCGTGACGTAGGCCTCGTAGCGGTCGGTGGCTTCGCAGTCGAGGACGCGTTCTTCGGGGTGGGCCATGATCCAGGCTCGCGTCTTGCCGAGCGCGGCGGCGAGCAGGATCTCGGCTTCATGACGTGACTGGACCGTCACGCGCTGCAGGCGCGCAATGCCTTCGTCGATCAGCCGTGAGACTTCGGTTGCCACGCCCGGCTTACTCGAGGCTGGCGAGCTGCTCCGCCTGCCATTCCTGCTGCAGCGGGCCGATCACGTCGGCGAGCGCGCCTTCCATGACCGCAGGCAGCTGGTACAGCGTCAGGTTGATGCGGTGATCCGTCACGCGCCCTTGCGGATAGTTGTAGGTGCGGATCCGCTCGGAGCGGTCGCCCGTGCCCACCTGCAGCTTGCGCTCCTGCGCCTGCTGCGCCGTCTGCTTCTGCCGTTGCGCTTCGAGCAGGCGCGCCCGCAACAGCGACATCGCGCGCGAGCGGTTCTTGTGCTGCGAGCGTTCGTCCTGGCACTCCACCACGACCCCCGTCGGGATGTGAGTGATGCGGATGGCCGAATCGGTCTTGTTGACGTGCTGTCCACCGGCACCCGAGGCGCGGAACGTGTCGACGCGCAACTCGGCAGGATTGATCGGCAGGTCCTCGATCTCGTCGAGTTCCGGCAGGATCGCGACCGTGCACGCGGAGGTGTGGATGCGGCCCTGTGCTTCCGTCGCCGGCACGCGTTGCACGCGATGCGCCCCCGACTCGAATTTGAGCTTCGAGTACGCGCCGCGGCCCACCACGCGGCTGATGATTTCCTTGTAGCCGCCGTGCTCGCCCGTGCTTTCGCTCAGCACCTCGACTTTCCAGCCCTGCCGCTCCGCGTAGCGCGAATACATGCGGAACAGGTCGCCCGCGAAAATCGCGGCTTCGTCGCCGCCGGTGCCCGCGCGGATTTCGAGGAAGATGTTGGAGTCGTCGCGCGGATCCCTGGGGATGAGCAGGCGCGTGAGTTCGAGCGCTTCGTCCTCGATGCGGCTGCGCAGTTCACGCGCTTCGTCAGCGGCGAGTTCGCGCATCTCGACGTCGGCGCCCGCGGCCATTTCCTCCGCGGCGCGCCGTTCGCCTTCGAGGCGGGAGAACTCCTTGAACCGCTGAGCCACGGACTCGAGCCGCGAATACTCCATCGAGAGGTCGCGGAACTGGCCCTGTTTCGCAATCACGCCGGGGTCGGCGAGCAGCGCGCCCACTTCCTCGAAGCGCTCGACCGTCCTTTCGAGACGGCGTCGGATCGACTCTTTCATCAATCGTGCGGCTGGTCGAGCCGGTAGATGTCGGCGATCGTCTCGATGATCTCGCCGTCGCCGGTCTCCGCCGCGTCGCGCAGCCGCTGGCTCGGCGCGTGGATGAGCCGGTTCGTGAGCGTGTTGGCGAGGAAGCTCAGGACTTCATCCTGGCTCTTGCCGTGGGCCAGCATCAGCCGCGCCTGTTCGAGCGTGCGCTGGCGCGTGCGGTCCGCGTCTTCGCGCAGGCGGCGGATGAGCGGCGCGGCGTCGCGCGTGCGCAGCAGATGCGCGAAGCGCTCGACCTCGGCGTCGATCAGTGCGCCGGCTTCCCGCGCGGCCTGGCGCCGGCCTTCGAGGTTCTCGTTGACGACCGACTGCAGGTCGTCGACCGTGAAGAGGTAGACGTCTTCGAGTTCGGCCACGTCGGCGTCGATGTCGCGCGGTACCGCGATGTCCACCATGAACATTGGACGGCGCTTGCGCGCGCGCAGCGCCTGCTCGGTCATGTGCCGCGTGATGATCGAGTGGGGGGCCGCCGTGGAAGCGATGACGATGTCGGCTTCCTTCAGGTGATTTGCAATCTCGTCGAGGCCGATCGCGAAACCGTGGAACTCGGCGGCCAGTTCGCGCGCGCGGTCGACGCTGCGGTTCGCGATGATCATCCGGCGCAGGCCGTCGGCATAGAGGTGCCGTGCTGCGAGCGCGACGGTCTCGCCCGCGCCCACCAGCAGCGCGGTGCGGTTGTCGAAACTCGCAAACACGGTGCGTGCCATCGCCACCGCGGCCGAGGCTACGGAAACGGCATTCGCGCCGATCTTGGTTTCGGTGCGCACGCGCTTCGCGACCGAGAACGCAGACTGGAACAGGCGGTTCAACACCGGGCCGGTGGTGCCTGCTTCCTGCGCGAGCCGGTAGGCATCCTTGAGCTGGCCAAGGATCTGCGGCTCGCCGAGTACCATCGAATCGAGGCCCGACGCAACCGAGAACGCGTGGGTGACAGCCTTGTCCTCGGCGTGGTGGTAAAGACTGTGGTGCAGCGGGACGCCGATGCCGTGGTACCGCTGCAGCCAGTCCCCGAGTTCGACCTGGCCGAGGCTTGCGGTGACGCAATAAAGCTCGGTCCGGTTGCACGTCGAGACGATGACGGTCTCGTGGACGTCCGGCAGGTTTCGCAGTTGTTGCAACGCTTCCGGGATGCGAGCCGGCTCGAAGACCACGCGCTCTCGAACTTCGACGGGAGCGGTGCGGTGGTTGATGCCGACGACGACGAGAGACATCCGGGACCTGGTCTGGAAAGTCGCGAAATTCTGGGTGAACGGACCCCGCAACACAAGCTGCAGTGGGCTTCGGCTATAGTGGAGAGGCCATGCCAATCCGCATTATCCGTGTCGTCCGTAGCGCCCTTGGCGCGATCTTCCTAGGTTTACTAGTGGCTTGCGCCACGACGGACGACCCCGCCGGCCCCGGCGCCACGGGTGACGCGGTGCTGCCCGAGGCCCGCCTGGCGGAAGCTGAAGCCGCGTTCGACCGGAGCGACTATCCAGGCGGCGCGCGGCTGTACCGCGAGGCCGCCCAGCGCTCCGACGACGAGATGATCGCCGAGCAGGCCACGCGCGCGGCGTTCGATCACACCCAGCTGCGGGAGGCTGCGTTGGCCGCCAGCCGCTGGCTGGAGATCAACCCGACCAACGAAAACGCGCATCGCTACGCAGGAATTGCCGCGCTCAAGCTGCATCGGCTCGATGACGCGGAAGCCCAGTTCGGTTACCTGCTCGACACTGTCTACATGAGCCCGGCCGCGGGTTTCCTGGCGTTGCTGCCCGTGATTGGCGACGAAGGCGTCGCGACCGACGTGATGGAACTCTTCCGACGCCTCTCGGCCCGGCATCCCAACGTCGGTGAAGGACATTACGCGTACGGCAGCGCGGCCCTGCGGGCCGACAGTTTCGCGGTGGCCGAGAAAGCGGCGGAGACGGCCGTCGCCAAGGCGCCGTTCTGGAAACCCGCGAAGATGCTGCTCGCGCGCACGCTGATTGCCAACGGCAAGGACGAGGAGGGCCTTGCCATGGCGCGTGATCTCGTCACCGAGCCCGATTCCGACCTCAGCACCCACCTCGAGTACGCATTGCTGCTGTCGGCGACGGGCCGTGACCAGGAGGCGAGGGCCATGCTCATGCCTTACACCACCGGCAAGACCGTGGTGCCGGGCGCGATTCGCGCACTGGGCGCGATGGAACTCGATGCCGACAACCTCGACGCGGCGACGGCGCAGTTCGAGAATCTTTTGGCCACGGGCGCGCAATCGTACGAAGCATTGTATTTCCTCGGCGTGATTGCCGAGCGGCGCAAGGATACCGACCGTGCCCTGCGCTATTACTCGCGCGTTGCCGGCGGCGACTACAACCTCGCGGCACAGCAGCGAGTGGCGCGCATCAAGGCCGAGCAGTCGGGCACCGACGCCGGCGTCACGCATCTCGACGAACTCGCCCGCACGCAGCCGCAACTGGCGCCCGACGTGTTCTCGGCGAAGGCAGGCCTGCTGGAGTATCGCGGCGACACACGCCGCGCTGCACAGGTCTACGAGGAAGGCCTGTCGCGGTATCCGGACGCGCTCGA